>Ga0163179_10000936_pt1 | contig 20865 bp, 17 predicted proteins | sample AtlANTMetagenome_FD_109643 | JGI IMG/M metagenome (GOLD analysis project Ga0163179, IMG submission 109643) | Marine eukaryotic phytoplankton communities from the Atlantic Ocean - Atlantic ANT 2 Metagenome | ecosystem: Environmental > Aquatic > Marine > Oceanic | place: North Atlantic Ocean...
CTACTCCCTCTACATTTATTGACTTGCCAGAGATTGACTCAGTAAAGTCAGAATTTTTTTACAATTATTACACAAGAGATGAGCGAACAGTGTCGACAGGCGAGGCTACTGTTGTTGATATAACTTCACCTGACCAGGATATTGAGTTTATCAAGAAAAGAAATCAAATGCCTAGATCAGTCATATTAAAAATTAGATCTAGACCTTCCGGACTTTTAAATACGTCCTATATCAAGTCTTTCGCACAGGATAATGGCAAGGCTTTGCTAAGAGAGCAGGTAGATAAAATAGTTTTTGAAGGTGCCGTTGCAAATGAAAAATTCTCCCATATAACACTTGTAGATAATCAAGTTGATGAGACTTTTTACAAAGAGCTCTCAGGATCTATTTCTTTTGATGACTCTTATTCAAAAACAGACACTAGTAGCCAGCTATTTAATGATCTCTCGACTAAGTTTTTTTCCCCGATGGCATCTGCTACCCAGACTGCTTCGACTCTCCAGAGGGCTCTATCAAATGTTCAGCCAAATGGCTTTAGGTACGCACCAACAGATGCTCGCGTAGAGACTATAGCAGAAGCTTTGCGTGACGTCAGGTTTGTTGAGTTTGGCCTAACAGCAAACCATGCAGTTATTTCAAACCTTGTATTAGGTAGTCTTGAAGATAGGGGAAATATCTATCAGGATGAGCTTATGGGAATCGAAGAAGTAACCAGGGAGATGCAGAAAAAATATGTTGCTATGTCTAATCCATCTAGCATAACATCAGCAGAGTTTGAAATACAGATGGCATCTGTCCACACCGTCAGCAGGCACCAGGCGCTTGCTAAAGATTCTGTAGTAGGTACTAGTCTCGATGAGTCTTCATGCCCTATAGGATATTACATTGAAAAGACTGAAATTCAGTCAGACCTCGAAGGCGGGCTTGTTTCTCGATCTCACGATCCTCTAATTATAGATAGTTACGGAGATTTTAATATATTTGACTCTGATGTGAAATATGGAGCAACCTATATCTACAATGTTAAGATTATCTATCTTACAGCATATGAAGCTATGGCAGTTGATCCTACAGGCACCACACCTAACGAAAGTGTATTTGCCATTAGCATGTTAGCTTCTGAGGGTGTTAAAACACAGGTTGCAGCTCTCGAGGCTATAGCACCTAATCCGCCGCAAAATCTTAGTTTTAAGTACAATTTTTCAGAAGGCGGTTTGAGTATTTTTTGGGAAGAGCCTAGAAATCCACAGAGAGATGTTGTAAGATATCAGATATTTAGAAGAAAAAATGTTCATGAGTCATTCTCTCTTATTGCTGAGTATGACTTCGATCATTCTACTTCAAAGGTCGTACCTCTTGAAGTTGCTCCGGAGGACAAGCTATTTAAAACATCTGGGCCTTCAAAATACTATCTAGATAGAAAATTTAATAAGAGTCAGACTTATATTTATGCACTTGCGTCTGTAGACGCAAGAGGTCTAACATCTGAATATTCGGAGCAAGTACAGGTATCTTTTGATAGATATAAGAATACAATTACAAGACAAAGGGTGTCACGATCAGGTGCCCCTAAATCTTATCCTAATCTATATTTAAAGACTGATCTTTTTGTAGACTCCATACAGACTTCCGGAGCTAAAAGAATGAGAGTATTTTTTGATCCTGAATATTATGATCTTGTTAAAACAACAATGGAGCCTCCAAAGGGCATTAAGCCTGCAAGAAAAGTAGATCAATCTTTAAAGCTAATATCTGACAAATATAAGATTCAAATGATAAACCTAGATTATCAAAATTCTCAAGTTTTTGACATATCAATTTCTGATGAGACGGGACACCCAATAGAAATACCGCTTTCATCAGCTACAATTAAAAGTATTATCTAGCAAACGAATATGTTTACAGAAATCAATTATCGTAATATATAATGAAGTAAGGAGTTTAAATTGGGATTCTTAGATCAATCAACAAATAATATAATTATCGATGCTGTCTTAACTGACAAGGGTCGCGAGTTATTAGCTAACGGTGTGGGAAATTTTTCAATTGCAAAATTTGCTCTCGCAGATGACGAAGTAGATTACAATATTATCAAACAGTTTGGAAGAACTGTTGGAAAAGAAAAAATTGAAAAAAACACGCCTGTGCTTGAAGCATCAACTACAGGATATTTGGGTCTAAAATATAGAAATCTAAGCCTAAATAATAACGGTCTTTCCGTTCTTCCGGTGCTTACACTGGAAACATCTCTTACAGATAACACGCTTTCTCTTTATCGAGGCGGTGTTTCGGGACAGGCTATTCAATCTGTAACTATGGCACAGGCCGCCCCGGCCGGTGTTACTATAGATCCAGATAATACAAATTACTCGTACAGGGTGACTGTTGACAATCTCTTCCTAGCTATTAGAGGTTTTGTCCCAGACTCTGTTGACAATTACAATATTGCAACCTATACAATTCCAGCAAATGCTGCAATAGATTCTGCAAACTTGTCGAAGGTAACTTTCGGTCTCGTTGCAAAACGAGTCTCAGCAGATGTTTTTGAGACATACTCTCATGTCGAGGGTAATCAGTCCTTGGTCTCAAGAGTCGTAACAGTCTCTGGGTATAACGATGGTCAGTTTGTAAGCTTCAACGTTAATGTTTACTAGGTAGAGGAAATATAAGTGAGTACATATAAAGAAATTAGCCCGTCTCGGGATATAAAAGTAAGACGGTCTTATCTAAACCAGCTTGTCGATATGATCGAAGAGGATATCTCAGGCTCAAATTCAAGAAAGAGATACGCAGTTTTTACAACGGGTACCATCGGCGGCTCCAGTGTGACCTCCTCTCTTTTTCAAACAGTGTTTGATCAAGATTACACTCTTCAAACAGCAAATGCAATGTTTGATATAACTGTAGGTCTATTTTCAGGCTCTATGACCGTTACAGCATCTTCGACTGGTGTTGACACTAGTGGAAAAGTTTTATTCATGTCTGAATCTCTCATGATGAGAGAAAAAGTTGCAAACTATAGACAATTTGCGCAACTTCTCAAAGGTGATGCTGATGCTCGATTTGTAGCACCGCTTAATTCAACAAGTGCTGCTGACAATATTGACGAAGCGATGTTTGTAGGTTTTAAGCGACTCTTTTCGAGAGACAAGATTAAGAGAAGTACTTTTGCAATGAAGTTCTATGTGTCTGCTGCTGAGGTTGGGACTGCTGGTATACCAGGACGTTATAACAATCTAACCCAGGGTGAACCAAAAGGTGCGGCAATCTTTACAGACGCGGGTGCCTCTTCTAACATGCTGGTCGAGTTTGGAGGTGAGGTCGGAAATATTGTAAACTCAGCCAACACATCCCAGACAGTAGGTACTCTTTATTATCAACAGGGTATTGCAGTCTTTGACTTAAATAAAATAATGTCAGGCACCCAGCTCGTATCTGGAGCAATTGATGCCTGCACTAGCTACACTACTGGTATTACTGGATTGTCACCTGGAAAAGTCTCACTCGGTATTGGAAACTCTGCTGGAAGAACAGCTGATGCTGTTGCAGGTACAAATAGTGCTGCAAAGTTTATACCTGATCTAATGGTCTCTGCATCAATTGATGATATTGTTGACCACCTTGCATCTGTTAGATTTGGAAGTGGATCTCTAACTGCCTGCACATTCCAGAATATTACAAACATTAATTCAACATTGGTTTTCTGTAGAGCAACTGCTGATGAGTTTAACTACTCCTCGAACCCTACATACGTCAATAGAACTACCAATAAAATTAAAGTTATTGAAACCGGTCAAGAAGACACCCAACTACCATTCTCCTATATCACTACTGTAGGCCTATACGATGAAAATGACAATCTGATCGCTGTAGCAAAGACATCAAGGCCTATAGAAAAGAACTCAGAGAAAGATATTACTATCAGGGTGAGACTTGACTTCTAGAGTCTCCTCATGTCATTTGTTAAACTACCTAAAGAAAGATTTGAAAAGTTTTCAATTACCCTTCACCCGGAAATTGATTTTCTAAGTTCTAGTGTTGAGATACCTCGCCTAGGGGTTAAGATTGGCACTACCGGCTCTATACCTATGCGTGCACGGCCAAGCCCAGCAGTAAAAGAGCTTGTAGCTGCAGGCGTTGTAGGTCAGCTAAGCAAGGATATCAATGCTGATCCAGGCGAGAAAGCTTTTACGGAGCTTGATTTTAGCTCTGTAATAAGCCTGGGGGTTGCTGACGGTCTAGCACAAGTGGCTGGAGTTTTAGGTACAAGTGTCAACATATCACCATATATGGAGCATTATCTTAGTGGCGTTAACAACTCTCCATTACCAATCGCTAGCACCAAGAAGATCTTTATTACTAGATTTGATCCGCCTTTTTCTTTAAATGATGTGGCCATAGAGAAATCTGTAATTAGAGAGAATTTAATGACTTTCTATGAGTCTCGATTTGATCTTTGTGAAATGGCATACACAAATTATCACTCATTAAACTTCTTCTCGGCCCCTGAAGGCTTGGGTGTCCCTGCTGTGGGAGAAGTTGGTAGAATCCCAGATAACTCTGCAATAATATATCAAAATTTTACTACAGGCTCTGGGCCTCGTCCTTATTCTGCTAGTGGCTCATTTTCTTTTGATTTTTGGCTTAATCCTAGATACCCTAACAGCATGGGTTACGAATTTAAAGCCGGAACTATTTTACATCTCTCTTCAACATACGCACTCTCTCTTGTTTCCGGATCCAATAGAGACAATGATGGGCTTGTAAATGGATATAGACTAATGCTCCAGCTTAGTCATAGTGCAGATATTGCTCCGGGAAGTGTAGTCTACGATGCTCTCGGTACTTATCCGAGAGATTTAATATTTCTCTCACCCGATAATTCACTTGTAAGAAACAAGTGGCATCACTGTACTGTTCGGTGGGGAACTAACTCTTTTGCTGCAGGAACGGGCAGCATTACAATAGATGGGTCCGATACACCGTTTGTAGTCCCGTCTTCGTCTATTAATCCACCTTCTGATATTATTTGTTCTGCCCTTATGGTTGGAAACTTTTATGAAGGTCCAGATACTGAAGCAAAGTTTTTTAACAAGACTACACAGGCCGAGGGTGTTCAGCCGATTCTAGATTTTGGGGCAGGTGCTAATTTTGACCCTGCGGGTTACATTCTTAGGCATCCTTTAAATGCCGAGATTCATGAGCTTAAAATGTACGACAAGTATTTGTCAAATGAAGACATAGCAGAAGTTAAGACTGGGTCTCCGAAAAACTATAATAACTTAAAACTCTATGTCCCGCCCATGTTTATACCCGACGTTAGAAAGCGAGATCTTCTAATTACGCCTTTCCAGACACACAACGTAAAGTCTACAGAGCCTTTTAATGAAGATTTTTCTTTTGGTGTAGGAGGTTTTGTAATGAATCTTGAGAATCACGTTAAAGATTTTATTACAAACAATATGCCAAGATGCTTAAACCTAACAGCATCTACAATAGATACCACTGTTGAAAATATTACAGCAATTAGCCACTGTTACGGAACAGGCTCAATAAAGAAGAGAAATCTTACAGTCCTACCTAACGATAACGGATATTTTAAGCCTAACTTTGGGATAGTTTTGACATCTTCAATTAATTCGCCTACTAGAAGAAGAAAGAACGGTGGTCGAGATCTTAGTATAGTATCGCTAGAAAATATGATACCAAGCGGAAAAATATACCCAGGCTTACCTACAACTACAGTCTCTGATATGAGAGCTGCTCTCGACGACGATGCCTCAACACTGCCTGACGATCTAAGTAAAGACTCTATTGCCGGTCTAATTGCCGGTGTAACACCAGAGAGTATGGGTGGAAACTCAGGCCCAATCTTAACAATTGCCCAGAGAACAAGAGATCTTTCTTCAAACGAGATTTGTTTCTTTGATATATCAAACATATACTACGGAAATAGAATACAGGAAGAAACTCTCTACGTTGTCGACAAGACACTTACGGGATCTGACGGGGTAATTAATATCACCCTGAGAGACAACGGGCGCGGAAGTATGTACAGATGCGATGCAGAGGGTCCTCACCCCAAATGGTCAAATGTTGGAAACTGCCTCTATCATGAGGGAATTGTTATTGTAAAATCACCGCCTTTATCATATTTTGGAAAAGATTGTTTTGAGCTTAAGATGAAAGGTGAGCAAAATACTCACGTTTCAATTATAAATGTCCCACTTGAGGGAGGGCTTTTTAATTCATCTAGCAATCCTACTTACACACCCATGTCAGCTTCAGAGAAACCGGTCGATAAAAATAGAAATTTTGTTTACATTGACACTTTAAATATACATGATGAAAATCTAAATGTTATAGCAAGAACTTCTCTTGCACAACCTATTAAAAAGATGATTGAAGATGACATGGTAATTAGATTTAAGATGGACTTCTAGTGGCAATTTTAGGCCTAGATATATCGACTTCCTGCACGGGATGGTGTGTTCTTGATCATAGCGGTCAAATTTTAAAAATGGGGTATATTGATCTTTCAAAAGAAAAATCCATGTTTAAAAAATCCAAGATCGTTAAACAGAGATTGCAGAGTATTCATATTGATTATGAAGTTAAAGAAGTTTTTATTGAAGAAAATTTACAATCTTTTCGAAGTGGATTTTCATCTGCTAGAACAATTTCAACTTTAGCAAAATTTAATGGCATAGTTTCTTTTATATGTTTTGAAGAGTTTTCTTTAACCCCTGTTTTTTTAAATGTCAATAGTGCTAGAAAATCTCTAGGGATAAAGATAAAGAGAAAAAAAGACGGAGGCTTACCTGCCAAAGAGCAGATAGCAGAGTGGTCAATAAAGAATGTTGGCTACGACTGGCCTATGAAAACATTAAAATCAGGACCTAGGAAGGGAAAGGTTATAATGGATTCCAGGTCTTATGATATGATGGATGCTTATATAGTTGCAAAAGCTGGCCTTGTTAATTGTAAAATTTAGTGTAAAGAATTATTATTTTTTTGAGGTAGTCTTAAGTTGGCAACTGATTCTCAAAAAATTAACTTTCTTAAAAAGATTTTTGGGTCCATCAAGATCTCTAGAGATGGCAGCAACGTTGCTGTAAAGTGTCCTTCGTGCGGAGAGAAGAAGGGAAAGTTTTCAATTAATATTTCCAACTGGATGTGCCATTGCTGGATCTGTGGTGTAAAAAGTAAAAATCTTTACTTTATTTTAAGAAAGCACATGTCGAGAGATTGCGCAGCAAACTTCTCTAAAGAGTTCGGTCTACCAAAAGATGTTAAAAAAGAAGGTCTTGAAGAATCTCTAGATTTTAAAGTAGAAATACCTGAAGGCTTTACTTTGATAGCTGATTATAGCAAAAGAGATCCTGATGTTAGGGATGTAATCTCGTACTGCTTGGCAAGAGGACTAAGTCGAAAAGACATGAGATTTTTTAGAATTGGAACTGCTAAAAGCTCAGAGTTCAGGAGAAGAGTAATCATACCTTCCTTTGACAAAGAGGGTGTGTTAAATTATTTTGTATCTAGAACAATTGATCCAAAGGGCTATCCTAAGTATGCAAATTCAAAAGCTAAAAAGACTGAAATTATATTTAATGAGATAAACATAGATTGGAAAAAAGAGCTTGTTCTTGTTGAGGGGCCTTTTGATCTATTTAAATCTCTAGAAAACTCTACATGCCTGCTAGGTTCAAAATTACCAATTTCTTCCAGGCTGTTTAAGAAAATTGTGGAAAGCAAGACTCCGATTATACTTGCACTAGACGAAGATATGCAAAAAGAGTCCTGTAAGATTGCAAATCTTCTCTCTTCTTACGGGTGTCAAGTCAAGATTTTTCCACCTGTACCAGGTAGAGATATTGGCGATATGTCAAGAGAAGAATTTAAAAATAGGTTAAAAAATATAAAACTTTGGAAAAGTGATTCAACACTAAGGTTTAAAATACAATCACTTAAGTCAGGATCGATTTTGTAGAATAATTATTTTATGCAAGAGGTACAAATGAACAGAGAGATGTTAAGAAAAATAATATACGAAGAAGCTCTATCTGTATTACAAGATGACGCTATTTTTAGAAGCCATGAGCTTCCAGGAATTTTAGATGATTTTGACCACCCGGGAGAAAATCTGGATCAGGATTCAGGTAGAAATTTAAGCTATGGTCATACAAAATCTTCTGATCACGAAGGTCGATCATCAAAGAAGCAGCTCTATTATATTTTCACAAGATCACAAAGCTTGCATGATATGATTCATGATGATGATGATTTACCAGAATGGGTCCAGAGTAAAATAGCCAGAGCAGCAGACAAGATACAGTCTGTTTACAACTACCTAGAGTATAAAATTCATAGATCATAATAATATTTTGTACATATGATTACTATTGTAGATAATTTAAATATTAGTGATTTACTCTCATTATGAAAATATTACACATTGCCGATATTCACTGGAGAGGACTCTCTAGGCACGAAGAATACACAGCGTCTTTTAACAACTTTTTTGACCAATGTAGAGAAATACTTCCAGATTTAATATATGTGGGAGGCGACATTGTTCACTCAAAGACCCAGGGTATTTCTCCCGAGCTTATTGATAGGCTTAGCTGGTGGTTTACTAAGATGGCTGAGATATGCCCAGTCCATGTTATACTAGGGAATCATGATGGCCTTATTTTAAATAAAGATCGTCAAGATGCCATTAGCCCGATTATATCTGCCCTTGATAATCCAAATATCTTCCTGTATAAAGATTCGGGAGTTTATTCAACAGGGTTTGACGGTGTAAATTGGTGTGTCTTCTCATGTTTTGACGAAGTCGGCTGGAAAGATGTTAGACCCGTAGCGGGTGATATAAACATTGCCCTTTTTCACGGCGCTGTCTGGGGGTCTAAGACGGATGTTGATTGGGAAATTGAAGGTGACGTAACTGTCGATCTTTTTGAAAACTTTGAGTTTGCAATGCTTGGAGATATACACAGAAGACAGTTTCTAAATGAAAAGAAAACAATTGCATATTGTGGAAGCACTATACAGCAGAACTACGGTGAGGATGTCGGAAAAGGTTTTCTTCTTTGGGATATTAAATCTAAAGATGACTTTAGTTGCGAATATTACGAAATACCTCATTGCTCTCCTTTTGTTACAATAGACTGGAAAGATAATGTTGAAAACACACTGGTGGATGCAAGAAAAGAAAAAGCAGGCTCCAGATTTAGAATTAGATCTAAGTCTCAAATAACGCAGGCTGATTCTCAAGAAATATCTACGAGATTGCGCCAGGACATGATGGCAAAAGAAGTCGTCTTTAAGAGTGAAAATCAATTTGACGCGTCCAGTTTTTCTATAAAATCTGAAAACAAAGAAGTAAATCTTAGAGATATTAGCACTCAGCACGATCTATTTGAAAACTATTTTAACGGTTATGAACTCACTCAGGAAGAGAAAGATGATCTAAATGATCTTGTTGAAAAGTATTTCTCTCAGTCAATTTCATCTGAGGTTGCACTTAGAAACTCTAGGTGGGAAATTGAGAGAATGATGTTTGATAATCTCTTTGCATACGGAGATAATAATCAAATAGACTTTACTAAAAATACTGGAATTACTGGGATTTTTGGAAAGAATACGAAAGGAAAGTCTTCAATTATTGGATCGCTGATGTATTGTCTTTTCAATACAACAGATAGGGGACCGATCAAAAATATTCATATTGTAAATAGTAGGAAAAAGTTTGCTAGTTCATCTGTTGATATAAAGCTTAATGGTGAAATCCTTCGAATTACCAGAGGGACAGTTAAGCATACAACCAGAAAGGGCGAGGAATACGCATCTACGTCTTTAGAGTTGCAAAAGGTGGGTAATGATGGAGAGGTCATTGAAAACCTAACAGAGGAGCAAAGAAGGGAAACAGAGAAAGTCCTGAGAAACTTAATAGGTACACCTGAAGATTTTCTTATGACATCACTTGCATCTCAAGGGGGCATGAATAGATTTATCGGAGAGGGGTCCACAGCAAGAAAGGGAATATTAACAAAATTCTTAGATCTTGACATCTTTGATAAAATGAGTGATTTTTGCAAACAAGATTACTCTTCTTTAAAATCTTTCTCAAGATCTATAAAGAAAGAAGACTGGGACACCAAGATCGAAGAAGAGAAGTTAAATTTAAAAAGTCTTACAAGCAAGCTTCAAGAGACAAGGTCAGATACTAAGTCTTCAAGAAAAAACCTTGCAGATCTTAGAAACCAGATTTCTCAAATTGGTGTTTCTTCAAATAACTACTATACTGCATCAGAGCTCGATGAGAAAAAAGAAGAGATTGAAAACCTATCAGATAAAATTTTAAAATTTAAAAAATCGAAATCTGAATTATCTACTCTAATAGCAGAAAAAAGAGAAAAGCTTTCAAAGATTCAGCTTGTATGTGAGTCAACATCAATAGAGGACTTAAAAGATCAAAAGAGAGCCCAGGTTGAGATTGAAAAATCTTTACTTGAGTTGCAAGGTAGTCTAAGGCTGGAAAAGAGAGAGCTTGAGTCTATTAAAAAATTAGCAAAAAAATTAGAACCTTGTGATTGCTTTGTTCACAAGCCTGACTGTAAATACATAACAAAATCTCAGGAAAACAATGAGAGGCTCGAAAGGCAGACATCAAGAGTTGAAAAGTCAATGCAACATTTAAAAGAGTGTCAGAGCAGCCTGGATATTATAAAGAAGATAAACCCAGGAGAGAAAGTTAGAAAATATGAGGCTTTGTTTCTTAAGTCAAGAGATCTAAGCTCTTCAATTGAGCTAGAGAGTGAAAGAGAATCAAATATTTGTGCTTCTGTAGCTAGAGCACAAGAAAAGCTTAAACACGCTGAAAGAGAGAAGGAGAAGATGGTTCTTTTTCTCGAGACCCACAAAGAAACAGCGATAGCAGAAATTCAAGATAAGATATCTGCTGTATCCAGGTCAATTGATCAGCTAGAGAAAAATCAGGTAAAGACAATAGAGAAGATAGCTGAATCAAAATTAAAGATAAAGTCTTTAGAGGCCGATTATGAAAATCACAATCAGCTTAAAAGGCAGATGAAAATATATGATCTTTTCAGCCAGGCTGTTTCTAAAAAAGGTATCCCAACGAGGATTATGTCTTCAAAGCTTCCTGTTATCAATTCAGAGATTTTAAATATATTGCAGGGAGTTGTTGAATTTACTGTTTTACTAGAGACAGATCCATCAACTAACACAATGGATATCTATATCGACTACGGAGATTCAAGACGAGTAATTGAGCTTGCTTCTGGGATGGAGAAGATGATTGCTTCTTTAGCAATTAGAGTTGCTTTAATTAACACCTCTTCTCTTTCAAAGACCAACATGATGATAATAGATGAGGGCTTTGGATCTTTAGATGCAACTAATCTTGAAGCTTGCACAAGACTTCTTGAATCACTAAAGAAGTGGTTTAGGAATATTATAGTTATATCTCATGTTGATGCTGTTAAAGACTGTGTAGACAACTCTGTTGAAATTATTAAAAAAGGAAAGGATTCTTATGTCAAATTCGTCTAATACAAGAATGTTTTGCAGCCTTTGTGATCTTCTCACCATTAGTGCAGAAGATCAGCTATCCAAGTCTGAAATAGGTGTCTGTAGATCTTGTGAGCTTTCTTTTTTTCAACCAATGAGAAAAGATTGGGAAGCTGGCTGGAGACCGGATAGCAAAGAAGTTAAACTAAAGACAAGAGAAGTTGAGAAAAGTATTTATTCAATTCTAACTCAGCTAAATAATTACATCTAGAGGATTGGTAAAAAATGCTTACATCTGAAGAAATAAATTGTTTGGGACAGCTAACAAATTCAACCTGGGGATATGCCGGAGGTTTGAATAGAAATATGCCTACAGCAGGTATTAAAGTATCTCTCCAGGGGGACACTATGACCTGCACATTCACTACCATAGTTAATCTCATGAGTGATAAAAATCTTAGAGATCAATGTAAAAGATTTGAAGAAGAGTCTGTTGGAATTATAAAGGAATATATGAAGCAGCTAAAAAGCGAGTTTAAAAAAGAGTCCGGTCGATCGCTAAGTGCTAAAGAGACGAACACGTCAGATTCAATTGAAGTAATAACAGTGTCATCTTTTACTCCTAAAAGAACAGCGTATTATCGGAGATTTACTACGTATCAAGTCGGGTAAAGATGGCGACACCGAGAAAAAGTCAGCAAGTTCAAGAAATAGTTAAGTGCGGAAAAGATCCGACCTATTTTTTTAACAATTACGTAAAAATTCAACACCCAGTAAAGGGTTTGATAAAATTTGACACGTATAAATTTCAAGATGACTGCGTCGAGACATTCTCAGAGGAAAGATTCTCCATAGTTTTAAAGTCTAGGCAGCTAGGTCTCTCGACCCTTGTTGCTGCCTACTCTTTGTGGATGGCACTATATCAGAGAGACAAAAATGTCCTTGTAATTGCTACCAAATTAACAGTTGCCCAAAACTTTATTACCAAAGTTAAGACAATGCTTCGCAGCTTACCTTCCTGGGTGGTTCTACCTGAGCTTGTTGCGAACAATAAACAGCTTTTACAGTTTAGTAATGGGTCTACAATAAAGGCAATTCCCACATCCGATGATGCTGGTCGGTCGGAGGCACTAAGCCTGCTTATAGTCGATGAGGCAGCATTTGTAAAGAATTTTGATTCATTGTGGATGGGCTTGTATCCTACAATCTCCACGGGAGGTAGAGTTATTATTCTCTCTACCCCGAACGGTGTGGGTGGTCAATATCACAAATTGTATACTGACGGAGAGGCTGGGCTTAATGAGTTTAAGTCAATAAAGCTTCCCTGGGACGTTCACCCAGAAAGAGATGAAGCCTGGTTTGAAGAAACGACAAAAAATCTATCAGATAGACAAATAGCCCAGGAGTATCTCTGTGACTTCGCAGCGTCAGGCGAAACCTTTCTATCAAAGAATGATCTAGAGTACATCAGGCAGTCAGTTAAGCAGCCTATTGAAAGAACTGGGCCAGAAAGGGGCATTTGGATATGGAAAAAGCCTCTCTCTGAAAATAACTACGTTATCTCTGCTGACGTTTCAAGAGGTGATTCTAGAGACTATTCTACATTTCATATCATTGATATCGGAGAATCAGAATGTGTTGCCGAGTACAAGGGAAAAATACCCCCAGATAGATTTGGCGAGCTGCTTGCAGAATATGGCAAAATTTACAACAATGCACTTGTGTGTCCTGAGAATAATAGCTATGGATACGCTACAATTTTAAAAATGAAAGAGATCCAGTATCCCAACCTATACTTTAAGAGAAGAAAGGCTGTATATATAGGTGACTACATACCCGATTCAAACCCAGACCTGGCTGGATTTACTACTAGCGGTAGAACCAGATCTCTCGTTCTAACCAAGCTAGAAGAAGTTCTAAGAAATAAAATGGTAAAAATATACAGCAGTAGATTTTACGAAGAGCTAAAAACATTTATCTGGATTGGGAACAAGGCACAAGGCATGAAAGGGCACAATGATGATCTTGTCATGAGTTTTGCAATCGGGGTTTGGATTTTTGACACAGCAGAAGGGTATAGCAAGAACAGTAGAGGCTTAAATGATGCCATGCTTAAAGCAATGTCTGTTTCTAGAAATACTTATGATGACATGCCAGATGCGATACTCGAGGGAAGGCCTTATAATAACCCAGGCGCTGAGAGAAAAAATGTAGATCCGCAAAAACAGGTTAAAAGAGGCATTCACAGTTCTGATATAAAGAATAAAATAAAGATACTTAATGACTGGAAATGGATTTTATAGGATTTTATAGGTTAGAAAGATATGGCAGAAGAACCAGCAACAGGACTTTTTAGAAGACTCACAACACTCTTTAGGAGTGGGCCAGTAGTTAAGAGAAAGGTGAGGAGTTTAGACTCCTCCATGAAAACTTCCTCTGCGTTTGAGCTTTTTAGAAAGAACCAGAGTCATGTTTACAGCAGCGCCATGAGTGCATACGGCACTTATGATAGAATGGCAAGATACAGTGATTTTAGTGAAATGGAGTATACTCCTGAAATCTCTAGTGCTCTAGATATTTACTCTGAGGAGACAGTTGCAGCCGACGAGCACGGTAAAGTTCTCCACATATATTCAGAAAATCATACAGTTGAAAAACTGTTAAATGATCTTTTTTATGACACACTTAACGTTGAGTTTAATTTAACAGCTTGGGCAAGAAATCTTTGCAAGTATGGTGACTTTTTTCTTTTTAACGATGTTTCCCCGGAACACGGAGTGATAAACGCTTTCCCCATTCCCGTTAACGAGATTGAGAGAGAGGAAGGTTTTGATCCCGATGATCCAATGGCGGTTAGATTTAGATGGGTCACACAGGGAAATCAAATCCTTGAAAACTGGCAAGTAGCGCATATGCGGGTTCTTGGAAACGATGCATTTCTTCCGTATGGATCTTCAGTCCTAGAAGCGGCAAGGAGAATTTGGCGACAATTAATTCTTGTAGAAGATGCAATGCTTGTATATAGAATAGTTCGATCACCAGAAAGAAGAGTTTTTTATGTTGACGTTGGTAATGTACCACCGGAAGACATTCCCAATTATATGGAGCAGGTTCAGGCGACTCTTAAAAAGGCCCAGGTTGTTGATAAGTCGACAGGAAGAGTTGATTTAAGGTACAATCCACTATCTGTAGACGAAGACTACTACTTGCCTGTTAGGGGGAGTGACAGCGGTACTAAAATTGACACTCTTGCGGGAGGCCAGAACGCAACTGCAATTGAAGATGTAGAATATATCCAGAAGAAGCTTTTTGCTGCCCTGAAGATACCAAAAGCATATCTTGGATATGATGAAGGCCTCGGTGCAAAGGCAACACTTTCACAAGAGGACGTTAGATTTTCCAGAACTATTGCAAGAATTCAAAGAACTGTAGTTGCTGAGCTTAATAAAATAGCTGTTATACACCTTTATTGCAACGGATTCGAAGGGGAGGACTTGCTAGATTTCAAGCTAACTCTCTCAAACCCGTCTACAATTGCGCAACAGCAAAAATTAGAACTCTATCGAACGAGATTTGATGTTGCAACCACAGCAAATAATATTGAGGGTCTCGTAAGCAGGGACTGGGTAAGAAAGAAAATATTTAATATGACAGATGATCAAATTAACGATCTAAAAGAGCAGCGAGAACTAGATAAGCTCGACGATTTAAGGATTGAATCTGTCACACTTCCTACGCCTGACGATGAAGAGGGTGCGCCTCTTTCGATTCCAGATGATGAGCCCGACGTAGCTGATGCCGGCCCAATGGACATCGCCGATTCAGACGAACCTAACAAGAGAAATTTAAAAATTCTAAGTGAACCTGACTTTAGTAGATTCTCTATGAGGGATGCTGATGCACCAATTAAGGCGCAGAATACAGTTGATAGGATATCCAGAGATCTAGGCCTGCCTATTTCTGAAAAAGTAGTTCATGATAAGGGGCGTGCCAACAGGGTTAGAAGGCAGAACGGAAAGACAGTGTCAAACACAAACCTAGCTGACATGACAATGCACAAGCATGATGACACTGATGACTCACTCTCGGGTGATCGTGTCAAGGACGATAGGGAGAAAGCAGCAACCCAGAGAAAGGAAGATGCGAGACCTGGAGACTTGATAATGAAAGATTTAAAGAACGCCAGTAGCATTCCAGTTTTTGAATCTGACTCCACTTACATGACATCGTATCTTAAAAATAATGAAGATACACAGAACAGAATGTCAGATAGATTAAGATCTACGTTAAAATCTCTAGAGAGAAACATACATATTAAACAGAAAAAGACTTTATTGTCTGAAGAAAATGAGGTGTAACTCGTGCCAAAATCTCACAACAAAAAAAGAAATGTAGGATTAGTATACGAGCTTCTTTTAAGAAGAGTATCAGAATGCTTGGTTAATGAAGATAATGCTGAGGCCCAGAAAGCCTTAGATATTATTTCCAGAAGATTTAAAAAGGGAACAGAGCTCTACAGAGAGTTTAGATTATTTAGAGCACTTGCCAAGTCTCATGTTTCCGAAGTTCGAACTGCCCAGGCAATACTTTCTGAAGCCAAGTCCGCTTCTAGAAAAACAAACACTAAAAGCCTTGAAAGGGAAAAGTCTGATCTAATAAGAGAAATGAACTATAGCCTAAAAGACAAAGATCTTTACAGAAGATATGTTCCGGACTATAAAGAGCTTGCGACTATACAAGTTCTATTAAATGATTGGAGAGATGGAGATAGCGCTAATATTGAGAGAATGGCACTTTATGAAACAAAAGTCTGCGACTATCTGCTGAGAGAGAGAGTTGAAGAAAGCCCGGATTCTCATATTGATCCCGATGTTGATTCCCTCGTAGTTAAAATAATGTCTGAAAAGATTAACAGTAAGTACGAAGAGAAGTTTAACAGTCAACAGAAAAATCTTTTAAGATTGTATGCATTTTCTGATAACGAAACCGGAAGTGATACATCACTAAAAATAGAGAGTTATATTTCTGATATTACCAAAAGCACTCTCAAAATGATTAAGAATCTAGAAAAGACTACAGAAAACAAAATATTAAAAGAAAAAATAGAAGACATACGGGTAAAAATTATCCAAGAGTCAAAACAAGATCTTTCTGATCAAAAAGTAATCAGATTCTTAACTCTAATTGATCTTTGCAATGAAATAAAGGAGTCAGCAAAATGAAGCTTTTAACAGAATGGATGCCACTAACATACGATTCCAGCATGATTAACGAATCTAAAAGTAGTCACAACGGAAAGGTATTTTTAAAAGGTGTTCTACAAAGGTGTGATACTCTCAACCAAAATGGCAGAATATATCCACGATCTGTTCTTGAGAGAGAGATGGTCAATTATCAAAAGTTTATTCGAGAAAATCGTGCTTTAGGTGAGTGTGACCACCCAGATACTTCAGTTATAGAGCTTAAAAATGTTTCTCACATAGTCAGAGAAGCTCATCTTGAAGGAGAAGACGTCGTTGGTACAATTGAACTACTGGACACCCCCGCAGGAAAAATACTTCAGTCACTTGTTGAGTCAGGTGTAACTTTAGGAATATCTTCTCGAGGTGTGGGCTCAACTATCAATGAAAGCGGAAATCAGATAGTTCAAGATGATTTTCAGCTAATATGCTTTGATATGGTCTCTGAGCCTTCGACCCCGGGAGCTTTTATGCTTAATGAAGGCAAGAGAGTTTCTCGCGGAGACCTGGATAAACATTTTAACAAAACTGACAAGATAGATAGAATTTTTAATGAAATATTGACGTGGGATAATGAGTAATAAACTTTTAAAATCTGAGCTTAAGGAAATCGTCAGAGAATGTCTTTTAGAGATTCTTCAAGATGGAATGGGCAACTCTCATTCTGAAAGAGCAGATAGAAGGCTAGCAGAGTCTAGAAGTCGACGACAAGCTTTTGATCACGTTAGCTGGGCAAGAGAAAATGAGTCCGAAAAGAATCCTAGAAACTCTGTAGATATTAGACAAGAAATCGGCCAGATGACAAGTGATCCAATTCTCGCAGAGGTTCTTGCTGATAGTCATAAAACAATGATAAATCAGATGCAAGCAGAAAAGCAGGGTGTTTCAGCTATGGCGGGAGATTTTGCCGAAAGAAAGGTTGCATCTTCTGATCCCGTTGATCTTTTTGGCCAGGCTGCAGGCAACTGGGCAGCACTTGCATTTGATGATTAGAGTCTAATTTATTTTTGATTTTAATGATAATAATTTAGAGTCGAATATAATTAAAGACAGGAGGATTGTCATGTCTAACAAGCTTACAGTGCAAAGAATAAAAGAGATTATAAAAGAGGAAAAGAAGAAACTTAAAGATGAGTCTCTTATTTCTGCAGATACAGTTGAAGATGCCTGGTCTGGAGGAGATAATCTAGTTAAAAAGATCGATTACATCGAGAAGCTTGGCATAAAAGAGGCTAAGCTTAGACAAAAAGCGGATGTGTACAGAAAGCTAAGAGAGAGACTACAGTCTTCAGTCAAGAGGAGTAAGTAATGCCTTCACAAAAGCAAAATATGGTAGATGTCGGATCTAAAGAGGTTACTACACCGAAAGTAGTTGGAACTAGAGACCAGGCAACACTGCTAAGATCTTTTCCCGGATCTCCAATGTACGGCTCAGAGCCAACAGTGACTAATATTAAATTAACACAGGCATACAATGACTTGCTAACAATCAGCAATGTTTGTGATGAGATCCACGACGAATCAGAAACTTTAAAGTATGGTGCCGGCGCTGGCTTAGGGCTTGACAAATTCAACCCAAACTTTGAAGGAGACGGTCCAGCTGCCCCGGGTTCAGATGCAGCAGTTCCAGATATCGCAACCAACGAGAAAACTAAGGACGGCTTGGCATTTGGACAGGGTGGAGGTGCTCCAGAGTCACCTTATGTCCCACCGCTTACATCACCAGGTGTAGATGCAGGTGTAGATGCCAGCGGTCAGCCGGGTATCGTATCGGAAGAAATGCTTGCCAAATACGCCCAAGACCAAGGCGGCGTCGAGTGGGGTTCAGGTTACGGATCAGATGCTAATCCAAAAGCAACCTCAAAGGGAATTGCTGAGCACAAGATAGGATCCTATATATCAGGTGAATCCTTTACCAACTCTTCAATAACAGGAAAAGTTACCACTTGATCTTCGGATGATCTGAGCTGAATAAATGAAAAATTCTTACTATAGCCCCGTCCAAGCTTCTACAGATTGTAGAAAAGGTATGGGCTATGCTAAGTGCACTACTTCTCCGGGCCTAGGGACAACCTATGCAATGGGCTGGGATACCGGTATTTATCCTCCTGAGCTTCCTGAGGTCGATTATCTAGATCTACCTTTTGATGATGAGGAAGATTTAAAAGCATTTTTTGCCAAGGTAAATCTAGGATATACATCAGCTGACTCTGTTAGACCTCGAGCGGATATGTCATCTTATACAAGCAGCGACCGATTTGCGGGATTTGTTGCGGAGCAAATGCAAATGCACCCAATGTCAGGAATTTCTCCGCAGCTTACTTCTACTTCAGGCAGAGGCCTGGCTACAGGAGGTTCAGGCAGGGGCATGGCTACCGGGGGCTCTTCTAGCCAATTTGGATCCACGAGAACCAGGCCGGGAAAAGTTGGGGGAGATGGAACTCAGTTCGGTTTTTCAAGAATGCCTCTTGATACACCCGATGACGGAATTAGATTTATGTCGCTAGTCAAGATGTTAAACATGTCACCTGCAGAGAGAAATTTTTTAAAGCAGCAAATAAAATTAAAAGATACGCTGACAATGGTTGAATCTTTGTTATGCTGGTGAATAAATAATAATATAAGTTTTAACCCCAAGAGAATAATTAACCTTCGAGGAGTCAATCAGAATGGCATCTAACATGTACAGAGAGGCGCTAGCAGAAGCAAAGCAGCTAAGAGATATAGCTGAGAAAAATGCTAAAAACGCCATAATTGAAGCAGTAACCCCAAAAATCAGGCAGTTTATCGATGATCAGCTTTTAGAAACTGATGGCCAGAATAAAGATCAGGAATCTTCCATCGATGATATAATTGCAGAATCAATTGGTATAGAGAGCAGTGAAGATGATGTTGCATTAGATAATACAGCACTCCAGTCTCTCGCAAAACTTCTAGGTGACGGAGGCCAGGCTGGTGTTATTGACGCGCTCGCTGAGTCAATAAATAGTCTCGACCCCAGTCAGGCAGAGTTAGTTGCATCTGCGGCTAAAAAAATAGAATCAACCAAGAGTAATTTAGCTCAAGGTAAAATAAATAAAGGTGTAAGTAACTTACAGGAGAACAACAACATGGCATCAAAAGAAAAGGTTTACGAGATTGATCTCGACCTTCTAAAAGAAGAGCTAGGCAGAGATGCAAGCTTAAACGAAGAAGCGGGAGACGATGATAATCGGGAGCAGGATGACGCTGACGAAGCAGTTTCCGTTAAAGACAAGGAAGAGCTTAGAGAAATGCTCGCTGATCTAGGCATTATAAATGAGGCCCAAGTCCTGCTTGATCTCGGAGAAGATGTTGAGCTCCCAGAAGACATTCAGATTGTTGCTTCACTCGTTGAAGAAGAAGACGAAGGTAGCGAAGAAGGCCTCGAACTTCTTGATGTTGAAGAAGAAGATGATGGTGGCGAGATCTCTATTGATGCTGAAGAAGAAGTTGATCTCAACGAAGTTTTAGAAATAGATCCAAATGTTTTAAAGGAAGAACTCCTCAGAATTAGACGTCTTGTTAGAGAAGCAAAGAGCCTAGCCGATGCCAAGGGCGGTGCAGATTCTAAAGAAGACTCTTTTGGAGGAAAAGGTCACGCCAATGCTGGACTCGGTCACCAATTTGGTGGCAAGGGCGGCGGTAAAGGAGACGCATTCGGTGGCGGCTCTGCAAAAGGTGACGTCTACAAGGTTAAACTTAACGCTCTTGCTGAGTCGTTAAGAAAAGAGCAGCGCAAAAATCGCTCTCTGGTTACGAAGCTCGATGAATACAGAAGTGCAGTTGAAACACTTCGTGAGCAACTTACAGATCTCAATCTGTTCAACGCAAAGCTACTCTACGTAAATAAGCTTTTTCAAGACAAGTCAGTTCCCTCCTCACGCCGTCGTGCGATGATGGAGTCAATTGATGCAGCTAAAAGCTTGAGAGAAGTTAAGCTAGTATATAAGACTCTTACTGAATCCGGTAAGGAGAAGAAGAGCCTTAATGAATCAGCTACACGGTCTCTAGGGTCCTCCTCTAGATCGGTTGGCAGATCTTCCGCAACAAGTACAAACACCGAGCTTGA
>Ga0163179_10000937_pt1 | contig 20851 bp, 13 predicted proteins | sample AtlANTMetagenome_FD_109643 | JGI IMG/M metagenome (GOLD analysis project Ga0163179, IMG submission 109643) | Marine eukaryotic phytoplankton communities from the Atlantic Ocean - Atlantic ANT 2 Metagenome | ecosystem: Environmental > Aquatic > Marine > Oceanic | place: North Atlantic Ocean...
GGCCAGGCCGTTGCCGACGAGATTCCATTCATCGAACTGCCAGACCACCTTCTTGTCCTTGGTGATTTCGAAGATCTGGGGGTTCTTGTCGCCCGCGTGGCAATTGCCGATCACGTAGTTGCCATTGGAGAGCTCCTGCACGACGGTCATCCATCCGAGTTCGATCTCGGTGCCGGGGACCTTCCCCTTGATTTGCCAGACCACCTTTTTCTCGGGGCTGACCTCAAGGACGCTCTTGCCGCTGCCCGAGCCGATGAGGGTGTTGCCGTTCTTGAGGCGGATGGCCCCGTAGACGCGGGAGCCGACCTCATACTCCCAGATGATTTCGCCATTCTTGTTGTATTCGGTGACCACGCCCGGGTTTTCCGCACAGGAGAGATAGTGGCCGTTGTCGAGGACACGCACGAGGCGGGTGCTCTTGCGCCCGCCTTCACCCATTGGCAGTTCCCTGATCTTCTTCCCTTCCTTGTCCACGTGGAGAAAGCGCCCCACGCCACTCTCGGCAATCATCGTGGAACCATCGGCGAAGCGCTTGAAGGCATGCACATCGACTCGTTTGCCCTCGTTGCCGTTTTCCCGGGCGGACTCGTATTCCCACACGACCTTCTTCGCGAGGGTGATTTCCTGGGTCCTGGTCCAGGTGTCGTGGAAGAGAATATTTCCGTTGTCGAGGAGGTGGATGTCATGATGCCCGGTGTGTCCTCGCTTCGGTCCAGCGGTGTCGTGTTTCCAGAGGACGGTGCCATCCATCTCGCAGATGGCGACCAGGTTCTTGCCGTAGGAGACGCCCAGCAGGACGAGGCGCTCATCCTTGGCGGAGAGCGGAGAAAGAAGGGCGAAAGCGAGGACGGCGAGCGTGGTGAGTGTTCTCATGATTCCGGAACCTAGAGAAAGGAAGTGCGGAGGGCAAACTCCGGATTGGTGCCGGCAGGGCTCCGGCCGGGGATGGCGGTGGGTGCGGAAGTTGCGAATTGCATCCACGGTCACGGAATGATGACGCTTTCGCAGTAGGCCAGCACGTCGCTGAATGAATGATCCTGGAGGAGGGCGAAGGTATCGTGAGCGGTGAGGCGCATTCGTTTCCCGGTGGCCGGATTGTCAACCCACGCGCGTGAAGTGGCGGGGCTGGTGAGTCCGCAGAGGAACCGGGCGAGTTGCCGGGGAGTGCGCAGGGGGGCGTTTCGTTCCTGCAGGAGGGTGTCGATGGCAGCCACCTGGGGAGATTCAATTTCCGGGTTCGCGGAACAGGGTATCGTCTTTTCATCCCGGGAGGAGGGCCTGCCTGCGCAGTTGGCACAGTGACCACAGGGTTCCGGCAGGTCCTCTCCGAAGTGCTTGAGGAGGTGCTGATTCAGGCAGCCTGTTTCCCCCGCGTAGGCAAGAACCTCCTGGAGCCGGGCAATATCCTGGTGTTCCCGGCGGAGGAAGAGTTCCTGCATGCGCGCGGTGAGGGCGGGGAGGTTGTCCACCTTGCGCAGGCGCCGGTAAGCGTGCCGGATGCCACGGGGCCTGAGAACGAGATCACCATGGGACTCGAGGTGGCTGAGGGCCTCGATGATGCGCTCGCGATCGCAGTGGAGCTTTCCAGCCGCGTCGTCGGGATCGAGGGTGATCCAGGTCCGCCCCTCCTTCCCGGAGGCAAGGAGTCTGCGGAGGAAGCCCCGCTGATCGTCGTCGTAGCCGAGCACGATCTGCGTGGGATCGCGCAGGGGCTTCACCTGATAGCTGGAGTAAAACGGGGCGGTGGCGGAGAGATACCCTTCAAGTTCGAGGTAGGTGAAGAGGGTGTTGATGACGAGGGGCCGGATGTCGTGGGTGCCGGCCAGGTCGTAGTGGGACACATCAAAGGTGTCTCCCCGCGCGAGGACCTGGTCGAGGACCCGTCGGACCGCTTCCGGCGAGGGGGTGTCGCCATAGACGAAATTCTCAAGCGTGCGCAGGTCGTCGCGGCAGGCCATAAGCTCGCAGGTGGCTGCCTTGCCGTCGCGTCCGGCCCGTCCAGTCTCCTGAGTGTAGTTTTCAAGCGACTTGGGAAGGTTGTAGTGAATGATGCGCCGGATGTCCGCCTTGTCGATGCCCATCCCGAACGCGATGGTGGCGGTGATGATGGGGGCATCACCGGACATGAAGGCCTCCTGGCAGGCCGCGCGTGTCTCGTCACGGAGACCCGCGTGGTAGGGGCGGGCGGGGAGACCTTGGTGTTTGAGAAAGGCGGCGAGGCTTTCGGCGGTTTCCTGCCGGGTGCCATAGATGATGGAAGGCAGGCTGGGGTCGGCCCGGAGGCGGGCGAGAAGGAATTCCCTCTTTTGCTCCTCCCGGCAGGGAGTAACGCAGAGCTTCAGGTTGGGACGGTGGAAGGAGAGTTGAATATGATCCTCCTCCGCGATCCCGAAACTTTTCCGGATGTCGGCAGCGACGGGCGGGGTGGCGGTGGCCGTGAGGGCGAGCACACGCGTGATTGCGAGTTCGCGGGCGAAGGAAGCCAACTTGAGATAGTCGGGCCGGAAGTTGTGTCCCCACTCCGAGATGCAGTGGGCTTCGTCGATGGCGAGAAGGGAGACCCTGCACTCTCCAAGGCGCCGCCGGAAGTTCTCATTGGCGAGACGCTCTGGTGCGACATAAAGGATTTTCAATTCCCCGGAGCGCATCCGGCCGTAGATGGCGTACACTTCTTCCGAGGAGAGGGAGGAGTCGAGGCGTGCTGCGGAAATGCCGCGGGCAACCAGTCCGTCGACCTGATCCTTCATCAAGGCGATGAGCGGAGAAATCACGAGGGTCAGCCCGTCCAGCAGGATCGCGGGAAGCTGGTAGCAGAGGGACTTGCCGCCGCCGGTCGGAAAAATGGCTAGGGCGGGTCGGCCGGCAAGGAGGATGTCGACAATCTCGCGTTGTCCGGCCCGGAAGGAGGAAAAGCCGAAGTGCGCTTCGAGCCTGGAGCCCGGGTCTGTACCCTCTTCAGTGTTCAGCGGCTGATATTCAGTCCAGCGGGCAGGTCAGGCACAAGCCTGAATCCTGTGCCCTATCCGTCCGGGACGAGATGTTCCGGGTGCCGGGGTGGGCCGTGACCTAGGACCGCCAGGGACCCTTGATCGCGAAGGTGTGATCGAGAGTCTGGATGTTCACGAACAGGATGCTTCCGTCCGGGGAAAAGGTTGAGCCGCAGAACTCATATTTGTTCGCTCCATCGGGATTGCGGGCGAGGGTGAAGATCTTCCCCTCGGGGGTCACACCCCGCAGATGCTGGAACTGCTTTCTCTTGAAGGGATCGATGAGGTCCTCGCAGATAATGAGATCCCCGTTGGGGGCGACACAGAGGTTGTCCCCACTGGTCAGGAGATCACTTTCTCCGGATTCGAGGAAGAGTTCGATCTGAGGCCCCGCATCCTTTGTGCCTTCGGGAATGATACGGAAAACCTGGCCCCGCCTGCTCGGGCCGCCATCGGTGCAGCATAGGAAGAGGGAACCCTTGTCGTAGAAGATTCCCTCCCCCCGGGCAAAGCGGGCTGCGCCCTTCTTGAATCCTCTCACCCTGAGGTCGTCCTTGGGCGCGGATGGGTTATCGATTTCGATCCAGTGAATGGAGAGGCGCTGACCCTCGACGATGTGCCTTCCCTTTTTGGACTGGTTGTTGCGCAGATCGGCGGACTTGATGCTGCGGATGGCGAGGGCGTAGAGCCTTCCGGAGCTGAAGTCTCTCTCCCGTTCCGGGACAAACCGGTAGAGCAGACCATCTCCCCGGTCCTCCGTCAGGTAGAGGCTGCCGTCCTCCGGGTCGTAGGCCACGGCTTCGTGGCAGAAGCGCCCAAGTGCTTTCAAGGGAATGGCCTTCTGGAGTCCGAGTTCGGGGTCGGCCTTGACCTCGAAGCAGTAACCGTGCATGCGGGCCCGACGGTCTGATGTGAGATCGAAGGTTTCCTCGCAGGTGATCCATGATCCCCAGGGCATGGCCCCGCCCGAGCAATTGCGGTGGCTTCCCGCGAGGGAGAGAAACTCCTTTTCGGTCTTCCCTGTCGCTGGGTCGTAGACGATGGTCGTCGTGCCGCCGAACTGAGGAGGCTCCTCGCCCTCACCGGCATCGTAGACGAGGGCCCGGTTCACGGAAGCGGGAAGGCGATTACGGGAAAAGGCACCGAGGCTCGACTGGTTGAGGGCGAGCTCATGATTGCGGACGATGACGATACGGCCATCCTCGCCGGGAAAGGCCGCCATGTCGTCGAACATCCCCGGGACGCGCAAACCGTCACTCATTGTCCCGCCCCGCTTCGAAATTACCTGGTAGGTGAAGCCCGCGGGAAGATCGAGGAGCTTGTCCTTGTCCGGAATGAGAGGACCATAGGGAGTAATCACCCGTTTTGCGTGTTCGCCCTTTCGGTCAGCTTTCAGGTAAAGCCCCAAGCCGAGGAAGCCGGAGGTGATTGCCGACTGTTTCAAAAAGGTGCGGCGGGCGGAAAATCGCGGATCCGATGGGGGAAAGAGCGGACTCATGCAAGTGGTGAGGAGGTAGCTAACGGCCACCGGGTCTCGCACGCGATCCAAAAATTCCTGCTTCCAGGATTTTGGCGCCGTTCCCCTCAAACGGGTTAAAATGTGGCCAAATCCCTCCTTTGGGGCTCCGGGAGGTGCCCCAACTGCCTATTTTTGAGCTTGCGGGTTTGACACCTCGTGGCGAGCTTCTCTTAAATCCACCCGCGGCGCGGAGTGCGCCGTGTGCACCCACTACGATCCAATTTGATTTCGCTATGAGTGAAGACGACAAGCAAGCTCCCACGCCACCAGAACCGAAGAAGGAGACGGTGCGTGTGACGCTGAAGGCTGACGGGGACGATGCCAGCGCAGAAGGCTCTGCTGCTCCTTCGGCCCCGGCTGCTCCAAAGCCGCCGGCCCCGGCGCCTACCATCCCGTTGAAGCCCGCATCGGGGGCTCCCAAGGCTGCGGCTCCGAAACCTGCTGCTCCCGCTCCTACCGTGCAGCTCAAGGCGCCAGGTGCCACCAGTGCACCCAAGACCACCCCTCTCAAGACACAGCCGCTTACTGCTGGCGGTGATGGAGGCAGCACCCAGGAGTTGCCCAAGGCCACCGTGCAGCTCGGCTCGGCGACTCAGGCGCTGGGTGCCCCGACTGCTCTCGGCGCGACTCAGGCGGCCACGATCCAGACCGCTGCCGAAGAGGGCAGCGAGAAGTCTGACACTGTGGCTGGAGTCCTTTCCCTCGTAGCCTTTATCATCGCCTTGGCCGTGCTCGGCCTGCAGCTCATGACCACGAGTCAGTGGGTGACCGAGGATGATCCCGTCAATGGTGGTCCGAATGGATCCGGTTGGAACGCACTCGTTGAATAGAAATCGTCATGGCTTTTCCCATCATTACCACCCTCATCGCGGTGATCGTTCTTGTGTTAGCGATCATGACATCCAATCTCCCTTCCTAGGCCGGGAAGCGGGATCGTTGATGTAAAACCTCAGGGGCGGTGCAACCGCCCCTTTTTGTTTTCAGGGCACCCGCTCTCTTCCGTGAACCGGTTCTCGTGGGCGGTTGGTGGCACTGCGCTTGACGCGGCCCTTTTTGTAACCATAGTCCGGCCATGGCTCTTCAATTCACCAGTGAAAATTTTGACGCGGAAGTGCTGCAGGCTGAGCAACCGGTGCTCGTTGATTTCTGGGCCGAGTGGTGTGGTCCCTGCAAGATGATCGGGCCTCTCGTGGACGCCGTGGCTACCGCGACGGAAGGAACGGCGAAGGTGGGCAAGGTCGATGTGGATTCCCAGCAGGATCTTGCCCGCACCTACAATATCCAGTCTCTTCCTACCATCGCCTTCTTCAAGGGCGGGGAAGTAGTGGAGACGATGATCGGCACCAAGGGAGTGACCGTGGAAGTGCTTCAGGGGAAGTTGGCCGCGCTCGCCTGAGGCGTGGCGTGCAGGGATTAGAGGAAGGTTCGGGCCCCGTTTGGACGGGGCCTTTTCCTTGGGAGCAGGAGGTCGCGAACCGCTACAGGACCTCCGCAAACACTTCGAGGGTTTCGTCAATGTCGGACTCGGAGTGGGCGAGGGAGAGGAATCCGGTCTCGTAGGGGCTGGGAGCGACATAGACCCCGCGTTCGAGGCAGGACCAGAAGAATTTCCTGAAGGCCTCGAAGTCCCCTTTCTGTACCGAGTCGACATTGATGATCTCGGAATCCCCGAAGTAGAGGCACCACATCGAGCCCACCCGGTTGAAGCGGCAGGGGAGGGATTTTTGCGCGATAATTCGGCGCACGCCCTCTTCGAAGCGCTGTCCGATGGACTCCAGCCGTCCATAGCCATCGTGTTTCTCGAGTTCCGCGAGCTGGGCGAGGCCCGCGGCCATGGCAACCGGATTGCCCGAGAGCGTGCCAGCCTGATAGACCGGACCGTCCGGAGCGAGGACGTCCATGATGTCGGCGCGACCGCCGAAGGCGCCAACGGGGAGCCCTCCCCCGATGACCTTTCCCATGGCGCAGAGGTCCGGAGTAATCCCGGTCAATTCCTGCACACCGCCCCGGGAAAGGCGAAAGCCGGTCATGACTTCATCGAAAATGAGGAGAGCACCGTATTTCGCCGTCAGCTCGCGCAGAAGCTGAAGATAGCCTTCGCGAGGTAGAACGAATCCGGCATTGGCGGGGTAGGGCTCAAGGATCACGGCCGCGATCTGGTCGCCTACCTGATCGAAAGCCTCTTCCACCAGTGCGGGAAGATTGAAGGGCAGGGTGATGGTTTCCGCTGCGAAGGACCGGGGGATGCCGGCAGAGTCCGGCTCGCCGTGGGTCAGGGCCCCTGACCCGGCTGCGACGAGGAGGGAGTCGACGTGTCCGTGATAGTGCCCCTCGAACTTGATGATCTTGTCGCGGCCGGTGAACCCCCGGGCCAGCCTGACGGCGGACATGGTGGCCTCTGTTCCCGAGTTGACCATGCGTACTTTCTCGACCGAGGGGACCCATTCACAGACCACCCTGGCCATTTCGACCTCGAAGGGATTGGGAATTCCGAAGGACAGCCCGTCCTTGGCAACCTCATGCACCGTGTTGGTCAGGACCGTGGGGGCGTGTCCGAGAATGGCAGGCCCCCAGCTGCCGATATAGTCAATAAGAGAGCGTCCATCCACGTCCTCGATGCGGCTGCCCTTCGCCCGTCGGACGAAAAAAGGCTCTCCGTCGACATTGCGAAAGGCCCGGACGGGGGAATTCACACCTCCGGGAATGATGGTCTTGGCAGTTTGAAACAGCTTCTTGGAGATCGGTCCCTGCATGGCTTGCGGCGGAACTATAGGCTCGTTCAGGAGATTGCCGATGAAAACCACTCCCCGGCTGAATAGTTTGGATTTTTGAATGGGAGAGGAGACAAGGAGGCGAGGTCAAAACTATGCCGGGTTGAGGGGAGCGGTGCGGCGATTCTCCTCTGGCAGGCGACGCGGTGCGGACTGGTGATGCAAATTCTGAATACCCCGCGAGGGAGAGGCGTCCTAGCGAAAAGGGGCTTTCCTTTGGAAGCCCTGACCCTACCCTAATACCACCATGAAAGCGATTTCAGCGTCCACCATGCTCGTCTGCGCTCTTTTGCTTTGCCTGCCGTCGCTGACCTTCGCTGATCTCCGGGAGAAGTCCTCGCTGCTCAATAGCGACCCTGATGTCGTCTACACGGAGGAGTTTACCGACAAGAAGATTGAGCTCCTGGTCCTCAAGCCTGCTACGGTCTACTCCACCAAGAAAGGCGGACGCAAGCTGGGGGTGCTCAAGGTCGATACCAAGGTCACCCTCATCGGACTGACGGGGAAGGCCTACAAGATCCGCGGGACCGCGACGCACGGTGGCGTGTCCGGCTGGGTGTCTCCCAAAGCGCTCGGTTCGAAGGACAGGGACTTCGTAGAGAATTTCAAGAAGGTCTATGAGAGGCAGAAGGTCGTGCGCGACTTGATTGCCCGGCATGAGGTCGCGATTGGAATGTCCGTGGAAGAGGTGAGCGCCTCCCTGGGCAAGCCGACCAAGACCAAGGTGCGCCAGACCATTAAGGGAAAGACCGGGGTCTGGGAGTTCATCCAGTATGAGGAGCAGGACCACTACCAGACCGTGCGTGACCCGCTGACTGGGCGTGTCTTCCGCCAGTATTCCCACACCACAAAGGAAGAACTTGGCAAGATCGTGCTCGAGTTTGAAGGGGAGGTGGTGACCGCCATTGAAGAAACCGAGAACAACGAGGGAGGCAAGGTGAAGATTGTCGCCCCGCCGCTCGTTTTCGGCTGGTAGGCCGACATGGTCCCCTCGACCCGGAGGGCTGCAGAGGCGGAGAGAGGTATCCGCTCCTCACGCGGCGACTCTGGGGCGCATGGCGGTGCGACCGCTCGGGGGCCGTCTGGAGATGTGACGGTGGGAGGGACGGGGCAGGCGACTCGGTGGGGACACTGCGGAGCACTGGGAGGTGAATCGCTCCAGGGGAATCGTCGCGAGATTGACACGTGCGGACCGAAGCGTGCCCGGATGCATGCGTCGACGACGGAGCAGGACAACGCAGCTGGCGCACGCGCCCAGGAAAGGATAGGCAGGCTCGGGAACTGGTGGGGCAGAGAGAACGAGGTTGGCACTGTGCTGTTCCACGGTATCGCCGGTCACAGTGTCCCAGGTGATGGTCAGGATGGTCGTTCCGTCTGTAAGTTGACGATAGCGCGGGGTGGGCTGCTCCTGGATTGTGGCGAGCGGCTCTTCAGCGACTTCCGAATAGGGAGGAGCGGTCTCTGGGGGAGGGGCGGTCGGGGTGGCCCATCCGTTCACGGCCAAGAGCAGGCCCAGCACCGTGTATTGCAGGGGTGGTAGGGTGAGCGAGGTAAGGGAGAGGAGCATGGGCGCGGGTTGTGCGGTAGTTAATATTCCCAAAACATCAATAGCTTTGAAAGAATATTACAAAAAGAAACTCCTGTTTCTTTTTAACCGACTCTCTATGAGTCAATTACCTCACGAAACCTCTTTGGGAAGACTGTAAAAAGTCCAGTATTCTAAGGACGCTCTCATTTTGAGCGGCTGGCGCTTCCTTCAGCAGCTCAATCTGGGCGGACAAGATCGACTCCTTTTTTAGAAAAAGGATCTTATACGCAGTCTTCAGGGAAAGAATATCCTCCTTGGAAAAGCCGCGGCGCTGGAGACCCACCAGATTGAGCCCCCTCAGCTGGGCGGGAGTGCCATCGACGATGGTGTAGGGGGCGACATCCTGCACGACCTTGGTGCAGCCCCCGACCATGACATGGGCACCGACGCGGCAGAATTGGTGCACGCCGGACAGGCCGGAGAGAATCACGTAGTCCTCGATGGTGACGTGTCCTGCGAGTTGAGCACAATTGGAGAGGATGCAGTGGTTTCCAAGAACCACATCGTGGGCCACGTGGGAGTAGGCGAGAAAGCTGTTGTCTGAGCCGATCCGGGTAGGCAGCTCGGGGTTTGTGCTCCGGTGGACAGAAACATATTCCCGGAAGGTGTTGCGGTCCCCGATCTGGACGGAGGTGGGGGCGCCGCTGTATTTCAGGTCCTGCCAACGGGTGCCGATGGAGCAGAAGGGAAAGAACTCGTTGTCTTCCCCAATCCGGCTTGGTCCCTCGATGACCAGATGGGCATGAAGCCTGGTGCGGTCGCCGATATGCACGTCGTCGCCGATGATGCAGTAAGGGCCGATTTCAACCTCGGATCCGAGTTCGGCCTTGGGAGAGACGACGGCGGTAGGATGAATCACGATGGCGCGGCGCAGGCTGGGCCTAGGCTACTTGAATCAGTCGGCGGGGAAAGTCTAAGATGTCCAAAGTTCTCTGAAGTTGTTCACAGAATTCAGAATGTGGGACGACAGGAGTGCAAAGGGGGCTGCTCATCTAATGCAAATAACTTGCGTTTTCTCCGGGGAAGCGGTATCTCAGCCCCATGTCTTTTCTGCGGCTGGGCTTGGCCCTGATTCCTGTGTTTGCCAGCGTGGCGTATGCCGAAGTCAAGGTTGCGGTCCTGCACCCGCTCCTGGGTGATCTCGTCCAGAGGGTAGGTGGAGAGCACGTGACCGTGGTGGACCTGATGGGGCCGTCCGGGGACCCTCACACGTTCGAACCGGGCGCGAAGGAACTCCGTGCAGCCAAGGGGTCCCAGCTTTATTTCGTGTGCGGGAAGGGACTGGAGCCCTATCTCCCGAAACTGCGGGATGCAGTGGGCGCGGAGAGGGTCATCGAGGTCGGGGAGACCCTGCCTACGCTGAAGGCGGAGGTCCTGTGTGACCACGACGGGCACGCCCACGTGCACGAAGAGGATGATCCCCACTGGTGGCACTCCATTGATTGCTGGAGACGAGCGGCCACCCGCGTGCGGAAGGAACTCAGTGAGGTTGATGCGGTCAATGCCGGGACCTACCGGCAGCGTGCCGCGGTGGTGCGCAAGGAACTCCTCACGCTGCAGTCATGGGCGAGCAGGGAACTCACGAAGGTGCCGGCCGAGCACCGGACACTGGCCACTGCGCATGCGGCTTTTGCCTACTTCTGCAACGAGCATAAATGGAAGATGCTCGCGGTTCAGGGCTTGAACCGGGAGCGTGTGGATTCGTTGAAGTTTGTGGCAGAAGTGACCGAGGCCATCCGGAAGGAAAAGGTCCGGGCCGTCTTTCCCGAGCAGAGGTCCAACCCCAAGATGCTCAGCACGGTGGCCGAAAAGACCGGCGTGGTGGTTGGGAGCCCTCTCATCGCTGATGGTGGAGACTCCATCGAAGAGATGTTCCGTCACAACGTAAACACCATCGTGGCGGCTCTTGGAGTGAAGAAGTAGGCAAAGTGTGCCGCCCTTCGGGGAAGCGGACGGGCAGGGCCGGGAAAGGAACCTGACCGCAGCTGCCTTCTGACCCGGACGCGTGTTGCGGTCCGGCGAGGCAAGATTGCTTTGGGATTGAGTGCGCTCGAGTGCTCGTCCAGATTGCGGTGTGTCCATGTTCCGGGCGGTTCCGCTGGCGAGCGGGGGAGAGATTTCCCCGCTCTTCGGGTTGCTGACTTTTGTCCTGGTGGGGGTGGTGCTGGTTTCGCTGGTGCTGCTGCGCTTCCGGCAATCCCTGCTTGTGGGCTATTTCGTGTGCGGGGTGATTCTCGCCAATTGCGGAATCCTGAACTGGATCGGGGCAGATTCCGGGGATCTCGACCGCTTGGCCGAATTGGGCGTCATTCTTCTCCTATTTACCCTCGGGCTGGAGTTTTCGTTCGAGGAAATGAAGCATCTGCGTCGGGTGGCCCTGGTGGGTGGAGGGTGGCAGGTCGGCCTGGTCGGACTGGCGGCCGCCGGGGCATGCCTGGCCTATGGGTTTCCTGTGCCGGTCGCCATCGCGTTGGCGGTTGGCGTCGCGCTTTCCAGCACCGCGGTCAGCATCAAGGCCTTTCAGGATTGTGGCATGGCGGATAGTCCCGGTGCCCGGGTGGCATTGGGGGTCGCCATCTTTCAGGACATCCTCGTGATCTTTTTCATGATCGTCCTGCCCCCCCTCCTCGGGGAGGGAGAGGGGGGAATGGCAGCTGGACTTTCGCTGGCGATCCTGAAAGGGGGGCTCTTCCTGCTGTCCTGCTGGTTTGTGAGCCGGCGGGGGATTCCGCAGCTTCTGCATGCGGTAGCCCGCACGCGGAGCCGGGAGCTCTTTACCGTCACGGTGGTGGGTCTATGTGCGGCGGTGGCCTTTGGAGCCGTACAATTGAACCTGAGTGCGGCACTGGGTGCGTTTGCGGCGGGCTTGGTGGTGAGTGAGTCCATTTACAGTCACCGTGTTCTGGCTGACATCCTGCCCTTCAAGAATCTCTTTCTCACGATCTTCTTTGTCTCGATTGGGCTGCTGATCGATCTCGAGGAGGTGGCGGTGAACTGGGTGCTCATCCTTGCGGCCACTCTGGCGATCCTGGCTGTCAAATTCGGGGCAGCCTTCCTTGCCGCGCGACGACTGGGTGCGTCCTTGCGCTCGTGCCTGCTGGCGGCGGGTGCGCTGGCGAGCACGGGCGAGTTCTCGCTCGTACTGCTGGAGCGCATCGCGGACTTCGGGGTCTTTGATGCACGCCCCGAGTTAGAGCAGATACTTCTCGCTTCCACCGCGATTGGAATGGGCCTGGTGCCGACCCTGATGCGCCTGGCCGACCGTTTTGCGCCTGTTCTTGAACGAGGTGGGTGGTTCCCGCAGAAGGGAGACTGCCTCACCGAGCTGACTCCCGAAGGCGAGCGCGGGGCTCTCCACGATCATGTCATCGTGTGCGGGTATGGTCCGGTCGGGCGCAATCTCTGCGGAGCCTTGGAGAAGTGTGGCATTCCCGTGATTGTCCTGGAGTTGAATGCCGATACCGTGCAGGAGCTGACCCGGGAGGGAGTGATGGTTCTCTATGCCGACGCCCGTCAGCCGGAATCCCTCGAGATGGCCGGGATCAGACGGGCCCGCAGCATCGCCTTTACCTTTCCCGATGCCGAGGCGGCGATTGCGGGCATGCGACTGGCCCACCAGCAGAATCCGGAGGTGCTCGTTTACGCCCGGGCCAAGTTTACGGCGGAGGCTGACCGCCTGCGCGTGGAGGGAGCTAATCATGTCTTTCACGATGAGCGGGAGAGCGGGCAGGCTCTCATCAAGTCGGTGGTGACCTGTTACATTGACGAGGAGATCTTCGAGGATCAGGCGTGGTGACCCCAGTTGCGGGGCCGTTTCGCGGCATGGGTGGTGGGTCTTCTGGGGGACAAATGCACTCTTCGCCCGTCCGGGGCTTGACCAGCGGGATTGGGCACGCCAACCAAGCGCGTGCCTGACTGGGACTATCCGGACCTGCCGGTTTCGCGGCGGCGGGAAGAGATTCTCGCCGCCATGCGAGCGAGCCGGGTTGTTGTGGTGGTGGGAGAGACCGGGAGCGGGAAGACAACCCAGCTGCCGAAGATGGCCCTCGAGCTCGCGCAGGAGCGGGGGAATGCGCAGGGGAAGGTGGCCCGCATCGGGTGCACGCAGCCACGGAGGCTGGCGGCCACGAGTGTGGCCCGGCGGGTGGCTCAAGAGATGGGCTCGGCAGAGGGCAGTCTGGTGGGCTATCAGGTGCGGTTTGCGGAGAAACTGAGCGATGCGACCGCGATCAAGTTCATGACGGACGGAATCCTGCTGGCTGAGACGCAGGGTGACCGATCACTCCGGCAGTATGATACCCTGATCATCGACGAGGCACACGAGCGGTCCCTCAACATCGATTTCCTTCTTGGCTACCTGCACCGCCTTTTGGAGCGTCGCCGGGACTTGCGGCTGCTTATCAGCTCGGCGACCCTCGATGCAGGCCGGTTCTCGGAGTTTTACCGGAATGCTCCCGTTGTGGAGGTGGAGGGCCGCACCTACCCGGTGGAGGACCATTTCCTCCCGGGAAGTGAAGATGAAGAACTGCGCTATCATGTTGCGCGGGCAGTGGAATGGATTACGGATATCGACGATCAGGGCGATATCCTGATTTTTCTGCCCGGGGAGCGTGAAATCAGGGACTGTGCGAAGTTGCTGGAAGGGCGGGATCTGTCCGGGTCGGAGATCCTGCCGGTATTCGCCCGCCTGAGCCTCGCGCAGCAGCAGAGAGTCTTTCAAGCGAGCCGCCAGCGCAGGGTGGTCCTGGCCACCAACGTGGCAGAGACCTCGCTTACGATTCCAGGGATCGTCTACGTCGTGGACAGCGGGCTTGCCCGTATCAGTCGTTTCAACCCGGGGCGGCAGGTTCAGCGCTTGCAGGTGGAACAGATTTCGCGGGCCAGTGCGCGGCAGAGACGTGGCCGTTGTGGGCGGGTGCGTGAAGGGGTCTGCGTGCGGCTCTACGACGAAGAGGACCTGGAGCAGGCTTCCGAGTTTACCGACCCGGAGATTCGACGCTCCTCACTTGCGGGAGTGGTCTTGAGAATGAAGGCTCTGCGCCTTGGCGATGTGCGGGAGTTTCCCTTTCTCGATCCACCCTCTCCGAGGGCGGTTACGGAGGGTTTTCGCACGCTGGAGGAGGTTGGAGCCCTGGACTCCCGTCAGGGAGACCTTACCGAGGTAGGCAGGAGTCTGGCGCGTTTGCCGCTTGATCCGCGCCTGGGGCGTATGCTGCTGGAAGCGCGTGAGCGTAAGGTGCTGGGGGAGGTGCTTATCATCGTGGCGGGATTGAGCGTCATGGATGTGCGCGAACGGCCCGCGGAGAAAGAGAGTCAGGCAGATGAAGTACACGCCGTTTTCGACGAACCGGATTCGGATTTTCTCACCCTGCTCAATATCTGGCATGCTCTCCGGGAATACCGGAAAGATGGACGAGGCTGGCAGAGGAACCGGCTCAGGAAGTTCTGCCGGGAAAAGTTCCTCAACATGCGCCGGGTGATGGAGTGGGACCAGGTCGCGAGAGAGTTGAGCCGTCTCCTTCGGGAGCAGTATGGAAAACGTCCTGCGGGTCTCTCCCCGAACCGGCGGGACTGGGGAGACGCGGACGAGATTCACAAGTCCATTCTTGCCGGCATGCCGCGCCAGGTCGGGGTTTGGGAAAAGGAGAAGCGCCATTATCGGGCGACGGGCAATCGCAGTTTTGCGGTTTTCCCCGGCTCGGGCCTCTTCGGCAGGAAGCGGCCGCCGTGGGTGCTGGGGTTCGACCTGGTGGAGACTTCCCGCCTGTGGGCCCGCAAGGTTGCGGCCATCGCTCCGGAATGGGTGGAGGAAGTGGCTCCTCAATTGTGCCGGAGCCGCTTCCATTCTCCGTCGTGGGACGAGCAGCAGGGAGCTGTCTATGGAATTGAAACGGTGGTCTGCGGTGGGCTCACCCTTGTCGCGGAGCGTCGCGTGCACTTCGGCAGAGTGGACCCCCGGGCCGCGCACGAAGTCTTCATCCGGGAAGCCATCCTGGGAGAGGGAATCCGTTCCCGCTGCGACTACAAGGACCAGCTCCAAGCCGTGAAGCTGGAAGTCGAGCGGGCAGAGCACAAGCTGGGCCGGGTGGGGGGACTCTGGTCGGACGAGGGAGCCTACGATTTCTTTTTCGAGCGGATCCCGGGTGAGATTTCCACTACGGGAGCCTTCCACCGGTGGCGGCTGCAGGATCGCAATGAGGAGCGCCTCATGATTCGCCTCAGTGATGTCGTGTGGGAGGAGGTCTCGGAGGAACTGGCGCTTTTCCCCGATGTGGTGACGCATGGGGACAAGAGTTACCGGGTAGCCTATCGGAGCGACCCGGAAGCTCCCGATGATGGTCTCGCCTTTGAGATAGGTATCGATGAGCTGGCTCTCTTTCCGGCCTACCTTCCCAGCTGGGGTGTCGCGGGGACGTTGAAGGAGCGGGTGGAACTGCTGATGCGTTCGTTGCCCAAGTGGCAGCGGCAGGCCTGCTTTCCCATTGCGGAAGCGGTGGAGTGTTTCCTCGCCTTGTGGCAGCACTGGGAGCCGCAGTGCGGCTTGGACGCCGCTCTCGCAGAGTTTCTCAGTGAGCGGTCGGGGCATGTCATTGAGCCCGGTCATTTCGAGCCCGGGCGCCTGCCGGCACGGCTTCGGCCCAGGGTACGGGTCTATGGAGACGCGGGTGAGGAGTTGGCGCTCGGTGAGGACGTGCAGGCGATCAAGGATCGCCTGGCGGGCCTCCTGCGGGAAAGGCGGGAGGAGGCGGCCAATCTGGAATGGGAAATGACGGGCGGCGAGATGTGGAGTTTCGGAGAGATTCCGCTGCAGGTCGATACCGGGGAGGGGGCAGAAGGAGCAGGGGGAGGACTGGTTTTTCCAGCTCTGGTCGATGAGGGAGCAACGGTTGGCATGCGGGCCTTCCTGGAGGAAGAGGAAGCGATTGAGAGTCATCGGGCAGGATGCGTGCGCTTGTTCCTGCTGGACCAGGAGGAACAGGTGGAATGTGTACGCAAACAATTCCCCATGTATCCGACCACGAGGCTCTACGCCTCCATGCTGAGTAACGGTGGAGAGTTGGTTGACGAACTCCTTCGTTGTGCTTCCGAGGGGGCCATGGGAATTCTGCCTCGTGGCGAGAAAGAGTTCCTGGCGGTCTCCCTGTCGGGAAGGGGGAAGCTCTTCGACTGTGTGAAGGAGCTCTGCGAGGCACTCGAGGAGGCTGTGGAGAGTTATCGCCGGATTGTCGATTGGATGGAGTGTTACCGGGAGGATCAGCACCGGGCCGCGGTGGTCAGGGACCTGGATGAGGAGATTTCCTGGCTTTGGCGGGCGGGCTTCGCCTGGAAGGCCGGGTTTACCCGCATGAGGCGTTACCAGCGCTATTTCTTTGGAATTGAGGAGCGCATTTCGCGTCTGGAAAGCCAGCCCCTGATCCGGGACGAGGAGAAGCGGGAACGCATCCTGCCGCTCTGGCAGGAATGGATGGGGAAGTGGATGGCCTGTCCCGAGGCCGTTCGCCTGTGGGAGATTGGCTGGATGCTGGAAGAGCTTCGTCTTGCACAGTTCGCCCCCGGACAACCGCGTGAGATGAGGGTTAGCGGGAAGCGTATTGCGAACGAGTTGGAGGCGGCGAAATAGGGCGCCAAGTGCCGATTGCTCTGCGGATGCCCTTGGAGAGGGCCCGGTCCTGCAAGGTATTGAGGACGAGGGCTTGCGGATGGGAACTGGCTTGAATTCATGGGCTTCAAGGGCCCCGGAAGAGGCTCTGGTCGGCCGGGCCGGAGAATTAGGAATGCGCTCTTCTTGCGCTGTCGGGCAGACGAGTGCACCCTTGCCTGTGATGATGGTAAGCGGTGGTCCAATGCAACGGATGGGATTCCTCGCGACATGTTTCCTGCTTGCCGGTGGCATGCTGTTTGCTGACCAGAAGGCGGATGGGGAGTGCCTTACCGCACAGGAGGAGCTGGCCAGGGCGCTGACCGCGCACTTTGAGACGCTGGAGCCGGTCGAAGGGGTCGAGGCTCGCCTGGTTGAGCTGCGAGCCGGGCTGGATTCGGTGCGGGCGAGTAGCGCGGAAGGAACACTGGAACCAGCGAAGCTGGCCCGGCTGGAGCGTGAAATTCGAATGCATTCGGACAGTCCGGATGACTACCGCCCGGAATTCCTTCGGTGGGTGCGTCTGTCGGCCCGGGGGGAGCACTTTCCCGAATTGCGTACCCGGGTTGGCATGGCTTACCGCGATGTCGTTATTCGACGTGTGACGGATGTCGGTTTGGAAGTGTTTCATTCCACGGGGACGGCCCGGTTGCGGCATGGGGATCTGCCGGGCCATTTTCAGGAGCGATTTCAGTGGGACGAGGAGGAAGCCCGTGGAACCCTTGCCGCGGAAGAGAAGGCGGACCTGGAGGTCAAGCGCCTCCAGATCAATGCGCTTGAGCGTGGTCTGGACCCCGTGGTGGCCCGCTTGCTGGAGAAGAGCAGGCTCGTGCTGGGCGAGATCGAGTCTTCGGCCCGCATCGTGCCGGCAAAGCTTGAGCCGTCGGGGCCCCTGAAGCTGGCGGAGTTGGAGCCGGTTGGCGATCTCGCTACGCGCCCGCTCAGGTCAAAGAAGAGCAAGTAAGGTCGGGTGCTCGCTAGGCCAGGAGTTCCTTGATTACCTTGGCTTTTTCCACGCCGGTGAGGCGTTGATCGAGGCCCTGGTATTTCACGGTGAACCGTTCATGATCGTAGCCGAGGAGGTGGAGAATGGTGGCGTGGAAATCGCGGATGTGGAGGGGGTCCTTTACGATATTGTAGCTGAAGTCGTCGGTCTCTCCGAAGATGGCCCCTCCCCGGCTCCCGCCTCCCGCCATCCACATGGTGAAGCAGCGGGGATGGTGGTCCCGCCCATAGTTGGTCTTGCTGAGGCCTCCCTGGCTGTAGATCGTCCGTCCGAATTCGCCTCCCCAGATGATCAGGGTGTCTTCGAACATCCCCCGCTCCTTGAGGTCGTTGATGAGCGCGTAGCAGGGGCGGTCGACGTCCCTGCACTGGGACGGCATCCGGCCATTCACGTTACCGTGGTGATCCCAGTTATTGTGATACACCTGAATGAACCGGACGTCTCTCTCGGCGAGCCGGCGAGCCATCAGGGCCACGTTGGCAAAGCTGCCCGGCTTCCGGGCTTCTTCGCCGTAGAGTTCGAAGGTGCGCTTGGGCTCCTTGCTGAGGTCGGTCAGCTCCGGCATGCTGGCCTGCATGCGGGCGGCCATCTCATACTGCCGGATCCGGGTGAAGGTCTCCGGATCACCGAGTTCCTGGTAGGTGAGCTCATTCATTTCGTTGATCCCCTTGATGGTGCGCTGGCGCACCTGCTGGGGCACACCGTCGGGATTGTTGATGTAGAGAATGGGGTCGCCCTTGCTTCGGAAGGAGACTCCCGCATGTTCTCCGGAGAGGTAGCCGCTGGACCAGAGGCGCGAGGAAATGGCCTGCTCCTGTTCCCGGTTGCTTGGAGTGGCCACCATGACGACAAAAGCGGGCAGGTCCTCATTCATGGAGCCCAGCCCGTAGGAGGCCCAGGACCCGAGGCAGGGACGGCCTGTGATCTGGTTGCCGGTCTGCATCGCGGCGATAGCGGGTTCATGGTTGATGGCCTCGGTATGGAGGCTCTTCATCCAGCAGATGTCGTCTGCACACTGGTGGAGGTTGGGAAGCAGTTCGTCGTTCATCCACATCCCGCATTGTCCCTTCTGGGCGAACTTGTATTTGGAGGGCGCGATCGGAAAACGCTTCTGCCCGCTTGTCATGGTGGTCAGGCGTTGACCCATCCGCACGCTGTCGGGGAGGTCCTTGTCATACCACTTCTGCATGACGGGTTTGTAGTCGAAGAGGTCCATCTGGGCGGGGCCGCCGACCATATGGAGGTAGATGACGCGCTTGGCCTTGGGAGCGAAGTGGGTCTGCACTGCGCCCGCGCCGTGCGTCTCGCCGGTCATCGATCTGCCCAGGAGACCAGCGAGGGCCGCGCCCCCAAGGACGTTCCGGCCCTGCGAAAGAAAGTAACGACGCGACTGGGCCTGCAGGTATTCCTGAAAGAGATTCATGATTTACTCGGGTAGGGTTGCTTGTCGGGTTAGCTGGCGGGTTCCACTATTTGCTGAGCACTTCATCAAGGTTGAGAACCTGGTTGCACAACATGGTCCAGGCGGCCAGTTTTCGGGGATCAAGGGTGGGGTCAGCCTTGCTTTCTCCCACCTTGAGGAGGGCTTGGGCATCGGTGAGGTTATCCTTGTAGTAGGACAGGTGATCGCTGAGGCACGCCTGCAGAATCTCGGTTTCGCGGGGATTGAGTGGACGGCACAGTGCGCGCCTGGCTACCACGGCGAGACCGGCTTGATCGCCAGCTCCGCCAGCAGTCTGGAGGGCTCGCTGGGCGAGAGCCCGGGCCGCTTCCACGAACTGGGGGTCATTCATGGTGACGAGGGCGGCGAGCGGGGTGTTGGTGCGCTCGCGGCGAACGGTGCAGACCTCCCGGCTGGGAGCGTTGAGGGCTTCCATGTTCGGGGGATGCGCCATGCGCTTCCAGAAGTTGTAGATTGTGCGGCGGTAGAGATTGTCACCCGTATCCTGCTTGTAGTTGCGGGTATTGCCGCCGGGCAACCCCACCACGTCCCAGATGCCGGGTGGTTGGTAGGGGCGCACTCCGGGGCCACCCATGGTGGGGCTGAGGAGACCACTCGCGGCCAAGGCATAGTCGCGGATCATCTCTGCATCCATCCGGAAGCGTGGCCCGCGGCTCAGGAAACGGTTGTCCTCGTCCTTGGTTCGCTTTTCCGGGGTAGTGATGGCGGCCTGCCGGTAAGCTCTGCTCGTGACGAGGAGCTTGATGAACTGTTTCACGTCCCAGCCCGACTCGCGGAATTCGACCGCCAGCCAGTCGAGGAGTGCGGGGTGGGTGGGGGGCATGCCCATGATCCCGAAATCCTCGGAAGTAACCACCATGCCCTGACCGAAGATATCCTGCCACAGGCGATTGACCGTTACACGGGCGGTGAGGGGGTTTTCGGGAGCAGTGAGCCACTGGGCCAGGCCGAGGCGGTTGCGGGGGGCTCCCTCCGGGAGGGGTGGCAGGGCGGACGGGGTATTGGCCTCCACCTGCTCACCCTTTTTGTCATACTGGCCACGCATGAGGACGTTGGCCATGGCCTTGCCGGGCTTCTCCTTTTGGATGTGCGTGATAGCGGCTTTGCCGGTGAGCCCGGCACGCTGGGACTTGAGCAGGGCAATCTCCTCCGTGAGGGCGGAGAACTGTTTGTCCCTTGTGTAGAGGAAGTTCTCGAAGAGGACCTTGTTCTGCTCTCCGGTGCGCTCATCGGCCGCCGTAGCGAGGATGGCACGCAGCGGACCGGAATCGGACAGAGCCTTGACCTCTCCGGCCGAGAGCGAGCGTGTGTAGATACGCATGTCCTGTAGAAAGCCGTCCTCGAAGAACTCCCTGGTGCTGCGCTGGCCGATGCGAAGGGGTGTCTCGGAGGAGGTGTCGGCACCGGCCTTGAGTGTCCCGGTCTCCACGGATTTCGGTTGCTCAGCACCGTTGTGAAAGAGGCGGAGGCCTTCGGCCTTTCCGCTCCCGTCGTAGGTGACGAAGACGTGGTTCCACTGGCCAAACTTGAGAACCGGCTTCTGGGTGACGATCTTGAGGGCGCTATCGGGCCAGGAGTCGACGAGGTGCGCTCCGAAATGGGCGCCCTGCTGCCAGAGATCCCACCCGCGGAATTTCTTGGCCACATCGATGCGGGCAAAGACCGCGCCGTTGATGCCGCGCTCTGACCGGATCCAGGCTCCGTAGCTGAAGGCCTGGTCGCTCTTGAGGTTGGCGACATCCCCCAGATCGAACGTGCGGCCGCGTTTGATGCGGGGCGCGGGGCCGATCTTGCCTTTGGGATCCCACGTCAGGAAGCCCTTCGACTTGAAGATCTTCTCCTCGCCGTTAACGGATCCCCTGACCTTGTCACCCAGGCC
>Ga0163179_10000938_pt1 | contig 20845 bp, 25 predicted proteins | sample AtlANTMetagenome_FD_109643 | JGI IMG/M metagenome (GOLD analysis project Ga0163179, IMG submission 109643) | Marine eukaryotic phytoplankton communities from the Atlantic Ocean - Atlantic ANT 2 Metagenome | ecosystem: Environmental > Aquatic > Marine > Oceanic | place: North Atlantic Ocean...
TAGACGATACTGGATATGATGTCAAATTTTTTGGTGATACAGCTTCTGCTTTTCTACTATGGGATGCATCAGAAGATGATTTAATACTATCTGGTGTTGCAGGTTTAAGTATAGATAATACAACAGATGCCACAAATACTACCTCAGGCTCATTTCACACAGACGGCGGAGTTGGTATAGCGAAAAAACTTTTTGTTGGAACTGATTTAGATGTAGATGGTACAACCAACTTAGATGCGGTAGATATTGATGGAGCAGTACAAATTGATAGTACTGTAACAGTTGGTGTAGACGATACTGGTCATGATGTTAAGTTTTTTGGTGCCACCTCTGGATCATTTTGGTTATGGGATGAAGATGCAGATGGAGTTGTTCAAGTCGGTTCTACTCAACTTACTGGTGATGTAACAGTAGGTGTAGATGATACTGGTCACGATGTTAAGTTTTTTGGTGCTTCATCTGGTGCATTTATGTTGTATGACCAATCAGAAGATACTCTTGAAATACGCGGAGCTGCGGCAGACGCAACCACAAGTACTGGTAAATTACTGTTAACAACTGCACTTACAGATATAAATGATGGTGATGTAATAGGTCGGATTGACTTTCAAGCACCACTAGAAGCAGGTTCGGGAGATGCCATAGTGGTTGGTGCTACAATACTAGCTGAAGCTGATGCAACATTTTCTGGAACAGTCAATTCAACTGATTTAGTTTTTTTAACTGGTGATTCTGGAGCTGCAACAGAAAAATTACGAATTGACAGTACAGGTCAAGTTACTTTTGCAGATGGTGCGATTGATGTAAATATTGCAAGTCATGATGGAACAAACGGATTAAAGTTAGGTGGAACACTCGTTACTGTTAGTGCATCACAAATAAATACTGCAAGTGGTGCAGCAACTACAGGAAAAGCAATCGCTATGGCTATTGTTTTTGCTTAATAAGGTAAATCATAAATAAAGTAGAAGAACTAAATATTGTAAGAGGATTTTTCTTCAAAAGTTATTTAACAATAAGGGAACATAACAAATGTCAGCCAACGTAGCATTATCAGATACCTTTGATCAATGGCGAGTAAAAAATAATGAACTTTTGGTCATGACACAGACTGATGGTTCTTCTAACTTCATTAAATTAACAAATACAACTAATTCTACCAGTAATACTACAGGTTCAATAATAACAACTGGTGGAGTTGGAATTTCTAAAAGTGTAGTAGTTGGTGAAAACCTTAATGTACATGGTAACATTCACGCAAATGGAACTATCTCTGCAGATGGAAGTATAACTCTTGGTGATGCAGCCACAGATAATATAGTTCTTAATGCAGATATAAATTCAAGTTTAATACCAAACACTAATGGTTCTTTTGATATTGGTAATACTGGACAATATTGGTCTAATGGATTTTTTGAGTCTGTAAAGTTACACGCAAAATCAGATCTCGGAATGACTGCTCTGGCAATAGATTCAGATGATGCGGATCAAGCAGCACTCACTATTGATGGAGAACAAACTACAACAGCTGTAATGAGGATTGATGCAGATGCATTGACAACTAACTCAGCTGCGGTTTTTGATGATAATTCAGCAGACACAAGTGCAAGAGCTTCAGTACAAATTGTACAAGATAATGCAGCTGCTCTTGCTGCCACCGCATTGAAAATTCAATCAGATGGTGGTATTACTGGTATGCAAATAGATAAGAACTATACTGATGTCTCTGCTGCTACTGTTACTGGATTACACGTTGATTTTGATAGAACAGTTCCAGGCTCTGGAACAGCAGCTTTCACAGATATTGGAATTGATTTAGACGTAACCGCTGCGGGTCTTGGAGTAACTACTACAACTGGATTAGATATTGATGTAGTCGGTGCTACCTCTGGAACACATACCGCAATAGGACTTGATGTTACTGTAGGTTCAGCAGATACTAATATTGCAGCAAGATTTACTGGTGGTGAAGTAGCTTTACTAACAACAACCAAACTTTCATTTCATGATGTTGGAGGTGGAGAAAATATTTCTGCAACTAGTGATGGAGTTTTAGCACTTAATTCGGGAACATCATTAACTATTGACACTCCAACTACAACTATTGCAGATGGTACTAATGATTTTAATATTGCAAGTCATGATGGATCTAATGGATTAAAATTAGGTGGAACACTTGTTTCAGTAGATGCAAGTCATATAAATGGTACTACAGGCAAATCAATCGCCATGACTATTGTTTTTGGCGGATAATGTTAATGTTATAAATATATACTAGAATAGAAAATTTTAAGGAAAAAAACCAATGGCAAACCCAAATATAGTATCAGTTACAAGCATTAAAGGAGAGAGTATAGGTGAAGCTTTAACTACAACTCTTACTACCGATATAATGACTGTTGCGGCTGACAAACTGGTAAAAATAAATTATATTCAAGTAGCAAATGATCATGCTTCAAATGATGTCGCAGTAACAGTTGCCATTGTTAAAGCTAATTTTACTTCTGATGGTATAGGTTCGGGAGAAGATAATGCTGCTACCATATTTCTTGCAAATGCAATTGTTTTGCCTGCACTAGATGTTTTAGTTGTAATTGATAAACCAATCTATCTTATGGAAGGTGATGTTTTAGAAGGTGGAAGTGATGGAGCTACCGCAGACATTTTTATTTCATATGAAGTTATAGATGATGCATAATAGAAGGAGTATATAAATGGCATATCTTAAAAGACAAGTCGCATTAATTGCACCTACTTTTCGTAAGGTTTCAGCAACAACATTTAAAGGAAATGTTACTGTTGGAGTAGATGCAACTGGCCACGATGTTCAATTTTTTGGAGATACAACTGGTAAATCATTTTTATATGATCAATCAGCAGATGAACTTATTGTAACTGGTAAGATTAAGGTTAAACAAGGTAGTGCACTTCAAACCAGTACACATGCTGGTTTGTTGCTGGGTGATTAATATTTAAAGTATATAAAAGCAACAATGAATATAAATAAAGAATTTTAAGGAGAAGATAAAATGGCAGTACCAACTGGCTCAGGAACAGAAGTTCTTAAAGCCCATAGTTTTGATGATGTAGATTTAGAGCAGGATTTGATTCTTGGAGTTCAACACCACATCTATACTGTATTAAGTACTATTTGTTATTGTGTATCGGTAGGAGAGGCGAATGATGTAGGAATACTTCAAATTTTAGGAAATGGTAATCATACTGGCACCTCTGGTACTGAAATGAGAATTGCTCAATTTAATATAGAAGCTAATCAAACTTTTGTCTTCAATGATAAATTTTCTTTCTTTGGATTTGAGGCAGTTGCTTATACTGAAGCAGCTACACTAACTGAAGCTAATCAAGCAAAAATTGCAGCACAGGGTAGTAGTGAACCACAAAAATATCAATTTGATGTTACTGATGCAGATGCTCATTTTGATGTACACGTTAGTTTTATAGACCAAGACTTTTCATAGGAAAAACATGAGTGGAATTATAACAGGAACAAGAAATCCATCTCAAGGTCAAAGATCTCATGTAATAGGAAAAGTACCCTGTGGGCATATTGTTCAAACTCAATCAACTGTCCATTTTAACTCTGATAATGATGGTTCACCCAATACTTTAACAGAGATTAACACTCTTATACGCGTGACGATAACTCCAACATCAACTAGAAATAAATTATATATGCATTATAGTGCTTCTAGTTCTGGTGGTGGTACATCTGCAATAGAAGTTTATGAGTTTTTTGATGTTACAGGGAGCGATACTGTAGAACCTCATGGTGAATCTGGCGGAAATAGAAATGAAGTTCATTGGGGGCATCGTGGTTCTCACCATGATTCAAATGATAATGATATTCTTAATTTTTCTTTATATGCTAATGTTCCTAGAACAACAGAAACAGTATATACAGTACGCCGTAAAGCTGCAGATGGTACAGCTGCCAGACTTTTTAACTTTACCAGCTCTGATAATCCTAGTTGGGGATTTACAGGAACAAGTACTCTTTACATACAAGAAATACAAACATACTAATTATGAGCGGAATAATAACAGGAACAAGACATATTACGCCAGGGCAAAAATCTCATGTAATAGGAAAAGTGCCTTGTGGGAGTATTGTGCAAACACAAGTTACTGTGTTAACAACAGTCATTGATGATGGTTCACCAAATAGTTTGGATGAAATAAATACTGGCATGCGTGTAACAATAACTCCAACATCAACTAGAAATAAATTATGGATGCTTTGGTCTACTTCTACTTCTGGTGGTGGCACGTCTGCAATAGAAAATTTTGAGTTTTATGATGTGACAGGAAGTGATACTGTAGAGCCTCATGGTGAATCTGGTGGAAATAGAAATGAAGTTCATTGGGGGTTTCGTGGTTCTCACCATGATTCAAATGATTGTAATGAAATAAATTTTTCCTTATATGCTACCATTGCTAGAACAACAGAAACAGTATATACAGTACGCCGTATAGCTGCAGATGGTACAGGCAGCAGAGCTTTTAACTATACCTTCTCTGATAATGCTGCCTGGGGATTTTCTGGAACAACTACTTTTCTCGTACAGGAAATACAAACTTATTAATTAAGAAAGTAAAAAATATGAGTGGAATTATAACAGGAACAAGAAATCCATCTCCGTTTCAAAAATCTCATGTAATAGGAAAAGTGCCTGTTGGGCATGTTGTTCAAACACAAGGAATTGTTGATAATGCTAGTTTGAATGATGGTTCACCTAATACTATGACAGAGATTAAAACTGGTTTTCGTGTAACAATAACTCCAACGTCAACCAGAAATAAATTATTCATGTCTTTTGCTACTAGTACTAATAATGGTGGAACAAGTGGAATAGAAGTTTATGAGTTTTATGATGTGACAGGAAGTGCCACTGTAACACCCCGCGGAAATGATGAAGGAAATAGAAATAGAGCTCATTGGGGGCATCGTGGATCACATGCTAATGACAATGATTGTAGTGAAATTTGTTTCTATTTATATGCTGATGTTGCTAGAACAACAGAATCAGTATATACAATTAATCGTAAAGCTGCTGATGCATCTGCAGACAGAAATTTTAATTTTTCAAACTCTGATAATGCTGCCTGGGGATTTACAGCAACAACATCTTTTTTCATACAAGAAATACAAACATATTAATAAGGAAAAACAATGTCTTCGGCTGAATGGTACGTTATTAGATCAAAAAGAAATACACTTTTAAGACAAACAGATTGGATGGCAGCATCAGATTTAACCTTGTCTAATGAATGGAAAGCTTATCGTAAAGCCTTAAGGGATTTACCAGCAGACCAATCTTCAAAAACACAATCTGCAGACATAACATGGCCAACTCCACCAGATGAAGATATGCTCCAAGGCTGATAAAATTAGATATTAAATGTCTACATTTACAATCCCTCCTTTACTAAATAATAGAAGAAAAGGTTTTAACTAAAGGGAGATTTTTGATGGCATTGACTTTAAATAAACAAACAGTAAATTTTGTACTGGATCAAGGGGCCACCTTTGAAAAAACCATTACTGCCAAAAATACAGCAGGTGGTAATGTTACAATATCTTCTGGCACTACTGCAGCCAAACTAAGACAATCCACATATTCTGGTAACAACATCCACACGTTTTCTACATCCGTTTCTGGATCTAATGTTACTATTTCAATGACAGCAACAAATACTGCAAATGTTTCCGCAGGACAATATGTGTATGACATAGAGTATACTCAATCTGATGCAACCACTGTAGAAAGACTAGCAGAAGGTATTGTAACTGTATCACCAGAGTCTACAAAATAAGGATTTAAAAAAATGACAGCACCTACATCTAGAACTACATTTAAAGATTATTGTAAAAGAAAATTGGGCCATCCAGTTATTGAAATAAATCTTGATGATGACCAAATTGAAGATACGATTGATGACGCAGTAACTTACTGGCAAGAGTATCATTTTGATGGTACTCATCCAGAGTTTGTAAAAAAACAAGTTTCTGCCTCCACTCAACTTGTTTCTTCACAGTCTGGAACTTTTTCAGCAAATGAAACTATTGAAGGTGGAACTAGTGGAATAAGAGCCACGATTAATGATTATATAAGTGCAAACACTACGATAAGATATTCAAGACCAACTACAAAAAATAATGCCAATGCAGAAGCTGTTGGTGATGGTAATACATACTATACTGATATTACAACTACTTGGACTGCAGGTGAAACTATTACAGGACTATCTAGTGGAGCAACAGCAACAGTACATTCTAGTACAACTCAAACTATTGGTGACATAGATAATCATTATCTTTCTTTAGATGAAAGTTATATTGGTATTACAGGAATTATACCACTTACTGAAAATTTAAATGGTAGTACAAATATGTTTTCAGTCAACTATCAGTACGCATTAAATGATCTTTATACTATGGGTTCAGCTGGTGACATGAAAAATTATGTTTTTACTCAACAATACCTTGCTACTATTCAAAATCTTTTTTCTGGATTACCTAGATTTAGATTTAATCGTCACAGAGATAGAATTTATCTTGACATAGATTGGAGTGCAGATCTTAAAATAGATGATTTTGTTATAGTTGAGGCTTACGCATCCATGAATCCAGAAACCTACACAGATGCTTATAATGATATTTTTCTTAAAAAATATTGTACAGCATTGATGAAAAAACAATGGGGTATGAATCTCATAAAATTTGAAGGGGTTCAATTGCCTGGTGGTGTCACTTTAAATGGAAGACAACTATATGATGACGCAGTTACAGAAATTGAAAAATTAGAGGTTGAGGGAAGGCTAGAATATCAGCTGCCTGATGACTTTTACATGGGTTAGAGGATATAAATGGCTACTAATCATTACTTTAATCATTTTGGAACTAATACACCAGAACAAAAACTTGTTGAAAATCTGGTAATTGAGTCTATCAAATCTTTTGGTATTGATGTTCACTATATGCCTAGAACTGAAGTTAATACAGATTCTATTTATGGAGAGGATCGTATTTCTAAGTTTGAAGATGCTCGTGTTGTAGAAGTGTACATTAAAAGTATAGATGGATTTGAAGGGGATGGAACTTTTGTTAGTAACTTTGGATTGGAAGTAAGAGATCAAATTACTTTTACAATTTCTCGTAGAAGATTTACAGAATTAAATTTTGAAACTGGTAATAGAGATAAAGAACCACTAGAAGGTGACCTTATTTTCTTTCCTTTGTCTGAGTCTTTATTTGAGATTAAACACGTGCAAGATACGAATATTTTTTATCAAGCGGGTGGACTACAAACTTTTGATTTGGTTTGTGAACTCTTTGAGTATGCAGATGAAGCGATTGATACTGGTATTGAAGAGTTAGATAAGATAGAAAGAGAAGAATCTTATTCAATAAAATTTACACTTGGCACTGGAGCTGGTACATTTACAGTTGGTGAACAAGTGTATCAAGGTTCTTCTGGATATGCAAATTCTTCAATTAGGGGAGAAGTTTTTGATTGGAATCCTGCTACAAGTCTTCTTACTATAGGAAATGTTATTGGAGCCTTTGACGCAGATAATCAAATGTTTGAATTTCCGTTCTCTATAGCATTAGAAGATGATACCACGCTTCTTTTAGAAGATGGCACGACAAATACTCCAAACTCTTCAACTGAAGGTAAACCATTTTTTGAGTCTGGTGCATCTTATGCTACATCATCTTTTGATGATAAGGAAATAGCAACTGATTTATATGCCAACAATGTGGGGATTGAAACTGTTGCAGATGGTATTTTAGATTTTTCAGAAGGAAATCCATTTAGTGAAGGAACAGGCTTCTAATGTTAGGATCTACCTTTTATCATCAAACTATAAGAAAATATGTGGCAGTATTTGGAACTCTCTTTAACGATATTAATGTTGAGAGGAAAAATTCAGAAGGCATTATTGTTGAGAGATTAAAAGTTCCTCTTGCTTATGGGCCTAAACAAAAATGGTTACTTGCCACACAAGAAACTTCCGTAGACAGGAGAGTTACTGCAACTAGAACTCCAAGAATGGGGTTTGCAATGACAGGAGTTACTTACGATTCAGCAAGAAAATTAAATACGATTGGTAGAAATGTAGCAGCCAATACTTCCTCTACTACTACCAATATGATCACAATGTATAATCCTGTGCCTTACAATTTTGATTTTGATTTATTCATACTAGTCAAAAATGCTGAAGATGGAACACAAATTTTAGAACAAATACTTCCCTTTTTTACACCAGAGTTTACTGTTACTGTTAATACAATTCCCGATATGAACATTAAAGCGGATGTTCCTATCACATTAAACTCATCTAGTGTGGCTGATGAATATGAAGGTGATTTGTCAGCAAGAAGAACTATTACTTGGACTCTTTCATTTACACTTAAAGGGTTTATCTATCCAAATGTTACATCTGGTGAAATTATTAAAACAATTGAAGTTAATTTTAGAATTCCTGGCAGTGATAAAGAAATTGAAACTGCAGAATTTATTATATTTGAAGATAGTACACCAGATACAACAAACTATATATTATTAGATGGATTTGATGAAGGTACTGCTTACACAACATTTAATAGGGCAAGAATTGTAAATGAAAGTACTTCTGATGGAGTACAAGATGCTACAATTAAATCTCGTTACACAGTCGTACCTGCACCACTTTCAACAACAGCGGATTCTGACTATGGGTTTTCAGAAACTTTTGAATTTTTTGATGAAGGTAAATATAATGATCCAACAACTGGTACGGATATATCAACATGAGAGAAGCCATGAACATAGATGACCATTTGGATGAAGTATTAGGTATAGTAGAAAAACCTAAAAAAGAAATTGTTAAAGCAGAACGTATAGTTCCTGTTATTACAAATGATGATAGTGGCGATAGTGAAACGGATTTTCAATATGTGAGAGAAAACCTTTACAACCTCATAGAACGAGGACAGGATGGTTTAGAGGAAATATTGGAAATAGCTAAAAGTTCAGAGCATCCTCGTGCAATGGAAGTCTTTGGACAGTTGATAGGAAAACTTACTGATACGAATAGAGAACTATTGAATTTACATAAAACAAAAAAAGATATTTTACAAGAAACCTCTGGGCCCAAAAATGTTTCTAATAATCTTTTCGTAGGTTCAACAGCAGAATTACAAAAATTTCTTAAAACAGGAAAATCAATTAAAGAAACTGAATAATGTCCAAATCTTATCTTGGAAACCCCAATCTAAAAGGCGTAGGTGTCAGCGTAGATTGGACACCAGAAGCAGTTGAAGATTATAAGAAGTGTATGGAGTCTCCACTATACTTCATTAAAAAATATGTTCAAATTGTAAATGTTGATCGTGGTTTAGTTCCATTTGATATGTGGGATTTTCAAGAAGACATGATAAACAACTTTCATGATGAAAGATTTGTAATCTGTAAAATGCCTAGACAGACAGGCAAATCCACTACAATTATATCTTACCTACTACACTACGTCTTATTTAATTCAGAAGTTAATGTCGCAATACTTGCAAACAAGGGAGCTGTTGCTAGAGAACTACTGTCACGATTACAATTAGCGTACGAACATCTGCCAAAATTTCTTCAGCAAGGTGTGACAGTTTGGAATAAAGGAAACATAGAACTAGAAAATGGTTCAAAGATTTTGGCCTCTGCAACTTCTGGTTCAGCTGTTCGTGGTTCTTCTTTCAACATTATTTTTCTTGATGAGTTTGCTCACGTTCCAAATACCATTGCCGAATCATTTTTTACTTCTGTATATCCTACTATATCTTCTGGTGAAACTACCAAAGTGTTTATTGTTTCTACTCCATTAGGTATGAATCTTTTCTATAAAATGTGGATAGATGCAGAAGAGAAACGTAATAGTTATATTCCAATAGAAGTTCATTATACTCAAGTTCCCGGCAGAGATGAAAAGTGGAGACAAGAAACAATCAAAAATACTTCAGAGATACAGTTTAATCAAGAGTTTCTTTGTGAATTTTTAGGTTCTACTCGTACTCTTATAGACGCATCAAAATTAAGATCAATGGTATTTAAAAAACCTATACTATCAACCAATGGTATTGATGTTTACGAAGACCCAATCAAAAAAGCTACATACTGTATGATTGTGGATACCGCTCAAGGAAAAGGTCAAGATTTTTCAGCATTCTCTGTTTTTGATGTTTCACAAATACCATATCGTCAAGTTGCAAAATATAGAGATAATAAAATTTCACCTATGTTATATCCAAATATTATATACCAAGTAGGAATGAGATATAATACAGCCTTCATACTACTAGAAATTAATGATATGGGTTCACAAGTGGCAGAGACTTTACACTATGACCTTGAATACGAGAATGTCATGATAACTTCTATGAAGGGTAGAGCAGGTCAACAAATTGGAGGTGGTTTTTCAAAGAATATTCAACTTGGAATACGAACTAGTAAACAACTCAAGAGAATAGGGTGTGCCACCTTGAAGGAAATGATTGAGACAGATAAGTTAATCGTTCCAGATTTTGAGACTATTGCAGAACTAACTACTTTTGCATCTAAACATAATTCTTATGAAGCAGAAGAAGGAACACATGATGACCTTGCAATGACTCTAGTAATCTTTGCTTGGTTGGTTCAACAACGATATTTTAAAGATATAACAGACCTTGACCTCAGACAAAAAATGTATGAAGACTTTGAAGAACAATTTGAACAAGATATGATTCCTTTTGGTATTATTGATGATGGCCGAGAGGAAGAAACCTATACAGACAATACTGGTCAAGTTTGGGAAGTATCACCTGCAGTAAGAAATTATCTTTAAACATCTGTTCCAAATCCAAAATCTGCATCCGGCTCTTCTTTGTCGTGTCTTATATCTTGAAGTAATTTTTTAGTATCTGGATGAACTCTTGTAGAATTATAATCTAATCTGGATTCAGATTTTGTACACACTATTAGATGTTCTGGATTTACACAAGAATTTTGTCCACAAGTTTGATGCACAATATTTCCTAAAGGTATTTCTCCTTTATGATGTAGATAAGAAAACCTATGTGCAGGTATAGATTTTCCTTGATATGAAAACATTCCATATCCTTGTTGTGTTTTTGAAGCCTTCCATGTCCAACATCCACTCCCTGTGTTTTTATCTATTTTTGTTAAAAAGCGTTCAATTTCTTTCATGTCACCTCCGCGTGTTCATATAAGTATTTATATCTCAGTAAATACTTAAAATACAGAGTTTGAGGTTTTTATAAATAATCTATAGTAAGAAACATTGTATTAATTAACTAAATTAGGAGAGATGACATGCCTTTTCAAGTATCGCCCGGCGTAAATACATCTGAGATTGATTTAACAACTATCGTGCCCGGCATTTCTTCAATTGATGCTGGATTTGCTGGAGCATTTAGATGGGGGCCAGTCAATGATGTAACCTTGATTGATTCAGAAGATTTATTGGTGGAAACATTTCAATCTCCTGACGCAAACACATTCGGTTCATTTTTAACAGCCGCAAACTTTTTACAGTATTCAAGTGCACTTCATGTTGTAAGGACTTCTAACACAGCAATGAAAAATGCATCTGCAAGTGGAACTGTTGTTTTAATTTCAAACACATCATTTTATCAAGCAACGTATTCAGAACAAGAAGGAACACCAGTAACAGCTCAAGGTGATTGGTCTGCTAAATGGGCAGGAGAACTAGGAAACAGTCTTAAAGTTTCTCTTTGTGGCCCAACAAGAGCCAACCTTGCAACTGGAAACACTACTGTTGCATCTAACTCTGATGTAACACTTACAGGAACAGTTACAATTGCAACAAGTAAAGCAATAACAGGATCAAGTACACTTTTTGGAACAGAACTTAGAGTTGGTGATAGCATCAACATCGCAGTTTCTGGAACAAACACATATAGTGCAGTCATTGATGCTATCACATCAAACACAGCTGCCACAGTAACGATTGCACCTACATCAACCATTGATGCGGGTAACACAGTTATTAGACTCAAAAGATCAGCATTTGAAGAACCTTCAAGAAATATGATTGGAACTGTTGGAGTTACAGCAAACAGCACAACTGTATCACAATCTGGAACAACTGATGTTCTTGCAACATCTTTTGATCATCAATTTACAGTAGGTGATACTATTACGATTAATGGAGAAGATAGAAGAGTTAATTCAATAACAAATTCCTCTACGATAATTGTATCTACACCATTCACTAATACTGCCTCTGCTCAAACATATTCCAGATCATGGGAATACTCTGGTATTTTTGATAAAGAGCCAGTAACTACAGAACATACTGCCAAAAAAGGTGGTGCACTTTATGATGAAGTTCACGTTGTAGTTGTTGATGAAGATGGAGAATGGACAGGAAATCGTAACGAGGCATTAGAAACCTTTACTGGTCTTTCAGTTGCAAAAGGTGCAAAAAATGAAGATGGAACTTCAGCTTACTATGTTGATTCTATCAATCGTAAATCAGAATATGTTTGGTGGATGGATCACAATGCAGTAGGTGATGCTTATACGACAGCTGGAGCTTCGGTGGTTGCTTGGGGAACTGTCGCAAATTCAACTACTGAATATGCATCAAGTGCTGGTGATGGTTCAATGGTAGAGACTTCAAGTTTATCTGGTGGAGTTGATGGTTCAGCTCCTTCTGATGCAGATAAGATTAATTCATTTAATAAGTTCAGAGACGCAGAAGAAGTGGATATCGGATTGCTAGTCGGTGGAGAAGCTTCTGCAACAGTTGCAATTCAACTTATCACAATAGCTGAAAATAGAAAAGATTGTGTAGCTTTCCTTTCACCAGAACTGGCAGATGTGGTAAATAACGAAGGTAGTGAAGTTGATGCAATTGTTGATTTTAGAAATACTTTAGGATCTTCTTCTTACGCAGTTCTTGACTCTGGATACAAATATCAATACGATAAGTACAACGATGTTTATCGTTATGTTCCTCTCAATGGAGATACTGCTGGTGTTACTGCTGCTACAGAAGCAAGTAGAGACGCTTGGTTCTCTCCAGCGGGTTTTAACAGAGGAAACTTTAGAAATGTTGTAAAACTTCCTTTCAATCCGCGAAAATCTGAAAGAGATACACTTTATAAAAACAGTATCAATCCTGTAGTAACATTTATGGGTGATGGAACTGTTCTATTTGGTGATAAGACTCTTCTTTCAAAACCTTCTGCTTTTGACAGAATTAATGTACGAAGACTTTTTATTATTCTTGAAAAAGCTATTTCACGTTTTGCAAGATCACAACTATTTGAATTCAACGATGCCTTTACAAGAGCTCAGTTTGTTGGAGCAGTAGAACCATTTTTAAGAACTGTTCAAGGACGAGATGGTATTACAGACTTTAAAGTTGTCTGTGATGGTTCAAACAATACTGGTGATGTAATTGATCGTAACGAATTTGTGGGTGACATTTTTGTTAAACCAAATCGTTCAATTAACTTTATTCAATTAAACTTTGTTGCGGTTCGTAGTGGAGTTGAATTTGCAGAAGTAGTTGGTGGATAAAAAGTAGTATAAATAATATATAACCTAAAGGATGGGGGAAGACGATGGCATGCGAAGGCAGCACTTGTAAAATAAACTTCCCCATCACATCTTCAATTTTTGTCATCGGGGAGAAAAATAATGGCATTTTCAATATCTAAATTTAGAAGTACTGCATTGAATAATGCAGGTGCAAGAGCTAATTTATTTGAAGTTCAAATGACAGGTGCACCTATTGCAGGACTTAATGCTTCTGAATTTACTTTTTCTTGTAAAGCTGCTCAAATTCCAGCTAGTTCAGTTGCAGTAGTTGAAGTTCCTTACTTTGGTAGAGTGGTTAAAGTGCCGGGTAATAAAACATTTGAAAACTGGACAGTTACCATAATAAATGATGAGGATTTTTTAATTAGAAATGCAATGGAAAAGTGGATAACTGGAATGGGTACTCATGAAGGTAACTTATCAACTATAAGTGCAGGAGATGGTACTTTATATGGACAGGCAGTGGTGAGTCAGTTTGGAAAAACTGGTGGTTCAGCATTAGAAACATATAACTTTGTAAATATTTTTCCAATTAATGTAGCTGCGATTGATCTTGGATGGGATACAAACGATGCTATTGAAGAATTTACTGTTGAATTTGCGTATGACTATTGGACACATGGAACAATAGTTACATAAACTTTTATTATTTTATATTATAACTTAAACTAACTAGGGGCCGAGGGGGCGCTCGCTCCCTACCTCTTGGAGTAGTATATGGCCGTTGAATTATTTGGTTTTACAATAGGAAGAACACAAAAAGAAAAGGAACAAAAAGAACGCGTTTCCTTTACACTCCCTCAATCAGAAGATGGTGCAATAGATGTAGCAGGAACTCCCGGCGGGGCTTATGCTACCTATCTGGATATGGAAGGTTCTGCAAAGAATGAAGCAGACTTAATCATACGATATAGATCTATGGCACTCCATCCAGAAGCTGAAATTGCAATAGATGACATAGTAAATGATGCTGTTGTTGCAGACAGAGAACAATCACCTGTTTCTCTTAATCTTACCAATGTTAATATTTCACCAGACATTAAAACAAAAATATCTGAAAATTTTCAAGAAATATTAGGATTGTTAAAATTTAACGATACTGCATTTGATATTTTCCGAAAATGGTACGTTGATGGAAGACTTTATTATCACATTATAATAGATTCTGAAAATCCAAAAAAAGGTATTTTAGAACTTAGACCCATTGACTCACTCAAAATTAGAAAAGTTCGTCAAATTCTTCCCCCAAAAGATCCAAATCAATCTAGTTTAATGCCCAGAGTTGAAGAATATTTTGCATTTAATGAAGGTGGTATGGATGGTAAACAGGGTGGTCAAGTAATGAGAATCGCATCAGATTCCATTGCATACTGTCACTCAGGACTATTAAATGAAGATAAGAAAATGGTACTCTCATATCTTCATAAAGCAATTAAACCTCTCAATCAATTACGAATGATTGAAGATTCAGTAGTCATATATCGTATATCAAGAGCACCAGAACGAAGAATCTTTTATATTGATGTTGGTAACCTTCCAAAACAAAAAGCAGAACAATATCTCAAAGACATTATGACTCGTTACAAAAATAAACTAGTCTATGATGCACAAACTGGTGAAGTTAGAGATGACCGAAAACATCAATCAATGTTGGAAGACTACTGGTTGCCACGAAGAGAAGGAGGTAGAGGAACAGAGATTACCACACTTCCAGGCGGAGAAAATCTTGGTGAATTGGCCGATGTTGAATACTTTCAGAAAAAACTTTACAAATCTCTTAATGTTCCTGTATCAAGATTAGAATCTGAATCTGGATTTGTTCTTGGTAGAGCTCAAGAAATATCTAGAGATGAGGTAAAGTTTACAAGATTCATTGAAAGACTTAGAAATAGATTTAATCATTTGTTTAACGCTTGTCTTGAAAAACAACTAATACTAAAAGGTGTTCTTACGTTAAATGATTGGAGAATGATTGAACCAAATCTTTTTTACGAATGGCAGTCAGATTCACACTTTGCAGAACTTAAAGAAGCTGAAATGTTGAATGAAAGATTGAATACACTACAAGCTATGAACTTTGCTGAAGAAGTTGTTGGAACTTTTTACTCTAAAGAATACATTAGAAAGAGAATTTTAAAACAAACTGATGAAGAAGTTCAACAGATAGACAAACAGATTGAAGCTGAAGCTGCTGCATCGCCTCCAGAAGAAGAAGAGGAATCATTTGTTCCAAAAAAAGGTAGTTTCATGAAAGAAGATATAATATTAAAAAAAGAGATGAATGATATAATGAAAAATGTTCTTTCTGAATCATAGAACTTACTTGATATAAATACAATTAACCATTAAAAAAAGGATTAAAAAGATGAGTGACTATTCAACCGAAGATATTGTGAAATATTCCATCTCAGGTGATGGAGCAAGAGTTAAGGAAGCTATTCAAGGTGCATTAGCTAATAAAATTATGGCAGGTATGGAAACAAAAAAGGCAGAAGTTGCTCAAGCAATGTTTAATACTGTTTCTCATCCAAAACAGGAAGTTGCAGATACTTTCGTAGCTTCGGCTGAAAAAGAAGAAACACCTCAATAGATGTACGCCGTTATATGAAAAAATTTAAACAGTTTAAATCTGAACAACAACATATAACGGAGGTTGGCCCATACGCTAGTGCATTTATGGCAGCAGCAGGACTTGTAGGTTTAGGTGTAGCTGGATTTAAACTCTTTAAATCAACAAAAGAAAAAATTAAAGGGTATAGAGAAACAAAAGCAGAAAAGAAACAAAATCCAGCTGGTGAAAAAATACTTGTTCCTGAGTTTAATCCCCAAACTGGAAAAGTTGAAAATACAAAAGAAGTTAAAACTCCATCAAATTGGCCTTCCGTATCTGGTGGTGGTTTAACAAATAAAGAATTAAAAGCTTTTAAACAAAAATTTAAAGATAAAGCTGAAGCTGATAAAGAAGCATGGGATATAAAAAATCCAGGCAAAGCTGAAAAACTAGAAAAAGAAGCAGAAAAACAAAAACAAGCTGAGAAGAAAAAAGAAAAAGAAATAGAGAAGGCGGCTCAAGATAAAGAAGATCAAGATAAAGCAGATCAAGAATTAGAAGATGAGGGTGAAAATATACCTGCAAGTCAATATGTGGGTGAACCAGTAAAGACGATACCTAAAAGTAAACATTCTGATGTAAAAGAAATTGAAAGAGGAGAAATTAAAGGTGATAATCCAACTAAGGCTGTTGTAACTTATATGAAAAGGTGGGGTCTTAAATCAGTTCAAGGTTTTGATAAAGAAACAGATGCAGATGGTAAACTTGTAGGTTATATAAAATCAACAGATCAAAAGAAAGATAATACATCATCAACAGTAGGTACAACAACAAGAAAAAAACCAAGTGGAGGTTTGGCGGCTTTAGGTAAAAAACCAAAAATAAAAATTAAAAGAGATAAAGAAGGAAAGGCCGTACAAGTTAAATCTCAAAGAATATTAAAATTTGGTGAGTTTATCTCAGAAGGTGTAATGAATGACTTGAAGAAAGCATCTAAGTCAAGAAAAGATAGTGAAATTACTTTAGATGATGGAGCAGATATACCGATAGACCCGCTTACATCGCAAATTTTGGTTAAATATATAGAAGGGCTAAGCTCTTCAGAGAAAAATAGAACTATTCAACAAATCCAAAGAACTGAACGTGCGTTTATGAAGGTTCTAGGAAAAGCACACGAAGGATAACAGATGGCTATAACTAAATTAGAAAATGAGATAAAAAATACTCATACAAGATATTCTGTACAGTTTACAGGTGTTGCTGATGATGCTACTCAACTATCTTCAAGTATTTTGGCTAACCTCTCAGCATTGGCTTTTGCCACAGTTACAGTTACATTAAATGAAGCACCAACTACTAATTTTTGTATCGGAGAAGTATTAACTACGAATGATTCAACACCAATATTTTTAAGAGTTTCAAATTATAGTCCTGGCGCAACAACTCTTAAGGCTTATAAAGTTACGAGTGCATCTGATATAACCCCTAAAGCTTTTACTGCAGAAACTGCAACGGATGTTGGAACTGGAAAAACATTGACAGGAGGTGTAACTGGACTTAGTACAGCAACCACTCATGGCAGTACACGATTATCTATTTCCACACCAAAAATTAATCTCAGAAAACTTTGGTGGAATTTAGCATCTGGTATTGACCATACTAGAATTTTCTTTGATGGAAGTGATACAGAACAAACTGTCGCTTTTTTAAGAGGTGGTACTAGTGGTTTATTAAATTATACAGAAGTATTGGGTGGAGCAATAAATATGGGTGCGGCTGCTGGAAATGCTAGTAACGTACTTGGAGATATTTGTGCAACAACAGTAGGTGTTGCATCAGCTGATACTTATCTGATAGGAATAGAGGTAGGAAAATTAGAGGGATTTGATTTACCTAACTTTCAAGGTAATGGTAATTTAGGATACAAACATAATCAAGCTGGATTTTCGGACTCATACTAATGAAAACCTTTAAAGAATTAAGAGAAGTTTTAACTATTCAACAAAGGAAACTGAAGTCAAGGATTGCAAAAAGAAAAGCAAAGATTACTGCTAGAAAAAGAAAAAAATCTATGATGAGGCTGCCTACACCAGACAAGATTGATGCTGCGATAGACAAAGCAGTAAGAAAAAAAGCAATTGATATGGTGGATAAGAAAGGGGAATATAATGACGCTGCTGGTAATAAAAAGGCTAATATAGAAAAAAAGGCTAATATTAAACAAGATAAGTTTGGTGCAAAATGGGAAAAAAGATTGAGGCCTATTATCAAGAAAAGAATGAAAGTCGCTTATAAACAAAGAAAATTGGCTGCTAAAGAAAAAGAATGAAAACTTTTAAAGAACTCAGAGAGGCACTGACTGCTCAACAAAGAATTAAAAGGTCTATCTCTTCAAGAAAGGTTGCAAAAAAAGCTGCTATAAAAAGAGCAAGGTCTATGAAAAAACCACCTTCAAATGAAAAGGTGATGAAGGCAGTAAAAAGAGCAGTAAGACAAAAGGCACTTAGAATAGTAGATAAAGCTGGAGTTTATAAAACTGCATCAGTTGGTGTTAAGATGGGTATAGAAAAGAAAGCAGATTTAAAAGTTAAAAAGATTGGTGCAAAGTGGGAAAAAAGGTTAAAACCAGAAATTAAAAAAGCAATGAAAGATGCCTATAGAAGTCGTATGGGCAAAAACAACCCTGAGTTATAACGGAGAAGACTTATGAAACTAATTAGCGAAGAAGCAACAAATGTAGAGTTTCTTACAGAGACTTCTAAAAGTGGTGGTAAGAACTACTTCATTGAAGGTATCTTCATGCAAGCAAATAAGAAGAATCGTAATGGTAGAATATATCCAACAGAAGTTCTTCAAAAAGAAGCAAAAAGATACTCTAATGAGTTTATTGCAAAGAAGAGAGCTTTTGGTGAATTAGGACATCCAGACGGGCCAACAGTAAATTTGGAAAGAGTTTCCCACATGATTGAAGAGTTAGAAGAAGTAGACCAAAACTTCATGGGAAGAGCTAAAATTTTAGATACACCATACGGAAAAATTGTAAAGAACCTTATTGATGAAGGAGCTCAGTTAGGTGTTTCATCAAGAGGTATGGGTTCTTTAAAAGCTGGAAGAAATGGTATTTCAGAAGTACAAGGTGATTTTTACCTTGCAACAGCAGCTGACATAGTTGCTGACCCTTCCGCTCCTGACGCATTTGTGGCAGGAATCATGGAAGGTAAAGAGTGGATTTGGGATAATGGTCTTCTTAAAGAGACACAAATCCAAGAATACAAAGATAAAATTGAAAAATCTTCAAGAAAAGGCCGAGAAGCCGCACTTGTTGAGGCTTTTAAAGATTTTATTGTTAAGTTGTAAATATAAATTATTATAAATAATATTAGTAAACACACACACAGATAACATTACAGGAGATTTTCAATGTCTGAAGAAATTTTGGAACAAACGGCTGAAGAACTGGAAGAAGAGCAACAAGCTGTTGCGGAGTCTTCGGGCGAAGAAATCTTAGACGAAGCTAAAGCTAAGAAAGAAGGTTACATGAAGGCCTCTGCTCACAAAGATGAGGAAGAGGAAGAAATGGACGAAGCTGCTCATGAAGATGAGGAAGAGGAAGAAATGGAAGAATCTGTTTCTGTTCCTAAAACTAAAGCCGGAATGATTAAGGCACTTTATGACCAGTTAAATGGTATGAAGAAGTCAGAACTTTCTGATTCCTTCTCAAAAATCATGGGTTCAACTCTTAAAGAGGGAGAACATGAGGATGATGAAGATGAGGAAGAGTTAAAGGCTGGATACCATAAAAAGATGGAAAACAAAAAACTCAAGAAAGAAGATCTTGATATCAATGTCAAAGATGACATGGATGCACTAGTAAGTGGTGAAGATCTTTCTGAAGAGTTTAAAACCAAAGCCACCACAATATTTGAAGCTGCAGTTTCAGCTAAAGTGATTTCTGAAGTCAATCAAAGAATTGATGAGTTAGAAACAAACTACACAAAAGAAATTACAGAAGCAAAAGAAGATCATTTGTCCACAGTTACCGAAAAGGTTGACGGATATCTCAACTACGTTGTTGAAGAGTGGATGAAAGAGAATGAGTTGGCTGTCGAAAAAGGAATTAGATCTGAATTAGTAGAAGATTTCATGACAGGACTCAAGAACCTCTTTACAGAGCATTACATTGACATTCCAGAAGAGAAAGTTGACCTTGTTGACGATCTATTTGAGAAAGTTGAAGAGCTCGAGCAAAAACTTGATGAATCTATTAACACAAGTGTAGATGTCAAAAAAGAACTTGCTGAGTATAAAAGAGCCGAAACTTTGAGAGAAGTTTCTGAAGACCTAGCCGATACCGAAAAAGAAAAATTAGGTAAATTGGCTGAAGGTATAGATTTTGAAGACAAGTCTCAATATTCTGAGAAACTTGAAGTAATTAAGGAAAATTATTTCCCTAAACAACAGTCGGAAACAATTACAGAAGAATTGGAAAATACTGAAGAAGAACAAACAAGTTCAGAACCCGCTATTGATCCAATTATGAGTAAGTATGCTTCTGCATTAACTCGTTTAAACAAATAACATTTTTAGGAGATTACAAAAAATGTATCTAGCTGAAGGACTACAACAAAAGTGGGCGCCAGTCTTAGACCATGCAGACATGCCTAAGATTAAA
>Ga0163179_10000939_pt1 | contig 20845 bp, 22 predicted proteins | sample AtlANTMetagenome_FD_109643 | JGI IMG/M metagenome (GOLD analysis project Ga0163179, IMG submission 109643) | Marine eukaryotic phytoplankton communities from the Atlantic Ocean - Atlantic ANT 2 Metagenome | ecosystem: Environmental > Aquatic > Marine > Oceanic | place: North Atlantic Ocean...
ACTTCCTCCTCTTCCTCAAACACTTCCTCCTCCTCTTCCTCAAACTCGTCATCATCCAATTCATCGACCTTCTCATCGTCAAGTTTACCATTGTCTAGATTATCTGGAAGGACAAAAGCAAACTTAAACTTATTACACATATCAATGTCAAGCTTGGTTAGTGAAGCAATAGTGCCATCATCTTGCTGTACACCAACAACCTTCTTCAGCTTATTGTCGAATACCAGGTGAGTATCTGGGTGTTCATGGTTTCCATATTGGTTCTTGCGAATAGCAATGACAGGAACCTTTTTAACCATATTCTTCACTAGTGGAGCTTGTTTCTTTGCCGAACTCTTAGCGGAGCTCTTCTTGCTCTTAGCGGAGCTCTTCTTGCTCTTAGCAGAGCTCGTAGGTTCCTTACCTTGTAGATATCCAATTAGTTGAGCCTTGGTACCAGTACTTCTAACTCCCCTTTTCTTGCACAAAGCCTGGAGTTCAAGTTTCTTACACTTAACTAGATAGACTGGGTCTAGGTCATCTGACGTCTTGGTCTCTGACGTCTCGGACTCGGACTCGATCTTCTTCGTAGACTTTGTTGCACCATTATTCCATAGGTCAAGTAGCTTATCAGCGTCAAGATTGTAAGTCTTTGCAATCAATTGCGCATACTCTTTAATAGTATTATCAATAGCATTATCAAGGGTTTGTTTCAGTGACATTTTTGGTTTTATTCCCAACAATCATTCCTTAAATCTCATTTTTCAATTCTCTTTTTCGTCCTCGCACCTTCTTACAATACTATCATTTACTGACAACCACTTGCGCCGTTACTAGGATACCGATGGAATTGGCTACCAACATATGGACCTCGTTTCCACTGATCTCCTCTCACAAGTTCTGAGTTTTCCGTAAGCTCCCCGCTATTATACATTTTGTGTAAAAGTTTACGATTAGTATCTACCTGCAAGCCTATGTTCTGGCATGCGCCACAGAAGTTATCTTTATTCTGACGAACTGCTAACCAGATAATTACTCCGATAACGGCAAGAGTGAGCACGATGCACACCCCGGCCATGATATTTCTCTCAAGATTGCTCATTTAGTTATAGACACTATTTATTTTTTCTAAAGGATTGTAGTAAGTGGAACATTCCCAGGATTATACTCCCATCTGGTATTAAGAGGACTGGGTTCTTTTACTGGACTATTTATTAATGGATGATCCACAGGTAAACCTGAACGCAGACCATGAGACGGATCTACCATCGGGCCGTCCACAGCATAAGCCACAAAGAATCTTTCCGTAGGATGTTGAATCCATGTATGTTTCAACACTTTATAATCTGTAGAACTTTTTCTCTTACTCATTTATAGTATTGATCTAATATAAAAAAATGCGCTTTATTAGTCTACCGCGAATAATAGTACAGCCTTTGGGATTACGGAGATCTTTAAAGCAATTACCCAGCATAGTTAGCACACACCCCAGTAATTATCAGAATAAACCATCATCCAAAAAAGATGATCATCCTCGGCAGGTCCGAAACAACCCGCTTCCACCTCTAACAAGCCCTACTAAACATATACAAAAAGATGATAAAGACGAATACCACAGAACTATGTCTGAAAGAGAAGATTAATTGTTTGGTAACTTTATAGTTAAACCACCTTGTTTCTTCAACGCTTCTATATCAGCCTTTAACTTGTCCTTATCTAGTCCAACTTTGGATAGAGTTTTCTCTAATACCTTTTCTTTATTCTGCTTGCTGCTACGAGCTATACGTCCTTGTCCTAATTTAGCTCGTAGCTTCTGACGTAGCTTCTCACGATTCGCCTCTTTATTTAGACCTACCTTGGCTAAGGTCTTATCGAAATCCTTTTTTTCTTCCATACTTTATTGTAAGTTAGTTCGTTCTTTAAAATAAAATTGAATGGTGATAATTGGTAGACATTAAAGTTATAACAATGTCCAAAGATCATAAAGAAGAAGGTGTGCATATTTACCTCAAGTCTGACGATAAGAAGACCCATGATGTACTAAACGGAGCATCTGTTCACGAGAAATACATCATACTTATGAATGAGACACTGCAAAATAATGCTAGAGATAATCTGTGTACTATAAAAGATCTTGAAACTCGGGTAGCTGAACTAGAGGAAGAAACAGACAGGGTTGACTCTCGAAGGAACTACCTCAAGAGTCTGGTTAAGAACTTTCATGAAATGCATAAGATGAACGAAAAACTTACTCATCTTCAAACTCAAATGAAGAAGGAGACTCAGGACTCTGTAAGGGCATTCAAAGCACGTGCTGCATGGCATATGCGCATGTTACATTGTATTCTCGTGGTTGTATTGGGACTTAATTTCGAGTTTAATGACATCACAAGTTCAGCAGTCTTGGGATTGGTAGTTATGAATATAATTGCATTTAATTACTCGCTACTGGCAAATCTCAAGCTACCATCTTTCTCAACGCGTGAAGAGCAAGTAATTAAGATCAACAAGGAGAAAAAGACGATCAATGATGCTCAGGACTATATTCACGAGTTTATTGAGTCTCAGTGAGTCACTACTATGATTTCTTAGTAATATTACTAAGAAAACTTTTAGGATGTTAATTTGCTGGTGGTTCTGTAATGAACCATGTTTGAGCATCCTCATATACACCACAGCCATGGGTAGCCGTAAAGTGTTGAGCATTATCGGGACCCTGATCGGCAGTTAAACATTCGTTAGCTGTCTTCGTGTGAATTACTATTGGAGTACTATAACTTATGTATTTTTTGTCTAGCTCTTGGAGTAGAGTATCAATTTTCTGGTCTATCTGTTGGTTTAGAGCATCAATTTTCTGGTCTAGATCGATGGTTTGCAGACCTATGTTATTATTACCTTGATACAAGAAGTTAAATTTCTCACGTTTGACGATACAGAAAATAGATAGACCAAGAGCTACTAACGAGATTATTAATAATATAATGTGCAACATTATCTTCTTTAGTACTTACAAAAATAAATTATTGCGTTTTACCAAATGGTTCCGACTTATTTTAGATACCCTCTAATAGCTCTTATAATCTTAAGTATAGTATTATATATCCTGACATTTCAGTGGGATAGTGCCAAAGTATATTTAGAAAGTTTGGGAATTGCCTGGGTTGCTTCCTGGATATTCTTTTTTACAACATCTTATCTCTTGATAAAATGGAGACGTACTACATAGTTCCTCTGACTCTCCCATCTTTAGCACGACAAGGCATACCTTCACCTCTACACTCTTCATCAGAGCGTTCTTGGTATTTCCCCACTTGATTAGATGGTTTTAATATCATTATTGTCATTAAGGCGATTAAGGCTAGATTAAGAATTACTATGAATATAATTGGTATCACCTGCATTTTTTATATTAATAATCATTTTATCTAGTTTGGTGTAAAACTGACAGAGATCTTTGTCATTATTTATAATGTAATCCCATTCGTCATCACGTATTGAGTCAAGTTCTTTTTCACTAGAGTGTTCTGTGCTTCCAGTTCCTTCTCGAAGATTTTGGTGGTCTCTAATAATCTTTACACATACCCAGCCGGCTTTTTGTAGTGCATTAAGCTCATTATGAAACCTAACATCCGATATAAACATATTTCCCTTGTCGGGGTCTTTCAATGCAATTTTAATCCATATGTCAGGGTCTTGTGATCGAGCCCATTCAGTGCCAATAAACTGCAGGAACCGACGATCTTTTTGTTCTTTAAACCCGCACACTTTTTGAGCATAGTGCAAAATATCATATAATGGAGCGGCAAAAGATCTAATAACACCTTGATGTTTATCTCGTAAATAGCATGCTGCTGTATCTTTACCTGATCCCATCTTCCCTCCAAAAGCGATTCGTAATGTCATTATTGTTATGAAGAAAGCAATTACTTCATAAGTTCAATTTTTATTTCTTAGTAACAGTAGTGATCTTGTTTAGGTCCTCCTCAACGAAACCCCACTTTTCGTACCATTTATCGCCATATGCGTCCTTCAATAGGGCTCTCTCGTTTTCTGCCATATCAACAGGATGTAAACCAGATCTTATCTGACTTTCTAGACAAGCTAGTGCTTCAGTCATCTGGACTTCAGGATTTATTAGATACCTAGCATCCTCAAAATTAATATTACCATACATTTTTTCTCCGATCTGACGATAACTCTCTTTCTCTTCTGGAGACATAGCGTCAAGAGCAGCGGTGACCATCGGATTATTAAATAAATCATAGTCCGAAGTTTCGGTATTTATTTGTTTCTCAGCCATTATTTTCCTAAAGTTACCGTCCCTTTATATCAGAGTTGGTATTCGTGTACACATTCTAATACTAAATTTTAATATTAGAACCTGGATTATTTACTTATATCTATTGGATTCATGAGCACATCCATGTTTCTTACGTAAAGCCGCAGCCTTCTTCTTGATTTTTCGTGCCATAGCTCGAGAGGCTGAATTATTCCTCGGGGTGTTTGCAACAGTCGATGCACGGCCATAAGCAGCGATCAAACCCTGACAACTTGGCTTCTTGTTTTTACCACAGAACGGGTAAGCTCTATTCTTAGGATCCAAAAAGCACTTATTAGGAAGCGACTTGCGGTACGAGGCTGGTCGCCATGGTCTCATTTTACGTTTACGCGATTTTACTGCTTTTTTTTTGAGCTCTTGCGCCGGCGCGACTTCTTACCGCTCTTACGGCGGCGCGACTTGGAGGCCTTACGGCTCTTCTTACGCTTGAGCTTGCAGTAGCGCTTACGGCCGCTGGGAAGGGTCACCGGGCTCTTGAGCTGACCGTGCTTGCACTTGTGGCTCTTGCGGCGGCGGCTCTTCTTGCTGCTCTTACGGCGACGGGACTTCTTCTTGTAATCCTTCTTTGCCGATTTGCGCATGTCGCCTTTGCGTCCGCCCATGTACTTCTTGCAGTAACGCATACGGCCATTTGGTCCCCTTACCGGGCTCTTAAGCTCACCGTGCTTGCACTTGCGCCTACGAGACTTCTTGTTGCTCTTACGGCGGCGCGACTTGGAGGCCTTACGGCTCTTGCGCGACTTGGAGGCCTTACGGCTCTTGCGCGACTTGGAGGCCTTGCGGCGGCGGGACTTCTTCTTGCTCTTCTTACGCTTGAGCTTGCAGTAGCGCTTGCGGCCACTGGGAAGGGTCACCGGGCTCTTGAGCTGACCGTGCTTGCACTTGTGGCTCTTGCGGCGCCGGGACTTCTTCGACGACTTGCGGCGCCGGGACTTGGAGGCCATGCGGCTCTTGCGCGACTTGGAGGCCTTACGGCTCTTGCGCGACTTGGAGGCCTTGCGGCGGCGGGACTTCTTAGCCGACTTGCGACGCGACTTCTTAGGTGCTTTCTTACAGTAGCGCTTGGCTCCGCTAGGGAGCTTTACCGGGCTCTTGAGCTGACCGTGCTTGCACTTGTGGCTCTTGCGGCGCCGGGACTTCTTGCTGCTCTTGCGGCGGCGCTTGCTGAAATCTTTGGCCGCTGAACGGCGTTCGTCACCCTTGTTTCCACCATACTTCTGAGTACGGCGTTTCTTACAGTAACGCATACGCCCGGAAGGGAGTCTTACGGGGCTTTTGAGTTCACCGTGAGCGCACTTACGCCGACGGGAAGCCTTTGGGCTTTTTCGTCTAGATTTGACCATTTATATTATACTCAATATATATTTTTGCAAATGAAAAAAGTAATCAAAAAATACAGTAAAACCGAACAATGGAGAGATCGTATCAAACATGTCTGGAGATGATCCAGCAACGAGGATATAAAATAACTGAGCAAGATGATCCTTCTCGCATACTTGCAACCAAACCAGATGGCAAGCCAATGGCTGTCTTTTTTACTGATGTACCTAAATTCAATGTGAAGAGCGTACAAGTATATATTTCGGCAATGAATGACATGGACATCTTTCATTCTATTATTGTATACAAAGATAGTGTCACGGCGTTCACCCGTAAAGCTATCAACAAATCCATAGAAATGAAGCTCGAACTATTTGCAGAAGAAGATCTGCAATACAATATCACCAAGCACTATCTGCAACCAGTATTCGAGAAACTTCCACCTATCGAGGCAGAGGAGTTCAAGAAGAAGTATGGATTAAAATTTGGAGTAATGAGGAGTGACGATCCTATTGCAAGGTTTTATGACTATAATAGAGGAGATGTAATACGAGTGACCAGAGGAAAGACCGACAAATTTATTACATATCGTCTCGTAAGAGGCTAAAAAGAATCATTGTTAATAATAAAAATGGAACGTTGTGAAAAATGTCAAGGTACCGGATGGATGCCTCGTGACAAGCCCTTTATTTGTCCAGGGTTACATACAGAAGGAGTAATTTCATGCATGTTATGCGAAAATGTTCCTAAAGGACATTATATAACATGTGACGAGTGTTATGGAGCAGGAGAAAAGATAAAAAGTATCCCCATGGGAATTAGAATGACACGTTGATTCTATCTTAATACTTAAAAGTATTAAGTCTATTTTCTACTGGATTGCCATCCTCCGGTACCTCTACCATATTTCTTTGGTTGTCTACTTTTATTCCTGGAGTTATTATCTCTAGAGTTATTACCCCTGGCGTTATTACCCCTGGCGTTATTACCCCTGGCGTTATTATTATCTCTAGAGTTATTACCCCTGGAGTTATTATTATCCCTAGAGTTATTACCCCTGGAGTTATTATTATCCCTAGAGTTATTACCCCTGGAGTTAGTATCCCTATACTTTCGGTTATAATTCTTTTTACCCGAAGATCTCCTCGTGGCGTTTCGTTCTAGTTGTTGACGTTCCATCTCTTCTTGTTGCCTTGCCATCTCTGCGCATATTGGCGGGAGTTCCCTTTTCCGTCTAGCTGAAGTATGTACTAATACTTTATGTTCCTTTCCTTGTTTCTCATACTTCTTGTATTCATTCGTAGACCACTCGTGTATTACCATTATACCACCACGTCGTCTATCGAATAGCACAGTTGGCTGTCCTAGTTCTGCTGGGAGTTCACCATAACACGCTACGCTTTTCCAGATATATCCCTTATTATTGGGCATATTGGAAAGATTCCTAAGGATATAGTCGGGAACACTATTACAAGCTTTAATGAAGTGGCGATAACTTCGATCCATATCACGTTTCAAGTAACGGTTTTTACGATCGGCATCACGACTTGCCTGATAATAAGCCTTAGATATCACGGACTGAGCTTCCTTATTAGCAGCTAATGCCTTTTTTCTCTGTCTGGTAACTCGGGTTTTTTCATTAGCCTCGTCCATCTGCATTTTGATGTGTTCTCGTAATTCATTATCCAATAAACCAGCGTCAAGATTCCTTAATCTCTCGGTAAGCTGTTCTCGTTCTTCTTTCCTCTCAATATTTTTTTTGGATATTTTAGACAGCTGAGCTTCCGTGAAACTACTTTTTGTTTGGTGTCTCATTCTAACAGCAGTAGCCTCATCTTTTTCAATGGACATATCTATATGTCTGAGTTCATCCATAATTCTGTTATATTCATGTCGTCGCATACTGGGATCCATTTATAATATGCATCGGAAACTTTAATACATAATTATAGTATTGCTCCAATTCTTCCACCCGAGAGTAGATCTAGACCCGCAGCTACTCCGCCAGCAGCTGCAACTGCCTTATATTTACGAGCAAAATACCACCAGATCCATGCTACCAGAGGAACGATTATCCCAATGACCAGAATAATGATACCGATTACATGGGTGTTATCTGCATCAAGTGCTGCATTACTTGGATTGTTGGGATCATAGTATACGGTAATTGGATCCCCTTCTTTGTATTGTGCTGCACTAGTAGTATTGGTATTAATGCTATATGAATTGTTACCTACCTTATAATTAACAGTAAGAGAACAATCATACTCAATAGTATCGTCGTCATCGTCGTCATCGTCATCATGATGTATTTTAGCAACGCAATTCACAGAATGTGCAGTTCCGTTTGTGGTGGATACTAATTTAGTCTTGTGAACTATGAAATAGATGCCAAGAGGAATCATAATAAGAGCTGCAAGAGTGGAAATAACTACTCCGACTACTGCCATTATTCTTCCAAATGTAGCGGTTCCGGAATATATTTCCTCTCCAGTACTCTCTTTGTGTTTAGTCATTTTATACATTCATCAGATTTTATATTTATAAGAATATTGGGTCTCAATAAATGGACGAGAAACTAGCATCATTTAATAAGCTTAGTGCCGAATTACAAGCCAGGATTAAAGCGCGACCAACAAAAACTCTACTTATTAATAGTACTTCCAAAACAAAGAATGATTATAAAAAGACTGGACAGGTGTGGAATTTTGAAGAGCCAGATCCTAAACACAGACCTCCATCATCGTTCGATGGTAGAATTACATGGAAGGGACTACTTGGAAAAGTTGAGAACCAAGGAGGGTGTGGAAGCTGTTGGGCTTTTGCGTCAACCTCTATGCTTGCCCAGCGGTTCAATATACAATCTAGAGGATTAATGAACGTCGCATTATCCCAGACTAAACTAATATTATGTGATTGGGGGGGAAAGGAGCTTCGTGTAAACCACCCTGAACTTCCTCAATTTGCTTTTAGCTTGGTTAATGATTCTAGCTCGGCGATTGGTAATACGGCATGCTATGGTAATTCCTTATTAGATGCATGTAGATACCTATATGAGATAGGAACATGTACCGAAGAATGTATCCCTTATGATAAAAGCATAGACGTAGAAATAGGGGATTTCCAGAAAATTGGTGCATTTAGTCGGGATGAACCAGCAGCAACCCAACTACCTTTGTGCAGTGCGGTAGCTGGACCGTTGGGAGATATGTGTATAGGCTCGCATATAGATGTAGACACCGGAGAAGAAACCGGGATACCAGAAAGATTCTATCGCGCATTCCAGTTCTATCTATTATATGGTGTACCAGGACCAGAACGAAATGAAAAAGGAGGAGACGACCAAATTATAAGAGAAATTTGGCGATGGGGACCTGTGGCATCAGGGATACGAGTATATCCTGATTTCTATACCTTTAACGCGGAAAAAGATATATACAAGTGGAATGGTAAAGGACCTCAAGTAGGAGGTCACGCAATTGTGATCGTGGGTTGGGGAGAAGAAAACGGAGTAAAGTTTTGGATAATAAGAAACAGTTGGGGCGAAGAGTGGGGTGATAAAGGATATTTTCGCATGGTACGAGGTATAAACGACTGTGAAATAGAATCTAATGTTATCGCCATGATTCCTGACTTTTTCTTTCCCACTAACTATTCTACAAAAGACTTCAGATCCTCTACAGGTCCAGAAAAGAAAGCAACCGATGTTTTGCTACCTGAAAGAATAATTAAAGACCCGTCTAGAACCATTGATAACTCAAAGAGCTTTAGAGAAAATAGAAACGTAATTTCTGACAATATACTCGGCACCGGTGGAGGTATAGATCCTATTACAGGATATACTCGTAGAGTAATGATTACAATGCCATGGCTCAATTTCCAACGACCAATATTCTTGGAAGATCTTCCGAACTGGTCAACATTTATAGCTGGTATAGACTCTACACCCGAAGCACGAGGCCGTCTACTAGCAGAATTTGATAAAATGACAGAACAAGCTGTTACCGAGAGCCAAACTAAACAACTTTACGTTATTGTTATGAGCACCCTAGTGGTATTAGCCCTAGCTATTTTATGTATTATCATATACAAGAAGATTAAGCCCTGACTAAACCCTTATATTCATTTATCTTCTCACGAATTTCAGACTTGCTCTCAACCATCTGGACCGGTCTAGCTGGGGTATATATCATTAGTATGCGCCTCAACCATGTTTTTTGTTGTTCTGTAACAGTTAATATTAGAGTAAAAGCCAAACCCTTGAGTAGTAAGGCTTTCAGAGATACAAAAAATCTAGCTATATTTATAGCTTGCATCCACGGGGGGAAACTACCTTTAGAAAGATCTATGATTAAAATCATCTTTTCTTCACTCTCACCAACTTCGACCAACAAATCCTTAATTTGATTAAGAATACACTGTGTTATTACTGATGAATCGGGTTTATCCCACTCTTCTTTAGAACCGCTTCGGACTTTAACGATGCGGTGGTCACCCCATAAATCAGTGTTGAGTATTAACATTTAGTTTAGCATACTTTTTCGTATAAATCATTTTAAAGGGTAACCAACTAAATAAGGACAATGCCAAGACTACCCCAACCTAAATCCCTAAAAGAAATGGACGAAATTTTAAAAGATAAGGACCCTAAAATTCACGCGTTCGGTCTCATGATTCAAGGATTACTATTATGTCAAAGTCGTGGAGCTTTTACGTTCGAGGAAGCCGAGTACATGTCACAATGTATACAAAAATTCTCTCCTAAAACTATTTTGTCACCTATACCGGAAGGATCAGATGAAGATGAGAGTGAATCCTCGTCGCAGGAATCCGGACAACGCGATAAAGCTGCTGGGATACCGCCATCCTTAGAAGCACTAGGCCCGGTCGTTAATGAGTAAAAAAATATTTATTCTTTAATATAAATGTCATCTTCCAGAATTACTTTGAAGCAAGCGTTACAGGAATACCTAACAGGAACTAAATGGTCGGTATATGTTGCTAAACCTGTTGCTAAACCTGCTGCTAAACCTGCTGCTAAACCTGCTGCTAAACCTGCTGCTCTACTTAGCAGTAGACGTAAGGCTAGACTTAGGAGTAAACCTACAACTAAACCTGTAGCTGAACCTGTAGCTAAACCTGCTGCTCTACTTAGCAGTAGACGTAAGGCTAGACTTATGAGTAAACCTGTAGCTGAACCTGTAGCTGAACCTGTAGCTGAACCTGTAGCTAAACCTGCTGCTCTACTTAGCAGTAGACGTAAGGCTAGACTTAGGAGTAAACCTGTAGCTGAACCTGCTGCTCTACTTAGCAGTAGACGTAAGGCTGGACTTATGAGTAAACCTACAGCTGAACCTGTAGCTAAACCTGCTAGGAGTAGGTTAGGCCGCAGGTGAATGAACCATGGCTAGCCTATTCGATGCCATTCTTGAATTGTTATAGTGTTACATGAAATAAATGTAACACTATTGAATTAACACTGATTTAGCTGATATTAATTACACCGGCATTATTCCAAAGGAAGCCGGGGTTGGCGGGAGCAGCGTTAGGTAGGCCGCCAAACGAAATGTTTGTCCCTGAGACCTTAAGACCGCCAGTAATCCCGCAGTCGGTGCCCACGGTCACGCTCTGGTCAAACGTGGCGTCTCCCGCGACAGTAACGGTACCAGTAACGGCGACATCAGTCGCGGAGAGCTGACCAAGGACGACGGCGTTACTGTCCATTTGCACGTCCCCATTCACGACGGCCAGTCCAGTCACGGCGAGCGCACCAGTCTCTACTTCACCCGCGGTGAGCAGACCTTGGACGATCGCGTTACTGTCCATTTTCACTTCCCCCTGCAGGAGGGACTGTCCTTGCACGTCGAGTTCACCACAGACGATTTCACCTTGGACGATAATACTTCCCGGAACTACAAGAGATTCAATATCCGCGGATACTGCCTCAAGATCTGCAACATCAAGATTTGGAACTTGTCCTGCGAGATTCACAACATTGGTGAATGATTGGTTTCCAGCAATTGGCTGAGTAGTTGTCATTTTTATTATATATAAGGAAAAATATTAAAAAAAACTTTTGCTTCATGATAGTTTTAGGAAGTTGGAAATACTAGTGATCCTTCTACAGGTCCCGAAGATTGTCCCCCTGTAGGGTATCCATCAGTTGCAACATTATTAGGATCCATCTGTTGCAAAGATACCTTCACCATAATCGTACCTTTTAGATTAGCCAGCGTTGAAGTTCCGGACCAGTTAAATACCAGTTGAAGATTCTTAGGACTCTTCAGGTCATCTCGTAGTACTGAAACAAAGGGATTAGTTGGACTGCTTGGGTTAAATTCACCACTTACCATATTCGGGTACTGGAGAGATTGGTTGAGTGTAACTGTGGTATCTCCACTAGTACTTTTGCATTGTACACTCATATTGAGACTGGTATTAACACTATCACCTGACACTAGTGTGTTACCAGCCGGGTCCACGCCAATGAGGCCACTTGAGTAACAAACCGAAGAAAATATCATACAATTGAGAGGTAGTTCACCAACTCGTATGGTTTGGGTACCTGATGTAGAGAAATCAAGATCTATTTCTTTTGTGAACAACAGAGTCTGATATCCTATAGTGTTCTGACTATTAACGCTGAATTCGGATCTTGTAGAGAATAAGGCATTGGAAACGATTCCCTGGAGGCCATTTACGGCAGTTGGGTATACTGCAAAGCTCATAGTTTTTATTAGTATAATCAAAAAACTTTTATTTACTAAAATGACATCAACAACCTTCTCAATCAGACCATCTAGCAATAGCAGCGTGGGAACCGCATTGAATTCTAAATTTACACTGTTCTCTCAGGTTAACGAATCAGCTGTAGATTGTCAAGATCTGGTGTACAATCTTGATTTATCTGAATATACTACTATGGTCCTTAATCCTGGTCAATCCGGAGTGATACATATTGATAAAATTCCAATTAATGGTATAGTAATGACTACTAGCGCCTTCTCTACCGGTCTATCAGATCTAACGGATGATGTTCTTATTTCTGCTTTTTTAGGAAGAGATATATCTTCCACAAACCTTTCACCTGGATCTCAACTACTCATATCCCCACTAGAATATAGCAAGTTTATATCGGGGACATTTAAACCTTCTGCTCCTTATCATCCAATTACAGAGATTTTTCGAAGTGATCCTATAACTCCGAGATTCTTGAATATAGAACTTGTTAATAACGGAACTACACCAGTAACACTAGACCAAGGTAGTTTGCTAATACAGATTAATTTTATGCAGGCAGACTCTAATAACTCTAGTGCAGACGGATATCCTACAGGAGGAATCCCTACCGGTCCACGTCCTGGATTTCCAGAATTACCGGTACCTGGAAGTGCACCAATTCCACCTCCTGAACCAATAGAACCAGTTCAAGACTTACGCGTTGAATTTAATGCTGTAGCGCCAGGATCTCCTGGTTATGGAACACAGTATAAACCCACGTTTTTATGGACCGTACCCCCAAATGACGAGAACTACAAAGATATCTACATGAACTGGACGCTCTACCAGGATAACGGCCAAGGAAGTTGGATCCAAATTTCCAGATTCACACACAGACCTCTCACTTCCTCCACACCTCTTGGGTTACTGCTAAACCCTTTCCCCTTCTTAACAGCAAATGATATATACAGGATTCAAATAGAAATTGTAGTTCATAGAGCAGACTACCCAGAACAATCTACCAGTAGTTATTTAGTGTTTTCTGGAGATCCGTATCCTCCAGTACCTCCTCCTGTCATTAACCCGCCAAGTGTACCTCTTAATTTAACTGGTGTGGGTGGACAATATGAAGTAAATCTTAAATGGAATATACCTGCGAGCTCAGGAGGAGCTCTAGTAACTTCTTATGTAGTACAACAAGCTCCCGAAGAGAGTCCTGGTGTACCGGGAACATTTTCCACTGTGGCAACTCCAACAGATACAAACGCTAATATAACCAACCTATTAGATTCAACTAAATATTACTTTAAGGTAGCAGCCACTAATAGTGCTGGAACAGGAGACTTTACCGCGCCTATTGAGGTAGAGACTGGTCCAGAACCAGCTAGTGTCCCCGGGAAACCTCAGGATTTGGCAGCAATCGGAAAAACTCAGGAAGTTGATGTAAGATGGAAACCACCTGTGAATGATGGTGGCAAAGCCATCACCGGTTATCAACTCCAGAGATCTTTGGCAGCCACAGGTCCATGGACAAACGAAGGACCAATAGCAGACTCGTTATCTAAAGTTGTTACCGGACTAGCCGATAAGACAACATACTACTTTAGAGTTGCCGCAGATAACTCTGTCGGACTTGGACCCTACACTGATCCGGTCTCTGCTACCACCAGCCCTCCCACTCCTCCACAACCTCCTGGTGCCCCAGTGTTGCGTACTGTTACTGCAGGTCCTGCAGAAGCAACATTGCTATGGGAAGCTCCAGCAGACTCGGGATCAACGACCGTAACAGACTATAAAGTGGAACAGGCACCCGATAGTGGAGGATCTCCGGGCGTGTTTGCTACTGTAGACACTCTAAATGCCCTCACTGCAACTATAACAGGACTAACTCCTAATTCAACTTATTGGTACCGAGTATCAGCCACTAACAGTGCAGGATATGGCCACACATCTGATGAAAAATCAGTAACTCCAACACAACCTCCTAGTGTACCAAGTGTTCCCCTTGATCTGCAGGGGTCTGGTGGAGTTAAACAAGTAATAGTTACATGGAAACCCCCTGCCCAACTAGGAGGTAGCCCAATAAGTAATTACACGGTAGATATATCTACCTCTTCTACCGGACCATTTACAAGTATATCGGCTGGTACAGCACTAAAAGAAGTTATTGATGACATAGGAGGAGTTCCTCTATCAGATGATACTTCCTATTTTGTCAAAGTCTCGGCCACAAATACCACAGGTACTGGACCCTTTACAGCCATAATTACTGTCAAAACCAATCCTCCTCCTCCTGTAGCTCCAAGCGAACCTCTTTCCTTGGCTGCACAAGGATTAGTAGAAGCGATGCTGTTAACATGGCAGCCTCCTACAAATAATGGAGGAGCTATTGTCACCAGTTACGATCTACAGCGGGCTGATGATAATGGAGCGGGGGTACCGGTTCTTCCATACGTGACGATTGCAACAATCTCCGCCCCTACATTATCCTATCTGGATGATACACCTCCTCTGCCTCCAGGAGTTAACTCATACTTCTATAGAGTAGCGGCTACAAATACTGTTGGTACCGGGGTATTCTCTACAGAGGTAATCGGAACTACAGTTGCTAGCGCTACAGCACCGGATGCTCCTACATTGAATGCTCTGCAACCTGGAGTAAATAAGTTACTAGCTACTTGGGTAGCAGGCGCTAATGGGGGATCTCCAATCACTGAATATAATGTGCAAATCTCTTCCACCAGTGCCACCACCGGGTTCGCTCCGGCTACAGGTTCTCCAGTGGCTGCACCCGATCTGACGCTGATCATAACTGGGCTAGGCTCGAATACGTCTTACTGGGTTCGAGTAAATGCTGTTAATTCCGTGGGTGACAGCCCTTGGTCTAACGTAGAAAAAGGAACGACTTCCAACTCATGTGGAGACTGTGATGGCTGCAACACAGGTACTGTAACTCAGTGGAATGGATCTAGTTCTCCATCACTTCCAGTGCCTAATCCTGGAGCCGCACCTCTTAGTGATGACGCCACATTTGGAGCCGAAATACTTTGGAACTCCACAGGTATGACGTTCGGTATATCCAAGTCTGCTGGAGGTCCCGGTTGTGTAAAAGATTGGACTTTAGAGGTTTTCCAAGGAACCACATTGATCGCCACATATTCTCATTCAAAACCCATCCTAGCTCCTAGAAATTTTTACATTCTAAATTCAACAGAAGGGCCTCATGGTAGAGATAAAACGGTATTCTTAGTTTCGAACTTACAGTCCGAAACATCTTATGAATTAAGGTGTACTCCGGAAAAAAGCTCTGTTACTCCCATACGAAACGTTCCTCCAACTCTCTCAATTCCATTCAAAACAGGTAAACCGGTTACTCCTCCATCTACAGATTGTGATAGTGCTGAAAAAGGTACTGCTGTCCAGTGGAACGGTACCATTGCATCTAGTTCGCAGGAAAATGGAACAGATAAGACAAAACCTAACGATGTAGGTTGCAAGATTAATTGGACTTATCAAGGACTAAAGTACAGCCAATGCGTAACTGGTTGGACTGTAGCAATATTACAGACCGCTACCAGTACCACACCCTTAGATACAAAAGTGTATTCTGCACATCAAACGCTTAATGTAGTCAATTACTCATCTGGTGTTGCTTCCGATTGGGTAATAACTGCTCTAAGTCCCAGCACCACCTACTATGTAAAGGTTTCTCCCAATAGAAATACTTTACCGGGCTGGGCGACTCCTCCAGATCTTGGACCAGTTCCGTTTCGCATGGGAAATCCGTATTCTCCTCCGGGACCACCCGTGCCACCCGTTCCAATTTCAGGCAATCTGCCTCAGACATATGTAACCACCTACGGATTGCCGTCCTGGGGTACAACTGACATGGTATCATATCTTTCGCAGTCTTTCTACTCAAGCGGAACTCCGTTGGGAGCCAAAGATGCTATCACAGTTCAGTACAATCAGCACCAGTCGTGGTCGATGGTTAGAAATTGGGCAAAAGCATTCTTCCAGTCTTACGCATCATTCATAGTAGATAACGAAGAGATCACGAATGCGATGATACTAATTGGAGATTGGGCTCCAATTCTACCCGGCTCTGGACTACCAGTACAAGTATCCACCATTTCTCCCACCGCTACCGGAGCTCAATACGGACAAGTTGCTGGGTCAGCGGTAAACTGGAATATAGAAAAGGCTAATTACAGCTACTGTGCTCCTAATGGTCCCGTGGATTTTGGATTGAGTTATAACCCTGATAACACTGATGCAACTCCTCCCACAGCCGTAGGAACATGGTGGGAGGATGATCCCGATATGATGGGATGTCCACTAATTCTAGACTTTCTAATTCCTTTAGCTAGATCCCTGAAAGGTAAAGGACCCAACGGTACAGATCGTATCGTTGAGATCTCGGTCAACGGAGACGTCAGCAAGAACGGTAACGATGGGGCATACGGAAGTCTGGATTGCGGTAATTACACAGCAGCAGATCAGCGACTAGATGCCGCTTCTCCTTCTCAGGTTATCTTGGAGTGTATAGTTGATCCCGTACAACAGTGGGTTCCAGCTACGGCGACAGATCCTGGACTGTGGGGTCCATTGGGAAAAACCAAGACACAATCGGTAACTATAAGCGGGGTCTCGTCACAGTCAGAGTTTAATACCCTAGTGTCTGGCCTTGGTAAACCCGGAAATCCGATATCACAGAACAATTTAGGACCTAATGCTTTTGGAACCACAGCTACGATTGCTTCTTCTCCTGCCCCATCATACGATAGTAGTAACAAGTTAGCCACTTTCCACATTGACGTGGTTATGGCAAAGGACCATAATGGTAGAAGAACTGATGGAGCATTTACAGTCACAAGTACAGATCCCAGTGTCATAAAATATAAAGGAGATGCTAAATTGTACTTTGGTAAACAAACCGATATTTCTGTCTCCAATCCTACTGGAGTGGGTACATTATATCCTGTGGTGTCTACGGATCCTGCAATAGGCATTTTCTTGAAGAATTGGGTTGTACAACAGTCCAAAGAAGGAGGCGATTTTCCTACTACTGCTGATATTCTTGATCCATCCAACGTTGCTGATGGTGGAATAATTGGGCAAATTGCCAGTAGTGGGGTAGAATCTTGGGAACCATACGCAGGAAGTGTCAAAGTTTTCGTGAATCTTGCTTCCGGAGTTACAGAGGATGCAGTCAAACCACTACTAATATCGAAGCCTAATAAATCACCAAACTATGATACTAAATATAAACACAGAGTTTATTTTGTTCCAGCTACTTGGGATCCTAATAAAGATCCTCTTCCTGCTCCAACTTCTACTACAGAAATATATGATATCAGGGTAGGAAACCTTGGAGTTGGAGAACAACCTATCGTACCTACTATATTTAATTATGGAACTATAGACTTGAGTGCAACACCTACTGCCACAGGTGGAGCAACTAGAAGAGCTCTTGGAAATGGATTAGATAACTCCAAGCCAGGAAATGGCGGCTGGCTTCCAGCCGATTGGTTTGCCAAAGAAGGTGATACTCATTATCCAGCTTACTGGAACACGTATCCCAATCAAAATCTTCCGGTTCAACCCGGAGGAACCAAGGCCAGTATCGACAGTTTCTCCAGTCCCGGTGCACTAGTAATGGGAGGAGGAAATGTATTCATAGGAAACGGAACCGGAGCATGCTCGGGACGTGGTAGCTACTTTGATCCAACCACGGTAACCACACCTACCGAGCGTCCCGGTCTTGTGACCCTCTCCGGTACTGGTACCGGAAAGAAAGGAACATTCTTCTCCTATGACACTTCCAGTCCTACACCAGCTACTTCGGCTCGAGTCGGATTCCCTCTGGACAATCTTCACCAGTCGTACTTGCTAATATACAGAATCAACCAAAAGATTATGGAATACAACTACAAACATTCCACAAAAAATGGATACCCTAAGACCGGACCTGACGCAGATCTAGTAGTACCGCTTATTTCACACGTACATCATGACAAGGAGTCCTATCAAGTGAATAAAACACCAAAGTATCCAGTATGTGATCCTGTAACTGGTGAGATCGAACAGAGTTGGTTGCTATTAGGAAATACGGTGGCTGAAATTGAGGCAATGTCTCCCAAGGAATACGAAGTATGGAAAAGGAGCCGGCAACAAACATCGGTAGCATACGAAAAGTACCTATACAACAGATATATGCCTGCAGAGTATTTACCGGACTGGAGAACCGGTGGTGCTACTGGAAGCTCACATAATCTTGCTCATAACACAGGTTGCTTTGTTCCCAACACGGGGGATAAAAGCTCCGATGGTTTTTCTCAAACAGGAGCTGAACCTATGTGGGATACCTCCAAGCCGTGGAATGTAAATCAGCAACGAAATTTTGGTACAGACCCAGTTGGTACTGCCACCGCTACTGGAACTAACTCTGGAATTGGTAACTATAGTAACGACTTGCGCAGTAGGCTGAACGGAGATGCACAAGACGGTATCCAAAGATACCAAATGGGTTGGGTCAATTACGCTGTTACAGCATGGACATACGGAATTCCTCCTGGACAGACAATTGATTTCACATGTGATCCTTTACCTTCCGCTCTGAGTGTAGGGGACTTGGTGTCACAGGAGACCTCCAATGCTTCCGGAAAAGTATCTGTTGCAGCTTCTGCTGGAGCTACAGCCCTATCAGTCACTCTGTATCAAGGCACTTTCACAGGAAATTATAAGTTAGATGTGTACAGCGGTGGAGCAACTCCAGTATCAGTAACTCTATCTGCAGCCACACCAGGAACCCAATCGTTTACTTCCCAAGGAACTAACGAGGCATACCAAGAGCTGTATAATATAGGAGAAGTTAAACCCCCAGTGAATCTCGTGTGGGACTTTAATAATGCTACCAAGGACAAAGATAACAACCCTTTGGTACCGATACCAAATGTAACCCTTAATCAGAGCGGTTTAACTAACTACGTAGGAGGTACTGCTACTGGAGTAATGGTTGACAGCGGTGGAGTATCTACTCCTGTCACGGCAGTGATAGATTCCATCTATAATACATCGTCATTAGTACTAAAGGATGGGTCTATCGCATTTCCTAACATGTTTTCTGTAGGAACAAGTATAACTTTATCTATCACAGGACAACCAAACCTTACGGCTACAGTTACGGCAGTAGATAGTCCCACAGAGAATGGCCCATTTCCAAGTGAATTTGTGGAACTCATAAATCCAAGTACATCAAATGAGTATGGTAAACCACCATACAATCTTCCTGATAATAACTCAGGACAAATGATTCCCAATGGTATGGGTTCCGCTTGTATTCCAGGAGGGGCAACACCCACATGCCCGGGTCCTGGAAAGGCTGTATTCTGTCCTGTTGGAACGGGATCCACATCTGTTGGTCCTTACTATAGACTAAATGCTGTCACTAATACTCTAATTGCCAGAATCTTTGATAAATATGGAGCGAGTGGAGACTGGCCTTTCCTAGGAGATAATTCAGTAAACGTAGGTAGTAACATATCATCCCCTGCTCTCACCGATCTTTGGTTACGCTTTGATGCAATAGATACCGGAGTTATACCTCTAGATGGTAGAGGGTTTGCTGCTGCTCCGGGAGGTACAGGAACCAAGAATGGCCCCAAAGACACTGACGGTACATTTGCCCCATTACAATCGCCCTATGTATCTCCTCAAGGACTGATTAACTTAGAAACATTGTATAACGGTACAAATAGTGTTAAGTCTAATCTGGATGGTACCAGCATAGTAACAGGATCTTCAACTTCCTTCGTGGAACCGAAAGGACCTAGACAAGCAATAGCATTATTCGCGAATGAATACATTGGAGGTGCTCTAACACTGGACCCCACAGCTAGACCAGGTACAGCTGCTAGTCAATGGTTACCCGTAACCAAGGGAGAACCTAGCGCAGGCACATTAGGACCTAACTATTTACCAGGATCAGTTCCCTCATGGGTTGGTTCGAGAGGTATGGAAGTAGTGGTGTATTCCACACTTACTACTAATAAGATGAACTTGGCATTCGTCAAGACCGATGGCTCCGTCAGCCCGCCTTTCACAAAGCCAAAATGGAATACTATTATACAGACTAATAAACCTGAAGCACAAGCAGTATTTAAGAACGCAGGTCACTCTTTCGCAGCAAATAGTTGGGGTGGAGAATACAACGGTCTGTCAGCCATACAAAGCTCTGATTCTAAAATAGGCTACAGATATATGCAAGAATTCCTCAAATCATGTGGTTCGATGATGGGAGGTAAGGAAGGCCATCAAATTGGTAGAACTAGAGTAGGATTGTACACCATTGGTTTCATACCTGAGACCTGGCTCACAGGACCAACCTTATAAAAAATTTATATTGACCAAACAATATAAATACATATCTATGGTTTTTTCTCATCCTCCTGCTTTTTCTCGTCCTCTGGCTTTTTCTCATCCTCT
>Ga0163179_10000941_pt1 | contig 20814 bp, 7 predicted proteins | sample AtlANTMetagenome_FD_109643 | JGI IMG/M metagenome (GOLD analysis project Ga0163179, IMG submission 109643) | Marine eukaryotic phytoplankton communities from the Atlantic Ocean - Atlantic ANT 2 Metagenome | ecosystem: Environmental > Aquatic > Marine > Oceanic | place: North Atlantic Ocean...
GTTGTTGTTTTTTGTGCATCTACAATTACATTACTAAAATGTATGTCATTTGGTTGATATATACTCATTCTAAATGTTCTTGTATCAGACGTTACTGTACTTCCGCTAGCATTTGTTTGAACATTGATTGCAATATTTTCTGTAAAATCAGTTGGATAAAGTTCTTCACCCCATCCTTCACAAGCAGGTTGATCAAATACATTTCCATTATATATGAATTCAATATCGTTGTCAACAGTTGTAAAATTAGCGTAGTCTACGTTATTACCAAATATAGTTGTAAATGTTCCACCATCTAAAACAACATCACAATCCCAATCTCTTGTTGAGTGATCGTTATGTTTAATTGTAATAGCCATATTTCTTGCTTGCTCATCAACTTGTATATCAGTTGCTTCTGCATGAGTATTTGAATCTATCAGACTTACCAACTTTGTATGGAAAGGTTTAATTTGATTAAAGTAATCTTCAATAGTTTCAATACTATATCTTTGATATCTTTCTTTATTTGTTAGCAACTGATGTTTAACTTTTAGTTTGACATAGCTAGTTTTAAAAGCAAAATCATCTGTTGTATTCTGTAATATTGCTGAATATAGTAGCTTAAACCATAACTTATTGTACTTAACTTTGTGGCGTCCTGTGAATATCTTACTTCTTACAATATCCATTAGCTTGCTTATTTGCTCACTACTGCCACTATCGTAAGGTGTCATTGCATAACCAGCTGAGTCCCAACCATGTCCAAACTTACTTTCAAACCAAAATTGTTCACTGAACTCCAGTGTTCCTTTTTCTTTATACACTAGTTTACTCTTTTCGTTAGTGAATAAGAACATTTCTTGTCGGTTTATTCCATCATCACCAATGTTAGTTTTAATTAAAACATAACTTCCGTCAGCTGGATCTACATCATTATTGTAATCATCTAAATTATCGTATACCACATCAGCTACTGTATTTGGATTGAAACTAAAAGTAGTTTTACCACTTGCATCTTTTTCTACTAGATACCAATCTTTATAACTTGTATAATTTCTTAGATTATAAGTTGTATTTCCTTTTACAAAATCATCAAATAATACTGTGTATCCGTTAATCTCATCTACAACATTTATTTCACCAACTAAATCATTGAGTGCTTCAATAAAATTCTGTCTTGCTTCTTGTATGTTTCTAAATAAAGTTTGTCTAGGTCTTACTAAGTGTCCATAACGATTATGTCTATGAAGATTGTAATCTGGAAGATGTTGTCCTTTCCAAACTCTGACATCATCTTCTTGAGTAACATCTATTGTGCTATAATCATATATTCTACTCCAGTTGGTATTATTTAAATCTGTTGCAGGATCGTTATTCTGATTATTTGCTTTTAAACTTGTATAGTAATTTGCATTACGTAATACAACTGCATCTTGTGCATAAGCTGTAGCACTTGCCCAAGTGGTGTATGCTTTATCTTCAGCATAATTATTATAACTTGCAAGACTATCTCTCATTTTAATATGAAAGTACTCTGGAATAATACAAGAAGGATCGCCGTCTGCTAGTAGCTTCCATTCATTCAATGGCATACTATTTGTATCTCCGTAACTCTGATTAACCTGTACAACACTGTTTTTGGTTACAAATGAATCAATATTGTTTAACAATAACTGACTATCACCACTAGCCGCCGCCCAACTTAATCCATAACCATTTGGATTAGTTAGCAAAGTAGACAACTGTTTTACATTGTACTGTCTAGATCCTTTGTATGAAAGTTTGTCTTTGACCCAAAAGTAATATACACTTTCATCTCGTTGTGTGCGTGGATTATAGTATACCTGTTCAGTCCAGTTATACACCTTTTCGTTATTAATTATATTAAAGTAGGCTTCACCGCTCGCTTCAGATCCATCAATAACAATAGCATCATCTACAGCTTGACTCCACTGGTCTGGTAAAACAGGAGATCTCGTCCACTCGTATATATCAATTGTTGCGCCGTCAGCTAGCTTACCCCAATTCGCTTGTTGATAATCTATTGTGCTTTGTTCGTAGTCTAAATAGATTGCAGTACTAATATTCCACCATCTGGTGCCTACCCATTCGTCTTTCCATGCTGAAGTGTTTATAATTTCACCATCATTGGTATTATAGTTATAGCTAGCAATATCATTAACTAGTTTGAAGTCAATTTCTCTATCAATAAATCCAAATATAATACCTTTAGCAGGATCATATATTTCGATGTTTGCTATACTAGTACGGCTTACTGCGTCATATATTTTAACATTACTAATTAAATCGTTACGTGCTTGTTGTATTCCATTACGTACTACATTCCAACTTCCGTTGTTGTGTCCATTGCTATTATCCCAATCACCTACCCATTTATATACTGCACTTTTGCCGTATCCATCATCATCTACAAAAGCATAAATTGGATTAGCACTTTGTTGTTGTCTAGTTCCTGAGAAGTTATATTTGTAAACACTGTTTACTTGTTGATTTTTCACACTGTCTAGACTACTGTATGTGTCAAATCTAACGGATCGCAATGGGTATACGTTTCCTGCGGCACCTTCTTCTTCAATATATTCATCAATATAAAATTGTGCATTATTACTAGTATCGACTCTAGTAACTTTGTGAATTCCATCTATACTTGGCGTTGTTGTACTGCCACGTATTAGTACAAGATCACCTGCTACTAAGTTGTGTGCTTGTGTTAGACTTGAAGGATTACGTGCTACAGTAATTTGTGCTTCGTCTGCACTAACAATTCCTGCACAACTCTTAGAAATATACATATCAAAATCCATTGTTTGATAAACATCATAACCTTTGTTGTAATTTCCAAAGTCACTATCATCTGCAACCCATATACTAAAAACATTAGGATCAGTGATTTCTTGGAAAACCTGAACACCATTTACTATAGCATTAAAGACATTTGATATATTTGTTGCAACCGCTGTGATTGTGTTAGCTGTTAGTCCTAACACACTATTTGCAGTACCAGCACCTATTACTAGTGTACTATTTGTACTAGTTAATTTTAATCTGTTGTTACTATTGCTTGCTGTTACACCACTTATTGTAGCTGTATTAATTTTGTCTACTATATCATTGATGCCAAGAGCTACATTACTAGTACTTGTTGTTGTACTTGCAGGAGTCACACCTTGTGTTAATCCAACAACACTATTTGCAGTACCTGTTCCAATAAACAGATTTGCAAGGTTACAGTTTATCTGTAGTAAATTTGTATTAGCACTATTAATCTGCGCCGTAATTCCTGTGATGCTAGCATTGTTAATCTGTTGAACTACTTGTGCTATAGTTAAATTAGGAGTAGTTGTAGTAACACTACTTGTTGCCGCAATAGTTTCTGTAACACTACTAAAGCCTACATCACTATTTGCTGTGCCTGCACTAATTACAAGACTATATGCAACAGTAGGTGTACTTGTAGTTTTTGTAATCCTTAAAAAATTACTACTAGCACTTGCTGAGATATTTGAAATTCCTGCGGCTGTAATTTTATTAACAATATCAGCTAATAGATAGGTCTTAAATGTACTAGAACTCTGTGTTGTTACTACTGTGCTATTTGTAATAGTAACAGTTGGATTAGCAATTAGATATGTCTTAACGGCTGTGATATATGCTCCAGAGGCTATAGCTGTTTGTGTTGATGTTATATCACTACTTGGTATTACAGTAGATCCACTTAGTACTGCTGACGCTACATAACTATTTCCAGTTTGAGCATTTATTAAAGCTACATCACTGGTGATTAAACTGGCTAGTTGTGTTGCATAACTTGGACTAGTGTTATATAAAGCAAGTGTCTGTGTTAAATTTATACCTGAATCGCTAGCACTAAAATAAGTTGTTAAGAATGTTGCCCATGCACTACTACTGTTTGCATTTATATATGCAACACGTAAACTTTCTAATGCCGCTGATCTGTTCGTTGCAAGTGTAGTTGTATTACTAAAGCCATTTGCATTGAAACTATTTTCAAATGCCGCTTGTAATGTAATGTTTGTTGTACCGCTAACAGTATCATCGAATGTTATAGTTGTACCATCAATAATTAAAGTTTTAGTTGCACTACCGATAAAACTTGGATTACTTACTGTGCCTGTTTTTACAATGTTACTATAATTTGTTGTGGATACTGTGTTGGCAAATGTAATTGTTTCAGCTAGTAAACTACTTTCTCCAAAGATCAATGTACTACCATGCGTAACTACATTAGATGTTACAATGTCTTGTGTACCAATTTTTTGTATTACTCCTAATGCTGTAGTTGTTGCAGTTTTTGTTAAGCTCACAGTGTTACTATCAAGTATAATTGTTCCACCACTAGATGGCACAATTGGTAATGTAATTGTACCCAGTTGTTCTATTGCTTGGTTAGCAGTAGCTAATCCTGAATACCCTTTTGGGTCTATCATCTGATACGCTTTACCTTGATAAATTATCTTATCATTGAACTTATAGCTTTGATCTGTTTGCCAATAATTAGAAAGTTGCCAGTCACCATCAAAGCTATAAACACTTTTCGTTGGTGTTGGAAATGCTAGCATATCTTCTTTGTTTAATACTCTAAAATCTGTTTCGCTAGTTAGTGGCAATCCTGCTTTAATGTAGTCATTTGCAAATACATTTTCTTCTGTAATACTATTATTGGTATAAGTGTTTACTGCTCTTGTTGTAAAATTACTACCAGGTGTACCTGTAACTATTAATGGACTGTTTAAATCTATGTCAATAGACAAGTCAGTTAATACATCATACTGCTGAGTATTAAAAAATCTAACCGGTTGCGGACTAGTTACTACTAAGTCAGGTGTAATTTCAAACTCTAAAGTTTCTCTAGATCTCGTATCACCAAAGTCACCCAATCTAATTGCCCATTCTTCGTGCAGTTCTCCAGTAGCATCTGCATCAAAAATACCTTTGTTTCTTAAAAATGAATCTAGTGCATGTCTGGTACCTTTGTACTTGTATGAACCTTTGACCAACTCAAACAATGAATCATCTTCTATGTCTAAGTTTTCAGCCCATGTTGGTTGATTATAACCAATGTTAAATCTAGCTACATTACTTTTTTGTTTATCTGAGAGTGTTTTTGTTTTACCAAAATATTCGTCAGCTTGTCCAGCTAAACTATCAAAGTTCGGAATAATAGAATCGTTGTTAACTATAAATCCTGGACTATATAATTTTCCGTTCCAATCTTTTGTTCTACTACCTTGCCATACAATTCTAGTGTGTCTTTGTCCTATAATAGGATCATACAAAACATCACTAAAATCAGTAATACTGTCAAATACAATTATGTGTTCTATTTCAGTCTTGTAAAGTCTTAAACCATAAACTTGAGTAGTACTTGTTTTTGTTTTGAACACAGTGTCACTGTCTGGAATCATTAAGTTTCTATTTACAATTAAATCACTTGACGATACTTTTTTACCTAGTGAGTCATTTATGTTAAACACGCCATCATATTTAGAATCTAAATTATCAAAATATCCATTGTGACCATCATTTACAGTTACAGAATTTGCATTAGGTATTAGATACAACTTGTCTACACTTGTACCACTAGCCCATGTAATAAAATCAACTCCTAAACTTTTCCAATCTTGTGAGAAACCTAAACCGTTTAGATAGTTACCATAACCTAAAATAAAGTTATAAGTTTCTTGAATATTTGTAATAGTAGTATTGTAACTCAATTGACTAATTGAATTTTCAAATTGAGTGTATCTGTTTATTGTTAGAGTGTCTACAGGAACTGCAATTACGCTACTGTTTGAATCAGCTTTATTGTAATTAAAGTAATAGTTGCTATTATCGTAGCCTGACACTTTGTATCCTGCGGCTACTTTCTCAAGTATTATGCCACCATAAAAATATTCTTTGTTAGGCTTACTATTATATAAAACTGTCTTGTAATTTTCTTCTGGAACTACAACTCTACCTTTATCTTGACTGCTTTCTAAAATAAATTTTTGATTGTTATTTACAAAGCCACCAGCTTTAATAATTGGAGAATACTTCATTTTATCCATTCTAACTCTAATATCAGCTGATGTAGTAGCTTCTATTCTAGCGTATTCAACCATAGCATTTTGCAAACCTGCATGATACTCAATATGATTATCAGCAATATAAGCATCGACTACAGCATTGCCTGATACTGTTACTGTAGGACTATTATAATAGTTACTTCCTGTATTGGTTACACTAACACTTTTTACACTTCCATTTTCAATGAATGCTGACATAGAGGCATCAGCTCCAAAGTTATCATCAATAGTAATTGTTGGAGCACTACTATAACCAGTTCCAGCTGAAACTATTCTTGCAAGTTCAATTATCTTTCCTAGTGATTGTTCTCCTGTCAGGCTAACTGTTTTAAAACTTGTTAGTTTTTTATCTTTGTTGGTAATTATAATCGGCTTATCAAATTTAGTTGTTGCAGTGTTTACATTTTTTTCAATTCTATGATTAATTGAAAAATAATCGTTTAATGCAATCAGAGGTCTTGTTTTCAAAAGTGCAAGGAAACTAACAATTTTATACTCACTAGTCCTTCTCCATTCTGCTTCAACTGGTCCCCAGTCGCCGTAAGCAAAATCTTTAGATCGTTCTGTTGCACCAGGTGTAGTTACAACACCTGCTGTTACTGGGTCATTTAGTACACCAGCATTTGTTACCAATACATTAGTTGCCCAATCGTAGCTATTATAACTGTAATTGATATCAAACACATCATCAGTGCTTGGATCACTTGTCTTTCCATATTTTAATGCTGTTATTAATGCTGTTCGTTCACTTGCATTAGTCCAACTATAGTTGCTATCCCACCAACTTGGTTTTTTATTGTAACCCATCATTTCCCACGGGTGTGTATGTGGTCTATCTGTATTAAAGAAATAATGATATAATCCTCTCCATCCACCTATGTTTGGAGTAACACTACTGTAGTTCCAAGTAAATTTGTCACTACCACTGTAGTATGAAGTAGAGCTGTATGCACTTTTTTTGTTCTTAACACTCCATTTATTATATTCACTCTTTATTGTATTCTGTACTTCAGTCCAACTGTATCTATCTGCTCTGTGTGCGTTAGGACCATATGTTGAGATATTTTTTACATCATCATGTTTTGTGTTTAGATTATTAAAAATTCTACATTCTAAATCATATATTACTGCATCTTCTGGACTAAATCCTGCAAGAGCTCTGTTGTATAGTTCAGTACCTTTTCTAATATGTACACTACCATCATGTGCTATTATAACACTAGTAGATGCTGTACCATCACTGTCTACACTATAGTCTGATCTTAACTCAGGATTGTAAGGTTTTATCATACCCAACTTTACTGCACTACTAGGAACAAAACTTAAACTGTCACGCTTATACCATCTAACATGTACTCTTGCAAGTCCGTCTGCTGGATATGTAATTGTAGTTGTAATAGTTACTTTATTACTTGCTATTGTATAGTCAGTACCTTTAACTAAACTTCTCCATCTTCTGTTTCCAGAACCATCCGCATCATTTACCCAAACTTGAATATGATTCTGTGCGTCTTGATATGTATTAACGCTTTGTGGCAAATCAAAAACTTTTGTAGCTGTACTTGTGAACGAATAATCTTCACTGGTATATTCTTTAAACATTGCCATATCACTTCTAGCAAATGCACTATCTTTATTGCTACCTAAACTTAATGCTTTGAGAGTTTCGTCAGTTAATTCATGTACGCTCTTTGAAATATCTAGAGTTTTATGTAATTGTACAGCTTTTTGTTTAAACTTTTGTAAAAACAATGAATAGTTATTGCTTGCATGTCTGACACTACTAATAATATCAGTATCTTTATCCATCATTGTTTGGTTTAATAGCTCAGTTGAATAAGGCTGTTGTCTAATTGTTCCGCCAAATTCATGTATGTGTGCTAGATTTCGATAATTGTTTACACCAAAATAACTTCCAGTGAATCCTGGTATAGATTGCATTTGATTACGCATGTGTTCGATCAGATCACCAAAGCTAACTTTTGTCATTGTTGTATTTTGAGGATTTAGTATTTGTACATCAGCAACTTGTTGATCACCTTCAGCAGTAGTGCTATAAACATTATGTGTATAGTATTCAACTTCGTACTTGTCATTTTCAGATAAGCCTCCTGTTATTGTGAGTACATTACCAGATATTGTATAATTTGTTACTTCAGAGCTATTCTTATAAACTTTTAAAGTTGTATCATTTGCTACTGCATTGAAATATATAATGCCGTAATCAGTTGGTGAAGACGCTATTCTATATTTTATTTCACTAACAGTTGGAGTAGTAATTGCAATAGTAAATTCATCTCCTGATCCAGCATTTCTTGTATAGCCTCCAGATATAGCAGTTCCGTCTGTGTTTACGAATTCTATTTCAGCTTGTGGAAATTGTGTTTTAATTGTGTACGTTGTATTAGTATTCCAAAACAACTCAGGCATAGTGCCGTTAATATCATTGAGGTTATTCTTTAAGCTAGTGGTTTGCTGTGACTTAACATTATACAACCCGTTAAACTTTGTAAAAGTATAACATCTGTCATTGTTATAAGTTCCGTAACCTAAATCAAAATTAAGTGCTTGTGTAGCAGTTTGTTTGGTTACTGTTTTTCTAATTAGTCTTTTAACCGGTTGTCCATTTCTCACTAGTGACCAACCATTGAAAGTTTTGTTGTTGAAATCTTTAAACAAGTAATAACCTTTGATCTTTTGTCTAGACTTTTGATTATTAGTATTATTATCAGTGTAATATATTTCATTTGTTAAGAAAGGTATTTCAAAATTTAAACCTGGACTATTTCCGTAGTCAACATAATCAGGTGCAAACCCTAATGCATCATCTACTGTGTGTGCTGAATTTTTACTATAGTCAAATAGTGCTAGTCCTTCACTCTCACTCTGTGGATATAAAGTAGTGTCATTCAATGATACTCCATTGATATCAAATAGTGTAACATTCATTGCAGTGCTTTTTGCTAGCTTTTGTTGACCATATACCCAAGCTGTGCCGTTCCAGTATATTTCACTACCACTATAAATTCTGTGTACTGTTAATAAATCGCTACTAGCTGTAGCATCAGTATTGTATGTTTCTCTTCCATTGAGTACAACTATCTTATCATTTGTATTAATGGCAGTACTACCAGAACCAAAAATCTCTGTCAACGCAATACTAGTTCCAACACCAGATACCCTATAAATTTTATTATTATATGCTGAGTTAGCTGTGCCTATAAAAAGAAATTTATCGCCATTTTCGACTTCACGTTGTGTAACATGTTTCCAATATTGCTTGTTCTCTCCATGTATAGGATTCTTTGGTTCTGTATGACTTTGTATACACTCGTAATACCTTCTGAGAGTGTTAGGGCTAGTACCAACATCAACATAAACATATGCACCTTTAGTGTATCCTGAATAACCACTTACCCAAGCTATTGCTTGTTGAACATTGTAAATAAATTCTGTTTTTCCAATTAAATCTGTTGCAGGATTAAAGTTAGATCCGCCGTACACAAAATTTACATAATCAATATGATTCTGACCAAAATTAAATTTTTGAAAGTTACCTTTATATTCAATAATCGGTCTTACTGCTCTTACTTTATCTAATACATAATCAGTAAAAGTTAAACTGGTATCAAAATCAGTAATTGCTTTAATTGTATCTTCATGGATCCATAAATTACTTCTTGCCCATGCACTTTGATCTTTACTGTATCTTTGTTCAACCACATAGTCTCTTGTAGTCATTCTATATTCTTTAAAGTCATATGGATCTAAATCAAACCCTACACCAACTTTGTCATAGCCAACAGGTTCTTGACTACTATACATAGTATGATTTAACCAAACACGATCTCCGTCTAAGTAGTAAGAGTCAGGACTTGCAAAATGTTTAGTAAGTTTTATACCGCCACTATCACCTACATTGTCAACTATGTAAATGTCTCCAACTGCATAATTCCCACTAGTACTATAAGCATAAAAGTTACGTATTTTAATCTTATCTCCATTTGCAGGAGCATTTACAAATGTAACAACACCTGTGCCGCTATTATAGGTATAATCAGTGCTTATAGTTTGCAACACAGCATTTTTATAAACTTTTACAGTACCTGTTGCGATTGCAACTGAAGATGTGAATACCTTGTTTGTGTTACCACTTTGAGTAAATTCATCTAGTACAGTCGAATCAAACATAATTCTCATACCGTTTTGTAATGCAAGTGTGTTACTTGTGCTTAATGTTGGAGTAGTATATGTTACTGAACTTACTATTTTATCAATATCAATTATTGCACTGCTTGTTGGTTTAATACTTACATGTGGTACTGTATCTAATGCCCAATAATATTTGTGATAGTTTATAAACATATCGTAGTTTATAGGAAGGTCTAAAGTATATCCTTTTTCATCAAATACTTTGTTATGGTTATTCATATTAACTTCATTAAATTTTAACTGATTAATTAAATCATCATAAGGCATTACTTGTGAAATGTTATTGCTTTTATCAATATTTACTAGGCTAGGTGTAAATTGATATGGATCACTGTCTCGATTATCAACAATGTAGTTGTCTACTGTTGTATTTTTATTAAACTTAGAGCCTACATAATTCTTTATAGGTTGTAAACTACCTGTTGATAGAAGTTGATCAAGTGTGGTGTCAATAAATCCTTTGTTTACGTCTGTTCTAAAAATCTCAGGAAGAAAACTAGCAATGTCTCTCGTACCTGTATATTTTTTACTATCACCAGGATTAGTGATTAAAGGAGCTATATTAGGATTTGCTTTGCGTTCGCTCATTAGTAACCTCCGCTTGACATACCAGTTGAAGTCAACAATCCTGAAGTACTTTCTCCAATAGTAGTACTATTTCTTGCTATACTTTTACTAACTGTAATATTACTAGTCTTAACTACTGGCAGGAATAGTTCATCGCCATTTGATGTAATTTCAAATAAATCTGTTGTATCATCTGTATTTCCAACTGGTTGTATTGTTACTTGACTTATCTCTCCAATCATATTATTATGAATGTAAGCCGCCATTTCTGTAAAGTAAAAATCTTCACCAAAGTCCCAATTATCTATACTAAAATATTGTGTAATAAGTTGTATAATATTTTGTTTAATTTCTGTATCACTCATCGAACTGTTACTTGTTTTAGTTACATTAAACCTAGCTTGTAGTTCGCTGTCAGCAAGATCGCCAAATAATATCTTATATTTTACAGGTCTGTAAATTACTTGGTCACTAATTGCTTTTTTAGATTCTAATGTACTAAACAAGTTAGTCAATTCGTTTATTGTTGGGCTGTTAGGTTTTGTTTCTATTCTACCATCATAATTAGCCCAAATTCTAAAGTCACTGTCGTAACTTTGTAACAGTACATATGTATCAATAATGTTTGTAATTGCAGGATCAATTACATTATCAACATCACTTATTCTGTTGTATTGAGTATGTAGATCTGCTCTACCATTTACTGTGGTTGTTCCAGATGAATCATATACTGTATAATCAAATCCGTCAACTGTTTTTGTTCCTAGTTTAATAGTCTCTCCACGCAGAATAGAATTAAAACTTTCTGGATTTGTTGGATAGTTTCCATTATCTGGACTAGACAATGTGACTCTTACTTTGTAAGGGTCTGTGTAACCGTCTTGATATGTGATATATCCAAATGTGTTAAAAGTATAATCAGCGCCTAGCGGTGTAGAATCATTAGGAGTAAGTTTGTTAATACTCAAAACTTTAAGTGTATCTTTCAAAGGTTTCCTTGTTTCACTGCTAAAGGATTCATTAAAGTTTAAATTACCAAATTTCAACTTTGTTGTACTGCCAAATACCAATTGTGTTTTTCTTGCTAATACTTCCCATTGTGTACTTGAATAATTTAGTCTGATTAACCAGCTATTATCTCTTCCAGTTTGTGCATTATCAGCTTCATACAGTCTGCTCCAACTAGCTACACTATTATTAGCAATAGTACTTGCAGGTAGATTTGAACTTGAAATTATTTGCCACGACTGACTAGCAGTATTATATCTTAGAGCAAAACTTTCTTTTGAATCTATTTTGCTTAATACAGAACTTTTAACTGTACTATCAAAGTCTTTTTGTAATATTGGAACAATCCTACGCACTCTACTAGCACTGTTTACAATGCCACTTAGTACAATAGCACCTTTTCCTGCATTGTCTAACCCTGTTGGCGAGCCACTAGCATCATCATCTCCTAGTCCGTCTTTGTATATTTTATCAATCTTCATCCACTTAGTTTCTGCAGAAGCAACACTAACACTAGCAGATGCATTTGATCCACCACCGCCTGAAATTGTTACAACTGTATTTGCATTATATCCACTTCCAGAATCAGTTACTGATATTGCTGTAATTATACCACTTACGACTGTAGCTGTAGCTGTTGCGCCAGTACCTGCTCCTCCAATGGTTATAGTTGGAGCACTTGTATAACCTGTACCTCCATTTACTACAGTAATAGTATTAACATAACCCATTTTATAAGGTGAACTAATAAACTCTACTAGGCCACCTAAGCTGGCTTTTCTTAAAGCATTTGTTTGTACAAGTCCAACTCTTTGGATATAAGGGCCAGAACCAGTATTGAGCGTAAAGTATCCACTTGAACTGGTGGCTCCTTTAGTAATTTGATTCCATCTAAAAACATTAGTTTCGTCGTTAGTGGTTGCATTGACTGATGTAATACTGTCAGTTGTATCGTTAAAATCTGTTGTTGGGCTATAGCCAGCACTTGAATATCCTTGTCTATTGTAATAGAAGTTTTTAAGTTCTTCATTACTTAACAAAGGTAAAATATATTTGTTATAAAGTTGTTCACTTGTTAGTGTGTTTGGTAGTGTAATTAAACTACGATTTGTTACATTGTTTTCGTAGATATATCCATCATCAGCATACATGGTTGCATCATTGTAAGTTGCTGTAGGATCATATAAGTCTCTAAATCTGCTGTGTCCGCTGTGTACTCTATTAACACTTTTAATTTTAGCAATATTTTCACTAACTGTAATTGGAAATATACTATAGTCTTCAGCAGTAATCATTCTATCTTGTGTTGCAAAAAATCTAGGTGCATTAACTTTAATACTATCTAGACTTTCTCTTTCGCTTGCGTTTGAAACTTTGTTTTTTAAACTACATGTTAGTGTGGCAGTGTGAATGTTACCATCTACACCTACGTAATCAAATAAAAGAGAAGTGTTTCTAAAATTATTAGGATCGAGTGTGTAGGTTGTGTTTAGTCCAACTCTATACCATACTCTGATTATTCCTCTTGGTATGTTGCCAAATGCTCCATCTCCAAATACAATACTAATTTGGTCGTTTTCTCTACTAGCTACTGAATATATGTTTCTGATATTATTACTAGTAGCATTAAAAATAGTGCTTGCACCAAACTGTCTGTCTACTCTTGTCCAGTTCTGTTGTACTTGTCCTACTTCATCAATAGTTTGTACCCATACTTGACCATTGGCAACGTTTTCAACATTTATATCTAATACAATATTTGGCAAGCCTTCATCGATATTAAAATCTTTATATTCTAATGTACCTTGTTTAAAGCCAACAAAGAATCCTGTATTTGAACTGGTGTTACCACTGTTGTCATCTTTATAAAGTAAGTCAACAACACTGTAAGGGTCAGGTGTCTTTTCTGCTAGTGTGTTAGTAGTTGTATTTGCACTTACACTGTGGAAACTAAAAGTAGCACTTCTATTGTTTACTTGATTATCAAAGTTTCTTACAGCAATATTATTAACACTATTGGTTCTATAAATCTCATTAGTAACACCAGCACTTGTAAATTTACTAAACGGACTGCCAAATTGACTACTGGTTTGGAATATGCTATTCATAATAGCTAAAAAGTTTTGATAGCTATTTGGATCTGTTGTATCATCAAATTGCACCGTAGTATTTGCTAAACTATTTCCTAAGGAGTCAAACACTGATTCTGTTGTAAAAACACTTTCAAGTTTTAAAAAGCCACTGGCTACAACGTTTCTAGTAGGATTATATCCTAAGAATTCAGCAATACGTAATGCACTTTCTCTACGTTCAGCTGTACTTAAAAAGTTCTCTCTGCTTGCTAGATCTGATCTAAATGCTAGGTTATGTCCTAAAAACGACATAAGTTCTATTAAACTTACAAATTCACTTGAGTTAATCCAGTCGTTATAGTTTTCTGGATAATTCCTATTAATATAATCAACCATTGCGTTTCGTATAGTTTCATAATCATATGCTTGAAAATTTGCTTCACTGAAACTTTCGTATACTACACTGAAATCTTCAGCAGAAAATAAACTACTTTGTCTTGCGCCTTGTGCCATTATTCTTCACCTGTAAATCTGAGAAACAGTTCTTCTGCTGTTCCTGTGTCAATATATTCCATTCTAACCTTAACCTCAATGCTATGGTCGTTTGGTTTATCAACTAATGTTTCTAATACTTTCCATCTTGGATCATTGTTAACTATAATGTCAACATCTTCTTGTGCGGCAGTAATTGTAGTTAAGTCATTGGGTTCAAAAACTAATTCAGGAAGTATGCTTCCAAATTCAGGATTCATAACACGTTCACCTTTACGAGTATTAAAGTGATTCATTAGATCACGCTTGGCAATGTCGATGTCTTGTAAACTACGACTTCCAATTGTCTCACCTATACTGCTATATCCTACATAAGTTGCCATACAAGTATTTATTGTAAAATTAAATGCTAAGTTTATATTTTTATAGATGTTTCAATAATATCGTTATTAGTAAGCGATTTAGTTATTGTAAGTTGATTAGCACTGCCTGTTGTGCCTAAAGTAAAGTCAAAAAGGTGTTGTATTATAGATCCGTTTACCTGTACTTGTAGTTTTTCTACTGGTGTCATACTTGGTTGACTAGATAACGTAAAAGTACTAGTGCCACTGTATGTAAATGATTGTTTACTAATTGTTTTATTATATTTGTTAGCAATATCTCTTTTAATACTTTCTGGAGTAAATGGCAAGAATTTAAGTGTTTCTGCATAATATGCAAATCTAGCACGTTTTAGTTCTGTGTCATCCAATAGAAACTTTTCATTTTGATCACGCATATGGTGTATACCATATGTTCTCATCCAGGTTCTATTTTTATTTTTACCATAATCTGCTAGTCTTAATACTGTACTTGCTTTGATACATTTGGATTGGTTAATACTACTGCGCCTAATCATACTAGCTACTGTATCTATGTCGTTGTCGAGTATACTATCTAGCATAGTGTAAATGCCTTCAACTGCTTCAACATAAAATAATTTTCCTGTAATCCAATGATAAAGTATGAGTCCATCATATACGCTTTGACTTAGCTTTGTTATTGGGCTTCTTTGCAGTTGATTTTTAACTATTCTTTGCTGTTCATTAAAAACAGTAGTCCATTGATCAAATGACTGTTGTTCTGTTAGTCCTGTGGTTACTGAACTTTCACCATATGCCGTTTGATCATACCCATTGTATCTTGCAAAATTTAATGCAACCAATTTGCAACTATCACTGGCATTTATATTCCCAACATCATTTTTTGTTGAATATAAAGTATTATCAGCTACTGTAAAATCTTCCCAAACAGTTTGAAATCGTTGTTCTACAGAAGTAAGGTTAGCCATTAGAACGGTCCTCCGTTTCTAGGGTTTGTGTTTTTACTAGTTTGTGCATGTCCTCCAACTTTTGTACTGTTTGTTTTAGGATTGTTTGGAGCTGAGTTGCTATTGTTTGTAACTTTGGTCATATCTATATCTTTACCAGTTAATAGTGAATCACTACTAGCACTACTAGGTACGTCAGACTGTTCTTGTGTATGTCCACCATAAGGTTCAGCTTCTGGTACTCTTCCGGTAATACTTTGTTTAACTGTTCTATTAGTCGTAATATTGTTATTTGTAGTTTTAGTCGCCGCAGATGCAGGAGGACCGTTAAGATCAATTAAGCCGTCTGTGCTAACTCTAACATTGCCAACTGCTTTGAGATGCTGATTTAAATCTGTTGTAAGTTTTATGTCTTTAGCACTGTGTAAGTTAAATTCACCTGTTGCAGTTTCAATTTTAATTCCATCTGTGCCTCTAGCTTTCATATTAATAGCATCTGCGTCTAGTGAAAAGTCACCTCCTACATGTAAATTCATATCATTCTCTGTGTGCATACTGATGTCACCACTGCTATAGATATCAATCTTTCCATCAGAATCTAACTGTACCCAGCTATTGCCTGCTTGATTTATTACATAAACTATGCCTGCTGTATCATTGAACAGCATTTGTGCTCCACCTGCACTTCTAAGTCTAACAAGATTACTCAATCCTTCTTTTCTTTCTTTGTCTGGGGCTAGACTGACATCACTGTTTTTAGCAGTACCATCATCTAATACTAAGCTGTGTCCGCTTGGAGTATTAAAACCAAACACGTTACTTGGAGATTCTCGTCTAGCTCCACTACTGCTCAATCCTCTCAGACTGTCTAATCCTAGTCCTTGCTTTGCTACAGCACCTGTTAGTTCATGTCTTGGTCTTGTATTTTTATCTTGTGAAACAACTGCTGATGTGTCGTAGGTGTGTGCAACTCCTTGTTCACCTTCAGCAAACGCCACAGTGTTATCACCAATACTACTGTTTCTTCCAGTATCAGGCAATACACCTATCATAATGCCTTCTTGATCCGTTCCAGTAAACAAGATTACTACTTCAGTGCCAGGTGCAGGTGGATGACAACTCATACCATAACTTCTTGTATGATCAGATCCTTGATAATGACCTCCATATGGCAATGCTCTTCTTACTCTTACAGCTTTTTGTCTCGATTCTTTGTTTGATATTCTTCCTTGTCTATTGTGTCCAACAATATCAACATAAATGTAGCCTTCATATCTATCATCAACTATATCAATTACTTTTCCTAGGTAAACACCTCTGTATCTATTAACTCCTCCGGCATTGGAATGGTTAAATTTACTTGGCACATTCAATGTTGTATCTTGTTTATTTGTACTCATTTTTTTATCCTAACGCTTTTAACCATGCTGGTGCTCCTGCTCTTGTATAAGTTTTACGTACAGGATCAAATGGACCTCCCCATACACCACCTTTACCAGGTACATTATCTATATGAAAACCATCATTGCCCATGTATCCGTTTCCTGCACCAAATCCAGTTGCACCGTATTTTTTTGCTGTTTGTAGATAGTTTTGTATCAGTGGCACATCACTTGGATTGGATAAAGATAATTTTCTTCTATTAGATCCAGTACCTGTGAATAAATTAACATCTGCCGCACGACCGTTGTCATGTCTTGTACTACCAGTTCTTTTGCTACTTGTACCTTTTTCTGGTTGTCCTCCGCTGTATACTTCGACATCTAATCCTGTTTCTGTAGCCGCATTTTGCAAGATGCTTTTAAGCTCTTGTGTTATAGGTTGATTTCTAATACCCGATTGACTTTCGGTTACTGTGCCTGATGCATCACCATCTTGTACTATTCCTAATTCTGGACCTGTAATGTTTTGTCCAGAGTCTTGTTGTTCTAATAGTTCAGCATCAGCTGGGCCATCTATTCCCATAAATCTTTGTTCTTGTGATTGATAGTCTGAATCGTTAATCTCACCACTTAATAGTTCATCAATAGTTAATCCAATATTTGTATTTAAATCTCTAAATGACTGTAACTGCATAGTAAATTGACCATCACTGTAGGATGCTTCTACGTTGAATACTCTGTATAATCCAATGATGCCAAAATTCTGTTCTGCTACATTCATTAGTCCATTTTCTTCATTAGGATACGTAGGGAAATTAAGATTAAGGAAATAATTTGTACCACCAATATCGTAATTAGCTCCTTCAAATTTTGTCCTAGCACCCTTAGGTTTACCTAACCAATAAGGGTCTCCTCTAATTGCTATTAGTTGATTTGTAAGATCACCTAGTGTATTTAGATTGAGCTCAACTGCACCTAACATCACAGCACCTTGGTTTTGATTATCTGGACCTTGGGTTGCTTTACTGTTTACAACATTTGCTTCAAATGTTAGTGGTGTTGTTTCTAGTGTATCACCTTCATTTCCTGTAACGCTACTTCGCAACTGGTCTTGTGTAATATATCGGTTACTCAGTGATAAACTACCTTCTAGTCTAGCTTTAGCACTAGGTAAATTTTCATATGCTTGATTTCTCTGATCTCGTAGTATTCTACCTTGTTCAGCATTCCTTTTTAAAGCTCTCTCATTTTCAGCAAGTGCATTTTTTATAGCAGTTTGATTTGATGCTATACTATCGAGCATTGGATCTCCACCACTAGTGGATTCTAATTGACTTTTTAACTTTGCGTCTTTTGCTTCAAGTGCTTGTCTTTCTGTATTATTATCATCTAACGATCCTTGTACAATATTAAACTTCTCACCTTCAGTACCCAATCCAGTAAATGCCTGACTTCTAGTAGCCAGCTTTCCGTGATTCAATGCTTGTAATTGAAAATAAGTGTTTTGTAGAGAAATATCTAAATTTAAAACTTCTGTATTCAATCCAGTAAAACTATAATCAAATCTCTTGCGTATTAGACCTTGTTTGAATAAGTTTTTAATTCTGTCTTTTTGAATTTTTGATGATTGTAGCACCTGTTGATAACTGTTAGGATCATGTATTACATCACCATTTAGATACTTTATTATACTATATTCAATCTTTAGCTGATATCGTTTGGTTCTTGTATCATAATGACCGTATTCGGTCTGAGAGTCAAAAACAAACCAACTGCTTAAATCTTTAAACGACATAGCTTTAGCTTCACCTTCGTCAGGATTATCTTTATGAAATCCTCCTGCACCAGTTGGTAACTTACGCATGTTTACTGTGTGTAGTAGTGCAACCACAATACAATCGCTTAGGGCAGTGCCTTTAGCAAAATTAAAGGTTAGTGTTCCAGCTTCTCCAGTAACACTAGTACCTTTTAATCTTGTATCACCTGCGGCACCACTGGCTCCAAAAGTCCAGTCATTCCATTCAGTAGCTTCATTTCTAGTATTAAACGTGTATTCATCTGCAAAAATCTGTGCATTGGTTAGATTTACACGTTCTCTTTCTTGTTCATTGACTTCTTTAGTAAAGACATCTAAGAATTCTCCAAATGTTGTTGCTTTAATTGTACCAGTGTCTTGTTTTAAATAAAGTGTTTGTGGTTTAAAAGCATCTACTTTTGTTTCAACCATATCCATTCTGTAAGTGGTTGCCCCGTCTGCATAATCAAATGTAATACCAGTTGTAGTTGTAACATAATAAAAAGGACCCACAACATTTTCTGTGGTTATGCCGTCCTTTGTTCCTATAAATCTAAGCTCTAGTAGATATGCGGCTTTTAGATGATTTTCAATTGTCAAACGCCTAGCCGCCTCTAGTATGCGATTAAAAAAAGTTGCACCACCTGGTTCAATTAAATTAAAGCTGAACATGTTGGCAACGCCGTTTCTATCTTGATTCTTTTTTAAAGCAAGCGTCAGGCTGTGTTGTACACTACCAATATTAATTTCACTTTCAACTCCACTTTCTGCTAGTACTACAACTCTATTATTGTCGTCGCTGATAAGTTGTTCAAATCTATGTGACTCCATTGGGTGACACATCATAATTTTCCACTTATAGGTGTAGGAATCAAATTGATTCAGTATATTGTCTTGGTAGAATTGTTTCAGGGCCATTAATTAACTCCTGATGGCTTAAATGTTTTTGGTGCTATAAGTTTGATTCCTGCTTTAAAATCCATGATGGGATCTTTTATTAAGTCTCTATTGTAGTGGACAAACACCCACCATAGTCTACTAGATCCATATAGGTCATTCGCAAGTAAGTCTGGTCGTCTATCATATTTTGGTTGCAATATCATAGTTATAGTTTTCTCAGATAATGAATCTTGTGTAAGTGGGGGATTATAAAACTCTAAATATCTATTATTCAGTTTAGTTTTAGCATAGTTACTGGTATTGCTATAAATTGTTTGCATTAGACAAATCCGCCTTTATAAAGAGCGCCACTTGCAAAACTTCTTAAGCTGAAATCATTTTTTTGTTTTGCAGGACTTATCTGAATTAATAATCCAATAAAAATATTCATTACAACTGGAATCTGACTTCCGTCTATATCTTTCAAATCAACGTTACTATCATAAGTTGTACTAAAGTTTTCTACTAGCACAGGTATGTTATTGAATTGTGTTTCACCAAATGCACTGAATCTTAACACTGGTGGCGGAGTACCAGGTCCTGGTGAACCAGTTTCATTAAGACCAAAAAACATTTTTGTTACACTACGTAGAAAATGTAGTACACCCATTGTGTACCTTGCTTCATCTTCAGTTGTACTAGCAAAAGTTGTGTTTAATTGAATACTAGGACTTGGACTATTTCTATATGCGTTAAAAGTGTAGTTGGTATGTGTCATGTCGTATGGTGAATAATTTGCATTTGCACTATATGTAATGTCAGGTTGAAATGGAAATAGTATTCCACCATGTTGTCTAAGCGGTGCTGAAGGGCCATCAAAGTAGAAAGCAGTTGCGCCTGCTCCGCCGCCAAAACCCGGTGGACCTTGTCTTCTAAGACCTGTTGGAGATAATCTCAACTGTGCTCTATTTTCTGAACTAACTGCCACTTAATCTCTTCCCTATAA
>Ga0163179_10000942_pt1 | contig 20804 bp, 21 predicted proteins | sample AtlANTMetagenome_FD_109643 | JGI IMG/M metagenome (GOLD analysis project Ga0163179, IMG submission 109643) | Marine eukaryotic phytoplankton communities from the Atlantic Ocean - Atlantic ANT 2 Metagenome | ecosystem: Environmental > Aquatic > Marine > Oceanic | place: North Atlantic Ocean...
ACTATTGGACTCGTCTACTTCATCGGTCAGCTCGATATGACTCTTGATGGAGAAGAAATGAACACTTATGTTTTACTATTAAGTGCAACCGTCTTCTTTGCTGGTGTTCAAATCGGATTGCTATTCTTCCCTGTTTACAAGGAAGAAATCATCGAAGCTTTACAAGGCTGGTTCAATGATGAAGAAAAACCAGAAGAAGAAGAAGAAGGAGATTTCGATTGGGACAATGCGGATTTTGAAAAAGACTTCGACCTTTTTTATGGAAGTATCGATTTTGATGAAGAATTTGAAGGTGAAGAGGAAATCGAAGATTTCAAATGGTACACATGGAAATAGAGATATTTTCAAAGAAGAATAAAACAAAAAACTATTTTTGTACCTAGCATTATGCTAGGTTTTTTATTTTTCCCTTTCTAACGGATAGCTATAGGTGTGCAGTAACCTGGTTATCTAATTCCTCAATACTGCTTTAAAGGTGAAAACAATGGAAAAGAAACAAGAACCTTATACCAAGGATCCAACTGCAGAAGAGTTAATGGCAATGAATTGGAAACTACAACATCTGCGGAACTACCTTATCGATAATAATTTAGAGATCAGAGATATAAGTTTTGAAATAGACTTTTGGAAAGTTCTCGTAGGCAGAGACAAAGATGGTATGGCCTGCAAATGGATTTTAACAGCATCTGCAGAGGGCATGTCGATAACACCATTGCATGCACAATGGACTACAGAGTTCGACCTTCAGGGGATGCATAAAACACTAAACTTTTATTTAGTGTACACAAGCTAGTCCCAATGGGCTAGGGAAGGAAAGAGAAACAGGTAAAGCTGTCTCTTTCTTTTTTTATTTTCTCTTTTTAGCGGTGCGTAGATAGGTCCACTACGATTCCACACCATGCCGGGCCACTCTGCGGAGGAAAAAATGGAAAATTTACAACACGCTGTATTCAGAATACAGCAAGAAAAGATAACTTCAATTTCAAAAGCTAAGGAAATCATTGAGATGGATGAGGCACCATCTGGAATGCAAGGCTATTGTCGCTGCATTACCACAGATGATGAAGAACCCGTTTACATCTATCCTTGTGGTTTCGGCTACATTGCTTATGACACTGAGATCCAAAAAACCATCGTCGTAGAAGGTGTACTTGTTGGATGGACAGCCATTGATTATTCAAAGATGTATAGAATGCTTAAAAGCATTGAAGATCTTGAAGGTAGAGTCCACACATTCCCAATGATTCTCATTGAAATGGATGATATTGCTTCTAGTCGTTGAGAGTCTTTTCATAAAGATCTCTGAAAGGTGAAAAAGAACATTACTTATTACAAGTGGTGTTCTTTTTTTATTTTTTCTTTTTTAACGGAGAGTGCGCCTCTGGTTCCTCTCAGCCTACCCATATTCTGTGGGATGTTTGGTCGCATCCTGTGGGTTAGTAGGTCCTTACCTTTACCTTGCTTTTACCTTACCTTTACTCGCCTGGACTTAAATTGACTTGACTTGACTTGACTCACATCGACTTGCCTTGATTTGACTTGACTGGATTTAAATCGACTTGCCTTGATTGAATTTGACTTGCCTTGACTGGATTCGACTTGCCTAGACTCACATCAACTCGACTAGACTCGATTTACGTTAACTTACATCAGCTTGACTTGACTCGACTCACATCAACTCGACTAGACTCGATTTACGTTAACTTGCTTTAACTTGACTTGACTTGACTCGCTTCATGTACTGTCAATCGTGCAGTGTAGACGCATACCCCCCGAATACATAATGGCTCCATATGAGAGCAAATAAACTGACCCAACAATTAGGAGGACGCGCACTCACTAAACACGACTGGCAGTATATCCCTTTTGACCTGGATACGTCTTGAGGGATCAACCTGTCCACCCGTCTTCGGACCGGTTCAATCTGCCTCACTATGTCTCCCCGGAGACGAGGCAGATGTCATTCTCTGATGGATGATTTGAGTACACGACTATCTTTTCGTGTACTCTAATGATCTATCGTAGATCAATATCAGATTACCATTAACATAGGAGGTAACAATGTCTGATAACAACAACCCCAACCCTCAACCCCAAAAAGGAGAAAATATGACCGATAATCTCAATGAGATCTGGAGAGTCACTTTAGTAGGATATATTAACAGTCCAGAAGGAGGCATCCACGAGACCTTCTACAAAGGCAGTTACAAAGATGCAACAAACTATGCATCAGAACTCGCTCATGAAATTACACACTTCGACGCCATCAATACATGGTACCCAAGAGTCGAGAAAGCCACTACATCTGTCCTTGAAGGCCTAACAATGGCAAACATTCAACAGTTAGCGTTCATGCTAAAGAGTGACGAACCTGTTCGTAGGTTCTTTGTAGAGTACTTAGACTACAGAACTATTTGTGTATACTTTATGGAAATAGATCTAGACAGATGGTACGATACTCCACTTTGGAAAATTAGAGAAGACGTACAAAAGCATGGTACAGTTGTAATTAGGAATCCGAGTGAAAGAGACATCAGAATCATCGAGTATTTAAATGCAGTCGCAGACAACTGGGAAGGTTACGAAAACTTCCTAGAGCGAAACTTCACAATAGATGAAGACAACGATGAGGATGGCCTTCTTCGTTGCTTTATGAAGCGCGTGGACGTTCATTACATGAATGAACGAATCGTCTCAGAATATACCAATGTCATCCCATTCTAATCCCCTGTCCCTTTCTCGGCTGGCCACTTGCCCTTAAAAGTGGCCGTTCTTTCAAGAACGTTATGAAGGTGCCACCAGTTGGTACTTTGATATGGTTCTTGAAACCAATTTTAACCCTTATACCCAATTAACAAAGGAAACTATTATGTCTGAAAAGATGCAAAGAGCTTTTCGAGAAACAAAGATCTTGAATGATCAGATTATTAAACTCGAAAAATTACAAAAAGAGCAAAAAGAGAAAAGGAAAGGTTACCTCCATGTTGCAAAATCGATGATCAGATCAAAAGATAAATACAAAGCAACAATCTCTAAAATGGATGATTGCTTTTTCTGTTCTAAAAAGGCAAAAGAGTGCCACCACTTACTCAAAGTAAGTGATCAAGCTTGGAACTCTCACTATGAAAACAAACACAATCTAATACCGGTGTGCCAAACTTGTCATAATGCTTGCCACAGTAAAGACAAACACCATTTTACCTCAAAGAATCCAACGGAAGCCCCCCATTTGAACTCTCTGTTCAAGCAGACAATCATGTGGTTGGCTATAAATATGTCGGCAACTGAAAACTCTTGGGAAGATAAACTCAAGTATCATTGGAAATATCAATATATTATGGGCCAAATAGACATCCAGCAGATTTGCTTTCCATATTTTGCGCGGCGGCAAAGTGAAGTGTATGTGCTTTTTGCTCCAGATTATCAAGCTAAAGCGCTAATTGGAGAAACAAAACACAAAGTGCATGTGCTTATCAATGACGGTCGATTATTCGAACTCTTCGAGTCTTGGGATAGCCCATTTCCAGCAGACCATCCAATATACGATCCAAACTTAAAAGCAGAATGGATTACTACTAAACCAATTTACGGAGGCTAACCATGTCCCAACAACCTTTAAACGATAAATCCTCAAACCCACCAGGAGACCCAACCATGTCCCAACAAACCCCACAACCCCAACCTCAACCCTCAAACCCAGGAGAACGTATGAAACGTATTCGTTTCGGTCGAAGTATTCTACTAGACCAATTGCTCAAAAACGTCCAAGTCCTTAAGAAGAAAAGAGATTCTTTGCTTCTTGATATTCAACAAGCAACGGCAGACAAGCCTGAACTTATCACTATTGCAGACAAGACAACAGCTTACGTTGTAAAAACAAAAGCTGAAGTGCAAACCTACCAACATATTATGGAAGCTATTCAAAATGCAAAAGACATCACCATTGAAGAAGGTCTTGAAAAAGAAGAGAAAGATGATGCTCTTAAAGCAAAAGCAGATACAATCGAAAAAGCTAAAGCCCAGCTTGACCTTTGGAACAAACGTCGTATGAAAACACGTCGCAAAAACCAAATCAAAAGCATTGCCAGTGGTGAAGGCCGCTATTTTGCAAATTGGAAAAAGTTGCTGAAAACTGTTGAAAAGACAGCTGGTCAAGACATTGTTTTCTCTCAATGGGAAGATAAGTTGATCACTATCAATGCTGACCTCGACGTTGTAAATGCTGATATCAATTCAGTTGAAAGCTCAATCAAAGCTGAACGTGAAGCAATTCGTGTTAAGCAAGAGCAAGCCAAGGCTGAAGCCATACTCAGAAAACTTCAACGTAAGTTGGAGCGAAAGGAGGAGCGTCATGCTGATCGAATGAAGCGAGCACTAGATGCCTTTGGCTATCGCTTTCAATACATGGCTCGCCCTGAACAACTTGAAAGCAGAAAGGAAGAACTGCAAAGAGTGATCAATGTTGCAAAAGCCAATAATGAAGCTTATCCTTTTGCTGCAGCGAAAGAGCTCAAGTACATTAGCACTGAAAGTAAGTCAATTGTTATCTCTGAAGCTTTTGCCAATCTAAACATCATTGGTAAGTTCCAAAGTCTTCGTGCTGAGTTTAATCGTATTCAAAGCCTTTTCGTTGAAGGTGGAGAATGCGAAAAGCTTGCTGAAAACGCATTTAATGAGCTTGCTGCAAAAGCACAAGACTTCTACAATGAGTCTAAGTACTTGGAGTACATTTACAGCATTCACAAGCATCTTCACCCTGAAGACAGTGATGGCGTGTTAATCAAGATTATTCACCAACTTAATGCAACATACGATAGTATGCAGCAGTGGGTACGTGACTGCCTTGAACAAGGTATCAATGCTACTTGGGAGCAGGTGACGGGATACGTTAATAAAAGCATCTTTGCATACAACCAAGCGCCTCAACTTTCTGCAATGAAAGCCTTTGCACCCGGTATCATAAGCACAGAAAAAGAAGCAGTATTGGAGCAAATCCTCAACCGTATCTCTCAATGTGCAATCATGGGTGTTGATTTTACCACTCTTGATCTTTCAATGGGAGAAGAGAAGCTTCCTGAACTTGCAGGAGTTGATCATGACTTCTTTGAATCCGGTAAGACTTTCGATCTGACCTACAATGTGGAAGAAATCAATAATGCTAAAGAGGCTTTTGAAGCAGTTGCAGCAAAGCAAGAACTTCAACAGTTGCTAAGACTTACCAATTGGAAGATCGCTGGATCATCCTATAAAGAAGTCTCAACTATTAGTTTGAGAACTGGAAGAAGTGGAAGTATGGCTGTGTCAGTTGATCATAGCTACGCACCACTAAGTATTGTGGCAAGATATGCCAAGAATCTTATGATCAAAGTTGACAACAAAGATCTCAGTTCTGAAGAAGTTGCAATGATCTCTGAAGCGACTGCAGAGTCACTTGGTTTAGCTATGTTAACTTCCGCTGGTGGTGGTCGTACCTTCTTGACTAAAGGTGCTTTGCGTGCTTTCGCTACAATTAGCAATAGTCTCGTTGATGTCAAAGCATATATTGCTAGTCTTGCTGGTAGTGCATGTCGTGACGAATGGCATTGTCAAGTTTATCTTGGTGTTAAACTGTTTGTCTTGTATAGAGACAACAAGCCATTTGTTCATCCCAAAACTGGAAAGATTGTTGCTTATATCAATGGTAACGAAGGATCAGCTTACTATCAAAAAGATCCAAAAGGCGAAGATAACTTTTGCAAACAATTTAGAGCTGTTGTTCTAAAGTGGGCATTGGGATACTTACCAAAGGTTAATGCAGTTCAACAAGAGCAAATCATTCGTGATGATGCTTGGCAAAAAGCTGTTAAAACCTGGTACTCGAGTGTACTCATGTTTGCTGAAAGAGTAGCTCAACGCGAATCTTACCCGATGAAACGTTGGGAAAAAGTTGGAACAGAATTGGTAAATGTTAACTTCAGTGATAACTACATGCGTTGTCAAGATGCTCCAGTAAGTAGCAGAGAAATCTACCATCCAAACAGCAAAACAATGAACTCTACTATCGAGCATAATGGGGAGAAGTACTTGCTCCTTCCTCGTCTTACCAAAGAAGCTTTAAGATGTATGCCAAAGTCAATTAGAGACCAAATTGGTTTAACTGAAGAATCTCTAGTAGAAACCGCAAACAAAGTAGATTCAGCAAACCTTGAGAAAGTAGAAAGACTTCTTCACTACTTCTCTAAGGCTGACACTATTGGATTTACTCAAACAATGTTGCGAGATATTGATAGTTTCCAAAGTGACCGTGACTTGCATAAGTTCCATTCAAAAATGAGAGATTATGCTAATGGAGCCGAATACTTTGAACAAGTAGTCGACATTATGGAAGCAAACCAGCCTTCAAGCTTTGTGGAAAGCATCAAATTGCCACACAATATTGCAGTAGCAGTTTGGGACATTCTTATGGTTACTCATGAATTGTATTCACGAAAATCAAGAATGAACAACGTCCACCTTGCGTTTCCAGATGGACGCTGTGCGAGTGACTTTGCAGTTGAGTGTTTGGATCTTAATGTAGATACTGAAAACGAAGAAAAGAACTTCATTAGAAGTGTATTTTCGATGGCGACATTGAAAGCTTTGGGTTCAGAATCTATTCCAAGCTCATTCTCCATCCCTTTCGATATTGCAAAGGATAAAGGTAAAAACAAGTTCACCAACTCCAAAGCCAATCAAGGTCGAGGAGCAAGTTGGGTAGCTGAGAATTTTACCGCTATTCTTATCAATGGAAAGTCCTTCCATCAGCATAAAATGGAATCAGAAATGAAGACAGTTTATCCTGACTTTGAAGGTATGTCATCTGTATTTGGCTTTGTTCCAGAAGGTGGATGCAAGACTAGCTTTCTTGGCAAAGGCATGTTGGCTCCTATTGATATGAGTACTTTTACTCACATTGATGGAGTTACTATTGATGATATCACTGGACGTAAACTAGACAAGCATCCAAGAGTTGCATTGAACCCATTTGACGGAGCAGATAAGACTCAATACAAAAACTTTCTCAAGAAGAAAGCCAAGTCTATTCTTGAAGAACATTTTCATCTTCTTGATATTGAGTGTCAAGAAGATAAAGCTCTTATTGATAGTTACAGAGCAAACCCTGAATTTAGTTTCAAGGTTCACTCTTACTATCTCGGAGAACCTGAAGATACTGCAATTATGGTAATGCGCCAACTTGCCAAAGGTAAGACTCAATGTACTTTCCAAGCGACTGAAAAGATGCTTACCGGGATGTACAGAGAGAATCCAAGCGGCGATTATATCAATGCTACAAAAGATAGTGATAATAGCTATCGAGCCTATCTTGGCAAGTTCTTTGTGGGTGGCACCTATGATCGCTGTGATTTACCTCAAATTCCTAAAGCTAAACTTGGTGAATTTAAGTTGAATCTCAGAAAACAAGGTGTCAAGTACGAAGAACGTATCGTTGAGAGTCGCAAACTTGCACCGTCTCAGAAGTATATCGACCAGCTCAATAGTACTGGAGATGGTACAGTTATCGCTTCAAGAGAAATGGTTATCCTTGATGGTCATCACCGTTGGTACTCAAATCCTAACGTAAATGTTCTCATCGTAGATGCTTCGTTTGAAGAGTTGTTAGAATTGGCTAAAAGTTTCCCTTACAGCTATCATAACAATACGCCAGCAATTGCTGACTTGATGGCTGAAGCAACAGAAGTGTTCGCCTCCCTACCTTCAACTGATGGTAACGGTAACGAGTGCAATGACTTCATGATCAAAACATCAATTGATCAAGAAGGATACCCTTTGCACAATTTCATTAACATGATGGGTGCACTGTGTAAAATCAAAGCACCTAGCCTAATGACTGACATCGTTGAATCCGTAAAAGGTGGAAGTGATGCAGAAGTTGCTGCTGCTTTCTTGGCGATGGGTGCAGGTATTGAAAACAGTGCTACACTCAGCAATAAGATTGCCGAATCAGTTGATAAGAAACTTGGCAATTACGTTCGCGGAGCTGTCATCAAAGGTATGAATCTTGTGGCGCAAGTTTACGATGATCTCCCTGATGATACAATTATGCTTCCTGCACAATTGAAAGTAATGGGACTTCACAAAGTAATCTTGGCTCTGATTTGGCGATACCCTATTGCTAGTGCTACAAGTGTAGGTAAAATCAAAGTTGTTTACAGTGACGATCCAAAGTATGCTTCAAACTTAAAGCGCTACGGATTTGATCTGAAGAACTTTCCAATGGCAATTTTACTTCCATCAGCATTGAAGACATCATTTCAGTATGATGACGATGGCGACTATTTTGGTTGTTTGCAAGAACCTTCCTGGAACCGAAAGGACTGGCAATTGCTTATTGCAAGGGCTAAGAATGAAGCCGCAGCATTCTTGAAAGGGGAATTCGCTGAGACTAAAAACTTGATGAAACTTTGGAAGAAGTATCAAGCGTGGGTACTTATCAGTGGTAATCATCTTGAAAGAGATGACTATAAACCTCAGAATATCGAAATGGCAGACATCGTTACTGATGGCAACAAGAAAGCCATGAAAATCATTAATGTGCACGGTGATATCACTGAGCAGTTCCGAAAGTGGTCTCATCGCGATGGTCGAGGTCCGGTTGGTCTTATTAGTGACTTGTTTACTGTAATCCTAGCCTCAGGTCTCAGAGGATCGGCCTTTACGATGCTAGCTTGCGTTTGTGGGTATATCCTTCAGCACTCTATTGATAGTGCCAAGAAGGAAAAACTAGTTATTGCAGCCGCCATTCTCCTAAACCCTCACGTTTGGACAGAAGTAAACGGGAAACTTGAATTATACCCTTGGGTAAATTCTATTGTTATCAAATGGAATGAACTTTGGAAAGATCATGAAAGTAATCGTATGGCAATTCAAGCATTAGAAGATACTGCTGCAAATGTAATGTATAAAGCTCACAATGGTGAACTAGAATTAGAAGACTGCTATTGGCTTCCGTCTATTTCTACTATTGAAAAAGCTGCTTATCAAGATAACTCTTTAGTCTATTACGCGCCAACAACTTTGTTGTCAAACATGGCGAAAACCAATCCAAATGCAGGTGGATATGAAAAATACATTCTGTTTGGAAAAGAAGTTCCTGTCCATCCAGACTTTGCAGATGCTGTAGATCCTACAAGATACATGGCTAAGCATTGCTTGGAGCTAACTGATATTAAATCTCCAGTAAGCGGAGATACAGTTGGTTGGAGTCGTATTTCAGCATTCCGTAAGATTCGTCTTCGTGATTACTTAGAAACAAAAGTAGTTTGGAGAACCGATGAAAAAGGAAAATTGAATGCTTATGTAACTTGGCCTCAATTGCCAGATGCAGAAGGATTTAGTTTCTATTGGAATGATGATGAAGATGGTTTCGCAGGTATCGTCACTCATAGTATCCCCAACTCTATCTTCAAGCCAGTTCTTCGTTGGGCGCTTGAGTTAGCACTTGGTGGTATTAAAGGCGTAAAAGCTGCAAGAGAGTTGTTTCTTGAGAAAAAAGATGGAGACATTGTAACACAAGAATACAACATGATTCCTGCAGAAAATAAACCTGATTTCAAGTTGCCTTGGACTGTTGGTAATTCAGAAACTTTAGCTAATGATTTTGCTACGGATGAACTTGCTACTAGATTGTTCAATACGAAGCACCACGAAAATGGCATTGTTGAATGTTTGTATCCAAAAGAATACGAACTTACAGATAAAGTCATTTGGGGATTCATTGCTTGGGCAGATATTACCTTGACGCCAGAACTAAAGAAGCATGCTTCTGATGGATTTGACATAGAGGGTGATACTCTCAAGGAGCAATATCTTGACCTTGCTGTAAAAGCTAGCGCTAAAGCTCGAGAAGAAATTCAAGAGACAGATTTAAACCTAGAAGAACATTGTGCCGAAGCAGTAGTAAAGGCTCAACAGTTGTTTTTGCGACGCATCAGAGCTTATGTTCTGCGCTGTCTTGTTGTTAAATTGAGTCACTGGGCATACTGTGAAGTAAGTCCACAAATGTACAACCGTATAAAAGTTGTGCGCGAATCAATTAAGACTGCATCTGGCCCTGAGTTAATCAATCTGAAAGCTGAATTAAAGGAACTTACTCGCTACAAGTATGATGGTAAGATCTTTGTCCACAACCCTTCTCGAATTCAATTGAAGTTTGAAGCCAAAGTTAACGCTTTGTATGAAGACACAATTACTGACAAAGGGCGTAAAGCTGACAAAAGATACCAACTTCCATTTGGAACAGGTTTCAATTGGTTGAAGGTGCCATCTTGGTACACTGGAACTGAAAGCGAGTGGAAAGATACAGTTTTCTGTATTCTCAATGATATGTTCGTAACAGGACTTATCAGAGAACTCGGTTTCTCTACTTGTAATTACAACGAAATCTTTAAAGAAGAGTTGGAAACAGTAGACCTCTATGTAAATGCTGAAGCTGATGTTAAAGTGATTGATGAAAGCAAGTTGGTCTCCTTCTTGCAGCAAGCCAACAGTATGCATGTTCATACAAGAGAAGACAATTGTACTATTTACGATTGCGAATCTTGCATGAAAAGTGTACGAAAGTTTGTTACAGCGCAATCACGTAAAGCAAAGTATGTTCGAGGTACCAAGGAATACAAAGAGCATAAAGTATCTGAGTCAGCTGCTCTTATGGCCAAAACTTGCATTGAGTCTATTGAAGCCCAATGTAAGCAAGTTGTAAGAAAAGCTGTAGTTGATGACGGGTTCTTTGATAACAATCCATATAATATCAGCCGTAAGACTGCTATGGAGTATATCAAGATTAAAGGCAGTGATGCCACTCGTGTTCGTTACGGATTTACTACAAGTAGCCAACAAGAACTCTTCGAGTCTTGGGATAGGGTTTGGCGCTCAACTGCTAAAGAAACTTTCATTACTAAGATTGAATCTCTCAATCATTGTAATTGGTTTAGTCTTCCAGTAGACTACCTAATTTACTTTGGGCAAGAACTGAAAGACTGGATGCAAGGTGATAAAGAAAACGAATTTGAAGTTAAAAGCCTCAAAGAGTTTCAAAACGGTGACAAACCCACTCCACCTTCTGGTGGCGGTGGGGGCGGAACCCCAAAGCCTTCAAAAGCTTCCCCAATTCAACCAAAGCCTGTTTCTTCAAGTGAGCCGACCGTTGTAGTATCTGATGCGTTTGATTCCGTACTTCCAGGTAAAAATCCTTTCTCCTGGAGTAAAGAGAACTTCGTATCAAAAACAGGAGTAGATTTTAGCGAAAGCCAAAAGTCAGTATTCTTCAAATTGATGGAAAAAATCAATAGGCGACAAAAACACATTGTACTTGCTGGTGCTGCTGGCACTGGAAAGACCACAATGATGGTTGAGCTTATTCATCAGCTTAAAGACCTGGCTCCTGATTTAGGCATTTGGGTTGGTGCTCCAACGGCGCAAGCTGTTAAAGTACTTGAGTCAAAGTTTCCATGTGAGGGCTTTGTTACCGGAACTGGAACTATACACTCTCTCTTCTTCTCAGTAAAATCAGAAGAAGGTGAAGATGTAAAGTTTGGAGTCGGTAATAGAGCACCAGCTAACGGTTTTGTTATTATTGATGAAACTTCGATGATGGGCTCAGAAGATACAAAGACCTACCTTGAAGCTTCACAAAGAAGAGGACTTCAGACTATTTACGTTGGTGACTTCTTTCAGAATGACCCAGTAAAAGATAGTTCTGGAGTTGATCTTGAAGGAGCTGAGCTAAAGCTTACGGAAGTTTTTCGTAATTCAGGTGATATTCTTGATTTTGCGACATATATTCGCACACAAGAAAATCGTCCGAATGTAGAGGGATCTACCAAGATGCACCTTAGAGGCGAGAACACTACAAATAGAGTTAATCTTCAAAGTATCTGTTCTATGATTGATAGTAATTACTGGACCAAAAATGGCAAGACTCCTAATCGAGTTACAGACGATGGAAAAGTCATTGGATTCAAAGCAGTATGTTTCTCCAAGAAGCATGTTGGTGCAATGAACACAATGATAAGAAAACAACTTGGTTTTGCATCCGACATCCCTGAAGTTGGAGAAACCTTGACCTGCTACAATAATTGTCGTAAAGGCCCATTCTTTGTAGCGAATGGTGAAGAACTTACTGTTGTTTCTGTTAATGCTTCACATGCTGAAGATCTTCTTTCCATTACATTGAAAAATGAAAATGAAGATGAAGGTACTTTTGTGATTGCAAAAGATCTATCAAAGGGTTCTGTAACTGTTACTGCTATGGCTAAGAAACTCAACATGGCAAAGTCTAATCTTGCAGATATGGGTTACTTAGAGTGCAACTTTGGTTACGCGATCACTGGTCACAAGGCGCAGGGTTCCGAATGGGGCAATGTTGTTGTTATTAGTGATCTTGGTACTCAACTTTGGTTAAGCAAACAAGGTAAGAAAACCATGAAGCAAGTTAAACAATGGGTCTACACAGCAGTAACTCGAGCGAAAGACACTTGTGTCCTTTGCCATTTTATTGCAAAGTAAACTTTGATCTACCAGGGTTTTCCCGGGGTGACTTTTGTCACTCCGGGCTTTTTTATTTTGCAACTTTTTTATTTTATCGTTGCTCGAAGCAGTCAAAAGACCTCTCAATAAAGAGCCTAAAGCAAAAAGAACTCCGAGGTTAGGTGAATCAGGTTTATCAAAAAAGCCAGCGGAGCTGTCTGTTTTTTTTGATAAAAACAAAAAGAAGCTTATCGGTAAAAGTCTTTATTGAAAGCTATAAACTGTTCGTTAGCAACTCCTATATCAAAAAAGCCAGCGGAGCTGTCTGATTTTTTCGATATAGAAAAACAGAGCTTTCTGCTAAAACAGAGATCAAAAAAGCCAGCGGAGCTGTCTGTTTTTTTTGATCACTAACCAAAAGGAGGCAATCATGCCAGATCAAAACCCCATCGTGGAAACCCCATCAACCCCATCTGTAACCCTTCCCGAAGCTGACGCCATTCTCGATGCTATCGAAGACTCTGGGGTCGACGTTCAATCATTCCTTAATTCTGTCGAAGACTCTGGGTACATTCCATTCCCAAAGAATGAAGTTGTTACAGCAGTTCAACTTGTTGTCACTGAGCATATCAGTGAAAGCGGTAATACTTGCTGGAAGCTTGTTGTCTCAAAAGTCGGCTTTGGTGAAGCAACTGTTTTCATTGGACAGGAAGAGAACAACCTTACGTTCAACTTCAGACTTCTGAATTCTGTCATCACCCTTGCAATGCATTCTCACGGAAGAGTCACATATTCAAAGACTCAGCCAAAGGATTCTCTCAAGAAGCTGGTAGATACATTCATCGCACTTGGTGGTGGTGCTCTTGAGCTTGATGTCGAATCTGTGAAGGTTGATCGTTATAAGTCTGGAAACGGTGAATGGAATCAAAGTTTGAAACTCAACCCTTCTGCTAATGTTGCCAAAGCTGAAAAAACTGAGGCAAAGAAGAAGACTGCTTCAAATGCAACCAACAATGCAAGAGCACTGGGTTTCGGCTAACATAACAGTCGGTGTCCCCCCTGATTCTCGAACCCAACAGCAATGCATCAGCGGAGCTGTTGGGGTTCTTTGAACTTTCTTTTGGAGGACAATATGAAGTCAATGAATGACCACTACACTTGGTGGGAACATATCTCAATTTTCTTTGGTATTTTTGCCGAAGGTCTTGGGGAGTTATTCCTGTCTGCAGGTTGGTTTATACCGATCTGTTTCTTGATGTGGCTGGTCGGCTCTTGCTTAGATCAGTATGTCTCAGGGGACGACGGATATTCTTGAGGTGGGAGTGACAGCGGAGCTGTCAATACTCCTTGAACTTACAACACACGGTACGACAATGACAAAACTTTATTTTATCGGAGATGCATTCTGGTTTCTCTTTCCAGTCTCAGTATGCAACTTTTTGATCAGCTTCTTTTACACTTTATATTCATCAATAATTTACTGTTTCTGGACTTTAATAATTCTACCGATGACACCGTGTAGAAAGAAACGAGAACGAGAAACAGCGAGTCTTTCAAGCTTTCTCAAAAGAATTGAAAAGGAGCGCATTAGCTTCATCATTTCCTGGGAAGAAACCCTAGGAATGACTCAAGCTTTTATTGAAGCCGAGGAACAGAAACCTGTTTGCTCCTGTGGGAAGTGTCAGCGGAGCTGACAGTACTCCTTGAACTTTACCAACAGGAGTCACTATGACCATTCAATTATTTCTTTCCATTCTTTTCACTCTTTCAGCCATCTTATCATTTGTACCCTATATTCTGGGTTTTGATAACAAAGACGATATGAAAGACTCTGTCGCCGGAGTATGGCAATTTTCCATTATTCTCGCACATTCGATTTTTGCAACAGATATGGCTTGCAGATTTGGAACAAGTATCCCCACAGACGAATTGATTTTTACTGGGTCAGTACTTGATTGTGCCGGTGGAGTATTCTTCGCTCTTCACATTCTGATGGGAGTGTTTCCAACAACACAAACTCGGAGATACATTATGCAGCTTCCTAAAGCAATCGCGATGACTCCGGTTATCATTTTGTGGGAAGTGCCAAAAGTGCTCGTTGAGTGTTTTGTGATTCCACCAGTAAAAAGAGTGCAGGAGTATATGACGAAGTAACCGCAACTAAAACCTTTGGAGATGATTAGAACTTGACAGCCAGCGGAGCTGTCAGTTCGCTTTGAACTTTTACATAATGGAGAATTATTATGGGATTTTTGATAGGTTGCGCAATAGTAGCAGCTGGGGCTTTGATGTGCTATAACCCTGGTCAGAAAATGACGTCGGACAAAGAAGATCTTGAACGCGCAAAAAAATGGTTGCATTCTAAGTACATCTGGGGAACTGGAGACGAAAAGGAGTAAGATATGGAAGCGATACTATTTGGAGTACTTTTGACACTTTGTTGCTTGAGAGGGAGGAATCCTTTTTTGAAGTAATGTGTTTATTGAGGGTTGGGCAGCGGAGCTGCCCTTTACTTCTCGAACCTACAACAACAGGAGTAACTATGCGTGGGATTTTTGAGTGGTACTATGGACTGTCTTTCATAATGAAGGCTACGATCGGTATCGTAATGGTATTGACGGCTTACATGCTTTGTATAACCTTTTATGGATCAATCTGGGGCTTTGCAAAATCTCTTGGTTTGACCGGTATGATTCTTTTGGGCTTTTGCCTCTGCTTTCTTCCTTTTAAGGACACTATTTTGTCTTGGTGGAATAAGGCATGGGACTTTGTGGCAACGGAAGCGTTGAAAAACATCCAAGCAATCAATGAGACAAAGAAGCAAGCGAAGCAGAATGCATCGTAGTAGAGCACATATCACACACTTGGTCAAGTCAGTCAGCGGAGCTGACTTGTACCCTTGTACCTCCAAGGTAAGTTCAACAGTGAGACGGTTTCGTTTGTAGTAGTTCAAGATGGAAATGAACGAATAGACAGCGGAGCTGTCTCACACCTTTGCCACCCTAAAAATCCTTTCACGTGGGGTATTGTAGAACTTGGTGGCACCTACGTTTCGGAGAATCTAGTCAGCGGAGCTGCCATATGTCTTTGAAGTTATTGCAGGTAAAAAGTAATGATTCGAAAATTCAAATATCTGGATCCAGCACTAGTAGCGAGCGAGTGAAGTGGCTGTGTTTCTAAGAGAAACTCTCTTAGTCTAAAACAAATCCAGTAAACGGTAATAACGCCTATTTGAAAAGACTAGGAGTAGCCCCACTACTTGAAGTTGGAATGCAAACCCGTGGGACGGTGAGCTGAACTAGAATCCATTACTTCCTACAATTGAGCCAGCGGAGCTGGTTGTAGGTTTTGGTGTATCTCTAATAAGGTGGAGACGTCCCGTGAGTATTCCGGCCACTGTATAAAAGCCAATCGCATTTAGGGAAGAGATAGAGACCTAGATGCCTGTATTTCCAGCGGGGCTGGATGTACATTTTGAAAAGTCTTGCTTTTTGACCCCAAAAGACTAGTTTTGACCCGTCTGGAAACTTATTGCAAAGTAATCTTCCTTATATGGTAAAAACTTTTCAAAATAGGAAGAAAGACGACCAAAACGGAAACGGTCTACGACTTGCAAGCCCCCGTCAGGGGGCAGTTCCCATAGATAGGGGAATGGCAAGGGGTGAGAGGAGAGTCACAGTACTACGACTCGGAATAAAAAAGGGGGAAATAGGCTAAAATAGTTACCCTCTTATAAAGCCGTTATACAAAAAGGCCCAAAGAGGTCTTAGCGACCTGTAGGGAGCCAGGTACAAACCAACATACAAACCCTACAAACCCTAAAAACCAACCAAACAATTCAACCCATCTAAACCATCTATAAAACAAACTTCTTTCTAAACTTTCTAAACAACTAGTTTATAAAACAGCGGAGCTGTTATAATAGTTTTGAACCTTTACCTTGTAGGAGAAAGATATGAAATGGTTAGTAAGATATTTGAGTTGTAGTGATATGAGAAACTTCTTACCTTATGCAGAGGAAACTTTTGATAATGAAGGGGATGCGCGGCGTTTATATAACAAACTACGTGCTAGTTATGCAATCTTTGACGCTCAGATACATGAGGTGAAAAGTGGCTAAGAAAAAGAAACCTAAAATGACTAGGAATCCAGAGAAGTTAGACGCCAGCATGAATCGGCCTGCTGGACCTCACCACAATAGAACCAAACGTGAACAACAAATCTTGAGAAAACGAAAGCATAAAGGGAAAATCGACTCCGATTAGTCGATTTCTCTTGACTTTCAAAGAATAGTAACATAATTGGTGATAAACTAGTTAGAACCTAGCTTTTTGAGAGTTGCAAATTTCTAGTTATAACTTTCTAAAAATCTTTATATAAACTAAAGAAAATAAAAAGTGTAACCTAAAAAATCAGCGGAGCTGATAGTTTTCTTTGAATCTTAACAAAGGAGAATAGTTATGGGTTTAGGTGGACTAGTGATAATCTTGTTTTTTGGCTATGTTATCCTTGATACAGCAAAAACAATTGGAGAAAAGAATGGAAAATCATGACACATTTAATCCATCCAATATTCTGGAACTGGATAACTGGATCCTCGTAGGTTCAGCACTTTTCAAAATGGCTAGTTTCTTTTGGCCAGTAATGATAGTAGCAATAATCTTTATTTATCTAGGAGAAAGAAATGAAGTTAAGCGCCAGCGAAGTAAAAGAAATAGCTAGGCAGGCAGGTATGCATATAGAAGTTGACACTGAAACAAATCAGTTAGTCATCTATACTGGGATACCGGAAGGCGCGCCTGAAGTTGCACAAGGAATAGCTTGGGAATGGGGTTGGGAAGAGGATGTCACCGATCAAGGTGAGATCATACTCTTAACCAGAGTGGTGGATCAGCGGAGCTGATCTACTAACTTGAACTCAAACCAAAGGAGCAGTTATGCATCAGTATAAAGAATTATGGGACAAGTATTTGTCTAAATTACTCATCGCTACATGGATGAGAAATCAACCTCAAGTACATAAAGATGATCTTCTCAGAGCAAAAAAAGAAGTTGAAGAAGCAAAAGAAGCTTATAAAAAAAGTTTAACAAACTCCTCTTATTGCTTCAAAGCAGTAATTCAATTAGACGGATCTCAAAAAGAAACTCTCCTTTTTCAACAAGAGCAAGATGCGATTGAATATCTTACCATGGATGAAGATCCAGAAGACTGGTATGAAAAAGACTGTGAGGGTGGTCCTCCTCCTCCTTTTGGATTTATGCAAGAAATCAGATATCAAATTACATGCATGAATGAAGTGAGATATGTTATCAAACAGTATCTAGCTTGAAGTTTGTGACAGCAGAGCTGTCATAGACCATTGAACCCTAACATTGGAGCGTACTATGCCCCCCTTTCAACCTTATACTGAACCTACCCCAAGAGACCTTAAAAAATGGTCGAAAAAGGGTGCCATCACTTACCTTGGTCTTTTCATTAACGAGACCGATAAAGAAACTCTTATTGCTTTCTGTCAAGACAACAATATAACTCTTCATGACAATATCAAAGCACATCACGTCACAATTAAATTCAAGCCAAGCCAATTGGTTCTACATAATTGTGAACCTCTCTTGGGGGAACAGTTCACTATCAAAGTTACTGGCTACGGACAAGATGAAAATGTTTCAGCCCTTCGTGTCAAGATGATCAAAATGCAGAGTGATAATGTTACACCTCACGTTACAATGAGTGTCTCTAACTTAGAAGGAGCCTCTGCAAAAATGTCAAATGACCTTGATTATGAAGATATTGATGGCCCAGAAATCACAGGTACCCTTGCCTTTTTTGGACGAGGTAAAGAATACACCCATATACCTTGGAAGTAAAAAGTAAATGTATTGCCAGCGGAGCTGGCATGCAACTTTGAATTTCAATTTAAGGAGATTGCTATGCAATACATTTATTTACTGGTTATCAAAACACAAGATATGGAGGAAAGACTTCCGTTTCTTAACGATAATGAAGCTTTGGATTGCTTGGGAGAGCAATTCCCTGAACTAAACGAAGTTGCTTGGATCGACACTACGAGTACGGAAAAACTATGGGCTCATATCAAAAAAGTCTATGCGCAAAACAATATACATATCGCAATGTATCGTAGCCCAAGATGGGAAAAGTATGTTTAACTCGACCTTTATCTAACAAGACAGATACTGCAAGAGTATAAAAGCAGAGCTTGATTTAAAGGTGCGAAGCCTTAGGGGAGCGTAGCTCCCCGAACCTTTTGAACCCAAAAAGACAAAGGAGAAACTATGTCTACCCCCACACTCTATATGCTTGTAGGATTGCCTTGCTCTGGCAAAACTACTTACGTTAATGACAATATTCAATCAACTGATTTCGTAATTTCAATGGACAAAGTCACTGTACACCTAGGAGCAATTTTCGGATATACATATGATGAAATGTTTGAAAAACCATCTGCTAGTGATGATACATCCAAAAAATTTGGAATCGCTGTCAAACAACCGTTAGAATGGAAAACATGGGAACCCTACGTTTGGGATCTCTTGGAAGAACCCAATCTTGCTTTCATGGCAGTCATGGATTTCATTTGGTCGAACGCACAAAAGAGATCGAGCGTCATTGTAGATGCAACCAATCTTTCTATTGCTGGGCGCAAACGCATTCTCGACAAATTCCCAGCTCATAAAAAAGTAGCAGTACTGTTCGATCCCGTCTCTCTTGAAGAAACTATTTCTAGAGTTAACGGTAGAGCTAAGAGGGATGGAGAGAAATTCATTCCTGCAGCAACATTGAAAAGAATGCATGACAGCTTTCAAGTTCCAACCTTACAGGAAGGGTTTACTGCAATTGTAAATGGGTAACCATCCAATCCAGTTTATGACAGCGTAGCTGTCATAACACTTTGAAAGTTTTCAATTTCACATTTAACTCAAACTCAAGGAGCTATTATGCTTTTTTTATTTTTAGCTTGTTTTCCAAAACAAGAATTGATACTCAAACCCGTTCCAAAAACAACTCCTTGGGAAGCAAAATCAGAACTAATGGGTAATATCTCATTTGCGATGAATGATTGCAGACAACAAATTGTTAACGAACACATGTACAAACAAGGACTATGCAAAACAACCATCAACCAATCAGAAACAATTAAAAAAACAGTATGCTCAGGCACCGTTAGTGTCAGGGTAGTTTTCAAAATTGATGATCAAAGCAACACCGTTTGGTGTAGGAGTGTGTAATATGACTATACAACTTTTTGAAGTAGGCGGATCAATCCGCGATGAATTCCTAGGTTTAGAAAACAAAGATCGAGACTTTTGTGCAGTAGCACCTTCGTGGGAAGTTCTTCTCGCATGGTGCAAAGCAAATATGAACAAAATCTTTCTCGTAACACCTGAGTTTCTCACAGTAAGAGGATTTATGGGAGGAGAAGCTATTGACATTGTACTGTGCAGAAAGGATGGCCCTTCAACTGACGGTCGGCATCCCGACGAAGTTACACCTGGCACTCTTGAAGATGATCTTGCAAGACGAGACTTTACAATGAATGCTCTTGCAGTTGAGGTAGACACTAAGCTTAATCGAACCGGTGAGGTTATTGATCTGTTTGGTGGCGTCGAAGACATCAAGAACCGAAAGCTGAGAGCTGTTGGTGATGTATGTGACAGGTTGAATGAAGATGGTTTACGGCTTCTTCGAGCTGCTAGGTTCATTGTTACTAAAGATGTCAAAGCAGATGATGAACTTGCTTTTTGTTTAGAAACAGCAGTTTGGTGGGACCACCTTGCTAAAACCGTTTCACAAGAACGGATCAGGGAAGAACTTCAAAAAATGTTCAAACATAATACTGCCGCAACGATGAAGTTCTTAACTTGGAACTGTTCTTCTATGACAGTAGGAAAGTTATTTCAAAACGGTCTCTGGCTCAAGCCTCACCTGGGAAAGAAGTAATGCAGCGGAGCTGCATTGCATCTTCAGCCCTATAGCTCAACATTCAGAATTAAAAATCTGCTACTCGTAGCAGTTACAAGCATACCCTGGTGGTTCTTGGTATGAAAAGTGTCCGACAGTTATGTACTGGAGTAACCATTACCAGCAAAAAGGTACAACGCGATGGATTTTTAATAAGAGCGCTCACACGTTGGTGGGAGAAGTTGCAGGTATGAAATCCTGCTAGGGCCACTCATTTTATGACCCGAGATAACCAAATCGGCCGATGCGGCTATTAGGAAGAAGTCTCTTTTTCAAGGAGAAACAGTTGGTTCGAGTCCAACCCGAGGTCCATTTTTTA
>Ga0163179_10000943_pt1 | contig 20786 bp, 34 predicted proteins | sample AtlANTMetagenome_FD_109643 | JGI IMG/M metagenome (GOLD analysis project Ga0163179, IMG submission 109643) | Marine eukaryotic phytoplankton communities from the Atlantic Ocean - Atlantic ANT 2 Metagenome | ecosystem: Environmental > Aquatic > Marine > Oceanic | place: North Atlantic Ocean...
AGAGACTGAAGAGATAGCAAGAGAACAGATGGATCTTCTGTCTGATAGAATGCTTTCTAATACTGTGATAGAAGATTGGGAGTATAAGTTAGAGGAGACTGAAGAAACGGGTATTGGTAATATATCAAATGATAATGCTGGTACATCAAAACATGCTTTGTTTGATCAATGAAAGTTGCAATTATAACAGACCAACACTTTGGTTTCAAGAAAGGATCAAAACTTTTTCATGAATACTTTCAGAAGTTTTATGAAGAAGTATTCTTTCCTACACTACAAGAACGTGGTATTGATACTGTAATTGATATGGGTGATACCTTTGATAGTCGTAAAGGTATTGATTTATATTCTTTGAATTGGTCTCAGAAGAATTATTTTGATAGGTTGAGAGATATGGGAATCCATCTCACATCTATAGTTGGAAACCATACTGCATTTTATAAAAATACAAATGAGATTAATACTATTGATTTGATATTGAGGGAGTATGATAATATTGATGTAATATCACAACCTGAAGAAAGACAATTTGATAAACTTAAAGTTCTTTTTATTCCTTGGATATCTACAGACGAAAGAGAAGCAAGTTATTCTGCTATAGAAAAATCTGAGTGTAAGGTTGCAATGGGTCACTTAGAACTAAATGGATTCTATGCTCATCATGGATTTACTATGGATTCTGGTGCTGAAATAGAACCATTCAAAAAATTTACTAAAGTATTTTCTGGACATTTTCATACTCGTTCTAATGATGGTAAAATTTATTACTTAGGTAATCCTTATGAAATGTATTGGAATGATTGTAATGATAAGAGAGGATTTCATATCTTTGATACTGATACTTTAGCATTGGAAACTATCAATAATCCATTTCAAATGTATAGGATTATTTTTTATGATGATACTCCTAGACAGTTATTCAAATTCAAAGAGTATAAAAATAAAATTGTAAAGTTGATTGTAAAAAGAAAGTCTAGTAAAAAAGAGTATGAAAGATTTGTAGATTCTCTTTCTGCTGCTAACCCTCACGACTTGAAGATTGTTGAAAAGATTGACGGTACGGATTTAGATGATACAATAGTTGAACAGACAGAAGACACAATGACTTTGCTTGATAAGTATGTTGATGACTTGGAGACTGATCTAGATAGAATACGAATAAAATCGATAATCAAAAAGATCTATCAAGAAGCATGTGAGGTTGTATAATGTGGATTCTAACACCTGATGATAAAACAGATGAAGGTGCCTATGCTGTAAAAAATGCAGTAGGTGAAAAGGTTGTCTTTATGTTTGAGGAAGAAGACGACTGTGAAAGATATCAGGTATTATTATCTGCAACAGATCATCAACCTATGACTGTACTTGAGATTTCTGATGCAATTGCTATCGCTGCATGTGAGCGAGCCAACGTAAAGTATACTATAATAAGCAAAGATGACATTGTAATTCCACTTGAAGAATGATTGAATTCAAAGAGATTCGTTATAAAAACTTTTTGTCATCTGGCAATCAGTTTACATCAATCGTATTAAATGAAAATACAACATCCGTTATAGTTGGTAAGAATGGTGCAGGTAAATCAACTGTATTGGATGCATTATGTTTTGCTTTATTCAATAAACCTTTTAGGAAAATTACAAAGGGACAAATAGTAAACTCTTCTAATGATAAAGACTGTTTAGTAGAATTAGAATTCTCTGTCAATAGTACTCAGTATAAAATTGTTAGAGGTATAAAACCTGCAAAATTTATAATAGAAAGAAATGGAAACAAACTCAACGAAGATTCAAATGCACAAGACCAACAAAAAGCACTCGAAGAGCAGATACTTAAACTTAATTACAAATCCTTCACTCAAATTGTTATTCTGGGGTCTGCCTCTTTTGTTCCTTTCATGCAACTATCTACTTCTCATCGCAGAGAAGTCATCGAAGACCTCTTGGATATCAAGGTGTTCTCAACCATGTCTGATATCCTCAAGGAAAGGGTAAAGAATGTAAAGACCGAACTAAAGACTCTTGATTTGAAAAAGCAAGGTGTTGCAGATAAGATTATTATGCAGCAGAATTTTATTAAGACTATTGAAGAGAGTGGTCAAAGTGATATTCAAAATAAACTTGACGAAAGGGATACAGTATTCAGAGAAATGAAAGAACACCAGTATAATGTTGATGTTCTTTTGTCTGAAGTTGGTAATAAAGAAACTGAAATAAAAGAATATTCTGATGCATCTGGTTTGCTTAGAAAGTTAGGAACCTTCAAAGGAAAGTTACAATCTAAACATAATAATTCTACCAAGGAAAGAGACTTCTTCCAGGACAATGTATCATGCCCTACATGTACACAATCTATTCAGGATTCATTTAGGGTAAATAAACTTGGACAACTACAGAAAACTATCTCAGGTTTCGAGGAGAATCTTCAAGAAATTGAAGATGCTATCTCTGATGCAGAAGCAAAGGAGAGTACATTTCTGTCTATTCAAAAGGAGATCACTAAACTTTCAAATGAAATTTCTCAGACAAATGTTCGTATTACCGAATCGTCAAAGTTATGTACCAAACTTGAACAGGAAATTCAAACTATTACCAATAGAATTGAAAACAGAAATTCTGAACATGAGAAATTAAGTTCATACAAGTCACAACTAAAGAAAGTATTAGTTGCTTACGAGAAATTGAAAGAAGATTATGAATATTTTTTAGAGGCAAATGTTTTATTAAAAGATGATGGTGTCAAAAGTGCTATCATCAAAAAGTATATACCTCTGATAAATCAGCAGGTGAATAGGTATTTGCAGATGATGGATTTCTACATCAACTTCACACTTGATGAGGAATTCAATGAGAATATAGAATCACCTATACATGATAAGTTTACTTATCCTTCATTCTCTGAAGGAGAGAAGATGAGGATTGACCTTGCTCTTCTATTCACATGGAGGGAGATAGCAAGGATGAAGAATAGTATTGCTACTAATCTACTTGTCATGGATGAGGTGTTCGATTCCTCACTAGATGGATTTGGTACTGATGAGTTCCTAAAGATTATCAGATATGTTGTCAAGGATGCAAACATATTTGTCATTAGCCATAAACAGGATCTAGTAGAAAAATTCGAGAAGATACTGGAGTTTGATAAGGTTAGGGGGTTTTCCGTACTAAAAACTTGACGTTTATATAAGTTCATGGTATACTAAATACATCATACAAAGGAATCGAAAGATCGTACCCCTAAGTAGATGCAAACAGTACCCTTGTCGAGGGTGCTATCATCCGCAGGGGTTTTTTTAGTCCCTATGCGAGATATAATAAAAAACATGTCAATCAAATCAACAATCGCTGCTATAGCAGCATCTCCATTCCTCTTCGCAGGTGCAGCTTTTGCTGGTCCATATGTGAACGTGGAAAGCAATATTTCTTATCCTGATGGAAAGTACAGCAGTGCTGCTACAGACCTACACGTAGGATTTGAAGGTCAACTTTCTGAGAAAGTTGCTGGATACATCCAAGGTGGTCCTTCTTTTGAAGCAGTTGACGGAACTAATGGTTCTGAAACTGAAATCTCTGGTAAAGTTGGCGTTTCTGTCGCTGCTACACCTGACCTAGGAATCTACGGTGAACTATCTGGTGTTACTAACGAAGTAACAGTTGGCGGTTCTACAGATGACCAGATCAACTGGGGTGCAAAAATCGGTGCTAAGTATACATTCTGATGACTGATTTAGCAGCATCTTCAGTATCACCATTTATGGCAATAATCTGGTGCTTCTATCCGATAGGTGCATTGGTATTGATTGAACTGATTATGCGTGCTTTCAGCAATGACGATGATGATGATCAAGATGGTGGTAAAGGTATAAGGATTATGCAACCTGCATATGCCCCTAACCCAACATAATATCATTACAAAATCAAGACCTCTGCATTGCAGGGGTCTTTTTTTATGCTAAAATAGTTCTATGAAAAAGGAAACAGCAGGTGAAGTTATAGGACATCCCCTATGGTTGTTGCCAGTTATGCTAATAGGAATATTGGCATTGATAGAGGGTCTTCATACTTCAGCACATTTACATCAACAGATGGATGTGCATGGAATCTGTAGACAAAATAAAGAATACATAGAAATGAAGGAGAGTGACTATTGATGGCAGAACTGTTAGAATTATTACATGCAACAATGACCTTGACCGCAGTAACTTTAACAGTTCCTGCTGTTATACTTACAGGTACTGATGTTCCAGACATTGCCCCATTACTTGAGACTTATGAGAATGAACAACGAGACAAAACTAGTATTTGCACTGGAACATGTAGCACACTTAGAGGATTTGATAGAGGGTAATGAGTGGGAAATTTACTTGACTCAACCACTTTCTACAATGAAATATGAGTTTGAAAGGCAGTTGTCACTTGAACGAGACAAAAAAGAAAGAAAACATAAAGAAAAGTTATAGAAAATATAAAGATCCCTGATTGGGGTCATCCACACTTTTTGTAAAGATATGTTACGCTATATAATAAAGAAGCATTAACAAAAGTTAACATGACTACATCAACCGCCAACAAGTATACAACTACCGAATATGGTAAGCAAAACATGTTTGCTGCTGAAGTACAACCAGTACTCGTAGAAAACTACGAAGGATATGCTCCTAATGCTGAGAAAACCAACGGACGTTGGGCAATGATCGGTTTCATAGCACTACTGGGTGCGTACATCACTACTGGACAAATCATTCCAGGTGTATTTTAATGACATCAGCAACAACAAAAACTCAATCCTATTGGAAGGAAGCAGAACTACTCAATGGTCGCCTAGCGATGATGGGTTTTATTGCAGCAGTATTCAATTATACCGTCTTCGGATGGATAATACCTCCATTCATTTAGAATGACAGGTCTCTTACATCTTCTACTCCTCAATCTAAGAAAATGACACCAGAAGCAGAAAAGTTTAACGGTTGGATGGCCATGATTGGTTTCATCGCAGCTATCGGTGCTTATGTCACCACAGGTCAAATCATACCAGGTATCTTTTAATGAAAGACGCATCAATCTTCCTCAAAGCACAAGGGCGTGCTGCAATGCTAGGGATATGGATCTTCGGTCTTTCCTATGCAGTTACAGGACAAATTATTCCAGGTATCTATTAATGAAAAATGAAAAAACTACAGACCAAGTTGATTTCACCATCGCTGAAAAGTGGAATGGTATTGCTGCTATCTTTGGTTGCGTTGCAGCCTTTGCTAGTTACAGTTTCACAGGGCAACTCATTCCTGGTATAGTCTAATGACTTGTACATTGTTCACGATCAAGAGATCTACTTTAGTAAAACTACTCATGGTAATAAACTTACCTTGGCTAGCAGTTTCTGCTACGGCAGCATCTCTGGTCGGTACAGTTACCTAGATTAAAACTTCAACTGAATATTATCAAGGGGATGTATATCCCCTTTTTTTATGGAAGAAAAGACAGATACATAGTTATAGGTTGAATATATTATGGCATTTTTAGTACATCCTCTTCCTCCTATCCCTGTTTTTGTTAAAAAGGAATACCTTTACGATCATCAGAAAGGACATGGGGAATTGACACCTGGCATATGGGTATCTGTTAGAAGCATACAATCGAAAGCATTATACTTTGAGACATTACTTACTGATTATGGTGCACTGTTTGACAAGTTACCTATCAGTGCATTTGTATGGAAGGAGGACTTTGATAAAGAAGATCAATTACCTCTTGATGTGCTACAATTGTGGGATTGTTTTGATTATAATATAACAGTCATACAAAAACCAATGCTAGGTAGGTGTCAATTCTTCGGTAAAGATAGGAAGATGCACGCTGGTGAGTATGAATTTACTATAGACACAGCACATCCAGACAGGTCGGTGCTTGATGTAAATTTTTCTGAGCATGATCCCGAACATAAAACATTTAATGTTATAGCACTTGACAACGGACAGTTTGCTGCACAACCTAACAACAGAACTATATTCTTTGATAATAGTTTGGTCAATAATGATAACTTGAAGACACCTGATTTTAAGGTATGCACACAGAATTATGCAGTTGAAACCGAACCTAAGTGGTGGTCTGTAGGACATACAGATGAGTGGCAATATAAAACAAAAGAAGAAGAGGAAGAGTAGATGTTGGCAAAACATCTTATATGTGGTACAATAAAATCAAATCTAAATTATGAATGAAGTTATCCGATAAGACAAGAACGATTCTCAAGAACTTTACTGAGATCAATCAGTCACTTTCCTTCAAGGAGGGTAAGAAACTTAGGACTATTTCTCCTATGCAGAATGTTCTTGCAGAGGCAGAGATTGAAGAGGAGATCCCATCAAACTTTGCAATCTATGATCTGCCACAGTTTCTGAATGCAATTGATTTGTATAGTGATCCTGATCTTGATGTTTCATCTGAACAGTATGCTTCTATTAAAGAAGGAACTCACTATCGATCAAAGTATTTCTTTTCTGATCCTGATGTAATAATTGCTCCACCTGATAAGCAGATGAAGCTTCCTAGTGAGGAAGTGAATTTTAGTATAGAACATAATCAGTTGAAGAATTTACTGAAGTCTGCTGATATATTGGGGTTACCAGATCTATCTGTTATTGGTGAGAATGGTGTAGTAAAACTTATAGTTAGTGATCGTAGGAATGAAACTTCTAATGACTTCTGTGTGATTGTAGGTGCGACAGATCATATATTCTCATTCAATTTCAAAGTAGAAAATATAAAACTCATCAAAGGTTCCTATGATGTTGCCATATCAAAGTCAAATCTAGGAAGGTTCCATAACAAGTTCTATAATCTTACATACTTTATAGCACTGGAACCAGACTCTACTTACGAATAATGTTTTGTAATAAACTAAGTTTAGTTACTGGAGGTTTTGATCCTATTCATAGTGGTCATCTTCAGTACTTCAAAAGAGCAAAGGATCTATCAAATTATCTCGTAGTTGGTTTGAATGGTGATCCATGGTTGACTCGTAAGAAGGGACAGTACTTTCAGTGTTGGACTGAACGTGCAGATATTGTTCGTCATCTAGACATGGTAGATGCTGTTATCTCTTGGGATGATGCAGATGATTCTGCATGTGGTGCTATCGACAAATGTTTAGAAATTGCAGATGAAGTTATTTTCTGTAATGGTGGAGATCGTGCCAAGGGAAATACACCCGAACTTGATAAGTTCAAGGATAATGATCGAGTTGTCTTTGAATGGGGTGTAGGTGGAACTGACAAAATGAATAGTAGTTCGTGGATCCTCCACGGTTACTTTGAAAGACAACGTAAACTTTTAGGTATATGAAACAAGCAAAATCTAGATACTATTATCTCTTCTGGGGTATAGCAACAGTATCAGTACTCGCAGGTCAACTTTATGTTGGAACTGGTTATAGATCCTATGCAGAAGCATTGCATCGAATTTTTGATGCTGTAGATGTTGAACTTAGACAAGCACCTCAATTTTATTGACATGGCATTATCTGAACAAGTAGAAGACTCTTTACGAGAAGCACAAGAAAATCTTAGAAATGCTCTAGCATATTCGGCACGTACCGAATCTCCTTACATGAGTAAACATATTGCTGATATGTTAGCAAGGATTGATTCTTTGGTAGATCTTGATAAACTTATTGACACTATGGAGGAGTGATGAAAAAACGGATCGTAGTCATGTGCTCTGGGAATGGCACCAACTTTGAGAATATTGTCCGTACTTGTAACAAACATGAAGTTGTGTTAATGATACACAACACTAAGGAATGTGGTGCTATCAAACGAGCAGCAAAATATGGAATACCTCACGTTCGATTAGCACATAAAGATGAAGATCAAATGGCATTGTTATGTAAAGCATGGCGTGCTGATTTAATAGTTCTTGCTGGATATATGAGGGTTCTAAAAGATCCTGCTTCTTTCCCTTGTCCTATAATAAATGTGCATCCATCACTATTACCTAAGTATAAAGGTTTAGATGCGGTTCAACAAGCCCTAGATAGTGATGATACCATTACTGGTTGCACTGTTCACTATGTGAACGAAGAGTTGGATGGTGGTAAAATTATCAGTCAACAGGAGGTACCTATACAACCTGATGATGATATTGAAACCTTGACCAAACGTATTCAACGTGCTGAGTACGGTTTATTACCTTTAGTTGTTGATACACTATGACAGAAACTCAAGATGAATTGTGGAATAGAGCACTCGATATATTCATCGAGTCTGTCCATAAACCCGACCCACGTTTACGTGGATGTGCCCACAATCAAAATTGTTATAATGAATTGATGTGGGTCAGGGATGAGATAATTGAACACTTAAACACTTTACGGAGAAAGACATGACTTCACTAAAACTAAACACTAGAAGATTGGTAAACTTTGTTGTATTGGAAGGTGGTAATAAAGAATTTTATTGGTTTGCTCTTTTGGTGACGTTGTTTTTATTCCTAAATGATTGACATCAAAAAAAGATCTCTTTTGATTCAAACTCCAGTTTATCAAATTGATCTTGATATTGATAATGAAAGACTAATTCAAGATATAAAGGATCACAGAGAAGAATTTCCAGAAGGAGAATCTTCTAATGTGAAGGCATGGAGGAGTTCGTATAAAACTCATAAACAAACAGATAGATTTGATTCATATATTCAAAAGATATTAGATGCTGTTAATAGTGTTAGAAAATTTGATAGTGAGTATTTTAGTAAGTTGAATATTGTTACATATGATGTATTAGATTTTTGGTCACTAATGTATGAAGAAGGTGACCATACTATAGATCATACTCATTGGCCATGTACTTGGGCATCTTGTTATTATGCATATACAGACGAAGATTCTGCACCAATCCAATTCAAAACGTTGCGGATTAAACCTAAATCTGGTATGCTACTTCTATGGCCAGGTTCTTTATTTCATTCTGTTCCTAAGACAAAGGGAAAAAGGATCGCTATTTCTGCAAACTTGATGGTAAACGACTTTGGATCGTGACTTTATATGGGTTGAAAAATACAGACCCCAAACAATTGATGAATGTATTCTGCCTGACAGAATCAAAAAAACTTTTACAGATTTCTTAGCAAAGGGTGAGTTGCCTAATATGCTTCTTGCTGGTCCTCCTGGTATAGGAAAGACTACAGTTGCCAAGGCACTATGCAAAGAGATGGGTCTAGATAGTTATGTAATAAATGGTTCAGATGAGGGAAGGTTTCTTGAGACTATCCGTAATCAGGCTAAGAGTTTCGCCTCTACTGTTTCCCTTACGTCAGGGGGCAAGCATAAGGTACTCATCATTGATGAAGCAGATAATACTACCCACGATGTTCAGTTACTATTGCGGGCTAATATTGAACAGTTTTATAAAAACTGTAGATTCATTCTCACATGTAACTACAAGAACAGAATCATAGAACCATTACATTCTAGATGTACTGTTATTGATTTCTCTGTAACTGGTAAAGAGAAACAAACTATTGCAGCATCATTTTTCAAAAGGTTGAATGAGATATTAGATAAGGAAAAGATTACTGCTGATAAAAAAGTATTAGTACAAGTTATACAAAGACATTTTCCTGATTGGAGAAGGGTACTCAATGAGTGTCAAAGATATGCAGCAGGTGGTGAGATAGATTCTGGTCTTATATCTAAACTAACAGATGTAAATGGTAAGGAGTTAGTTGGTTATCTTGCTAAGAAAGATTTCCCAAATGTTAGGAAGTGGATTATACAGAACTTAGATAATGATCCTAACAGTGTATTAAGAAATATATATGATGTATTGTATGACTATTTGAAACCATCTACAATACCTCATGCAGTATTAATTATTGCCAAATACCAATATCAATCAGCATTCGTTGCTGATCAAGAGATAAATCTATTAGCAGCAATGACTGAAATTATGATGGAGTGCCAATTCAAATGATTGATGATGATGTAAAGATAACTATCAACCTCAATAAGTTGGTAGAAGCAAGAGCAAAACTCCAAAGTCAATATGGAGATTACTCTAGTAAGATATGCAAGGGTGAGTATCTTGATGGGAATGATATTGATCGTATTGCATCTAAGTTAAGAGATACTTTGACTTGGGATGCATTATTCTTTATGATTGATGATTCTATCTTAGAATATTTGGACATAAAAGAAACTCATTATGGTGAGACTGCTGGTGATGAACCTGCTAAAACTTATGAGAAGAATAGACAACAGTTCAAAATGGTTAAATTAGAATCACCATCATGGACAATTGAAGTACCAGTGAGGAAGAAGTGAAAAAAATTTGTGCTATAATAAGAAAGTGGTTAGACTTATCAACAAATGAGCCTTGGCAAAAAGATGAGAACTCAAAATAAAGAAAATTACTACTACTTCTTTTGGATAGTAGCAATGGTTGCTTTTATTGCTCCACAAATATTTGGAGCAATTGCATATCATAGAATTGCTGATTATCTAAGTAGACCGATACAAGTGGAGGTAACTGCTAAGTAATGTTTTCTGCTGACCACTGGGAAGATAATTTGGATCCTTTTATTAGTGAGGATAAAAGAACATGTACTACATGTAAACAATTGTTACCGATAAGTGCTTTTGGTAAGGATGCTTGTAGAACTGATGGTAAGGATCCAAGATGTCTAAAATGTGGTGCTAGGCAAAAACGTGAAATGACAGCGATACGAAGGATTGCACCACCAAAACCTATAGACAACAGATGTCAATGTTGTGGTAGGGTAATATTAGGAACACTTTGTCTTGACCATTGTCACGAAACTATGAAATTTCGTGGTTGGATCTGTTCAGCATGTAATATAGGTATAGGTAAATTGGGAGACACTTTGCAAGGTACAAGAAATGCCTATGAATACTTAGATGAATTTCACAAAACATTATGAATACTTTGAAAACACCCTTGAGATATCCTGGTGGTAAATCTAGGGCAGTGAACAAGATCAGAAATTTTTTCCCTGATCTAACATTATGTAAAGAGTATCGTGAACCATTCTTAGGTGGTGGGTCTATAGCGTTGTATGTAACCACTACATTTCCTAATATAAAAGTATGGGTAAATGATCTTTATGAACCCCTAGTAAACTTTTGGCAAACTTTACAAACACAAGGTGATGAAATTGCGACCAGGTTATCAGATACCAAAACAAAATACCCGTCTTCAAAATCTTTATTCCAAGACTCAAAAGATGTTATCCATGATAGAGGATCTTCCAATCTCGAAAGGGCTGTTGCTTTTTACATCGTTAACAAGTGCAGTTTCAGTGGTCTTACTGAGTGTAGCTCTTTCTCAAGATCCGCCTCCATCCAAAATTTTACCATGCGAGGGATTGGAAAATTACCCCAATATAGCAAACTCATCAGAAACTGGTACATAACAAATCTTGAATATCAAGACCTGATGACTGATACTATGCAAGCGTTCATATATCTTGATCCTCCATATGAGATAGGAACAAATTTATATGGTAAGAAGGGTGAGATGCATAAGCATTTTGATCACGATGTATTCGCCAAGGATTGTGATAAAAGAACTTCAAAAATACTTGTATCCTATAATAACTCTCAACTTATAAAGGATAGATTTTCAAATTGGTGTGCTTCAGAGTATTCTCATACATATACAATGAGATCTGTTGGCGATTATATGAAGAACCAGACAAAGCGTAAGGAATTACTGCTTTTCAATTATAATAAAGAAGCAACACCTAAAGCAAAAATTCAATTTTCTTTTGATGGTTGTTATAACTATGGTAAACTCAATCAAGCAGGTTTAGTAACATGAATCCCGATGACAATCCTTTTTGGGGGGAGCCTACTCCTACTGATTTATGGGATGATATGGATAGATTAAATGGTTTGTATGAAGAACTTGAGTGGGATCATACTGATTACTTAGACTTTGCTATTGAAGGTAATCATATAACGATTCGTAATAGATCGAGAGAAGGTAGATGAAACCAGAACTAAAGGATTGGTTGAACTCTATCAATTTCAAAAAGAATAATATATTTGAAGATCCAGATATCAAGACTTCACAGTATCCAGCATTTGTTGTCAATAAATGTTTGTCTGGGCATATAGATTCTGTTCTATATGCTAATGAAATGAACATGTATCATAGTCTAGACAAGAGGTTACAGTATGATTTTTTACTAAATATTCTGAGATCTCGGAAAAGATTCTCTCCTTGGATTAGAAAGGAGGAATTGGACAATCTTGAATTAGTCAAGAAGTACTATGGCTATAGTAATGAAAAGGCAAAACAAGTCCTCACCATACTTACCGAAGATCAATTGACTCACATTAGAAATAAACTTGATACTGGAGGATTGAAATGAGTGCCGTGGTTGAACCAGAATACAACTGGTCCCCTGATAAAATGGTTGAAGTTTCATTAGGTGAACCTGATGATTTTTTAAAGGTTAGGGAAACACTAACAAGAATAGGCGTAGCATCAAGAAAAGAGAAGAAGTTATATCAATCATGCCATATACTTCATAAGCAGGGTAAGTATTACATAGTACACTTCAAAGAATTGTTTGCCCTTGATGGCAAACGAGCAAACCTGAGTATGAATGATATACAGAGAAGAAATCGTATTGTTCAGTTATTGTCAGATTGGGGATTGGTGAATGTTGTATCTACAGATTATATTGTTGATATAGCACCTCTCAATCAGATAAAGGTTATTGCTTTTAGGGAGAAGGGTGAATGGGTATTAGAAACAAAGTACAATATTGGAAAGAAAAAGTCTAACGAATCTTCTTGATTTTTGGTTCATTTGAACCTTCTGGTTGAATATAAATTTTATCTGTAAATGGCGTGATTACTTTGTGGTCACGCTTTTTTTGTCCACATTTTTTTCTACATAGTGGATCTTTGAATGTACTTATAGTATTCCAAAATATTTTCCATTCTTCTGATTCCAAAAGTTCTTTGAGAGAATTGTAATCACGAATGTTGGGTACGGTTGATGTATTTTCATATTGAGATCCCCACCAACAACATGGGAAAACATTTCCTCTTGCAGATATATACAATCGTTTTCTTTCAACACATAGTGGAGATACTTTACTGAAAAATTGTTTTCCTATTTGATGAGTTCCTACTCCTCTTTCAATATTTCTATTTGAATGTATGGTATGGAAATGTAAGAATCCCATATCCTTTGCTCTTTTCTGTGCATCTTCTAGTTGTTGTTCATTCCAACTAAACAATACCATAGACCATACTGCCCAACCACCAGCATCAATAAATGCTTGAGCGTTTTCTAGGGTCTTCTCCCATATACAATTTACCCTGTAGTATTCATAAGTTTCTTTATCGTTACCATCAAGAGCAAATAGTACTGGATTATCTCCTATTCTGGATGCCAACTTTTCCCAGTAAGATGGTTTATGTGCTGATCCATTTGTAAAAAGTTTTATTTCTATATTCTTATCTACAAGATGATCTAAGATTGGGAATAGATGTCTGTTTGCACTAGCATCACCATAGTTACCACACATCTCCATCGATTTTATATCTGAATCTGTTATCTTTTTGATATCTTCTACTGTTAAATCGGTACTGATAACCCTACCTTTTTCATTCCTAGAACAAAAAAGACAAGCAGCATTACACTTATCAGTCAAATCTATCTGGATATCCGTCCACTTTATTTCGGATTCCCTCATCTACAAAAAAAGTGTTACTTGTATAATTATCTATGTCGCCTTCGGGGACATGTAAACGACGCTTTATAGGTCACTATGTTTAACAACGCACAAACAGTCACTCTCACTGTACCAGAGACTAAACAGTATTTGGATAAGGTGAGAAGGAACATGATAGGATTCGATGATTGGATCAACGAGTTCGATCAGCACTTTTCAACAAACTCCAATTATCCACCTTACAATACAGTCAAACTCAGCAACCATGAGTACCGTGTTGAAGTGGCATTAGCTGGATTCAAAAAAGATGATATTAAAGTTTACACACAGGAGGGTAAACTTTTTGTTGAAGGAAAGAAACCAGATACAGTAGAGCATGAGTATGTTCATAAAGGACTTGCTCAACGTGCTTTCACTAGAGGGTGGTCACTACCTGATGATCTAATTGTCAAGGCAGTTAGATTTGAAGATGGTTTACTTTTGATTGATATTGATAGAGTTATTCCTGAACATCAGCAACGAAAAGATTGGCTCTAAATACTACTACGGATTATATAAGTTTGTAGTGTATTCAAGAATACTGAAACACATCAAAGCGTCAGATCTCCGTGAGACTCTGACGCTTCGTTTTAGGGATCAATTGAACCCCAAATTTTGGGATGGTTATCAATTGAAGATCCCAGTAAGAGATGCCTTGATGAAATTTGCAAAGGCATTTGCTGAATATGTGGATCTAGATGATAGAGCAATAACAGATGTGATATTACTTGGTGGTAATGCAGGGTATAATTATACTGTTATGTCAGATTTGGATGTGCATCTTATTGTAGATCCAAAGTATATTCCAGATTGTAATCCAGAATTACTTGACGATTATTATATGGATAAGAAAACCTTATGGGAACTGACTCATAATGTAACTATCCTTGGAGCAAAAGCAGAACCTTATATCGAAAAACCTGGTGTTACTCGTAAGAAGAGTCAAGGTGTTTACAGTCTTCTAAAGAGGTCATGGATTCAAGAACCAGAAAAATTTGATGATGAACTTGATGAAAAGGAACTTGAGAAAAAGGTAAAATCATTGAAGCATAAGATAGATTGTTTTATCCAGAGTGAGGATCCAGAAGCACTCAGAGATATGGTAAGAAAACTTAGAGTTGGTAGAACTGTATCATTACAGAAGTATGGTGAGTATGGTTACGAAAATATGGTATTCAAGGAACTAAGGAATCAGGGTTACATTGACAAAATACGTTCTGCTGTGGTAAACTTTAAAACAAAGAGTTTGTCATTGGTATGATTCAGATACTATTGTTGAAGGACAACAACACAGTCCTTATATCAAGGTTAGAAGAGGTTGGCACCGAGATGGGTGAACCTGATTGTAAATTAATAGAACCTTTCTTAATGAAGCAAGAGAGGGATCAGTTCTATCTTGAACCATGGCCAAGTTTTACATCTCAGAGAGAATTGATGATTCATTCTGATAGCATATTGACTATGGTATCACCAGATAAAGATCAATTAGATAAGTACCAAACCCTAACAGCAAAACCAACAGTCACTGTTAAATGAGGTATTATACCAACGTTCAGATGGTCGGCAACGACTTTCTTGTTCGTGGTTATGAGAATGGTAAGGCGTTTACTTCAAGAGATCATTTTCAACCTACTTTGTTTGTTCCTAGTAGAAAGAAAACAAAGTATACAACCTTGGACGGAAAGTATGTTGGAGCGATACAACCAGGCACAGTAAGAGATTGCAGAGAGTTTATAAGGAAGCATGAGAACGTAGAAAAGTTTCCTATCTTTGGGAATCGTAGATACATTTATCAATATATTTCTGATAGGTATCCAGATCAAATTGATTTTGATCTTAGTAATATGAACCTTGTCACCATTGACATTGAGGTAAAGTCTGAGAATGGATTCCCTTCTGTTGAAAAGTGTGATGAGGAATTACTTCTTATATCATTACTAAGTTTCTCAACAAAGGATATAATTACTTTTGGAGTTGGACCTTTTACTAATACAGATCCAAAGGTAAAGTATGTTCAGTGTGTTGATGAGTATGATTTACTTCAGAGGTTTTTAGCACATTGGCATAGAAATATACCTGAAATAGTTACAGGGTGGAACTGTCAACTTTATGATATACCATATCTTGCAAAACGTATTACGAGGATTCTTGGTGAAAAACCATGTAAAACATTATCTCCGTGGGGGTTGGTCACCAATGAGGAGATATTTCTTCAAGGTAGACCTCACCTTGTTTATGATATTGGTGGTGTTACTGTACTTGATTACCTAGATCTTTATAAGAAGTTTACCTACAAGGCACAGGAGTCTTATAGGTTGGATTATATTTCTAGCGTAGAACTTGGACAGAAGAAGTTAGATCACTCTGAGTATGATACCTTCAAAGACTTCTATACAAATGGTTGGCAGAAGTTTGTAGAGTACAACATCATTGACGTAAAGTTGGTCGATGCTCTTGAGGAGAAGATGAAGTTGGTAGAACTGGCAGTCACTATGGCATATGATGCCAAGGTGAACTTTACTGATGTGTTCTATCAGGTTCGTATGTGGGATATGATAATATACAATGATCTAAAGAAGAAGAATATTGCAATACCACCTAAAGAGGATGAGGATAAGAGTGATAAGTATGCAGGAGCATATGTAAAAGAACCTAAACCTGGTGTATATGAATGGGTTGTATCGTTTGACCTAAACAGTCTATACCCTCATCTTATAATGCAATATAATATTTCACCTGAGACTTTATTAGAAGAAAGATTTCGTGGTGTTAGTGTGGATAAGTTATTGAATGAGGAGGTAGATTTATCTAATCTAAAGGATGTTACTGTGTGTCCTAATGGTGCTGTTTTTACAACTAAGAAGAGAGGATTCTTACCCAAACTAATGGATAAGATTTATAGTGAACGTGTCATCTTTAAGAAGAAGATGATTCAAGCAAAGAAAGATTATGAAAAGAAACCATCAAAGGCACTTGAAAGAGAAATCTCAAGATGTAATAATATACAGATGGCAAAGAAGATTCAGTTGAACTCTGCCTATGGTGCTATCGGCAATAACTATTTCAGATATTATAAGTTAGCAAATGCTGAAGCGATTACCTTGGGTGGTCAGTTCTCAATTCGTTGGATTGAGAATAGAATGAATAAGTACATGAACAATGTACTAAAAACTACAGGAGAGGATTATGTTATTGCAAGTGATACTGATAGTATCTATCTCAATATGGGTCATTTTGTTGACGCAGTATTCAAGGGGAGAGAGAAAACTACTGAAGGCATTGTTAATTTCCTTGATAAGGTCTGTGAAGTGGAACTTGAAAAGTATATTTCGAGTTCTTATGAAGCGTTGGCCACGTACGTAAATGCTTATGAACAGAAGATGTTCATGAAGCGAGAGACTATTGCTGAACGTGGTATATGGACAGCGAAGAAGAGATATATTTTAAATGCATGGGATATAGAAGGAGTTAGATTTGCTGAACCTAAACTGAAGATCATGGGTCTTGAAGCAGTCAAGTCATCTACACCTGCACCATGTAGGAAGTTAATCAAGGATGCGTTGAAGGTTATTATGACAAAGACTGAAGATGATGTAATAGAGTTTATAGAAAATGCAAGATCTAATTTTAATAAGTTGCCTCCAGAAGAGATAGCATTTCCTAGATCAGTTTCTAATGTAACAAAATATGAAAATAAAAACTCTATCTATGCTAAAGGAACTCCGATTCATGTTAGGGGTTCTCTGTTATTCAATTATTATGTAAAGAAGAATCAGCTAGATAATAAGTATAACATGATCAATAATGGAGAAAAGATCAAGTTCGTTTACCTCAAGAAACCAAATTTGATTCATGAGAATGTCATTTCATTTATCAATCAGTTTCCAAACGAACTAGGATTGCAGAAATACGTAGACTACGACTTACAATTTACGAAATCTTTTGTTGAACCTGTCAAGGCGATACTAGATTCTATTGGTTGGTCTGTGGAAAAAACTGCGACACTTGAATCCTTCTTCATTTAGTGCTATAATCTTTAGTAACTGGAATTATTCATTGGAACTTCCAATAAACGACAAGGAACTCGCTACAATTATAAGTGCTTTGCACTTAGGTGGTGATACTTCACTGTTTCAAAAATTGAAAATTGTAAAGGAAATCAGGGAAGAATATCCTGGTGGACCTTACAAAAAAATAATCAGAGAAAAATACGGAATGGTAATTTGATGGGATTTTTTGACAATGTACTAAAAGATATTGACGAAGATCAAGTTCGATTAGCGAAGGATCTAGATGATAGTGAATTCTTTATCGACACTGGTTCTTATATCTTTAATGCTCTTTGCAGTAAGAGTATATTTGGTGGGGTGTCTGCAAATAAAGTCACTGCTATCGCTGGTGAGACAAGTACTGGTAAAACATTCTTTGCTCTTGCTGTTGTTCAAAACTTTTTGAAGAACAATCCTGATGGTGGTGTCATTTATTTTGATTCTGAATCAGCAATAACAAAAGAATTGCTACAATCAAGGGGTATTGACCCTGAAGGTAAAAGGTTCTATCATGCAACGGTAGATACTATAGAAGACTTCAGACATGTATCCTATAAGATTCTAGACAACTATTTGTCAGAACCTGAAGATAAACGTAAACCTATGTTGATGGTTTTAGATTCTTTAGGTATGCTATCTACAAGAAAAGAAACAGAAGATGTTTCTAAGGACAAACAAGTCCGAGACATGACTAAAGCACAACTTATAAAAGGTGCCTTTAGGATTCTAACTGGAAAGTTAGGTAAAGCAAAAGTTCCCCTCATTGTTACAAATCACACTTATGATGTCGTTGGTGCATACATGCCTACAAAAGAAATGGGCGGTGGTAGCGGTCTCAAGTACGCTGCCTCTACTATCATTCATCTCCGTAAAAGCAAGGAGAAAGACAAAGATCACAATGTCGTCGGAAACATTATCAAGGCAAAGACTGCTAAGTCACGTCTGAGTAAAGAAAACAAAGAAGTTGCTATTAGGTTATACTATGATGAACGTGGTCTTGATAAGTACTATGGTCTTCTAGAACTTGCTGAAAACGAACTTTGGCCAAAGGTTTCTACTCGTTATGAAGTCAATGGTAAAAAGATATATGGTTCTGAGATTCTAAAGAATCCAGAGAAGTACTTCACTGAGGAAGTATTACAAAAACTTGATGCAATCGCAAAACGAATTTTTAGTTATGGAAGCGGAGAGAGTACCACTAACGATACTGAGTAATCTACTTCATGATGAAGTATATGCTCGAAAGGTTCTGCCGTTTATCTCGTCAGATTATTTTGATGAAAGAACTGATCGTATAGTATTTGAAGAGATTGCAAAATACGTTCGAGCATATGATGGACTACCAACTAAGGAAGTTCTTCATATTGAATCGGAAAATCGCAATGATCTTACTCAAGAAGAGTTCTCTCTTACAGGGAATCTAATTGATGCATTACATGAGACTAAGACTGAAAGAGATTGGGTAGAAGATACAACAGAGAAGTGGTGTAAGGAGAAAGCAATTTACCTTGCACTAATGAAGAGTATTCAGATTGCTGATGGGCAAGATGATAAGCAAGGTTCTGATGCTATACCAGATATACTAAAGGATGCATTATCAGTAGGATTTGATTCGCATGTTGGTCATGATTATATTGATGATTCGGAGGATCGTTATGCGTTTTATCATCGCAGAGAGAATAAGATTCCCTTTGATCTTGAGATGCTCAATAAGATTACTTTAGGTGGTGTATCTAATAAGACATTGAACATTGCTCTTGCTGGCACTGGTGTTGGTAAGTCTTTATTCATGTGTCATATAGCAGCAAGTGTTCTTCTCCAAGGTAAGAATGTTTTATACATCACATGTGAGATGGCAGAGGAAAAGATTGCAGAAAGGATTGATGCGAATTTACTCAATGTCAATATAAAAGATGTTACTGAAATACCAAAGTCAACTTTCGCAAAGAAAGTCTCAGCTCTTGCTTCTAAGACTAAAGGGAAACTTATAATCAAAGAGTATCCAACTGCATCTGCTCATGTAGGTCACTTTAGATCTTTATTGAGTGAATTGCATCTCAAAAAATCTTTCAAACCAGATATTATATTTGTAGATTATTTGAATATTTGTGCTTCTTCTAGGTATAGGAGTGCAGTCAATGTCAATTCATACAATTATGTGAAAGCAATAGCAGAGGAACTTAGGGGTCTTGCTGTAGAAGAGGATCTTCCTATTTTTTCTGCAACACAAACCACAAGAAGTGGTTTCAATAGTTCTGATCCTGATCTTACAGATACTTCAGAATCATTTGGATTACCTGCAACTGCTGACCTTATGCTTGCTTTGATTAGTAGTGAGGAATTAGAACAACTTGGTCAACTTATGATCAAACAACTCAAGAACAGATATAATGATCCAACTTATAATAAGAGATTTGTTGTTGGTATTGATAGACCAAAGATGAGACTGTTTGATTGTGAACAGGCAGCACAGGATGATGTCTTAGATACTAATGTAGATGGTCAAGATGCAAAACCAACATCTAAAGGATCTTTTAATGATTGGAAATTCTAAGTTCTTATGCTATAATAAATTGAATCTTACAAATTAATGACAAAACAAGTAGATACAAAAAAGTATACTGAGTTCGTAGATGCAGTTACATCTAGCGAAAGTAAAAGTTCTGAATCATTTTCAGTTCGTCTAAGAGAACTATATGCAGAAGGACTTCCTGTAGAAAGACTTCTTACTGCTGCAGTAGGAATGTCTGCAGAGTCAGGTGAGTTTACTGAAGTAGTAAAGAAGATGATATTTCAGGGTAAACCAGTTAATGAAGAGAATTTATTTCATCTGAAGAGAGAACTTGGAGATATTATGTGGTATGTTGCTCAAGCATGTATGGCACTTGATACTTCCTTTGATGAAATTATTGAGATGAATGTTGAGAAGTTACAAAAAAGATATCCAGGTGGGAAATTCGACATATATAAATCGGAAAACCGATCACAGGGAGAT
>Ga0163179_10000944_pt1 | contig 20774 bp, 16 predicted proteins | sample AtlANTMetagenome_FD_109643 | JGI IMG/M metagenome (GOLD analysis project Ga0163179, IMG submission 109643) | Marine eukaryotic phytoplankton communities from the Atlantic Ocean - Atlantic ANT 2 Metagenome | ecosystem: Environmental > Aquatic > Marine > Oceanic | place: North Atlantic Ocean...
AACGATGATGGCCAGATCGATCCAATCGAATTAGATTCCTACATGATGGATTTCTTGATTGGAGGGCGCGTTGAATCTCACGGTGGTCACGAAGATTTCGACCCGCAGGACATGCGAAACATGGGGGGCCTTGCAGCCCATCTTCCAGTGACTTCAACGGCGATGATGTTGGGTTCAATGTCAATCATTGGTATTCCATTGATTGGGGGATTCTGGTCTAAGGAAGGCATCGTTGGCTATACCTGGAAGGCCTTCTTTGAGAATGAACCTTTGATGCTTGGGCCTGCATTACTCGTTCTCATGACAGCGGGTATGACTGGCTTCTACATGACGCGTATGTGGATGATGACCTTCGCTGGTACACCGAAGTCCGACGTGGTCGATCATGTTCACGAAACTACGCCATGGATCAAGACTCCACTCGTGACCCTCTCAATCGTAACCGCCTTCACGGGCCTCCTGTTGTCGATGTTTGGTGTAGTGAAGTACCTCGGTGGTAAGTACGACGAATTGAAGTTGTATGATTCACATAGCTACGATCCATCAGTAATTGATGCATTTGTTTACGCCCTCGAGCACGCTTTCTTACCTTCGGATCCCAATATGATGGCCGTTGGTTACACGACGATTGTGCTTGCCTTCTTGCTTGGACCTTGGTTTGCGATGCGAGTCCACGGTGGTTCTCTGAAGGAGGGTGTTCATGCCTTCCCTCTTGTTGGATGGTTGGTCAATATTTCAGGACGGCCTAGCCGAATGGATGCTTCTCGTATGGCCTCCTCCTCACTTGCACGGGCATTAGAAAATCGCCTCTACATCGACGACCTCTACGATGAGATCATTCGTAGGACCGTGATACCGTTCTCATGTCTCAGCGCTTGGTTCGACAAGCGAGTCATAGATGGCATTGTGAAGAGTGTTGAACTCGGATCTCAGGGCGCAAGTCAGCGAATCCGATTACTTACCACTGGAAGCGCTCGCGACTACATCTTGTATGCTGCCGTTGGTGCATTGAGTATCACATTCATACTCCTGGGGGTGAACCTTTGAATTCACTAGAGATTCTCACATTGACTCCTCTTGCTGCGGGCCTTATGCTCCTCTTCCTTCACGAGATTGTTCCAAACCAGACCAAGGAGAAGGCAACTGAGTTGATTCGTTATGCGAATCTTGGTATTGCCATCATCCTCTTCCTTCTTGCAACCCAAATCGGGTTTGAGACAGACTGGATTGACACATGGGCTGCAGGAAACTTCGGTGGTCAGAATGCATACGTCCTCGAGAGCACACCTGTTTCTCTGATTTCTAGTATCGGGGTCACTTGGCACATAGGTATCGATGCGCTATCTTTCCCAATGGTCTGGTTGACTACGCTCCTTATTCCACTCTCGATGCTCGTACAGTGGGATGCAGAGAAGGGTGCACAGTTCCACAGCCTGATATTGATAATGGAAGGCGCACTGCTTGGTGTCTTCGTTGTCCTTGATTTATTCCTGTTCTACGCGTTTTGGGAACTTACTCTTGTTCCAATGTTTTTCCTGATTCTTGTCTGGGGCGGATCTGATCGTCGATACGCTGCAATGAAATTCTTCATCTACACATTCTCAGCGAGCATTCTGATGCTTATTGGTATCCTGATTGTCTACTTCCACAGTGCTCCTGCTGGCAACTTTACAGGTACTCTAACCGGACATCATTTCGACATGATCGCTTTGATGCAACAATCGACGTTAATCGATTCAGCTGGTTTGAGAATGGTTGTCTTCCTCCTCTTATTGGTTGGCTTCGCGACTAAGATGCCTAGCGTCCCAGTCCATACTTGGCTACCTGATGCGCACGTTCAGGCTCCTACGGCTGGTTCGATGCTTCTTGCAGGTGTCATGCTGAAGATGGGTGCCTATGGTTTCCTCCGCATAGCAGTATCGTTCTTCCCTCAGGAGACGGTGACCATGATTCCATTACTGGTATTCCTCGGGATGGCTAGCCTGTTTTATGGTGCATGGGTGTGCCTTGGTCAGACGAATCTCAAGCGAATGGTTGCATACTCCTCAGTGTCGCACATGGGTCTAATCTTCCTCGGAATTGCAACAATGCAACCGCTCGGTATCGCAGGTGCTTTGTTCATGATGTTCGCCCATGGTCTAATCTCACCACTTCTCTTTGCCGTGTGTGGTTCTTTCAAGCATCACTATCACACGCTTGAAATCGGTTCAATGCGGGGACTTGCCCACCATAGTCCATTCATGGCAGGACACATGATGCTTGGTTGGATGGCAAGTCTTGGTCTACCGTTACTTGCTGGATTCGTTGCTGAGGTTGCCATCATGATTGCTTTCTGGATGACTTTTGGCTGGTGGGTGCTCATACCTGCTCTGACTCTTATCCTCACTGCTGGATACTATCTCTGGTCCATGCAGCGTACTATCTTCGAAGGTAGTGACCCACACCGCGGCATCCTACCAGATACAATGCATGGTGAGGAACCGCGTGACATCACTTGGCATGAGAACGTCGGGATGTTCATTCTTGGAGGTCTTGCAATCCTCTTCGGTATCTTGCCGGCTATCTTCTTTGACATGATGTCGAATTGGAGCAGTGGCCTAGTGAGCGAGATACTCATCGATGCTCTGACCCAACTGGAGGTGACACCATGAATATCGAATCACCACTTCTAGCTAGTCCACTGTTAGGTGAGGTCCTTCGCCCTGAGATGACGATTCTTATCGGCATAATCCTCCTGATTGTGGTGCCCAACCTAGGTAATGCGACAATTCGCATTCCGATGACAAAGTTCCGAATCCCGGTATTCCTCGGGGGCCGCCGATTCACGATGACTAGTGATCCATTGATTCCAGGTGTGATTTCGATGTTCGTATTACTGCTCAGTATGGCTTCGAGTTTGATGACATTCGTTGATGGCCATGAACTCGTCAATGTCTGTATTTCAGCTAGTGGAGCGATCCAGCAGGGATGTATTGGTTCTGATTACATCCTTCGTTCGGACCCCTATAGTCGGCTTTTCACGACGATTTTCTTCTTCGCACTTCTTCTTGGAACAGCGGCGATGATTAATCGCATGCCCGCTTTCGTTGATGCAAAGGCGCCTCATCCTGATGATACTGGATCAATTCGAATTCATGCAATTCGTCGGCTTTTGAATAACCGTCGTCAGGGCGATTTCCATCTTCTCATTCTCTTTGTCGCACTTGGTATGAGCATCGTTGCACTTTCGACACACCTCTTCCTTCTGTTTATTGGACTTGAGCTTGCATCTCTCGCAATCTATGTCTTAGTGGCGTTCATGAAGGAGGAAGAAACCAGTGGCGAGGCTGCGACAAAGTATTTCCTAACAGGTTCCGTTGCAAGCGCGATTACCCTCTATGGTATGTCTTTGCTTTACATTTGGAGCGGTTCCGCTTCGAATTATGCTACAGCTTCGCTTTCTCTGGTGGGACCTAATGGCCTTGCAGCGACTTGGCAGGCGATGGATTCAGTGGATCCATTGGCGGCCATCGGCTTTGGCATGGTACTCGTTGGATTTGGCTTCAAGATTAGTGCAGTCCCCTTCCACTTTGCCGCCCCTGATGCCTACTCTGGAACCTCTGCACCGATGGCCCTGATTCTTGCGACCGCCTCCAAAGCGATGGGTTTCGCTGCTCTCACCCGTGTCCTCATCGTAATGGCAATGCCTGAGTATGGAGCCGAAGCGGCTTGGCTCCTCTTAGTGGGTATCCTCTCAGTGGTTACCATGACTTGGGGTAATCTCGCCGCACTCTCCACTGAGAATCCGAAGCGGATGCTTGCGTACTCAAGTGTAGCACATGCAGGGTATCTTCTCGCTGCCTTGGCAGCACTTGGTTCAGGAATGGCAGGCGCTGCGACCTCCCGCCTTCTAGTTACAGCTATAGTATTCCACCTTCTTGTTCTGGCTTTCTTCAAGTCCGGAGCGTTCCTCGTCCTTACACTCACTGAGATGAAGGGCGACGATGCGAACAAGATGGAGTCCCTCTACGGACTTGGTCGTCGCGATCCGATTATTGCGGCAGCTATGTTCGTATTCATGCTCGCTCTCGCGGGTGTCCCTCCACTATCCGGATTCCTATCCAAGTTCCTTGTGATTGATGGTATTGTAACAGCCAGTACCGCGAGTGGTTCACTTTCTGCAGGCGGGGCTATTGAGTGGCTATCCAGTGTTCATTGGGTCTTCTGGCTAGCTGTTTCAATGGCAGTCAACAGTGCTCTGTCACTATTCTACTATCTACGAATCGGCCAAGTTATGTTCTTCGAAGCTCCACGTTCAATCCGCCCTCTTCCTGAGGCACCTATGATTCGTATCGCCGTAATCCTCTGTTTGTTCCTGACTGTGCTTGCAGGCCTCGGTCCATTCAGTCAAACTCTCGTTGATATGGCGACTATGGCGGCGCAGGAACTACTGCGTGTCTGAAGTCCACTCCTGAACGTGCCTGTTTTTATTGGGTGGGCTGCAGCCTAAGGTAGATGGGACGTCGTCGTGAAGAGAAGGTGGACGAGGAACTCCTCGCCCAGATGGAGTCTGGAGAAGGCACTAGCCGCATTCGAGTCCCCCTTCCAAAACGCAAGGTGAATGAGATGTTCGCTATTGCTGACCAGATGCTTGGAGGACGGCGAGTCCGTGCAATTTGTGAGGATGGCGAGGTACGTATTGCTCGCATTCCAGGTAAGATGCGCCGTCGACAGTGGGTTCGTGAAGAGGATCTAATTGTAGTTCAACCATGGGAATATCAGGACGATCGTGCGAACGTCATTACCCGTTATTCGAAGACTCAAGCGATGTATCTTTCCCGTAAGGGTCAACTCCCACCTATTGTCGATGTATTCGGTACCAAAGAAGACCCCGTTGATATGGGAGATGACAGCGGTATCTTTGCCTCAGGTGATGATGATGATGATGCTGGTCTCTTTGGAGGTGCAGATGATGATTCTCTTTTCGATTCTGGGGATAGCGATGAAGTAGATGATGATTCAGAGGAGGAAGAGGTTCCAGATGAGGAACCTGAACAACCAGCATCCTCTGAGCCTTCAAACACACCCGATAATTCAGACATCGATGACGACGACGACGATATGGACATTGACTCTTTCTTTGGATAAGGTGAGGTCTTGGACGACGCTGATTCCTTCGAGGATGAACTCGAGGAGATTGATACGAAGGAGATGCATGGTGAGGGTGGTTATGCCACTGAGTGGATGGAACAGCCCAAGATGAAGCGGATGTTTCAGGAGATCGAACACCGACTTGATGGAGTACTTGGCAAAGGTCAGTATGAGTGGGTAGACCGTCGAGTATTCGATCAGGTGTTTGACAGATCTACACTTCTAGCCATCTACAAACTGATGCGTCAAGGTGAAGTCGATACAATCGAATTTCCAATTGCTAGTGGTAAAGAGGCGCATGTATTCTACGCAACAAGTCCGAACGGACCTCGTGCAGTGAAAATTTTCCATACTACTAATGCGGTCTTCAAGAGCCTAACAAAATACATCGAGGGTGATCCACGATTTGGTGGACTAAGTCGCCGCCATCGTGAACTAGTAACTATTTGGGTACGTAAGGAACATCGTAATCTTAAGCGGCTGGAGAATTGTGGTTTGCAGGTACCTGCAGCCTATGGTGTGTATCGAAATGTACTCGTAATGGAGTACCTTGGTACACCTCACGGTCCTAGCCCCCGTATCCGTGATATCCAGATTGAGAATCCAGAAGCGGTGTTCAATGAACTCGTAGATTTCATGCGAATAGCTTGGAACGTTGCCGAGATTGTTCATGCCGATCTTTCAGAGTATAATGTTCTGTGGCATGATGGCGAGCCTTGGATTATCGATGTCGGCCAAGCGGTGAAGACCGCGCATCCGAACGCACAGGAGTTCCTGATTCGTGATGTTCGAAATGTTTGCCGTTGGGCGAATCGCCTTGGTGTGGATGCACCTTTTGAGGAAACCTTACTCAGTGTTCTAGAGGAATGAGGACCCATCGGGTTCAAGTGGATTAGCGGAGGACGCAGGACCGATGGAACTGCTTGCGCGGATTGCCAAGGACCGCATTGGTGTCGTTATTGGCAAAGGTGGCGATACTAAGCGGGCTATCGAGAAGGAAGCCCGTTGTCAACTCCACATCGATTCGGACAGCGGTGAGATATCTGCAGATTGGAATGATGATAGCGACCCGATTACCCGTCTGAAGATGCCCGATCTAATACGTGCTATTGGGCGAGGTATGTCACCACAGCGTGCTATTCAGTTATTGGATGACGACGTGCATTTGAGGATGTACGACATCCGCGATTGGGTGGGCCGCCAGTCCAATCAAATCAAGCGTATGCGAGGACGTGTGATCGGACGAGAAGGTCGCATCCGTGAACTCGTGGAGGAATTGAGTGGTGTCGAGATTGTTGTTTACCGTTCTACCATCCTCGTAGTTGGTGATATTGAATCCCTAGCGGTTGGTTCTGCTGCTGTCGAACGTCTTCTTGGAGGATCTGAACATGGCACGGTTTTGAAGTTCCTCGAAAAGGAGAAGCGGAGACAGAAAATCGAGCGTCAGACGTTGCCGATGCATTCGGAGCGTCAAGTGACCGGATCTACGAGATTCGACGATCTTGTTCCTGGACTTGCAGCAGCGCGTGAACGTCGTAATCAGCGGCGCTTCAAAGGAATTCAAGTGGATCCTGAGGATGAGGCAGCAGTTTCTGAGATGATGGGACTTGCAGAGGATGAGCATGTCCAATATGAGGAAGAGTGATTCACTCCTCGTCCTTACCGAGTCGCATTGTCCAAGCCATCCAACCAGCGGCGAGGACTACCAGAATCAATGCCGGCATGAATCCTGATACAGCCTCGATAGTTCTAGGCCGTGCACCACTCACCATGAGATACTCCTCGTTGTTCCCCTCATCTTTCTCCGGAATAGTGTCATCTGGATCTACGACTAGCCTCAGATCATATTCGCCGGCAGCTAGTAGTTGGACGTTGAATGGGTTGAGTTCAGCTCGCATCTGATAGAGGTCGCCTGCTTCAAGAGTCCGAGTTTCAAGGGTTGTCCAATTGGTATCTGATGTTCGGTCACTAGGTGCCATCTCAAGCCGTACAACGAGGGACCCAGTATGCACCTGATTGGATACGACAGTTCCTGTGACATTGATTTGGTCGCCAGTGTTTGCAGCGATAATCAGGCGGTCCACATTGACATCCTCAAGGGTGAAGTCAATTCCCGGTACTATGCGTACATAGGTTGGTGGGCTGATAACCTGATTTCCTGCAATATCGACCATCACAGCGGAAAGTGCTAGCCAATCACCTTCTTTCGTACTCCAGTCAATTCCTGAAGGCGCCCCAGAGGAAAGAGTCGCACTCATCCCAGTACCGAGATCAAGCCAGCGATTGGTGATATCAGGTATGCTGCCTGCTCCGTCTCTGTCGAAGCCATAGCGCAGAGTCGTATTGCCTGCATCTATGCCAGAGTGACTGTCAGTTGCAAGAAGTGAAACGGTGACGTCAACCATTGTCCTCGAGGTAATTTCTGGAACTGACCATCCACCTGAAACCGCATCTGTGCGATCAGTCCAGAATACATGATCGGTTGTATTGCCGGTGTTACCTAGACGGTCTATAGCTCGAAAACTCATGGTAACTTGTCCTTCAGTTAGTGGAAGCGTGGTAATTGCACCTGATCCGAAATTTGACCACGTGCCCTCTCCAGCGCGCCATTCGTAATGATCGATTCCACTTCCCCCTGAGTCGGTAGCTCCTGAAGATACTCCGCCTACGGTGACGAATGATTGGTCCGTCCAAGTTTCAGTTGGCACGGAGAAGACCGGCGTTCCGATACTTGGCCCACTTCGATCGATACCGAGATACAATGTTCTAACCGCTGTGTTTCCTGCTTCATCATGAACAGTAAGGACCACATCGTGAGCCCCTTCGTCAAGATCTCCTGGAGCCCATGACCAGAGGTTCAGCAGCGTACCTGGTCCATCAGAGGGGGGGTTTCCAGTTCCGGGAGCAGATGTAACAACCGCTTTCTCGAGATTGTCATCAGATGCCGACCACCGGAATGTCATGACACTATTCGCTTCGATGTCAAACCAAGCACGGTTTGAGGTGCTAGAACCGTCACCAACCGTTGCGTCATCGACGGTGAAGGTGAGGGATGAAGGAGCAGTATTGTCAATTGCGAATATCCCGGTTGTTACGACCACATCCGCGCTACCGTCGGTTTGGTGTCCGGTAATACGGAGTCGATAGTTCCCATCATTGTGTCCAGAGGTGTCCCAATTCGTCGACCAAGGTGTTGTTGTGAGGTTGTCGACTTCAGCCCAAGCACCATTTTCTTCGATCTCGACAAGCACGGAATCCAATCCATCAATATTGACAACTTGGATTGATTGGGTGCCGCCTATTACTTCGTCAACCTCCGGAGGATCCACGAAGTCCAATTGCCCGCTTCTAGCCACAGTAGCCCCTACACTGCTCGTACCAATGCTCAGAAGCATCAGGGCCGCGAGGAAGACGGACGGGGCGATACGTTGCATGGAACGCTCCAGATGTGCAAGTGCACGCCCTTCAATCCTTTCACGCTGAACGCAGCGGGAGCGTTGAAGTGCCCCGATGTCCCATCGTGCAGCATGAGACCCGCTCTCATCGTAGCCATGCTCCTCTTCAGTCCGGTGCTAGGCATGGTGGTAGCATCATCAGCAGGAGATATTTCGGTAGATGAGACAGATATCCAGATTATTGGTAATCTTGAGAATGGAGCATCGGTTACCGTTGAAGTTACTATTCACAATGCAGGGGCTGCTACGGCATCTGTATGGTGGGAGCTCAGTCAAGAATCTTCTAAGATTCACGAAGGTTCCTTCATTTCGGTTGCTGCAGGTGGTACAGCCACGACTCAGACAGTGACGGATTTGACTGCCGCAGGATCGATGACCATCACAGTTGATTTTGCGTCAGGGGGTATTGCTGCGAGCCAGTCGAAGATTTTCAGCATCGCAGATCGACCGAATTTGGTAATCGGATCTCTTCTAGTTGACCCTCCAGGTCCATATTATCCCGGCGACTCGTTTAGTGCAAATGTAAGAGTGGACAATATTGGAGGCGCATCTGCCGCTGCAAATAGCATATCGTTCGCAATTGGTGAGGCGAGCCCAAGCGAATATCCGGTTGCACCCCTATCCGCTGGTCAATCAGTATGGATTAACCGTACTATGAGTGCTCCTACTGCCGATTCTGAACTAACGGTCGTGGTAAACAGCAATCAGAATGATGGTGTGCTAGAATCTCAAATTGATGACAACGAGCAAACAACTCAACTCGTCATACAGAGCCCTCCTAATTTCTTCCATGATGATTCTGGCGTCCTTGTCAATACCCCTGGTAGTGCTCTTACAGGACCATGGACACTTTCGGGAACGGTACTACGTCAGGGTGGTACAGGTTCCGCCAGTGTACCTTTGCAGTTCAAGCGTGCCAATGATGGACCGCTCGTTCATTCTATTTCTGTTGAGTTTGCAGATGGTCAATCGTCCTCTGTTTGGACAGCTACGTTGGATGACACCATGTTCCTGGAGACAGAGGGTGAGATTATGCTCGATGCAATCATCGATGCCTCTGGAACTCTTCAGGAGATTAGCACTTTTGACAATACGGAGGGCTTCTCAATAATCCTCTATCCTGAACCTAATGTCGTGGTTTCCGATCTGGCTGTTGCCTTGCCTCAGCAGGCGAAGGATGGCGATCCAGTCACCTTTACTGTCAGTGTCCAAAACGTAGGTTCACTCACAGTAATTGGTGAGATGTCTGCAACCTTCGATGGGGAAGCCCTCACTCCTGTTGGGCGATCAATACCAGCACCATCTGCAACAGAATCGGGAAGCATTAGCATTGAGTTCAGTGGAGTTGCCCGTGGAGATATTACCCGGGATATTCCGTTCACTGCAACGTGGATTGCAAACACCAACAGCTATGATTCCTCCACAGAGGATAACACTGCCATTGGCTCCGTACAATTGGTGAGTGACCTCAAGATTCGCTTCCTTTCTGATGAAAGTTGGAGTGTCGATCCTCCTCTGCGACCAGATGAAACAGCGGTATATTCTGTCACCGTAACTGCCCAGGAGGGATCTGGTATCGAGACCTTCATTTGCATGGATCAGTCAACAGGAGATGATCTTGGAACGACTGTGGTGAACCTTCCTCAAGTTGGCGATAATGACATTGTATCTTGTGAAGTTACACCTACTCAGGTAGGCGACTTGCAACTTGCAATCATTGCTCTGAATGGAACTGTTCCATCCAAGACCTCTGTCTGGACAGTCGCGGCCCTCACTGAGCAGATAGATCCAAACGAAGCAAACCGCGCACTTGGATTCACTCTCATCATCGTCATGGGGCTACTTGGCGTCCTTGCGCTCGTTGCAGCGGTGATTCTAACTCGTCGTGTAATCGAGGATACAGAGCGTGAAACCTTCGATCTCTGTCCTGCCTGTGGTGGGGAGATTGAAGGTGATGAGGAGGCTTGCCCGTACTGTGATTTCGAACTCCGTAAAGGATTCGAAAAGTTCCATGATTGTGGTAATTGTGGTAGTCCAGTACCTTCTTCCATGGATAACTGCCCATACTGTGGGGCAGGTCAGGAGGTTAGTGACCACTATGAGCAGCGGGAACGCCGTACAATCCCCGTTCTTGAGGATGAGCCAGAAGAAGAGGAAGATGAGGAAGAGATTGTTCTCGGCACTAGTGACTTTGGCGACCAAATCCAAGCCTTCGGCGTATCCGAGGATGCAGTTGAGGAGGATTGGGAAGATGGCCTAGAGAGTGCAGAGGCGCAGATTCGCGATATCGAAGAGGAATATGAGCGTATCACCTCTGTAATTGAGGATGAAGAGATGGGCCAAGAAATTGTTGAAACTGCTCTTCAGGCTCAACAACTTGAATCCAGTCGAGATCTCGATTCTTTCCTCGACGACAAAGGAAAGCGTCGTGCACTCAAGGATGAGGATGTTGAGTTGAGTGCTAGCGATGCGAATATCCGTCAGGATCTGTATGACTTGACCGGGGAACAAGGTGTCATGCCGGGTGAAGAGGTCGTCTACGACGAACTTTCCGATCCATCATCTCAGGTTGGTAAAGAGATTGATACTGACCGTGTAAGTGACTTCTCTTCACTATCTGCCGAAGCGGGCCACACTGAAGGTCTCGTTGATGATTCTCAAGCACAGGAATCCGAGGACAAGCCAAAGCGACGTAGGAGCTTACGACGAAAGGGCAAGTCCGACGAATCGGAAGAATCGCAGGATTGAATGGGGGGCGCCGTTCTTCACTGATTGCCTGAGTGATGACAGAGTGGGTCAGAGCGTAGCGTTGACGAACCCTATGAGTGCAGACAGGCGAATACCGGGGGGACGAGATGAAGCGAAAAAACGCTCTACACCGCCGCTCTATCCTCGCGTCCTTGATTGTTCTAGTGATGCTTAGTCCAGGATGTTTGAGCTTGGTCACAAGTCGCGAGATGATGGAAGGAATGAGAGCCGAATATGAGGTTTACAATCGCCAATCCACTGAAGGTTGGGCGTATACCTTCGATACCCAGAATACACAGGCTGTACAATATACAAATCAGACAGATGTCCCAATAGATTCCACTGTAAGTGAGTTCGAGATTCTCTTCGATGCCACATTCCCTTGGTCGGATACCGTGAATGACACCTTCCCTGGTGTGCAAGATCTCGTAGATGTCCGCTATGCTGAAGCGTCATTGTGGGGGCCTGGAGAGTATCCATCGGGAACTCCGTTCTGGACAGAACGAACAACTTCCAACTACGAGCAGACACGCTTCCGATATGTGAACGAGGCATCATCACCCTTTGAGGCCGGGGACTGGCAACTCACAATCGATGCACAAGGTATCGGAATCGAAACTCCCGTGGATATCTTAGATGTCTACGATTCGTTCACCGTTTACGTCACTGTCACTCGACCTTGTGTCCATTTCGAAGAGGTACATGAGGACGGCGAGTGTACAGATCTCATTCTGCTTGAGTGATAAGCCGGTCAGGACAATCCTCTCGTCGTGAACAATGGGCACATTTCCCTGGTCGTTCGTGGTCACGTTTTGCTCCACCTTCAACCATAGTTCGTTGAATATCAATCATCATATTCTTCATCTCGTTCTTGGCAGACATAGTCCATTCAATTGAATGGACGGATTCAGACCCGTAGCGAAGAAGTCCGAAGGGTGGAGATTTTCCTGTTACGGCAGTGATTAATTGCAGGTATGCCAATACCTGGAAACGATGACTTTTGTGTGGATTTTTCGGAGTTCTACCGGACTTGAACTCAACTGGAATCATGTCCTCTCCAATTTTAGTAATCTGATCTGGTCGACCCCGAAGGCCTGATTCAGGATCCTCAAGGAGAAGTGCCCCTCCTCCATCGCTGTATCGAATATCCCCTAATCCGTCCATTCCAATTTTTTCGTCCGTTTCTTCGATATTCTGATTTGCTCGTAGTGCAGCTTGCAATCGTGTGTTGGCGAGCAACGTCCAAACAAGAGCAATTACAAGCAAAGCAAAGGTCGCGACGCTTCGATTATCTGCGAAATTTAAGGCGATTCCGTGAAGGCTCAAGGCCACTGCTGCGAACAGAATCAATGCTTCTGGTCGACCGAAGGTAAACCATCCATCCTGGGAAAGGCGCCATGGCTTCGATAGTGGATGGAGATGATCTCCGATTTCAGAGAGGGCCTTTGGGGCATCAACAAGCTCTTCGTCCCAACCGATCCACGTCCTCCAAGGAAGGAAAAGTAGGGCGATAGCAACTAGAAGCCAAACAAGAGCAAGCAGTACGAGATACCCTCCGATGGATTTGGCAATTTGGTCATCAATCGTTCCGTCCTGAACGAAATAGAAAGCAGCCGTATCTGCGGCCAGAGTGAGTACTACTGAGAACCACCAAGACCAGATGACGAGGTTCTTGGTGAACCGTTCCCGCGCCAAGTTTCTTTCTACAATCATTGTGTGGAGTTTTTCATGCTCCTCGATACCACGGCGAACTTCTTCTCCTTTGGCCGAGACACCCTCTTGGGACAATCTCCAACTCATTGGACAGTATACGAAGCGCTCTACGTCTGATGCCGAGACGTGAATTGGTTTTCCGTCAGAATCCACCCAAAAACCTTGGTCGCCTTTACGACCTTCCATGAGAGGAAGGCGAAGCGATTCAGACAGGTTCACGATGGTAATTTGAAGTTCATACATCTAAGGTCTTTGTACGAATCACGAGGTAATTGAAGATGGGTGGCGCAGCGAAGTGGTTATGAATGGGCGGAAAGTGGGCGCGTTGCTGAGTCACATGATGGAAGTCGATTACCTCATTCCCCGCGACATGTATGAACAGCATTTCGTGCATATTGGAACCCAACAAAGTAGTGCACATATGACACCCTTCCTTGAGTCTGAGAAGCAGGAAGGTACAGGACTCTACTTGATTGATCTTGAGCAGACAAACAGCCGTTTCTTCACGGTTGCTAACTTCCTAAGCCGCTTCAAGCCAGAGAACATTCTAGTCGTCAGTGCTCGCCAGTATGGCCAGCGTCCTGCACGCCGTTTCGCTCAGGCGATTGGTGCTCGGCATATCGTCGGGCGTTTCATCCCCGGTACTCTTACCAACCCTCGTCTACGCAGTTACATCGAGCCCGAGGTCATTATCGTGACAGATCCTCAGGCTGACCAGCAAGCACTTTCCGAGGCAGTCAATACTGGACTTCCAGTAGTCGGTATCTGTGATGCTAACAACACGCTCCGCTTTGTCGACTTGGTTCTTCCAGCTAATAACAAGGGTCGCCGTAGTCTTGCTCTAGTTTACTGGCTCCTCGCCCGCGAGGTAGTCAAGGCACAGGGGCGCGTCTCTGACTCTGATTGGGCAAAGGCCGAGCAGATTGAGGACTGGGAGTCCTCCTTCTGATTATTCGTCACTGTCAAGACCTCATGCCCCTCCCCGCGGCTATGGACCCTGTCCCGTTGTTCCTGGCTCCTATGGCAGGAGTCACGGATCTTCCATTCCGGCTTCTTGCCCGAGAATGTGGTGCTGATATCACGGTGACTGAGTTCACAGCAGCAGCAGGTCTGAACCGAGATGATGCACGAAGTTGGCGGCGCCTAGAATCTGATCCACGGGAATCTCCGTTTATTCCACAGATTTTTGGGGGTGTCGAGGAGGAGATGGTTGGTACTACACGAGCTCTGTCCTCTGTTGCTGATGTAATCGATCTCAACTTTGGTTGCCCGGCTCCAAAGGTCTGCAGGAACTCAGCAGGGGCTGCTCTTCTTGGTGACCCTGATCGTCTTGTCTCGATGGTCCGAGCATGTATTGCAGCAAGCGATGTTCCTGTTAGCGTCAAGGTTAGACTTGGTACTGGTTCGGGGCCAAACACGGCACTCAATATCGCTCAGCGTCTCGAAGCTGAAGGGATCTTGCGAATAGCAGTTCACGGCAGAACACTGCGCCAGAGGTACTCTGGAGATGCTGATTGGCATCAGATTAGGGAGATGGTAGATGCTTTGTCGATTCCAGTAATTGCCAACGGTGATGTCATCGATGCAGATTCGGCGAAGAGGTGCCTAGAGGTTACGAATGCGGCAGGTTTGATGATTGGCCGTGCAGCTATCGGTAACCCAGACATTTTCCGCCGGATTAAATCGGGGTTGGGTTGGTCTACTAGCCTGGCTCCGTGGGTGGATCTCGAAGCTCAAGCTGCACCTGGTTGCGAACGTGCAGCAATCAAGCTCTGGGCTTGGCGGCGCTACTGTGAATTGGCAGAGGAGGCATACGGTGATAGGCGAAACACGCACCTTAAGCGACATGCAATCTCATTCACGAAGGGTATTGCTGGTGCAAGTAAGATGCGCATTCGCCTCCATAGAACCCTTGCTGCAAAGGACCTAATGCATACAGTTGACGAGTTCCTTGAGACCTCTATGCGAGGTAGTAGTATCATTGTATGAGGTCTACGTACTTCTCAGTAATCATCTCTAATCTTCGGAGTAACCGATCAACACGATCCTCAATCTTACGTTTCACCGTTGCCGCATCCTTCCCTGCAAGTCGGTATCCATATGGTACCCGTCCGCCGAGGGTATTCACTAGGAGGCAGCGAGCTTCAAGATCGACGTCCTTGAGAACATCTTCAACACTTTCTGTTGTCAATCGGCCCTGCTTCAGAGCGTCGATAAGAGTAGTCGCAACCCCCTCATCAAGTCGTCCTAGGCCTCCACGTCCCAGTAACCACCGTTCCCCTCGGCTTGCCCACTGGTGGGTCAGGCCTACGAAGACGTCATGCGGAATCCGGTCACTCAGGAGAACACGTTCAACCATGTGGCTGGCTCGAAAACGGTCGAGGACACCAAGAATACGGGTGCGAGTCTCAGATGTCTTATCCATGAGCACATCTGTAGTTATTGGACGTAGTGAGTTGGCTAGAACATCAAAAGTTCTCAAGGCAAGATCGTCTTCAATGCGTCCTCGAGAACCACAGTATCCTAGGTCCCTCATTAGATGATGTAACTCATCATCTCCCTCTTCCATTGGGCCGGCTTCAGCGATAGAAATGCGGAATGAGAGATCTTCAGTTCCTTGCTGTAGTGCTTCAAGTGTCATCCGATCATTGGATTCTACAATACGATTGTCGAATGCTGTAAGGCGCTGCTTCAGAATGGTACGTGCTTGATTTGCAATTAGCTCGATGGTGTTAGGTAACGACCCATTTCGGAGAACATGGTGCTTCCATCTATCTTCAGTAATCACACTCAAGATTCCGGCAGACCTCAACTTAACCAGTTGATGATGTAGAGCAGTGGAACTCATTCCAGCAGCTTCTTGGAGAGTCCGACTGTCCCACCCTCTTCGTGGTTCTGTAAGGAATTGATCTCGCATCAATCGATGTAGGGCGCCACGAGAATCTTCGACAGAGTCACCCTGCCCCCGTCGACGGATAAGTCCGAGAGAATCGAGAATCCAAGCTAGGTGTACATCGGGGTCATCTGTGCCAATAGGCATCGGATGTTCCTCAAGCTTCAGGATGAACACAGGCCTTGTTCTCTGGTTCAGGCTCAATAGGATTCGGACGAAGATGTACGAATAGCCATTGATTCAGACCCGAATGGATTCATCCAGCCAATCATATTCGATGTTGCCATTTCTCAGCCCTGCAAGATGAGGTGCAAGTTGGAGGTCGCTACTGTGCATGATTCCTCGTCTCCGGAGGACAGTTATTGCCGAATGGACCGATGCGCGTGAACGTCCAAGGTTTCGGGCAAGTTGCGCCTGAGATCGAGGCAACTCATCTCTGCAAAGATGAGCCACTACAAGACGTTGGACTGTGGAGAGGCCAACGGGCATCATTGCAGCCGCTCGTTCGTCATCCCCTACTGTGATTCCTGATAGGATTTCCATCTGGGCAGGTGCACCTGCATAGTGGCAGGATCGCCCATTGACGTGGACAACGGTGACAGATTGTTCAGCAATCAGGACGTCGAGATGATGACGAAGTGTACCATTGGCCGCATTGAGTTCACGCTGCAGTTCCCTGTATGGGAGGCCAGGCTTTCGTTCAAGGAGAGATAGGACTCTCTTGCGTAGTGGATGTTCCCAGTGGTCATTGGGTGAACTTATGGCGCCAGTGGCTCCAAATCCCGTAAGATTTGCTCCCAATCCTGCGATACCGCTTGCTACACCGATGATTCCACCGAGGACCCATGGATGGCGTTGATGCCATTGACGAAGCAGGGGCATGTGTTACGTTTCTATCCGAACGGACTTCAAGCCATTGGTTCGATGTTCAGACATCTTCTTCGATAATTGCACCGTTGCGGATTTTCATGTATGCAACTAGTGGACTGAGGAGTTTGCCACAATGAGTCCCATGTTCTGTAAGCTTGTAGGATACGCGGACTGGGGGCCCTTCAATCACGATACGATCGATTAGACCGGCTTCTTTGCAGGCGCGGAGCTTGTCTGATAGGGTACGACTGCTGATGCCATTGAGAAGGTGACGTAATTCATTGAAACGACGCTCTCCCGCGATGTAAAGGGCAGCAAGAATCTCAATAGTCCACCGTGATCCGAACCCCCCGAGTGCCTCGACACCAGCTTGAACCTCCCAAGCGATGTTGTGAATCTCATCATCACTGTATTTCTCTAGTGTTGATCGAATATCACTACCATGGTTTCTAACTTGTCCGATAGTGGTGTTAATGGATGCTAAATCATCCGATTTTATACTCATTGATGGTTCAACCATGATGCAACCAGAGGAACTTGGTGTATAAATTGCACCCTACTAGTATTGCGTTTAGTCATAGATTCATATAGTACCGGATACAAGTATAGTGTGAAACTGGAAGCAGATTTCAGAAGTGATACAGATGGACCGATACATGGAAAATTGGATGGATGATTGGAGTACTAAGATGACCGCTAAGGAAAAGCAAGAAGGGCGCTTGTTTGATCGCCTTCTCAAGTGGTGGTGAATGTATGTCAGCGGTGAAGGAATTCATGATTCGTGCTGTAACAAACTGGCGCGCGCCCTGGTATGCAACTCCTCCGAGGTAGTGACCCGTTGATTGAGGGCATGCCCTCATCATTCGTTGGTGTAGGACGGTCTTCGGCCCTGAATTAGGGCAGAGAGTCCTTCGTAGGCATCCTTCGTGGAGAAGATAGCCTCTAGATGTTCAAGCTCCTTATCCAATCCATCTGTGAGATCATTCGATCCGGCAATATCGATGAGTTCGCTTGCCATTCGAAGAGCGATAGGAGCGGTACGGGAGATTTGCTTCAACTGACGCCCAGCATAGGCTTCGTCGACGGGGGCAGGGGGGTCTTTTCCTTCGAGAATAGCCCTCACGTTCTCATCGCAGTAGAAGGCAACAGCGGACTTGATTGTGTCTGATAATCGAGTGGGCTGACCAGCATACTTCATTTCCGGCTTCCCTATTTCAGCAATCTCTTCGACAGTAGTATCAACGTCTGATGGGCTTACGAAATGAGTCAATAGTCCGAGATCTGCAGCATCCTGTGGACCTATCCAATTGCCTGCTAGAACTGCCCATCGAGCCGCAGGAAGCCCACATATTTTGGCGGTTCTCTGTGTTCCGCCGAGGCCGGGATAGATTCCGATACTGGTCTCAGGGAATCGGAATTGAGTCCTCCTCGTACCAACACGATAGTCACAAGCGAGGGCAAGTTCCAATCCTCCGCCAAGAGCAAGACCTGTGGTGAGTGCAATCGTAGTCTTCGGACTATTCTCAATCTTGTCAAAAACTGCATGCCCTTCGGCAGTGAAATCGTAGATCTTTGGGAAAGCATCCTCATCTAGGCGGTCGACGAAGAACTTCACATCCGCTCCTGCAACGAATGCCTTTCCTGCACCTTCGAGTACGATAGTGTCCACTGAATCATCTTGATTCAGTGCATCCATAACAGCGCCAAGTTGCTCAACAACCGTCTCATTGAGCGCATTCATGGCTTCGGGCCGGTTGATGTTTACAGTAGCAATTGTGCCACGAATTTCTGCATCTACAAACTCGAAGATCCATGGATTGCCCATTTCTGCCTTCATCTGAAGGAAATCAGGAAGCGTGAATCCATCTCCATTCGTGTGTAGTGCAGTGTAATCAGTTGCCATTCTATGTGCTTCGGAAACGCCAACTTCATTCATGAGCTCAAAAGGGCCAGCAGCCCATCGCAATCCAACCTTAGCGCCTCGATCTACATCCTCCATCGTGCAGATTTCTTCTTCGACAATCTGAGCGGCAATTGCAAACACTGTACCAAGGAGGCGCTCTCGGATAGTGGTGGATGTTTGAGTGTCACAGGATCCGTCGTCACCAATATCCCACATAGATTCTGATTTGACCAGATCGCGTAGATTTCCAGCGCCATTGTAGCGTGGAGTATCCAACTGTTCTGCGAGGTAATCTGTAGAATGAAGAGCGATTGGTGGGCCAGTGAGATTCATGAGCGCAAACGGCCCCATGCCGATATTGAATGCATCACATGCCACCGTATCGATTTGAGCAGGCGTACCAACACCTTCCTCCATCAGAAGACAAGCTTCGTTAAGCCAAGGGACAAAGAATCGATTCACGACAAATCCTGGACGGTCTTTGCAGACGATAACGACCTTACCAAGTTGTTTACAATACTGTACTACACGGGAAATAGTGTCTTCAGATGTGTCCTTAGATGGGATGACTTCAACCAATCGATTCTTGGCAGGGTGGTAGAAGAAGTGGAGTCCAACAAAGCGATCCGGCCGAGCAGTTGCGCTAGATAAATCGTTGACACTAAGGGATGATGTGTTGGATGCGAGAATGGTATCCTCACCACAACTTGCATCGAGGGTATGGAATACGGCTGACTTAATATCGAAGTCCTCAAACACTGCTTCAATCACGAGATCGGTGTCATGAGCGACGTTTTCAACGCCAATAACTCCGGTGATTCTTCCCTTGATATCTTCGACTTGAGTTTCTGAGAAAATGCGGCGTTCAACAGCCTCCTCGAGAAAGTTCGCGATAATACTCTGGCCTCGTTCGACCCACTGAGCCTCTCGATCCACCATTTGAACATCGAATTGTTCCTGAGCAGTCTTTTGCGCAATCCCACTTCCCATATTGCCAGCGCCGACGACGGCCACCTTCTCGATAGGTGCACTCATGGCTCTGCGCTGTTGCGAACCGTCCATGAATGCAACGGCTCGATGAGGATTAGGTTCTAACCTGCCAACTTGGACGAATGATGATAACCTCCGGCACTGAAAATCATTTGATGAATCGCACAGCAGCGATGGTTACCACCCTTCTCTTGCTGCTTGTAGTATTCGTACCTGTAACGAATAGTCAACAAAATGGGAACACCGGAACTACCTGTGGATGCCATGGTGGTCAGGATTCTTCGACCACAGTTTCGGTCATAGGTCAACCGACTTCGTACATTCCAGGTTCCACATACTCCTTGTCAATCACTGTTTCTTCGACCACGGTTTCCGGTGACAAGGGTGGATTCTCTATGCGTTCGACTGCGGGGGCCTTCTCCAATCCCGGTCTTAATGCGAAACTCGATTCAGGAAAGGTCACACATTCCACTATCTCTGTGCGAAATTGGAGTGTTGATTGGACTGCTCCGGTTGCAGGTACGGGCACTGTCACCATCAGCGGAACCGGCAATGCTGCCAATGGAAACAGTGCCAATTCAGGCGATGCATGGAACTCTTACAGCATCCAAATCCCTGAAGCAACCTCGCAGAATTTAGCTCCTACAGCATCGAATCTGCAGGTCACACCTGCTATACCAACTGTTCTCACAGGTCTCACTCTGATTTACACATATGATGATACGGAGGGTGATTCTGAATCTGGGACCTCGATTGAATGGTTCCGTGATGGAGTATCTGCCCCCGAGGTTGCAGATTCACTTACAGTATCTGGATCTTTTCTGTCTCGTGGAGAAACATGGAGCGTCACCGTGACCCCATCCGATGGGACAAATCAGGGTAATCCGCAGAACCTTGGTTCAATTATCATTAGCAATGCTGCTCCTACGGCAGACTCTGCAGTTATCATTCCAAGTTCTCCGTCCCAAAGTGACAATCTAAGCGTGCAGTATACATTTGACGATGCAGACCTTGATTCTGAATCGGGGACAATCATTAGTTGGCATTTGGATGGAGTTCATATCCCTGAACT
>Ga0163179_10000946_pt1 | contig 20767 bp, 12 predicted proteins | sample AtlANTMetagenome_FD_109643 | JGI IMG/M metagenome (GOLD analysis project Ga0163179, IMG submission 109643) | Marine eukaryotic phytoplankton communities from the Atlantic Ocean - Atlantic ANT 2 Metagenome | ecosystem: Environmental > Aquatic > Marine > Oceanic | place: North Atlantic Ocean...
GGGCGATCATTTTCCCGAATCCTTCCTCGGGGTTCCCGAAGACGGAGCGACGGCGCCCGCCGGTCCGCGAGTGGCCGAAGACGGTGTCACCGTCCCAGCCGAGGTTCCGGAAGGTGATCTTCCTGTCGGGCCAGCGCAGGGTGAGGGAGGTTTCAAGATGTCCGTGCTGCCGGGCCCTCTCGAAGAACGAATTTCCGAGAAAGACGACCCGGTCGCCCTCGTGCAACTCGAATGCCGGGGGAGCCTGTTTCGGTTCCCCCGCGAGCCCGGGGGAAGCCCCGGCCAGCCCGAGCAGAAGGATCGTTCTGCAGAATCTCGCCATGAGGACAGTCTGACGGGATGCCGGGCGGGGGAAAGTCTCAACTGCCGAGGGTTCACTTGATTACCCGGACGAGGGTTTCGCCCCAGTGGTCGACCGCGATTCCCTCGCTGCGAAGGCTTGCGGTGATGACCCTTAGTTCCGGGCCGGAGGAGGGGTCCACCAGGAGAGGGACGGTTATTTTCCGGGTGGCTCGTGGTGGGGGGGTGATCTCCGGGAGGGCGGCCGCCACCTTCAGGCCGTTGCTTTCTTCCATCCGGATCGAAAAGGTGTGCTCCTGCTGGGCATGGTTCCAGAGACGGAGTTCGATCTCAAGGCGCTCCGCGGCCCTTGCTTCACTGGCATACGGATGGAACCAGGCCCACTCCTCGTCAACCGCGTAGCTCGGACCGTCCCACGGGTCCGGGTCCGCGGTCATGGAGGCCCTTATCCGATACTGCTTCTCAAGTTAGTCCAGCTCCCTGCCGGTGAATCTGACGAGGCATCGAGGTTGGATTGACGAGGGGAAAGGATTTCGCTTCGGTAAGGACCATGAAGTTACTGCCTGCCTGCCTGCTTCCGGCTTTTCTCCTCGGCGGATTACCAGCCGCCGCGGCCGAACTCCGGATCACTGAAACTGACAAATCAATTACGATCACGCGTGGCGAGGCGACAGTGCTGACCTATCACAAGGCCGAGGTGCCGCCGCCGGAGGGAGTGGACGCGATCTACAGAAGGAGCGGTTTCATTCATCCGCTCTGCGCGCCGAACGGGGAACCGGTGACGGGAATTCATCCTGCGGATCATTATCATCACCTCGGAATCTGGCATGCCTGGGTGAAGACGAGACATGGAAAGGACAGTCCTGATTTCTGGAATCTGCGGGGCAGGACGGGGCGGGTGCGATATGTAAAGACGATCCGGGTGCAAGAGGGTTCGGACCGCGACCCGTCCGTGGGGTTTGTTGTCGAGCAGGAGCAGGTGGCCTACAAGGGCAAGGAACGGAGGGAGACCGTGGTTTTGAAGGAGCAATTCGAAATTCAGGCAGATTTTGCCGGGGGAGAGAACCGGGTGCATTACCGGGTTCAGCAGACCAATGTCAGCGAGCAGTCCCTGGTTCTACCTGCCTATCGCTATGGAGGTGGATTGGCCTACCGAGCTCCGCATCACTGGGACCGGACCAACAGCGACTACCTGACCTCCGAGGGACTGGACCGGACCAACAGTCATGCCACCCGGGCCCGGTGGGTAGCGATGTGGGGCCCCACCTCAAAGGGCGTTGCAACCCTGACGGTCATGATTCATCCTGAGAACAGGGACTTTCCCCAGCGCCTGCGGACGTGGCCTGCAAGCAGTCACAACGGCGCGATTTTCTTTAATATCGTCCCGACGCAGGAGCACGCTTGGGAGATCAAGCCGGGAGAGCGTATCTCGGAGTCTTATCTTCTCACAGTGAGTGACGGGAAACCAGACAAGGCAAGGATCGGAGAGGGCTGGAATGCTTGGGCGGGTGATTCCCTGAAGCGGCCTGAGTCGCTGGAGAAAAACGCGCAGCCCTGATTTTCGTTTTTGCAAGCGTGGTGATCTGAGAGTTCTCCTGCCCCTGTCGGGACTGTTTTTCTGGCAGGGTGACCAAACTCAAACAACAGCGGCATGAAGTTTCTACTCTGTTTCCTTGGCCTCGCCATCCTTGCGGGTGAGCTGGAGGCCTCCCGTCCGAATATCCTGCTGGTCCTGACTGATGACCATCGCTGGGACGCACTCAGTGCTCAGGGGCACGCTTTTCTCAAGACCCCCAATCTCGACCGGCTCATTGCGGAGGGGGTGCACTTCGAGAATGCCTTCGTGACGACCTCGCTCTGTTCCCCGAGCCGGGCGACGATTCTTACCGGGCGGTATGCGCATAACCACGGGGTGGTGGACAACTATCATCCCGTCCGGGCGGATCTCGTGTTTTTCCCTGAACTCCTGCAGGACGCGGGCTACGAAACCGCTTTTGTGGGGAAGTGGCATATGGGGGATACGGACGAAAAACAACGGGGGTTTGATCACTGGGTGAGCTTCAGGGGGCAGGGGGTGTATGCGGCCCGGGAAGGGGATCTCAAGGTGAAGGGCCGTTACGTTCCGCAGGCAAACCGGACTGGGTTTAACGTCAATGGCACGCGTGTCGCCCAGAACGGCTATATTACTGACGAGCTCACCGAATACGCACTGGAATGGCTGCGACCGCGGATTGGCGTGGAGAAGAATGGGCGGGAGGAGGCAAAGCCATGGTTCCTTTACGTCTCCCACAAGGCGGTGCATGCGGATTTTCTTCCTCCCAACCGGCATGCCTTCAAATATGAGAAGGAGCCCTTCACGCCTCCGGTGACCTGGGCGGACAAGCCGGAGGCTTTCCGTGATGTCCCGCGCTGGGTCATGAACCAGCGCAATTCACGTCACGGGGTGGAATTTGCCTACTACATGAATCTCGACCTGGAAAGATACTACAAGCGCTACTGTGAGACCCTCCTGGCGGTTGACGAGAGTGTGGGTGCGCTGGTGGATGTGCTGGAGGACCGGGGGGAGCTGGACAATACCCTGGTGCTCTATCTCGGTGACAATGGTTTCCTGTTTGGTGAGCATGGTCTCATCGACAAGCGTTGCGCCTATGAAGAGTCGATCAGGATTCCGATGATCGCCCGCTGGCCCGGGGTCCTTGGGCAGGGCATCAAGGTAAACAACCTCGTAGCCAACCTTGACGTGGCCCCCAGTCTGCTGGCAGCGGCGGGCGTCGAGGTTCCCAAGATCATGGACGGACGGGATGTCCTTCCCCTCGTCCGCGGGAAGGTGTCCGGCAAAGAGCCTCCGTGGCGCAGGGAGCTTCTGTATGAGTACTACTGGGAGCGCAATTATCCCCAGACCCCTACCGTGCACGCCCTGCGGGGAGAGCGCTTCAAGTATATCCGGTATCACGGGGTGTGGGATGTAGATGAGCTCTATGACCTTGCGAACGACCCCCGTGAACAGAAGAACCTGATCAATGACCCGGCCTATGCCGCCGAGGTCGAGGAGATGAACAAGCGCCTGTTTGAGCAGTTGGCCTCCACCCGGGGAATGTCCATTCCCCTGTTGGAGGACAGGGGCCGGCAGTTCTATCACCGCAAGATTGATGGCGGAAGGGGCGCGCCGTTTCCGACCTGGTTCTATCGGCCGGCCGGCACGGATGGTAAATAAGTCCCGGGGAGGAGGGGTTGGATTGTAGTTGGTTCAGGCTGCGGAATACGGTGTGATCCGGAGCTGATTCCCCGGGGGAAGCCACTTTGATGCCCAGCCGAACGCTAACAAAGCATGCCCGTGCCCTGGTGGGGACGATGGGGATGATCACGGTTTCGGCTGCGGGTAGTGAATTGCAGGAGGGGAGTTTCGAGGATTCCCTTGCCCGGGTGTTCAGTTCCAAAGTGCGTCTTGCGGATAAGCGACTGGTTGCACTGCAGGATAAGCTGTCTCTGCTGCCGAGTCTGGATTGGGTCCACCGCAGCCCGAGGCATGGTTTCCACAGCAGTCAGGGCTTCGAGCAGGAGGCCCCGGAATGGCTGCAGGTTGATCTCGAGGGGGTCTACCCCATTGACATGATTGCCGTCATGGCGGCGGATGTGGAATCACCTCTCGCCTCGGAAGAAGCCTACGCTTTTCCCCTTCGCTTCAAGATTGAAGCTTCCCTCGAGGAAGACATGTCGGATGCCGTGATCATTGCGGATGAAACGATGGAGGATTTTCCCAACCCCGGAAGATTCCCTGTCGTGTACGAGCAGGCCGGGCATCAGGCGCGTTACATCCGTTTCACCTCGTTCAAGCACACGGCCACCCGGGACGGGGATTTCATCTGGGCCCTTGGCGAGCTCATGATTCTCTCGGGCGACCGGAATGTTGCCCTGAACCGGCCTGTCTCTGCGAGTTCGCAGGGCCTTCAGCTGGGGCCAAGCTGGATGCTCATGGCCGTGAACGATGGTCACAGCAGCGCAGGGACTCCAGTTTCAGGCCGGCGGAGTCCCACTTTTGGCTATCGCTCAAGTCCAGCCGAGTCGAACCTGGCCGTGCGCTGGGTGACGGTGGACTTGGGAGAGACCCATGCCCTGACGGAAGTGAGGCTTGTTCCGGCCTGGCCCTCGGAAGTGGCTTATGAAGCGGGAATGGGATTTCCACGGAGCTTCAAGGTTCTGCTCTCCGATGACCTGTCCTTCCGGAGAAGCGTTGAGTTGCCGGTGCGGGCGCGGGTGGCCAATCCGCGGAACAATCCCTATTCGATCGATGCCCAGGGACAGAAGGGTCGCTACCTGCGGGTAGAGGCTTCGCGCCTGTGGAAGCATGGCGACCTGCGGGTCTTTGCCCTGGCCGAAGTGGAAGCCTACGCCGGAGAGGAAAACGTGGCTCTGGGCAAACGGGTGATCGTGAGCGACGTGCCGGAGGGCGGAGACTTCGAGCGCTGGGCCCCGGAGTATCTGGTTGACGGTCACTCAAGCAGGGCGGAACTGGTGGCCTGGCGCCACTACTTCCGCAGCCTGGATGAGCGGCAGAAGCTCGAGCGGGAGCAGAGCGGGTTAGTGCTCAAGCGCGATGCCATTGCTCTTGGGGTCGCGGACGGTGTCATCATGGCGGGTAGCGGAGTGGCAGGGGTGACTATGGTGGCTCTGCTGGCAGTCGTTGTCCGGCAGGGGGCGGTTCGACGGCGTGATCGCGTGAAGCTGCGGGAGCAAATTGCACGTGACCTTCACGACGAGCTCGGGAGCAACCTAGGCAGTATTTCGCTGTTGAGCGAACTGGGGAGCAGGCTGAACGGTTTGCCCGCCGAGGTCCTCGCGGACTTTTCGGAGATTCACAAGACGGCCGAACGTTCCGCGGAGGCCATGCGGGACATCGTGTGGCTGATTGATTCCGGCTCGTCGACGCTGCGGGAACTGGTGGCCAAGATGCGGGAAGCCGCTGAGCGCCTCGTGGGAGACAACCTGCAGTTGCGGGTGACCCCGGAGAATATGGAGGACCATGAGCTGGCGCTGCTTTTCCGGCGGCACACCCTGTTTTCCTTCAAGGAGGGCCTCAACAACGTGCGTCGTCACGCAGCGGCTTTTCAGGTGAATGTGACCATAGATTGCAGCGGGGGGGCCCTGCGGTTCAAAATTGAAGACGATGGAGTGGGATTTCGCGTCGACGAACGGACCGGTCTGGGTAACGGTCTGCTGAACCTCAGGAAGCGGGCGAAAAGCCTGCATGGAACCTGCGAGATTGATAGCCAGCCGGAAGGCGGAACGACGATACTCTTCGAAGCACCACTGAAAACCAGAAAACATGGGGGAATCAGCTGAGCTCACAACCGAAACGCGCGTCTGGCTTGTGGAGGACAACGAGGCCTTTCGCCACACTGTGAAGCGGGTGGTAGACGAGTTGGACGGGATGTCCTGCGAGGAGACCTTTCCATCGGTGGAGGAGGCCTTCACGAAACTGGGGGGGGGAGTGCCTGAACCCGATGTCATCCTGCTCGATGTGCAATTGCCCGGTATTGACGGCATCAGCGCCCTGAGCAGTTTTCGTGAGCGGGCACCCGGGGCCCGGGTGCTGATTCTCACGGTCTTCGACGACACGGACAAGATTTTCCGCGCGGTCTGTGAGGGAGCGGCCGGGTATGTCCTGAAGAGTGCGGGAATCGACGAGATTGGCCGTGCCATCCAGCAGGTGCTGGCCGGGGGGGCCCCGATGACGCCCAAGGTGGCCCGTAAGGTGCTTGATGTCTTCACCAATCTCGAAGGAGCAGGAGAGCGCGAGCCGAGCAGGCTCTATAACCTGACAGGCCGCGAACAGGATATCCTGCGCCTGATGGCAGACGGGCTCATCAAGAAAGAGATTGGAGCAAGGCTCGAGATCAGTGTGCACACCGTGAGCACGCACCTGCGCAGCGTTTACGAGAAGCTCCATGTGAATACGAACACCGGAGCAGTCGCCAAGGCGTTGCGGGAAGGAATCATCTAGGGACAACGGGCCTCCCCTTGCGGGGGGATCTCTGCTTGCACTCGCACCCGGACCCTTGAAACTCCTTCCATGAATCGTAGATTGTTTCTCGGAGCAGCGGCAGCCGCTGTCGGGGCACCTCTCGGGTCCGGGCGTTTTGCGGAGCGCAAGGGGGATGCGCGGCTTCCGATCGGCCTGGCAGCCTACTCGTTCCGGGATCACTTTGCCTGGATGAAGGGAAAGACCCGCAAGCCAGGGGGCGAGGTGATGGACATGTTCTCCTTCGTGGACTTTTGTGCCGAGCATGGCTGTCACGGGGCGGAGCTGACGAGCTACTTCTTCCCGGGCAATGCGGATGCCGATTACTTCCACAAGGTCAAGCGTCACGCCTTCCTGCGGGGAGTGGATGTATGTGGCACGGCGATTGGAAACGATTTCTCCACGGGAAAGGGTGACCGCCTCGATGAAGAGATCGTGGCGGCCAAGGCATGGCTGAAGAAGGCCGCCCTCATGGGCGCTCCGCATGTCCGGTTCTTCGCGGGCACGGGGAAGGGCTTTGCCGCCGGGGATGAGCGGGTGGAGACCGCCGTGGCTGCGCTCAGGGAATGTGCCGCTTATGCAGGGGAGCTCGGCCTATTCATCGGGATTGAGAATCACGGGGCGATTACGGCGGATTTTCTCCTGGAACTCGTGAAAAAGGTGAACAGCCCGTGGGTGGGCATCAACCTCGATAGCGGAAACTTCATCTCCGATGACCCCTACGCTGACTTTGAACGGTGTGCGCCATGGGCGGTTAATGTTCAGCTCAAGATCCATATCCGACGTAACGAACCTGCGGACCTGCCCCGGCTGATCGGGCTCCTGCGCAAGGAGAGTTACCAGGGGTATGTGGTGCTGGAATATGAGAGCGGTGAGCCGTTCGAGGAAATTCCGGGCTACCTCAGGAGCCTGCGCGAGTTGTGCGCGTAGAGGAAGCCATGGCGCCCAAAGGTGTTCCTGTCGCACCCTGTCGGAATTGTTTCGTCAGGAGAGCGGCAGGGGGTGGGAAGCCGCGGAGGGGTTCGTTCACAGCCGGCGCAGAATCTCGTCCACGTCGTAGACGCATCCGCCCCACGATCCACCGGATGCATTCTGGAGAGCGGCCCAGAGCCTGGTATCGTCTGGCAGCCGAGGGTCGGGGGAGAGCTCGGGATGGGTGCGGCGAGCCAGGAACTCCTCCAGATTACCTGCGAATTCGGCGATGCCCTCCAGGGTCCGGGTGTCGATGCGGATGCGGATGGGATCCCCGTCGCGGAGCTTGCCGATCGGTCCGCCGGCAAGTGCCTCGGGAGAGGCGTGGCCCAGACAGGGGCCGGTGGAGACTCCGGAGAATCGTCCGTCGGTGAGGACCGCGAGATTCTTCCCCACGGAAGAGTATCGGAGGGTAGAGGTCACCTGGTAGGTTTCCGGCATCCCGGCCCCGAGGGGGCCGAGACCGGCGAGGACGAGGACGTCGCCCTCCTGCAGGCGGTCTTCCCCGGTCGATTTGAGGGCGGCAATGGCAGCCTCCTCTGAGGCGAATACTCGAGCCGGTCCTTCATGAAGGAAGACTCCCGCGTCGTCCAGCAGCTCCGGTGCGATAGCCGTGCTTTTGACGACCGCCCCTTCAGGAACGAGGTTTCCCTGTACGAATGTGACGGTGCTGGGGAAGGAGTTTCCGGGAGGACGGATGACATCATCGGGATTGATCCCGTCCAGCGCGGTTAACTTTTCACGGAAGAGGCGGCGACGGTCCGATTGTTCCCACCAGGCGAGGTTCTCGCCGAGGGTTCTGCCACTGACGGTCGGAGCATCAAGTCTGAGGAGACCATGGTCTCGGAGATGCAGCATGACTTCAGGGACTCCTCCCGCCAGGTAGACCTGCACGGTAGCAAATCCATGGGGTCCATTGGGCAGGGCGTCAACAAGGCGGGGAACCTTCTGATTGATCGCCTGCCAGTCCTCGACCTTGGGGCGTGGCAGGCCGGCGGCGTGGGCGACGGCGGGAATGTGCAGGATCAGGTTGGTGGAGCCCCCGAAGGCGGCATGAAGGACGAGGGCGTTGTGGAATGAGGCTTCCGTCAGAATGGAGGAGAGAGGCGTATCCCTGACGGTCATGTCCATGAGCGCAAGGGCTGAGCGGCGGGCCATGTCGCGCCAGGCCTCCGATCCGCTGGGCACGAGAGCGGCATGGGGCAGGGTCATCCCCAAGGCTTCGGCGATAACCTGGGTGGTCGCTGCGGTGCCAAGAAACTGGCAGCCTCCACCGGGAGAGCCACAGGAGCGGCAGGCGGTCTCGGAGGCGGTCTTGAGATCAATTTCGCTGTGTGCGAAGCGGGCTCCTACGGACTGGACCTTGGCGAGGTCTTCTCCTTCCTCGGAGAGAAGGGTCACCCCGCCCGGGACAAGGATGCCGGGAAGTTGGCCAGTCCCGGCGAGGGCCATCATCATGGCTGGGAGCCCTTTGTCGCAGGTGGCCACGCCCATGACTCCCTTCGCGGTGGGCAGGGAGCGGGTGAGTCGGCGGAGGACAATTGCGGCATCATTGCGATAGGCCAGCGAATCGAACATGCCGGTCGTCCCCTGGGATCGGCCATCGCAGGGGTCACTGCAGAAGGCCGCGAATGGAATCCCACCCCGCTCCTTGAAGACCGTGGCGGCCTCCTCCATGAGGAGGGAGACTTCCCAGTGCCCGGTGTGCAGGCCAAGTGCGGTGGGAGTACCATCAGGCTGACGGATGCCGCCGGAGGTGGAGAGCATGAGAAACTCCGGGCGTCCGAGGGAGGACGGGTCCCAGCCCATGCCGGCGTCCTGGGTCCAGCCGAAGACGTCCCCGCTGGGGGAGTCGCGCAGGAAGGAGCCGGTGAAGGGGAGCGCTCCGGTCGGTCCCGGGGCGGTGGTGCGGATTGTGAAGATTTCCGTGTCGCCGGAATCTAGCCGTGGATCGGACATGGCTCGGAAGGGATGAGGTTAGGTAATGGAACTGGCTGGAGCGACGGTGTTCTCGAGGGTCCCGATGCCGTCAATCGTGATGGAGACCACGTCGCCCCCCTGAAGGGTGAAGGGGTGGTCGGGGACGATGCCGGTGCCGGTCATGAGGAGAGCTCCATCCGGAAAATCATTCTCGCGAAAAAGAAAGCCGGCCAGTTCGTCGTAGGTGCGCTTGAGCTGAGAGAGGGCGGTGGTTCCCCGGAAGGCCTCCTCGCCGCTTCTGGATATTCTCAGGGTGATTTCGTCCTCTGGTCCGGGGAGGCTGCCCACCAGGAGGCAGGGGCCGAGGCTGGCGGATCCGGTGTAGACCTTGGCCTGGGGGAGGTAGAGGGGATTCTCGCCTTCGATGGAGCGCGAGCTCATGTCATTTCCGATGGTTGCCCCGAAGACCCTGCCGTTGCGATTGATGGCGAGGGTGAGCTCGGGTTCGGGCACATCCCAGGTGGAATCAGAGCGAATGCCAACTGTCGCTCCGGGGGCCCGGACGCGGCGGGAGGTTGCTTTCAGGAAGAGCTCGGGACGCTCGGCATCGTAGACGAGGTCATAGAAGCGGTCTCCCCCGGCCTCCTCGCTCTCCTCCATGCGGGCTGTCCGGCTCCGATAGTAGGTGACCCCGGCGGCCCAGACTTCCTGGGAGCCGAGGGGCGCAAGAAGTTCGTCCGGGAGAGCGCCCGCAGAAGAGGATTCCCAGGCCTGGTGCACGAGGGTGAGGGAGTCGTCGGCACGAAAGAGCTCATCGATGGACAGGCGGGTGGCTCGCCCTTCGCCATCGCGCTCGAGGTGAACTCCGGCCGGAGTGTTGTAGAGGCGGAACATGGAGGCAGTCTCCAGTTTCGCCGACGGGTTTCAAGTTTCCGTTCTCCGCCCGGGATGCTTGCTAGGAACGGGCAGGCCTCCACTTCCCCCGGGTGGCGATGAAGAGGAGGATCCCAGCCAGAGCCAGAGCGATGGCCCAGCCTCCCCGGGAGGGCTCTCTGAGTTCCGGCATGCGGACTGAACTACGAAGGGGTCCGCGCTGGGAGAGCACGAAGCAGCCATAGCGCAGCACGGCCTCCTCGAGGGCTGCATCGTCGACGGGATCGATTCGGCCGAGGTTCCGTCGCTGGCTCTCCCACAGCGACTGCCCCACCTGGTCGGTGGCAAGGGAGAGCCGGTACATCGTCTCCATGAAGGCGGGGGTGCTGTCGTCCACCACGGGCCAGAGGCTCATGAGGATACTGGAACTGCCGGCGAGGGTGAACCCACGGCGCAGGCCGAGCACTCCGTCCCCGCGGACCGAGTCCCCCATTCCGGAGTTGCAGGAAGAGAGGGTTACCAGGCGGGTGTTCTGCAGGGGAAGGTTCTTCACTTCATTGGAGAAGAGGATGCCATCCTCGTTGAAGGGCACTGCGGTGCCCCGTTCGCGGGCGGCGTGGGCCCGCTTGGCCTCGGTGAGGACCAGACCACTGCGGTAGAAATGATCCGGGGCCTGGTGGAGGTCGTCGAGTTCCACTCTTGCCGAAGCGCCTTCCTCGGCGGGGGGCAGAAGGAAGGCGTGAGAGGAAACGTGGAGGACTACCGGACTTTCGGACAGGCTGCGGACCTGTTGTTCACTGGCGTTGGGCAGGATGGCTCCGTCGGAGCGCCGGGGCATGATTTTCTCCACTCGCTTCAGTTCCTCGCGTACTCCCGGTATGTCAGAGAACCCCTCGATATTATCCAGGATGGAGCGGCTGAGTTCGTCGCTGGTCCCTGCCTCGTCCTCCGCAGGACGCTTGTGGGTCTCGAATTCAGGCACTGCGATGACTGCCCACGGTCCGTCCTGCAGGGCCGGTCGCTTCTCGTTGATGAGGAGGTCGCGGCCGCTCGTGTAGTAGACGAGCTGGCGGAATTTGTTCGCGAGGAAGCGCTTCTCCTCGTCCAGGAGCACGGCGAAGGAGACAAAATTGAGGCCGGCATCGGGAGAAATTCCAATCGTGTCCGTCCCCGCGGGGAGATGCGCGGCTACCGGACCCCAGAAGTGATCGTGCAGGCCCCGCAGGGCCGAGCTCATGCGCAGGAGCGGTGGGTTGGCAGACTGTGCAGAGGTGAGGACGTAGGTCCGGTATTCCAGACGGGCACGCAGGACTCCCAGCCAGAAGTGAAGTTCCTCCTCCGTCCCGAGGGGGATCCATCTTGGTTCACCCACCGGAAGGATGAGAATCGCCCCGTAGGCGTGGCTCCGCTCTCCACTCCGGTTGAGATCGGGGTAGCGGACGTAGTCGACGAAGGCGGACCCGGTTGGAAGAGTGGCCTGGATGGTTTTCCAGGAAGCGGAGATGGAAGAAGTGGCGGAGTCTCGAGGCAGGTTGCGAAGACGGGCCTCCAGTGCCGTGATTTCATCGTGGACCTGTGTGATTTTCTCCTGCTCTGCCTTTCGGAAGAGCAGGTCGTCGAGCTCGCGTTGCTTGCGCTCGAAATCTTCACGCAGGTGCCCGAATTGCGGATCCAGAGAGGCAGTCGTCTTCTCGGAGAGGAGGCTGTCGATAATGCGGGCCTTGGTTCGCAGGAGGGTGTTGGCGATGAAGCCAGGATCCCGGCCCAGTGAACAGGGGAGTGTGAGGAGGTGGTTTTCCCGCAGCCAGTTCAAACGCTGGCGCTCGGTGCCGAAGGAAATGATGTCCTCAAAAAGAATGAGGGCATTTCCGGTGTGCTGGCGGATGGCGGCCAGAGTCTGCTCCGTCGGCCCGGTGGAGAGGAAAAGGCTTTCCGCGTAGTTGAGTTCGGCCTCGACGCAGGCCTGGTGGCTGGTGCCGACAGAGCTGCGGTAGAGGTCGACTGCTTTCTGATAGGCGTCGCGCGCTTCCTCATGGTGTCCGAGGACCTGGTTGGCATAGCCCAGGTTGGTGTAACAGGGAGCGAGTGCGGGAGCATCGTTTCCGAGCTGTTCCTCGAGGATCGACAGGCCTTCACGGAATAATTCTTGAGCTTTCTGGGTGTGCTCCTGTTCCAGTTCAAGAGAGCCGAGGTTTGAGAGATGGGAGGCGAGCGCGACGCGGTTCACACGGGAATCTTCCAGTGTACGCGTCAGTTCCGCGGCCTCGCTCAGGTAGTCGCGTGCCAGTTCCTTCGAGTGCCTGTCCGGCAGGCGCAGGAGCGCAAGTCCGATTTGACCGGTGAGAGAGAGGATCTCCGGCGATGTCTTCTCGAGTCCCCCGAGGGCGAGTGCATTTTCGCGGGCCTTCTCGAGATGCTCAGCTGCCTTGGCATAGCTGCGCATGACGTAGAAGTATTTCCCGAGGCACTCGTCCTGGAGAACGAGGGCCTCCTGACTGCTCCCGGAGCGGTTGACGGTCTGGTGGAAGATCCGGCCGGCTTCCTCGTAGCGGCCGGTCAGCAGGTAGAGCATGCCAAGATTATTCTCGCTTGCGGCAAGCCAGGGATCGCGATCCCCGGGTGGAAATTTCGAATGCTCCTCGATTGCGGTCTGGAGCGACTGCTCCGCCTCGCGGTAGTGTCCGGCAGCGGTCTCGGCAAGGCCCAGGTTGTCGAGGAGTTCGGCAAGGACGACCGGGGGATCGAACTCATTGAACTTGCCCTCGAGGGTGAGGTCGCGGGCCAGACGGAGGTGCTTGACGGCCTCGTCAGCGAGGCCAATTTTTTTCTCGACCGCGCCCAGCGAGTGAAGGGTACGGGCCCAGTCGTAGCGGTTGAGCGGTGAGTTTTCCTTCCGTACCTCCGCGGCCCACTGCCGCTCGATGCGCTGCAGGACGGGTTGGAGATCATGGTAGCGCCGCTCGGTGAGGAGTCGGCCGACATCCTCGGCGGAGTATTGCTCCTCCTCTCCGAAAAGGACGGGCTGGCCACCCAGAGAGAGTGCCAGGATTACCGCTACTGCACGCCGACCCGGTAGAAGCATGGGGATGTGGTTACCGTTACATCGAAGCTGATGGTCACCGAATTGCCATCATGACCTTCCGCGCTCAGTGGAAGGACTGAGCTCGTGAAATCAGTCCAGTTCTGCAAATCGTAACTTCGCTCGATGATGAGGTTGGAGCCGTCACGGAGGGAGAACGGTTCGGTCAGGGCGGACGGCTGATAGAGAAAGCAGGACAGCTGGAACTCAAAGGTGGCGATATTGGTGCCGGGGTCGTAGTCGACGCCGAGGAGCGATGGCCGGTAGTCCGGGCTGCGCGGGTCCAGACCCCAGATGTATTCCTCCTCGTTTGTCCAGATGTCGTCGTCGTAGTTCTCGCTCTCTCCATCATCGGGGCTAAGCTCGTACCACAGCGCCCAGTCAGCATACGTCATGATTCCCGGGATATCGGAACCGTGACCGGGCACGTAGACGATGGCTCCGGCCTGCGAGTAGGTGTCGACCATCGCGGTTTCCACCTGGGCGGGAGTGAGGACGGGATTCGCACTGAGATACATGAGAGCGGCTCCGGCCGCGAGAGCCGTGGAAGCGCTCGTTCCGCTCACGCTGGTTGGGGTTCCCAGTTCGCTCGCGGCACTGACACCCTCGCCGGGGGCCCAGAGTTCAACGTCCTTCGGCCCCCGGGTGGTGGCTACCTGAATGAGGTCGTCATCAATGGCCCCGACACAGATAACGCCATTTCTGCTGGCGGCGAGGTCGGAGGGCGTGTAGTCGGAGGGCTGGCCCGTGCCGTTGCCTGCAGACAGCAGGACCGTGGCAAAGACGCTCGGTCCGATTGTGTTGTCAATGGCGCTTTGGAGAGCGGCGCTGCTGGAGCTTTGGCTGGCGGCGCTGCTGGCTATGCAATAGACCGCAGGGTCATAGAGGTGGTGCTGGTTCTTGTGGGTATTGGCAAGGGTGATGGCCTCGATCAGCGAGCTGATGGTGGCGTTCACGCCGTTGGGATAGATGTCGTAGCTGTAGACCGTGATGGGTGTTCCCTGAGCCGCACCGCTACCGGGTCCTGCAATCATGCTGAGCATTTCGGTGCCATGATCGAACTTGGTGGAGAACTCGGGATCTCCCACTCCGCGCACGAGGATAGAGGGATTGAGCGTAAGGTTGGGGTTCCCGTCAAAGTAGGGCAGGGCATCGTTGACGGCGCTGTCGATGAGGTAGAGGTAGGTCTCCCGGCAGGTTTCCGGATAGGTGTAGGTTCCATTCCACGGACGAGTGTGCGCGTCATTCAGGGCTTCGAGAGCCCAGCCGGCGGGATCGACCGTGCCGTCGGCCTTGAGCTCGACGTCCTCGAAGACATCGACTCCCTTGATCTCGGCCAGTTGATCGGTGGTCAGGTAGGCGGAGATCAGGCGGGTATTCTGTGCCGGGCGGTCGATGACACGGTAGATTTCGCCTTCGGTCTGGTTGATTTCCCGGATGAGGCGGCCGAGTTCCCGGTCCGGATCATTATTCCTCAGGATCCAGGCGCGCTGCGTGGCTTCGGCCTGTAGAATAGCCGCGTAGGCGCGTTCTTCCTGTTGGAGACTGAGCGGAACGGAGCCAAAGAACTCGGGGGTTGTTCCCTGCATGCCGCCGACGAGGACCTGCAGTTCCCGGTCGGCTGCGGCCACGGTGAGGCCCTCCGCCCGCGAGGAGCCGTTGGAGTCCACGAAGCGCATGGGTTCTCCCAGGGCGTCCACGGCCACGACCGCGGCGTCTTCCTGCCCGTTCTGGGTGACGTCCTTGAGCTGGTATCCGCCCGTGAAACTGACCGCGACGTAGGTGTTGCCTGCGAAATCGACATCGAGGTCGTGAGCCTCCATGGAGCTTCCGTTCGCGGTAGCATCTCCGAGGAGCCGGTCATTACGGAGCTGCCCGCCGGCGGGATGGAGAAAGAGAAGGTGTGCGTGCCGGGAGGCAGTAGTGGGTTGGTCCTGCAATTCCTTTCCCCCGACGAAGAGGTCCCGTCCGTCGGAGGATACGGCCACCCGGATGCCCCCGAGGGGCCCCACCCCCAGTCCGCCCGAGCGCTCCTCGCCAGTCGGGGAATCGATGATAGTGCGCCAGCGTTGCCGGCCGTCCGCCTTGTCGAGGCGGACCACGAAGACGCCCCGGTTGTTGTCCTGGTCCACCTCGAATTCTCCCTGGACGTAGACGCCCGGTTGCCGGGAATCGAAACCTGCGGCGATATGGGTGGTAGAGATTGTCTCGGGGGGCGCTGGAATATCCCAGACCTGCTGGAAACTGGCGCTGTAGCGGCGGGCGAGGGTTCCGGGCCCGGTCACGTAGATGTCTCCCTTTTCATCCAGAGCCATACCGCGCAGGCTCAGGTTCGGAATCAGGGCGGCCTGAACCCAGGTGCCTCGGACGGGATTTGCCACCGCGAGGAAACTGGTGGGTCTGCCTCCCCCGCCGTTGGGATCGATGAGTTCCACCTGGGGAAGAGGAGGTGGGCGGTCGAATCGCGCACGGCCCTGGAAATGGCCTCCCACCAGCAGGTTCCCGTTCGGACCAAGGGCGACCTGGGTGATCACAGCATCTCCTGGTTCGCAGCCGACGGGCAGGAGCCAGTCGACGACCCAGTTGTCTTGTGCGGAATCCAGGGTGAAGCCGGCGAGAACGCCGTCCCGCTGATTGGCACTCCGCAGGGGTGCGAGTTGCCCCATTCTCAATTCCCGAGTGAAGGAACCACCGGCGAAGGCGCGGGCTGGATCTTCGTCGGACGTTCCAGCCGGGATGGCTTCCACCGCCTGAAAACTGGCGCTTCCTCCAATCAACGGGGAGGGTTCACTCCCGATGACATTCTTGTAGTCGACGACCTGGCCCCACGCAGAGGTAGCCAAGCCCACGAAAATGATCGTGGCCCGGTGCCTGATGAGGCGGGTGGCGGCTATCATGTGTCGTCTCACTATAACCGGACTGGCGTGGCCCCGATTTCCGGAAAAACGGGAAACGGGGTAGATCCCTGCGGTTGGAGGGGGGCGGGAAAAGCCATGACCTTACGAAAATAAAGCAAAGGATGGGCTGGTTTGGGAAGGATATTCAAGTCTGCGGTAAGTCAGTCCGGAGGTCCATGCCTCCGCAAATGGGGAAAGTGCCGGGCCCGGTTCCGTGGCAGGGAGTGCCTTCCTGTTGCCCGGAAAGGTCTTTTCAAGCGAGTGGGCGACCCGCAGGGTGCGTTCAGGAAGTCGATGCCGATGCGCACAATCGTTTCAATAACTCTCGTGCTCCTGCTCTGGGTGGGTCCTCCGACCAGGCTCCTTGCGCAGGACGGTACGGAGCTTGCCCCGCGGGGCCTGGCCGGACAAACGGAAGGGGAATTGCCCTTTGGGAAGCGTGAGGTGATGGCCCAGGAGGGAGTCGATCACTCGGAGGTTCTGATCGCACGATTGGAATCAATTCGCCTGACCGGACGTGAAGAGGCGGAAGAGAAGCGCCATGTCGCGGCAGGTGGTGGGCGGGTGGTGACGCAGGGCCTTACCCTCGATGAGGAGGATGTCGCAGAGGCCATTCTCCCTTTCCTGGGTCATCCGTTGACGGCGCGGGGGCTCGATCGCCTGATCGAAACCCTCCTGCGCCATTACGAGGCGAATGATCGACCGGTTACGGACATCTTTGCGCCGGATCAGGCTCTCGACCGCGGAGCGATTGAGCTGGTCGTTATTGATGGGGTGGTGGGAACAATCGGATTGGAGAGTGGAGGTGTTTTCAATGACGAGCTTCTCGCTGGCGCAGTTCGGCTGCGGGGAGGAGATGTTCTCCGTACCAGCGAGCTGCAGCGTCACCTCGACTGGTTCAACCGGAATCCTTTTCGCCCCGCCACCCTCTATGCCGCTCCCGGAGCGGGGGAGGGCGAGGCCAACATGGTGTTTGCCTTTGGAGAGCGCCGACCGTGGCGGGTGTATGTCGGCTATGAGAATACCGGTGCGGAGGCGGCTGGAGACAGCCGCTACCTGGCTGGGATCAACTGGGGCAACGCGTTCGACCTTGATCATTCGCTGAATTATCAGTTTACCACCAGTGACTCTCTCGAGGAATTGAGCGCCCACGCGCTGAGCTGGGACATTCCCATTCATTCCCGGCATCATTTTGCGCGCCTGTCGGCAGGCTGGGCAGAGATCTCCACGCAGAGTCGCTCGAGTGGAATCCTGGTGGATACGTCCGGGACGAGCTGGCAGCTGGGCGGTGCCTACGGCATGCAGCTCACCCGCTGGAACGATTTCAAACAGGAAGTGTCCGTGGGAGTGGAATACAAATCCTCGGATAACTTCCTCGTCTTCGGGGGAACAAATGCCCATCCGGGAGCGGTGGTGGAGGTCCTGCAGTTTCGAGCGGATTACCAGGCCGGTCGTCAGTTCGGCAGGGAGGGAGGCTTACAGCTGAGTGCATCCCTGGTTGCAAGTCCCGGGGGCTTGTCGGGGCTCAATTCTGACCAGGACTTCGAGCGTTTCCGGCCGGGAGCGGAGGCCAGCTATCTTTACGGGCGGGCCCGGGCGGTGTGGGTGCGGCGCCTTCCCGATTCCTGGACCTTGCGGGCGAGTGGCCAGCTGCAGTTGTCCAGTGGGGCACTCCTGCCCACCGAGCAGCTCGGCTTGGGCGGGCATGCGACGGTACGTGGGTTTGAAGAACGGGAATTTCTGGCCGATCATGGCTATGTGCTCTCGACGGAACTGCGTGCCCCATCGCTCAGAATGCCGATCGGAGAGGGCCATCCGGTGCAGGTTCAGTTCCTTGGATTCCTCGACCACGCCGGCGGATGGCGGCGTGGAACGGGACCCGGGCAGGAGGGCCACAGGAGCTTTACGAGCATGGGGGCGGGCCTGCGGGCCCAGTTCGGCCGGTATCTGAATCTGCGCGCGGACGTGGGAGTGCCGCTGGACCGGGGCGATGCCGTGCGGGGTCACGTGGGGGTGACGAGCTCCTTCTAGGGAGAGTCCGGGGGGCCGATTATTCCCGTTGTCAACGGGCCCGTGGACCATTAGGGTCCGCCTCCCGCTCGCAATTGCGATTGCACATCAGGACAGGTGCCGGAGTGGTCGAACGGGCTCGCCTGGAAAGCGTGTGTGCCGGAAACGGTACCGTGGGTTCGAATCCCACCCTGTCCGCCATTTGATTACCAGTGGGTTACGAGAAGGAGAGGGGTAATACTTAGACTTAGACTCTGGGGAGTCAATTCCGACCCCATCGGCCATGCAGGAGCAGATTCTAGCCGGCGCCCGAATAGACTCGTTTGCTATTGGTTTATCTTGGTCCGATTTGGGATTGGTGAGTGGCTCCCCTCTGGGGACAGCATCTTCCAGCACGCTTGTTTTCGATGCAACTTACCATGAAATCCCTTCTCTCAATTTCGACCGTCTGCTTGTCGGCACTGCTTGCCACAGCTGCAAACGGGAATCGCCCCAACGTTATCATGTTTCTGATCGACGACCAGAACCCTTCCAGCATCGCTGCATTCGGGGGCAACACATACACTCCCAATCTCGATCGTATGGCAGCGGAAGGAATGAGATTCACGCGCGCTTACGTCAGCAGTTCGGTGTGCACACCCTCTCGCTACAGCTTTCTGACGGGCCGACTGGCGGGCAATTCGCATAGCAAACGATATATCGAGGCGGTTGGCGGGATGGAGAATCAGGGGCTTCCGGGATTCAATGTCGCGCTGGAACGCGACAAGATGAACGTGGGAAACGTTCTCCGGGAGGCCGGTTACACCACCGGGTTCGTTGGCAAGTTTCATCTCACTTCCAAAACGGACTTCCCGGAATTCTACGAAGGCAAGAATGGATGGATCGATATCCCCAAAGACGCGCGTCCCGGGCCGGAAACCTCGGCCCGGTTCAAACACAACGAACGCTGGATGCGTCGCTACCTCGCTACGCTCGGCTTCTCCTGGGCGAAGAACGTGTACCCGGAAAACTCGCACAAGCCCTACTCCGAGCACAATCCGGAGTGGACGACAATGGCCGCTCTGGAATTTATTGAAGAGAACAAGAACAACCCCTTTTACCTTCACCTTTGCAGTACTCTCCTGCACGGGCCGGACAAGTCCTGGCGGAACTCCATGGATCACCCGCTCATCACTGGAGAGGGAAAAGTAAGAAGCCTTCCAAGAGTCATGACCCCTCGAGCAAACCTGCTCAGAACCATCAAGGAAAAGGGTTTCGATCCAGACAGCCACGTCGCTGGTGAAGCGTGGATCGACGATTCACTCGGGGCGATCTTCCGAAAGCTTAAGGAACTCGGAATTGATGACAACACGCTGGTGATCTTTGCTCCGGATCACGGTCGCGATGGCAAAGCCTCCGTCTTTTCTTACGGGGCCGCTCAAGTTCCCCTGATCATGCGCTGGCCAAAGGGGATTTCCGCTGGCCAGGTGTGTGATGAGCTCGTGCAGAACATCGACCTCGTGCCCACGTTCTTCGAACTGGCTGAAGCGAAAAAGCCGGAGTCCTACCGGATCGACGGGAAGAGCCTCTCCCCGCTTTTCGAGAGAGGAACCGCCAAGGGCTGGAGGAGTCACTTGTATCTCGAAATGGGCACCGCTCGGGCCACGATCACGAAAGACTGGTCCTACATTGCAGTTCGCTACACCAAGGAACAGATCGCTACCATCAAGAGAGCCGCTCCGCGAAACCTGCCGAGGGCAATGGCCTACATCGGCCGGTTGGGTATCGGCGTTCGCGGAGCAGATCGGCCCGGCTTCTTTGACGAGGATCAACTTTACCACCTGAAGAGCGACCCGAAGGAAATGGAGAACCTGGCTGCTCACCCAAAACAGGCCTCTCGCCTGAAAGAGATGCGCAACCTCATGCAGAGGGATCTCAAAGCCATTGGACGTCCATTCGGAGAGTTCATTCCCGGAGGAAACGCCGGTGAACCCGGCCAGATCGACAAGCAAATCGCGATCGTGAAAAAAATCGAAATTCAAGGGAAGAAAGTAACGGTGCCAGAGGCGCTACAGAGGAACCCGGGAGTGACCGGAGAGCCCGCTCCAGACGACGCCAGAGCGAAAAAGAAAGCGGAACGGGAGGCACGAAGAGAGATGAGAAAGAAAAAAAGAACGAAATAAGGGAGATGAGCATGAGCACACATTCCCTCTTATTGCGGGCTTTGAGACCTGGAAAGAGATGAGCCTATTTCTTTCTCACTCCTGTAAGCCCATCCGTCCAATGTGGCGGATTACCTTCCTTGAGCCACGCTAAATTGAATTTCGCGAAGACCACGTTGTCAACTCGGCCGGGTCTGTGACTCGTTTCGAAGAGAACGTAGATCACTCCATCCTTGTCGGCGGTCAATGAGCAATAGGCGGCTCCAAGGTGGTGGGGAATGTGACGTGAAACCGGCCAGGTTTCGTCTCTATCGAAGCTGGCCATCACGATGACCTTGGTCCACTCAACGAAGTTCTTGGTTTTGGGAACCGATCCCCGCTTGTGCCTCAATCCTTCATTTGCAATCGCGAAGAGGAGCACATCTCTGTGTCTCGTTGCCCCGTCGGGCATCCGTGCCAGTCCCGCGCTGGTGCCGTAACTTGGCATCCTTGAATTAGAGAAACTGGGTTTCGTTCCGGAAGTCTCAAAAAGCTCATCCGATGCGCTCCAGTCGAC
>Ga0163179_10000947_pt1 | contig 20767 bp, 18 predicted proteins | sample AtlANTMetagenome_FD_109643 | JGI IMG/M metagenome (GOLD analysis project Ga0163179, IMG submission 109643) | Marine eukaryotic phytoplankton communities from the Atlantic Ocean - Atlantic ANT 2 Metagenome | ecosystem: Environmental > Aquatic > Marine > Oceanic | place: North Atlantic Ocean...
ACACTAGAACGGATCCGACGGTCAGGGACGAAGCCTAGGGGCACGAACCGGATTAGATACCCGGGTAGTCCTAGGTGTAAACGCTGTGGACTTGGTGTTGGGTGCGCTCCGAGCGCTTCCAGTGCCGTAGCGAAGGTGTTGAGTCCACTGCCTGGGGAGTACGGTCGCAAGGCTGAAACTTAAAGGAATTGGCGGGGGAGCACTGCAACCGGAGGATTGTGCGGTTTAATTGGATTCAACGCCGGAAAACTCACCAGCATCGACGGACAAATGAAGGCCAACTTGATGAGTTTGCTGGATTGCTCGAGAGGTCGTGCATGGCCGCCGTCAGTTCGTACCGTAAGGCGTTCTGTTAAGTCAGATAACGAACGAGACCCCCATCCCTATTTGCTACCCGTCTCTTTGGAGACGGCGGACTATAGGGAGACCGCTGGCGCTAAGTCAGAGGAAGGTGGGGGCAACGGTAGGTCAGTATGCGCCGAATATGCTGGGCTACACGCGCAATACAAAGGACAGGACAATGAGAAGCTACACCGAGAGGTGATGCGATCCCGAAACCTGTTCGTAGTTCGGATCGAGGGCTGTAACTCGCCCCCGTGAAGCTGGATTCGGTAGTAATCGCGTCTCAAAAAGGCGCGGTGAATATGCCCCTGCTCCTTGCACACACCGCCCGTCAAACCATCTTAGTTGGGGGTGGGTGAGGCTGCGTCCATTGGGCGTATTCGAGCCTGCCTTCGACAAGGAGGGTTAAGTCGTAACAAGGTATCTGTAGGGGAACCTGCAGATGGATCACCTCCTATGAAACTCGGAAACCGGGGGGCAGGGTGGCTTCGGCCACCCTGTCTTCCACCTTTTTTTTGTACGATTCGTCAATTGGTAGAATTAGCCAACCAATCTCTGAATGTTAACAATCGCAGAGGTGGCCCATCGAGGCTTACCGTGATTGTTGCTCCCCGTGTGAAGTGGTATTCATCCCATCCGTCGGATACAACATATCCTCTGTGCATGTCTGAAATCAGAACAGTCGGTTGATTCGTCCAAGCCCAATCAGATTCTGCATTTTTCCAGTCGATTGGTAACTCGCGGGGGCCTACAAGATAGTGTGTAGCTGCTTCGCCATCTGTTGGTTCAAATTCACTGAGGTCGAACGCATGTTGGAACCATGCTCCACGTCCAGATGAGGTGGAGAACAGCATTCCAGAGGACTGTTGGATGATGTCAATCGCCCCTTCCCCCTTGCCTCGTTGTAAACGATATCTAGATGGTTGATACTGGTGCGTGTTCGCAACGAGTAGATCGTTCAGCGCAGGATCACAACGGATTACATTTCCTGATGTCGTCACAATTTCAGCCTGGAGGCGTGGTAATATGTTTACACGTGCTGTTCCATCGAGAGCTTGTTTGAGGTCTTCTTCAAACCGGTTTGAGTCACTGCCCATGAAGAAGCCGACAGAACCGTCGGAATCTTCCTCGATGGGATGGCTGTTGACTCCCATGACAGGTGTATCTGCATCGACAGAGTGGGCAATCGAGGTCAGAGTCCCATCGCCTCCAATCACGATAACTAGGTCGCGACCGATGAAGTCAGATCTTCTTACTTTCTCGCGCGCGGTGATATCTACACGGAGTTTTCGCTCCTGAACAGCACGTTCTAAGGCGGCTTCAATCGCAATCATCGAGCGATCATGAACCGCTTCGAAGTTCTTCTTGTAGACTACGAGGATGTCTGCGCTCATCCTCTCCCCTCATCTACCGGAATGCGTCAGCCCTTATTCCCGTTCGCATCGCGTCATAGCCAGACTGCGGGGCGATGGGTTGATTCATTCCCGCTACAGGGTTCAGTCATGCGTCCTGTGGTCGTGCTGCTATTGTTGCTGCTCAGTATCTCGGCTGGCTGCTTATCTTCAGAAGATGTCTCAGAGGTAGATGCTGGCGAGGCGTTGTTCGATATTGCCATAGGTAATGGGGATGCATGGAACCTTGTCCGCGCTGTTGATGGAGCGGATGCTTATCGTATCATTATCGAGGACCAGTTGGACCAGGTCTCCTCAAGGGTAGTAGTAGGCGTGGATCGTAATATCGGCATCAGTCAAGTTAGCATGCTAAACCAAATTGGCAACGAAACCCTTGATTTCGACCTCTTTGAGAGTGAAGGTGAATTTCACGTACGTATCGCAGATGAATGGTATGTGGGCCGGGATGCAGTATCGCATTCATTCGATCCTCTCGTAGGTCTAGATTCCACTTTCGGAAGCCAAGGTATCCCCTCTCCTAGTCCATCATTACCGATGGACTCCAATGAATTCCCCTCTTTGGATTGGCGCGTAACTTGGGATCCATCGGTTGAGCAGATGGTCGCTGTGACTGATAATGCGTCACACCAACTTATTCTCGAACTCAGGGGTTCACCTCCTGTTCTTGTCAAAGCCGAGTCGTATTCCTTAGATGGGCTATCTTCAACGGTACTGGAAGTAGTGACTGGTGACGCGGCTTCAATATCGATTCCAGATGTCGAGATGGAGCGAATGCCTGCCCCTATATCGGGCCAGATCCGATTGGATGTTGTCGATGGATATCGTATCTGGGAGTACACGATAGCTGATGGATTCCGTTGGGAGGTAGATGTCAATGAGATGGAATTGCATGCTGGAACACGTGACTCCCAAGGCGCACTAGTTATCGAGCACGTCTTCCCTTTGGAAGCAGGCCACTTAGAGACCTCTGACTCCAATGGGGATTCGTGGGTATTCGATCATATCGACCTTGATGAGGACGGATATCTGAGTGGCGGTGATCTCGTTCGAGTCACTACGAATTCGACGATTGACCTTGATGCCGCATTTTTCGATAAATGGGCAGAGGCTTATCCTGAATCTTTCCTTCCAGCATCCTCGCTCGCACCCCTAGTCCTACTCTTTGTTGCCATTCTCCGTGGGATGCGGCCTGCAATTCAGGGAAGAGATTGAAGAATCGAATTAAGGATGGCACCATATGGCAGAGGATTCCGAAGAGGTTGAATCTCCGGCCGGCGGGAGTCGAATGGATGCCATCAAGAATCGATTGAAGGATGCTGGCCAGATGGTAGGCGAGGCTTCAAAGAAGGCTGCCAAGAAAACAAGTGAACTTGGTTCATCCATTTCGGAATCTAGTGTCGCAAAGGACATTGCCGCGGGGGCCAAGAAAGTCGGAGACGATGTCAAGGTCGCCTCAGCAAAGGTGTCTGAGACAGTGGATAAGAAGCGCGAGGAATTCAAGGAAAGACGTGAGGCGACGAAAGCCGCGAAGGCCCAAGAAGACAGAATTCGTGAACAGGAACTTACTGAGAGTATTGGTTCTTCAGAACTCATTCCAATTACGGAATCTAATCAAATTGAAGAAATTAATTCATTCACTGTAGTTGAATTGAAATCCAAATTATCAGAAATGGGGCTAAAGGTAAGTGGTAAAAAATCTGAATTAATTGAACGTCTGAATCAAGCTTTCAATAATTCTCATCAATCTCAAACCCCGTCTGATGAATCAATCAATAATCTTGAAAATGAAAAGGGTGTTATCTTAGTTGATCAATCTGCAATTTTAGATTCCTCTGTATTACATGAACAAGATGCCGAGAATGGGATATTTCATGATGCTAATCCCAGTCAATCTAAACTGAGAAAATCGCTAATATATGGCCTCATTTCTAGAATACTGGCATCAATATATGTGCTCCTTGGACTAACTGTAATCGGCGTTTTTGAAGGCTGGTTCGCGGATTTCTTTGGTCAATTTGGGTCCACTATTATTGGGTATGCTGAGCGATTCTACGAAGGCTATGGGGGGATGACTGACACTACAGATTTTATTCTTCGAATTGATGTTGCTGTAGGGTTCTTTCTTGCGGCTTATTGGATGTTAACAAGACGGGCTAAATGGACATTTTATGTGATGCTGTTTACAATCCCATCGTCGATTTTGTTCAGAATCATTGTAGCAATTAATGCTGGTACGATTGATGGAGTTTTAGACTATGGTCCTCCACTCATCGATGTCATAAGTTCGGTTCCGTTTTTGGTAACTGCTGCTGTGCCTTGGATGGCAACCCATGAACTCGGCTTGTTGCCTGATTCTGAAGATAGGGGATTAATCCATATCGTTGATGAAGCGGAAGAAGGGTTAATTGGTGATACCGGTAATCTTGCCCTGAATCATATGGACCAGTTTGCAGTAACCCGGCCAACACCCCCTCGGCGCCGCCGACCAATGGAACTGTTCTACGAAGGTGTGTTCCTCCTTGTGTCAATGGTATTATGGCCTCTCACCATCGGTACTCATTTCCTTCTTGCTCTTGAGATCCCGACAAGATATGGTACATGGACAATGGAAGCAAATGCATTGACTCTTCTAGCCCCATTGTATGCTCTTTCTCTTATCTCTGCATGGGTAGTCGTACGAAGCGATCGAGAGGCTCGAGGCGGTCCTCTCTATACAAAGGAGAAGGAAGCTTATCAGAAGTTCATGGATCAATTCCTATCTCTGAAAGAGGCCTACTATGAGCGTCAAGCCAAGCGCCTCAATATGGACGACTCTGAATGAGCCCCTATTGTCGTTGACGAATCGCCTCTATTGCTAAGCAAGACATGGCAACCTGTAGGTTGTAACTCGGAATGAATCCATTCATCGGGAGCCTGACTATCTCATCGGCAGCATCGAGTGTTTCTTGGCTTACTCCATCACGTTCAGCTCCAACTACAATCAGTGTATCTCCCACAAGGTTTGCTTCCCAGGGCGGTATGGTGCCTACATCTTCGGCAACAACGATCCTGAATCCATTTTCTCTTGCTAATTTTAGGATTTCTTCCGTATCTGTGTAATGTACTGGGATGAATCTTGTCGCTTTCATGCTGGATCCTTTTACTGCACTTCTTTCGGCATGATTCATTTTGTTGCTTATCAGCACCGCATTTGCACCACTAACTTCCGCGGTTCGAATGCAGAATCCCATATTGGTGGCGTACTGGACTCCATCAAGTAACCAGATCAGCCCCCCATTTCCGAATACATCACTCAGAGGAAGATTAGGTTGCCTTCCAACTAGTGCTAAGGCGATTGCATGTTCTGGCTCTCCTTTCGTTGCAGGAGTTGCCATTCTCCAGATATCGGTTTGACTTCCTTCTTCGATTTTCACGTTCTTTTCATCGCATAATTTACGAATCAAATCCAATTCAGGTGTATCGTTTCCTCGTTCTAGAAGGACCAATGTTGCCTCATCATTCTCTAGAGCAGAAATGACTGCCTTGATTCCTCGTCTCTGAAGCACAAATTTCCCAATCGTCTATTCCTCATGAGTTTGCCTAATCTCAGCGTTCTATCAAATGATGATTTTTGGCAAAGGATTCAATTCCTACCGTCACTCGTAACGTTTTGATGAGAGGACAGTCGTCTTGGATTTGGTTCATGTTTGGCATGATACAGTTGTTCTTCGGTGCTGGCATGCCCGTCGAATATCAGCTTCTAGGTCAGTTGTTCGGCGCAAGTGGTGGAGGTTTCATCGTTCTCGCTGTTTACTTCCTTTTCCGTAAGGACAAGGCATCTCCGATGAACGCTGTAACCAAGAAAGCAGAGCGGACTACCTTGATTCGTGGAGAGGATGGTGTGCTCTACGAGGTTCCAATCAAAACACCGAATTCACGATTCACTCTAGTTCTCAATATCATCTGGGTAGTTATACTTCTTTTTGGGTTCATCATGCAGTCATGATTGAGGGATTTGCATGGTCGGCGATTTGGTCGATCGTGCAATTACAAGCCCCATTAACGACTTGATGGGTGGGTACTATGTGTTCCTTCGTCGTTTGCTTCTTCCTGCGATTTTCATCCTCATTTTTCTGCTGGTCTTCGATATATCCAATGGGAGCTCGGTATTAGCTGCGATAATCACGGGTGGATCTCTCGGGCCAGTCCTTCTTCTTGAGCAGTGGTTCATCATTAGGTTGGCTGAATCAAATGCCCCTCAGAACCCTGAGAAATCGTGAATATTGTGCGAAGCGGTCATATCCAAGAATCTCCGCCCCTTGTTTATGTCGTTGTTTTCGGAAATCCTAGAATTCTTCGGAATTGAAAGCCTCGTTGGCATCGAACTCTTGTTCTTTGGAGCAGCCTTTCTCGGAGGATGCTTATTCCTTGTATGGTTTGTTTTGATGATGGTGGGTGGTGCAGTTGGCGATGTCGCCGGAGACATGTTTGGAGCAGATATCGGTTTAGATGCTGATCTTTCATTCAAGGCCTTGACATTCCAAGGAATTAGTGCCTTCACAATGATGTTTGGACTAATTGGACTCGCAATCATGTCCGCTAACAACAACAGTACTTTGGCACTCTTAGGAGGCTCAGCATCGGGGGGTGCCTCGATGTGGCTTGTAGCCAAGGTTTTCCAAGGCTTCACGAAGTTGCAGAGTTCTGGTAATGTACGCATGGATGAGGCAATTGGAGCACGAGGTACGGTTTACCTCAAAATACCTGCTTCCGGAACTGGTCAGGTATCTGTGACCTTCCAGGGCAATGAGCGAACACTCGAAGCGACCTCAAATGGTGATATGGAGATTCAGACTGGTACCTACATCACAGTCGTGGACCGTATCGGGACCACTCTGATTGTCGAACCACTTACTGGCATGAAGGCTCGTTCCTCAGATGAATCAGAATGATGTTCCATCGTTGGATATCACTCATCAAAGAATTGATTATGTTCGGCTAATCATTTTGCCCTATGGACCGCCCATCCTTCGTCCGCGGACTAACTTTGATGATTGCCCTTGCGACTTTGCCTCTCGTTTCGGCGCAAACCGATGATGGCGACGGTGATGCCGTCGCAGCGATTCTGATGGTGGCCATATTTGCTATCGTTCTCTTACTTATTGCATTGATTATATTCTTCGCTCAGCGATATCGTCGCTGTCCGCCCGACAAGGTCCTCGTTGTCTATGGTCGAACAGGAGCAGACCGCTCCTCCAAGCCAGTTCACGGCGGAGGTGTTCTTGTTTGGCCTCTGATTCAGGACTATGATTACCTTGATCTTAAGCCGATGACCATCAATATTGATCTCAGGAATGCACTTTCTGTACAGAACATCCGAATCAATGTACCTAGTACTTTCACAATCGCTGTGTCTACTGAGGACACAGTCATGACCAATGCGGCAGAGAGGCTTCTCGGCCTTACTCCACAGGCTATCGAGGAGATGGCTCGTGATATCATCTTAGGACAACTACGTCTTACTGTTGCAACTCTAACAATTGAAGAGATTAACCAAGACCGTGACTCTTTCATGGCACAGATTCAGCGCAACGTCGACATTGAATTGCGTAAGGTCGGACTCAGTCTGATTAACGTGAACATCGTCGATATTACCGACGAGTCGGATTACATTGACAGTATCGGTAAGAAGGCCGCTGCAACTGCAGTCGAACAAGCTCGTGTCGACGTTGCAGAGCAGGAGCAGTACGGTGCTATTGGTAAGTCCAAAGCAGATCGCGCAAAAGAGATCGAAGTCGCACAAAACGTCGCCATGTCGGACAAGGGGAAGAAGCAGGCAGAGCAAGATCGGCGTGTGTATGTCTCTGAGCAGGAAGCAATCGCAGTGGGTGGTGAAAACTCGGCACGTGCTGACATTGCTCGTTCCAATGCAGATCTTGCAGAGCAGGAAGCGGAAGCTAACAAGCGTGCAATGGTTGCAAGGAATCTTGCTGAAGCTGAGATTCAGAAGGCCAAGTTCATCGAAGAGGAAGAGCGTTTGAAGGCAGAAGAGATTGTTCGTGAACAGATTACGAAGCAACAAATCGAGATTGCTGCAGAGGCCGAGGCTGAACGCCAACGGCGTGTCGCAAAGGGTGAAGCGGATGCTATCCTAATGCGTTACAAGGCAGAAGCTGAGGGTCAGCAGGCTGTTCTTGATGCTAAGGCAGCAGGTTACGAGAAACTTATCGCCGCAGCTGGCGGCCGCACTGGTGACGCATCGACACTTCTCATGGTCGAGAAGATTGAATCCATGGTTAATGCACAGGTTGAAGCTATTCGCAACATGAAGATCGATAAGGTCACAGTATGGGATGGTGGAGGAAATAATGGCGATGGAAGCGCGACCTCAAACTTCGTGAGTAGCCTAGTAAAGTCGCTACCTCCGATTCACGACGTGGCGAAGATGGCAGGCGTTGATCTCCCAGCCTACTTGGGCACTGTATCCGATCCAGCAGAAGATTCAGAGTGATTCTGCTCTTGTTCTTCTCAGTGTTGAACAGTCACCCTCATGAATCGTCGTCGATTCGTCGTGTCATGAACCGTGATGTTGTAATCGTCGGTGGTGCCCGCACCCCATTCTGTGAATGGCAGGGAGGAAAGCGTGGTGACGGGGCACCTGGTGGCCTGTTGAAGGATATTAGTTCAGAAGAACTTGGCGCGATTGCAATCCGCGGCGCTCTTGAGAAGACAGGGACTTCGCCTAGTGCTGTAGACCATGTTGTGATGGGCTATGCTCTACAGACCTCTGATCAAGCAATTTTCGGGGGTCGGCACGCAGGGTTACGGGCAGGCATCCCACAGGAAGTCCCTATGCTCACTCTATCTCGTATCTGTGGTAGCGGTGCACAGTCTGTAGTGACTGGCGCTCAGATGATTATGCTTGGTGAAGCAGATACTATTGTTGCTGGAGGTATGGAAAATCTCTCCCAAGCCCCACATGTACTCCGAGGTATGCGGGATACGTATCGATTAGGAAGGCCTCCTCAGGAGGGTGAAGTAATTCCCAAGGCGATGGAGGATTATCTCTTTACTAATCTGCTCGATAGCATGTGTAATTCATTCATGGCGCAAACCTCAGACGAGATTTGTTCTCGCAAGGGAGTCAAGCGTGAGGATGCGGATGCATTTGCTGTTATGAGTCACAGTCGCACGGCGGCAAGTATTGATTCCGGACTCTTCGACGAGGAGATTGTATCCGTTAAGACGCCGGATGGTGTTGTCGGCCCGAAGGATGAGGATCATGTTGTTCGTGGTACTTCCGAGGAATCTCTTGCTGGTTTACGTGCCGCGTTCGGCCCAGATTCCCTTGTAACTGCAGGTAATGCCTCTGGTGTTGTTGATGGTGCCGCTGCTCTCATAATCAAGTCGGCCGAGAAAGCCAAGGAAGATGGAGATGCACCTCTTGCCCGCATTGTCTCTTGGGGCATCGTGGGCCTTGATCCTGCTATCATGGCCTATGGTCCAGTGCCCTCTAGCAGAAAAGCGTTGGAGAAAGCCGGCCTTACTGTGGATGACATTGATCGTTGGGAAATTAATGAAGCATTTTCAGGACAGGCTGTTGCTTGTGTCCGCGATCTTGGCCTCGACTTTGAGAGGGTCAATGTCAACGGCGGAGCTGTTGGCCTCGGTCATCCTCTCGCTGCTACCGGAACGCGCCTCTTGTTGACTCTCGCGCTCGAACTACGTCGAAGTGGCGGCCGTTATGGTGTTGCAACCGCTTGTATCGGCGGTGGTCAAGGGATCGCCGTAGTCATTGAGGCCATGTAGGTGGTCTAGGTTGGACCATCTCATCCTCGTGCTGGTCCTTGTCTTTCTTACTGGTTTCTTGTTTGCACCCCTTGGCTTAGGTGGGGGGTTGCTTTTCGTTCCGATTCTGCATTATGTCGCCGGTTTACCTCTAGATGCTTCTGTGCTCATTATCTCCCTTATTCTCACTGGTTGTGTCTCTTACGGTTCAGGTTTTGTACATCGTAAGGAAGGCCTGATGGCAGACGAAATCATTCGAACTACGGCACCGTTTGCATTTCTTGGAGCAATTATTGGCGCCTTTGTCGTTAATGCGATGGGCAATTCTCTCGATCCAGTGTTCAAATCCCTCGCGATGTTTGTACTTATTTGGGCATTGATCAAGACGACACGTCGTATTCGTCATGGCCGTTCTGAGAAGGATGGGGGGGAGATTGAATCTCTTCCACTACGTGCAGGTGTTGGCTTTGGTGGAATGGTTAGTTCAGTCCTTGCAATAGGTGCAGGCGCAGTTTACATCCCAGTGTTGAACCAATTCGGTGGTCTTGGCTCGCGGCGAGCGATTGGTACTAGCCTTGGATTGATGATGGTTGTCGTTCCAATCGCGGTCTTAGTCCACGGTTTGCTATACTCTGACCCGTGGCCTCAGGTCGATGCTTTGGCCTTGCTCGTGCTTGGCGTTATCGCAGGGTCTGTCATTGGAGCCCGAGTAGGTCTACGCATCTCTGATCCGATTATTCTCCGTATTTTTGCAGGCCTACTCCTGATTATTCTCTCTCGCTATGCATGGGATCTAACAAATCAGATTCTGCTCTAATCAGAGTACTGATCCAATGATTAGTGGGCCAGCGACCCATGCGCCGATTGAGGATCCGATGTTACCCATCACGGTCACGAGTAAGACGCGACCCGCCCGATTTGTGAAAAGCAGACGCAGGCTGTCTAGCAGTAGGAACTCTTGGAGATCTTTGTTCCTCGGTGCACTAAATTTCAGTTGAGCCGCTCCTGCAAACCATCCCGCTGCCAATGTTGGATTTAGTGATGTGATAGGCGATGCTATTGCAGCCGTCAGAATTGAGATGGGATGCCCTCCTACAATTAGTACGCATATGGCTGCACAGACGGCATTGATTCCTAGCCATAGCAGCGTACTATCGAGTAGCGCCTGTGTATCACCCTTTGCCAGAAGGAAGGCTACAACACCGATCATTAATGCGGGCAGTGCGAATGGGATTGCCTTGCGGATTAGCCCTGGAGGGGGTGTCGAATCAATTTCTTTGAGATGTTCTTGTGAAGCAGGGTCGCCCCTTAGGACATCTTCGACTCCTGAAAGATGCCCTGCTCCGATGACTGCCAGCACTCGTCCTTTAGTTGACTCTTGACGGATTCTCTCACCAAGGTAGCAATCCCTCTCATCGATTAGGACTTCTCCAGCAGCGGGAATCATTTGTCGCAGTTCCTCCATCATACTACTGATGAGATCTAGATCTTCTGGAATCGAGTCAACATCAATCTCCTCTTCCTCCTCGGGCGCGATTAATGCCGTGAGGAGTCGAAATCGTTGGATTAATCCCATTTTCGCCCATGCTCTTCTGAGTGTGATGCGGACATCTCGGTCAACCAGTGCAACGGGGATTTCTCTTTCTCTGGCTTCTTCAACAGCAGTGAGTAAATCCACGCCTGGCATTTCTCCCGTTTCCAACCCCATCTTCCTTTGTTGAGTCGCCAGCATTGCTTGGAATAGGAGTAGAGGGGCACGCCCATTCCGGATCGCAACTCCTAGAGTTTCCTCATCAAAGGTCTGAGGGTCCTCTAAAGCGACAAGTCGTGATTCATCAAGTTCAACGGCAATTCGTTCAGGTTGGTAAATCTCGATCTGTTGTTTGACAAGTTCAGCAGATGCACGACTAATATGTGCAGTTCCAACGAGGCGGATGCCCTCGCCGATATCTACTACTGCAGCAGATTCGATTCTCTCTTCAACAACTTCCGAGGAAGGTGGCGTCATATCCTCCTCATCTATCATCTCCGAGCCTCCAATTCAGCGAGGGTTCTGCCGAGATCCACATGTTCCGCTACATCATGAACACGTAAGATGTCGACACCAACCTTCTGTGCATGTGCAGCGACCCCTAATGTCCCTGCGAGACGTTCACTTGTTTCTGTTCGATCGAGTAGGTCCCTGAACATCGATTTCCTACTAACTCCCCAAAGAACAGGTAGTTGATGTGGGCCACGTATCCAATCAGCATCGGAGAGCAGGGTTAGATTGTCTTCCAATCGCTTGCCAAATCCAATTCCTGGATCGAGGCAGATTCGATCAGGGGGGTGACCTGCTTCGATTAGGCTATGAGCGCGGCCAATTAACTCGTTTGCAACATCTGTACGTGCTTCAGAGTAATGTGGCTTGTCTTGCATCGACAGCGGGTCGCCTTGCATATGCATGATGCACACACCGGCACCCATACTGAGCACGAGTTCAGCCATCTCGGGATCACGTAGGCCGGAGACGTCGTTGATTAGATTGGCACCAGCTTCGAGAGCCAAGCGTGCAACTTGTGGGCGCCGAGTATCGACAGATATTGCAATTTCAGGGTGCATCCTTCTGACTGCTTCGATGATTGGGATGACGCGCTTTTTCTCCTCGTCGACATCCACTGGGTCTGCTCCAGGTCTTGTCGATTCACCACCGATATCGATCCAGTCGGCTCCGTCTCCTTGCATTTTGACGACCTGTTTGAGGGCCGACTCTACTCCATTGGTTCGGGAGTCAGCATGGAACGAGTCAGGTGTCACGTTCAGGACGCCCATTATCCGGGGCCTCCCATCAGGTCGGCGACGAAGAATCGTAGACCAGTCGGGCATCCGAGCCTACGAGTCAAGGCATGCTTTATCATGTGCTGGGCGTGAGTGCTTGAGCATGGGTCCGGAGGACGCTCTCTCTAGCAAGGGTGAGGAGGCAGAGATGTCGAGGCTATCAGTAAGTGGAACACTCAGCGTTCCAGACAAGGAACAGCTTGAACTTGCTGAAGCGATTCTCGCCCGTTTGAATCCCGCCGATTCACATGAACTTCGGCAGATGTCTACTCGATTCGGTCTTGTTTCCGGAATGCTTCTCATGATTGTCGCTCTTTTCTGGTTCCTTGCAATTCATGTTGCAGGCAATGAATGGGGGGGGAATTCTGGGCCGAGTTCCATCTTGTTTGATCTGAACTTCAGCCAGATTTCTTGGTTAGTCCCAGTCCTTGTCTTCCTCGCTACACTCCTCGTCTCACTCTCAAGGGAGCGCGGAGGAGCAATCACCGCGACCCTTGGAGGTGTATTCTTGATTCTCGTAATCTACCTCGCAATCGAACCGATTGGCCACGCAATGCTTGCTACAGAAGGTTCGGATCTCATGATTTCGCTGATGCAAACAGTCCGACTGGGGATTCTTGGTGTTCTTGTTCATTACAGTGCTCGCCATTTCTTAGATGCGATGTTGGTGACATGGGTTCGGTCAGTTCTAGCAGGATTTGACGTGGTTCTCGCCCCTCAGGATGAGGATTAAACGAGCGGAATCCCCAAAGCATACGGCAAGAGCCGATGTCCATGTCCTCGGGGCCACCAATCCATGTCTTGCGGTTGGGGCATCGTCGTGAACGTGACAAGCGCATCACTTCTCATCTAGGCCTGACTGCACGTGCATTCGGCGCTGATTGTTTCATTCTCGCGGGAGAGGAGGATCCTAATGTCTTGGAGACGCTTGAGTCTGTCACGACTCGCTTTGGTGGTGATTTTGAGGCACGACATGAGAAGCGACCCTTGGGTTGGTTACGTCGGTTTGCGAATGAGGATGCAGGCGATGGAGCCCCTGGTGTAGCTATACATTTGACGATGTATGGTCGGCCTTGGCGCGACGTTATTCCAATGCTTCGGAGGGATCGTCCAATGGCTATCGTGGTAGGTGGTGCAAAGGTTCCTGGTGAGGTGTATGGAATCTGTCAATACAACGTCGGTATAGGTAATCAACCACATTCTGAGGTTGCTGCTCTTGCAGTATTTCTTCGTGACCTTTTACCCACTGGGTCATCTCCAGTTGAGTTTCCAGGGGGGGAGATAGATATCGTCCCTAGCCCCTCTAACAAGCATGTGAATCAGGTCGGAACCAACGAAGACGAATAAAAGTCGCTGAGTAGGTTACAACCCTCCTTTTACCGCCAAGAATTAAGGAGCGTTCATAGCGAAATGAACTGATGTCAAAGGGCGAATCCGAGGTTGGTTTCCGTCCCGGCCGGGGTGTTCCTGGTGTATCTGAGTCCTTTGTCGGGGAGGATGCAGCGGATTGTCTCGTTCTTGGGGCCGAACATGGGCATTCGTCCGCCTCGGGCCTCGGGGTCCTATTACTCGCAGATGGTGGCCGGTACGAGGGTGTTCTCTTTGGCGCTCACACCATTGCGGAAGGTGAACTTGTCTTTACCACTGGAATGACTGGTTTTCAGGAGTCTCTGACGGACCCATCGTTTGCGGGGCAGGTGCTAACATTCACTTGGCCACTTCTCGGCAACTATGGCGTGATTCCAGGGATATCCGAATCCAGCAGGGTCTGGCCTCGAGGAGTCGTCTGTAGGCAAGCCATTGAGCAACCGGATCATCGTGACTCAGTAGGTTCAGTCCACGATCTACTTCTGGCGCATGGGGTTCCGGGAATCCAAGGGGTCGACACCCGCTCAATCACTCGAAGAGTCCGGGAGTATGGTACACTACTCTGCGTATTTGGGCCAATTGAGATGGAAGATGCTCTTTTAGCGAGACTTAAGGCTTCAAAAAGTCCCGATCTTGACGATCTCGTTGATGAGGTGTCGAGGGACGATACTGTCATCCTGAATCCTGGGGCTACCAATGATTCTGGAGACCGTCTCCCTCGGCTTATCGCTCTCGATTGTGGTGTGAAATACAATATCTTGCGTGAATTATGTCGAAGATTCGAGGTCATCTGGGCGCCAGCGGATTCTTCTTTCGAGACATTGGTTCAAGACCATCAGCCAGATGCGTTTTTCTGTTCTAACGGTCCAGGAGATCCCGCCCATTCTGGTGCAGCGACTTCAGCTAGAAGAGTAATTGCATCAGCAATTGACGCAGGATACCCTACGATGGGGATTTGTCTGGGCCATCAATTGTTAGGGTTGGCCGCAGGTCTTCGGACTTACAAGTTACTTTACGGTCATCGTGGAGCTAATCAGCCGGTCGTCGACCTCGCTGATGGTACGGTTAGAATTACCTCCCAGAATCACGGATTTGCAGTTGCAGATCCCGAGCAGGGAATGTTGGCGCCACATCCTACTGGTGCCTGCTCTGATGTGGCGCCAAATGCTATTGGAACCGATGTCGAAGTACGTTATGTGAATGCTAACGACAGAACCGTCGAAGGACTTGACGTGATTGGAAGACCTGCATTCTCCATCCAGTATCACCCTGAGGCTTGCCCCGGACCTCATGATGCGAGTCCCCTCTTCGATCGATTCTCCTCTATTGTTGCCGAGCATCTTGGTTCATCTGCCCCTGAGAATCTCCCCCCCGTGGCAACGCCGTCACTATTAGGCGGTGAGAACTAATGCCTAAGCGAACTGATATCCAGCGAATTCTTCTCCTAGGAAGCGGTCCAATTCGAATCGGACAGGCTGCTGAGTTCGATTTCTCTGGTTCTCAAGCTTGTCGTGCCTTACGGGCAGAGGGATACGAAGTCATACTTGTCAACAGCAACCCTGCGACAATTCAGAACGACCCATCGATGGCTGATCGAATCTACATCGAACCCCTTCTGCCCGATGTGGTCCGCCGCATTCTGGAGATCGAGAAGCCAGATGCTCTACTTGCTGGAATGGGTGGTCAAACTGCCTTGAACATCGCCTCTACACTTGCTCACGATGGTTCACTCGATGCCCTTGGCGTTGAACTGATAGGTTGTGAACTTGATGCCATTGATGACGCAGAGGACAGGGATCGATTCAAGCGAGTATGTGAGGAAATCGGCCTCCCCGTCCCGAGAGCAATCGCTTGTGCATCAATCGACGAGGTTCTTACAGCCGCCGAAGAGATAGGCGGTTTTCCACTTCTAATCCGTCCTGCTTTCACACTTGGTGGTTTGGGTGGAGGCACTGCATGGGATCGTGGTCAACTTGTTGAGATTGCGAGTCAAGGGATATTGCACAGTCGAATCGATCAGGTACTGATTGAGGAGAGTATCCTTGGTTGGCAGGAGCATGAGTATGAGGTTATGCGGGACGCTGCTGACAACTGCATCATTGTCTGCACAATGGAGAATATCGATCCGATGGGTGTTCATACAGGTGAATCGACCGTTGTTGCTCCCCAACAGACTCTCTCTGATCGTGACCATCAGATGCTTCGAGATGCAGCCTTACGCCTCATACGCCGTTTAGATATCAAGGGCGGATGCAATGTACAGTTCGCATTCAACCAAGAAACAGGAGAGTATCGAACAATCGAGGTGAATCCTCGTGTAAGCCGCTCTTCCGCTCTTGCATCGAAGGCTACCGGATACCCCATAGCCCGGATGGGGGCTCTCATCGCTGTTGGATACACTCTCGATGAACTCCCAAATCCCATCACAGGAAAAGGAACTACTGCTGCATTCGAGCCAACTCTTGACTACTGTGTAGTGAAGATTCCACGTTGGCCATTCGATAAGTTCCGTACTGCAGACCGCACCCTTGGAACTTCGATGAAGAGTACTGGCGAAGTAATGGCAATTGGGCGAACTTTCGAAGAGGCCTTCTTGAAAGCCGTTGCTTCATTGGAGATGGGGGCTCCTCATCCTCGGCCACTAACCTTAGCGGATGAATCTGAAGGCGAAGGGCAGATCGAGAGGGCTGCAACTCCGCTTCCCGATGAGACACTTGAGAATTGGTTACGTGTGCCAACAGATCGTCGAATGTTAGCATTAATTGAGGCCTTTAGGAGAGGATGGGGGATCGAGCGCGTCCGCGAGATTAGTGGGGGAATTACTCGCTGGTTCCTCCATCGTTTCTCTTCCTTGGCTGCTACTGAGATGGAAGTTATGGCTCACGCAGGTTCTCCCTCAGATATTGAGCCGGATGATCTTCAACGTTGGAAGGGCGCTGGTATGACTGACGCTCATATTGCCGATGCCTTAGCAGGCTTCCCTGCATCTGGTGTTAGAGAACTCGATCACGATCATGGTCCTCTTGGAGTGATGGAGCGTCGTCACGAACTTGGTATTCATCCGGTCTATCGCATGGTGGATTCTTGTGCCGCAGAGTTTGCAGCGGTGACACCATACTACTATTCGACTTACGAGGGAGGTAGTGCCCCTCCTGGAATCGACACAGTCCCTCACGAGCGTCGTTCGCGTGAAGATGGATCTGTGGCATCCCGTCATGTGGTCATAGGGTCAGGTCCAATCCGGATTGGCCAGGGTATTGAGTTCGATTATGGATGTGTACATGCAGTCCAAGCAATCCGTGATGAAGGACATGAAGCAATTCTAATCAATAACAATCCAGAGACCGTATCGACAGACTTCGATACTTCAGATCGCCTTTACTTCGACCCTTTGAATCTTGAATGCGTTGTAGAGGTTCTTTTGCGTGAGAATGCCGATGGTCTCCTTCTACAGTTTGGAGGTCAGACCGCAATCAACCTCGCTCTACCTATGCATGAACGTCTCACGCATTTACGTGCGATGGGAATTTCCACTGAACTCATCGGAACATCTCCAGATGCAGTTGATGAAGCGAGTGATCGTGAGAGGTTTGAGGTGTTTGCGAAAAAGCACGGCTTGAGAATGCCAGTGGGTCTCACCGGGGCGACCTCCCAAGAAGTACGTGCAGCAGTCGGGGAGATTGGTTACCCTGTGTTGATTCGTCCTTCTTACGTCCTAGGTGGTAGGGGCATGGAGATTCTGTCTGATGATAATCAACTTGATGCTTACATGTCTGAGGCATACATTACGCCCGATAAGCCGTTGTTAGTTGACCAATATCTTGGTGGAGCAATGGAACTCGACGTAGACTCCGTATGTGACGGTGAATCTGTCCTTGTCGGTGCAGTGATGGAACATCTTGAGGAAGCTGGAATCCATTCAGGTGATTCTACTTGCTTCATTCCTACTCAGAATGTATCTGAGGACATTCTTCAGCAGGTAAAGAAGTGGACCGAGACGATCGGAGTAGGTCTTGGGATTCGTGGATGCTTCAATATCCAGTTCGCGATTAAGGACGAAGTGCTCTATGTTCTCGAAGTCAATCCACGTGGAAGCCGTACCTTCCCGTTTGTTGCAAAGTCAACAGGAGTGCCTCTTGCACGTATAGCCGCGCTTCTTGCTCTTGGTGCTAAATTATCTGAGGTTGAGATTCCTCGTTTGGAAACTAACCTCGTTTGTGTCAAGGCTCCTGTATTCCCGTTCATCAAACTCCGGGGCCTTGATCCTGCTCCAGGACCCGAGATGAAGTCCACTGGCGAGGTAATGGGTTCACATGAGATTGCGGCAGCAGCCTACCTCAAGGCTAGGATGGCAACTGAGGTCCCAGTTCCAACATCCGGGGGAGTGTACATCACAGTTCGCGATTCTGACAAGGCGGATGTAATCGCTCATGCAACTAGTTTGCATGAGATGGGTTTCATACTCCACGCTACTCCTGGAACAGCCCAGGTGCTTCGTGACCAAGGTGGCCTTGAAGTCAATACTGCGTATCGTATCGCTGAGAGGAAGGGCCCGGATGCGCTTGATCTTATGAGGCAGGGTGACATCCAACTAATCCTCAATACTCCATCGAAGTCAGGTGGAGCGATTCTAGATGGGAACATGATGCGTCGTCTCGCAGTCGAACTCAACATTCCATTCGTCACCACACTCAACGGTGCAAGGATGGAAGTCGAAGCAATTGGAGTAGCCAGAGAGGGGATGCCTGAACCGAGGCGCCTAATTGGCACCTAATCGGTTCACTCCTCTTCCCCTTCGAGGTTCTCGTCATACCAGTTCTCGATATATTTTACACGTTCATCGTCGAGGCCAAGTGTTTTCGCCTGTAGTTTCAGGAACTTTCGCTCTTCATTGGTGATAATGCGGTCTTCCATAGCGATCTCATATGCCTCGATGTAGGATAGTTCAGTATTTGTGAAGGCTTCCGGCATCAGCATCGAGGAGAAGTTGTTGATGGCGACGAAGATTGGCTTTCTGAGTACCACAAGTGGGGCACCGATAATGACTCCGCCAACCAGTCCTCCACCTGGGATCAAACCCTCCATCATCTCGGTAGCAAGAAGAAGTGCGATGCCTCCGATGCCTGCAAAGATTGCAGCGCTGAATGCCTTTCTGAGCTTCTCATCGATTCCGAGAATATCGTTCTTGAGGATTGCATATGTGAACATGAATCCTTCAAACATTCCAGTCAGTAGGATGCTGAATAAGAAGGCATACAGGCAATAGAGATAGATTACAAGTTGATCTGTGTTCTCGATTGATGTCATGTCAGCTAGATTGAATCGACCGAACATGACGGTTGTCGCGATAATCGCAATGACTGCCATGCCTTTGATTGTCGCTTTTCCAGTGAAGCCAATGAATAGGGATCTAGCCTCGTTTGCTTCATCCTCGCGGCCTTCTTCCTCCTGCAGGCGCTTCCATGCCCCTCGCATTAGGAACATAGCAATCGTTGCAGAGAATACGGGAAGGATGAGAAGAAGGGTACTCAATCCTGAACCGGCTTCTGGAACGAAGTATACGTAGGGTGAAAGTTTGTCATTACAGGTCCCTGTCGTCTCAGCCATTCCTGGAGAGTATGTCAGGGTCGCAGGAGAGTTCCCTTCCGCATCGAAAACCATGGGCTGACTGCAATCTACATGCATCGTACCTCCTATGGTTCCTTGTAGGCCTCCGTTCGAAGCGATCAATAATCCAAGAATAACTGCACTAGCAACGGGAAGAATCCACCAGAGTTTGTTTTTGATTACATCCTTGGCCATAAATTCCGTTCTCTTCGTTGGATAGAACGCGACTGTGGACAGATACAACAGGATACAGAGAATCCCAAAGAAGTACCAGCCAACTCGATAGTACTGGATGTATGGTATCGCCTCAGGGCCTAGTGGGATTAGATTGTACCATTGAGCCAGCACTCGCCATGATTCCGCGAGAAGGAGCAGGCTCATGAATCGGTTCTCGGCAGCCTTCGGGCGTGCTCGAATAATCAGCATAGAAAGGAACAGTAGGGCGAGCGACGTGATTACACCCAGAAGGGAAATGACGTGTGTCAGCCCCATCGTCCATCCAATGCTTAAATCGATCTCGGAGACAGTTCTCCAATAGTATGAGGAAAGTGGACCCACATCTGGCATAGTTGTCTCTAAGCCTGTGAGCGAATAGAACTTCTCATCAGATTAACAAGAATCGAAGGCTTCGATGATGTATTGTGTTAGCGGACTAGTCCAGGCGAGTTCAGATAGCCCTTCCATACCTTGATCGGAGTAGATACGGACAACATCTTGCACGCGAACATTTCCATCTGAGGACCGTGCGAGGATTGTACGAGGTTTGAGTTCCTTGCCGGTTCCATGAGGGTCGTATATTGTGTGAAGTCCGTTGTCAAGGAACCACTGTGCCTTGTCTCCATCTTCACCTTCAAAAGTCACCTTATTGCGAGCGCCACCAAACATCATAGCTGCGGCGGACTTCTTTTCCGGCTTGGGCTTCTCCTCTGGTTCATCGTCGGATTTTGCTTCGTCTTTTCCATCATCCGTTTTCGCGTCCGTCTTTTCTTCCTTCTTTGGCTTGGGCTTCGGGTCCGGCTTTGATTCCTTCATTGTCTTCGGTTTGAAAGAAGTACCTCGGGGCCGACTCACTGCTCCCGCGCGGCTGGATATTGTCCGTGATGATGCGAATTCTGCCCTGACTTCTTCTTCTATCTGGTCGCGAAGTGCGGCTTCTAGTTCAGCAGACATTTCGGCGCGCATCTCATCGTCGAATTCCTCTGCCATCGCTTCCTTGACTGAATCAGGGTCTGCAGCGTCGAGGGCTGCTTGCAACTCTCCTATCTGAGTTTCAAGCGCTTGGATAGATGTCATGAAGTGGGCAGCAGTCTGGATCATTGCAGTCTCCATGCCTGCTTGAGTCTGCAATTGGACGACTTCTCCAGAATGATCTCTCCACTTCCTCCATTGGAGCATAGTGTGAGCGTGAATATCGGATCCACATTTTGGACAGAAGGATTTCTTCGGCGGCTTGA
>Ga0163179_10000950_pt1 | contig 20722 bp, 12 predicted proteins | sample AtlANTMetagenome_FD_109643 | JGI IMG/M metagenome (GOLD analysis project Ga0163179, IMG submission 109643) | Marine eukaryotic phytoplankton communities from the Atlantic Ocean - Atlantic ANT 2 Metagenome | ecosystem: Environmental > Aquatic > Marine > Oceanic | place: North Atlantic Ocean...
AGGTCTTTAATTTGAAGCTCTGACTCCATACTAGCACGAAGGATGTACTTAAGTGACAGGCGAGTGCCAGTATACAAAGTGTCCACCAGTTCATGACTCGGTGGGCATTTTCTTTTATAATAGTAGTATAAACAAACAAAGGTTTAACAATGATCAATCAGACTTCATTCAACCTCACCGACTTGCCAAAGAAGACCTATAACGGTTGGGCAGACTGGACTTCATGGAACTGTGCCCTATGGGTAGGAGGAGACGAAGGACTCTACAACCTCGCTAAGGACTGCGACTCATGGTTCGACTTCATCATATGCATGCAGGATATGGGTATGAATAAGACCCCAGATGGTGCGAAGTGGACAGAAGCAGACTATGACGAAATGCAGGAGATGATGAGTGAATTGTAAACGATTGTTTCAATCCCTCGTCGTATCACTCGACGAGGTACTCACCTCTGCTATAATTAGTACATACAAACAAAGGACAACTCACATGACAACTTGGGCAATTCAACCTTCAGACTACGGAAACGAAGTTAAGATATGGGCAGACGTGTTCGACGGTTCGCTATTCGCAGACGCAAAGCGTCACGCTGAGAGAATGGCAGAGCAACTTGAGAGACCTGTCACCATTTGGAAAGTTGGCACTAAGGCAGAGTTTAAATGGATGGAGGTGGCATAAGGCACTATGCCCCCCCTTCGGGGTTTTTACCCCTAGCCCGCTAAGCTTAGGTTCCCTAGCAAAGCTAAGCTATAAAGTCTTGCATGAGCGAGCGTGATATAAGAAATATAATTTTTCCAAAAATTTCCCCAGAGTAAAAACAATGAAAACCTTCGATGTAGAAACCACAGTAACATACAAGCAGTGGATCAGAGTGCAAGCAGACAGTGAGTATGCTGCTCAGAAACGTGTCAATGATATGGCATGGGACATAACCGCAATACAATATCAGACGATGGAGAAGGCAGAAGCGACGGGAACCGTCAGAGAGTGTCCTGAGTGAAACCCATATACTCAGACGACGTAGCAAACGTTTATTTAACTGGAGATGTCAAAGCCGCCCTCGGAGAGTTTCTTGGCAGATACCCTCTGGATTGCAAAGAACCAATCCAACTACACTGGAACAAATCTGACACAGCACACTACGCTGTAGTAGCAGTGGGTTTCAGAGAGCTCGGAGTGGATATTGAGTACATGAGAGATAGAAGGTTCGGAGATATATCTCGAAGATACTTTCATAAGGATGAAGAGACAGTCAATATAAACATATTCTATGAGCTATGGTGTCAGAAAGAAGCATACACCAAGTGGAGGAAGGGTAAGATATCTCAGTATATGTCTCATAAGATAGAGAAGGATACGACACACCTCGTTCCACAATCGAGGTATTCTATGATAGAACTAGACTTACCAGACAATATTAAAGGATATCTGTGCTATTGACAATGTGTTGAGATACTGATACAATATATAATATATACCACTCTCCTCTTTCTATGCAATACGTACTGTACAACGAACATCTCGACGAAGTAGGAACATATAAGTCTATCTACGATCTGAGAAAGTTTCTGTGTGATCGGAAGTACGAGGTTGACTGTGACAAGGACATTGGCGATACATTTGATTACATCAAACATATCAAATGGCACTTTGATATTAAACAACAATAGGAGAACACATGTCAGGCGATTACCAAACATCTATACATTATGACATCAAAGAACTTGCAGAGAGGTTGGCAGTACTTGAGAGCAAAGTGGCACAGTCCAATCTCTTAATGAGACGACCTGGCTCTGAGAACTATGAGAAACTTGTCGATGTCGTATCTGACCACGACGAGAAACTTAAAGCAATGACTGAGGATGATGCGAATTGGTAGAGGTTAAAAAACCGCGTTTTAACAAAAAACCCCAAAATCGCGTCGTGTGGCTCTAAATATACTCATAGTAAGTAAGAACCATGTTAGGACTGGAATCATTGGAAGGAGAATTCGTCGTTAAGATAAACGGAGAACTCATAAGGCATACGAAGGCCAGAGATCTTCCTGCGTCCTTCGATCATCTAATTAGTTTCGCTCCTAATATTCCAGAACCTCCACATGATGTCAATGATCATACAGAGATGAGCAGATACACGGAATACTTGCAAGAGTTAATGACACGAGAAACAAAATGACTGAAACTGAATTTAAATACGATTCATGGTTTAGAGATGATATACCAAAGGCACAATACGGAAGTCTTCAATGTTGGATAGAGAATGAGAAGACCCAACCATGGACGAATGCTTTTGATATGACCATCCATACTATTATGTACGATATAGCAGTGAAGAACGGATTAATAACAGAAACTTATGGCAGTCAGCATCACACCTGATGAAGCAACAGGTCTAACCGATATCACTAGACCTGACTTCACAATGAACCAGACGGTGAATGCATCCTGTAGTGTTACAGGATCAGATGTATGCAGTGTAACTAACGTCACTGCAACTGTACAGGGAACGCAGCCCAATCTAGTCATTACACCAGGCACTACGTCTGTATCCATTACTGGTACGTTAGAGGATCCATTTATAGACCAGTTTACATATGTGGAACAAGGTGAGTCAGATAAGACACAGACACCCGTAACTGTAGAGAGAATACCTAATATGCCAGCAGACAAGTTAATGTATAACTTGAACCAAGACGGTACTGCATTTACAACCGAGACATTTAATGTAACAGTACAATGGGAGAGCGGTCCTGTAGGGAACCTGACTGCTCAAGCACCCGCATCCTTCACACTTGAATTAAAGATATATAATGAGTGGGAAGGTATACGTTCCTTTATTTCAAACTATTATTAACATGCCAGCAGTAACACGAGTAGGAGACGCAGACACACCTCATTGTTCTGGAATGTCCAGAGCACAAGGTTCAGGTAACGTCTTCTGTAATGGTAGACCTATATCTCGACAAGGAGATAAGAACACGGTACACTTATTACCAGGTTCTCCATGTCCCCCACATTCTTCTGCTATATCAAGTGGTAGTTCCACGGTCTTTATTAATGGTAAAGGATGTGGTAGAGTAGGAGATGCAACATGCACTAGCGTCGCTGCTGGTTCATCAAACGTATTCGCAGGTTAATTATGGCAACAAGATATGCAATGGGTCTTCCTACAATTGAGGCACACCCAAAGAAGTCAAGACAAGGTAAAGGAAAACATTCAAAGTACTCTGCTACATCACGTAACAAAGCAAAGAAGAGGTACCGTGGGCAAGGCTAAAAGAATTAAAGACGGTGGAAGGAATGCTAATATTCCCGTAGATATGAGTGATCATTTCTACGACCATGGCAATGAATATTGTAGATATTTGATTACAGATCCTAGGTCTGACAGGGCAAGTAAAAAAAAGTCACAGAAAGAAGTATAAATATAAACTAGGTTATATTTTTAGCTAATGGCTATTGTCTCGAAGTCGTTTCGTGACTTCTCATTGACATTTGAAAAGAACGCAGTGACAAATGACATTTTGACGCTGCAAAATGAAGCAGCCATAAAGGCTTCAGTTAAAAATATTATATTGTATAACTTCTACGAAAAACCTTTTGATCCATCATTCGGTGGAAACATTATCGGAATGTTATTTGAGAATTATATTCCCGAATTAGCTACAGAACTTAAATCTAGAATTAAAGATGTAATTGATGTTCATGAACCTAGAGTAGCAGTTTATGAGGTTCTAACTAAATTCACTGAGGATAGAAATCAGTTGGATGTGAGTATAGCATATGTGATAATAGGAGTACCACCTAAATTTGATAATATCGACATTGCATTTAAACCATAATGGCATTTAACCAAGTTAATGCACTTGAATTTAACGAAATCAAGGCACAAATTAAAGATTACTTAAAATCTCAGTCACAGTTTACAGATTATGACTTTGAAGGATCGTCTTTAACTGTGCTGTTAGACGTTTTAGCTTATAATACATACTATACTGCAGTCAATGCCAACCTAACAGTCAATGAAGGGTTCTTAGAGACAGCAGTTTTACGTGAGAACGTTGTAAAACTTGCTAGGATGATTGGTTACACACCAAAGTCAGCTCGTTCTGCACAAACAGTAATCAACTGTACAGTACAAACTGTATTTCCATACCCCACGACAGTCACTTTAGCAAGAGGCTTAGTATTAAACTTTACAGGATTAGATAATAACAACTTTGTATTCTCACTTCCTATTGATACGACTGTATCAGTAGACAGCACAAGTGGTATTGCAACCTTTACTGGGTTGACTTTATTTGAAGGTATCTTTATGACTGATACTTTTGTGCGTGATGTTAACCAAAGACAACGTTTTATACTAACAAACAATAATGCAGATACTTCATCAATGCGTGTTGAGGTAACTTCTGGAACAGTCACTGAACGTTATCTACAAGCAACAGATATTACAAAGATAGATTCCACATCAAAAGTCTTCTTCTTAGAAGAATCTGAATATGAAATTCCAGAAATATTATTTGGAGATGGGATTGTAGGTAAAGATTTGACAAATGGTGACGTTGTTTCAGTTCAATACACAACTTCTTCGGGAATTGGAGCAAATGGACTAAAAGTTTTTGAGAATATTGGTAATTTTAGAGACAATGCGGGTAATTCTATCACCTCTGGCATCACAGTTACCGTAACAACGTTCCCAGATGGGGGTGCAGCTGCAGAAAGTACGGAATCTATCAAGTTTGGAGCTCCAAAGTTCTATTCTGCGTTCGGAAGAGCAGTTTCTACACGGGATTACGAAGCAATCGTGCCCCAAATCTACCCAAACGTTGCTTCAATCGCATGTTATGGTGGAGAAGAAGCGGATCCACCCGAATATGGTAAGGTTTTCTTAGCAATCAAACCAAAAAATGCGGATAAGTTATCTCTTTCCGAGAAAAACGTCATTTTGAAGCAGCTTAGAGAGTATTCTGTTGCTGCAGTTCAACCTTCTATCATTGATCCATCAATTCTTTACATAGATTTGACTAGTTTTGTGTATTTCAATCCTAACGTTACTCGTAATGAGCCCCCAGAGGTCAAAAATGCAGTTCTTGCTGCCTTAACTACATTGAATGCTAGCTCCGAATTTAATAAATTTGGTGGAAAGTTCAAGTTTTCCAAGCTTCAGACTATAATAGATGGTGCAGAGAACTCAATTACTTCAAATATCACTCGTCTCAAGATGAGAAAGAATGTGAGTGTGACACTTGGTGCACGTGTGAACTATAAAATATGCTATGGTAACCGCATTAAGCAAGGTACGTCTACAAGTTCTTGTGTTTACACCAGTGGATTTAAGATTGTTGGAGACGATTTCAACACTTACTACTTAAATGATGATGGCAATGGCCTCCTAAGAAAGTATTATGTTAAGGGTGATGGAAGTTTTGAGTACGTAGATGGTCTATGGGGAACTGTAGATTACACAATGGGTGAAATTGTAGTCAATGATTTGACTATTCAATCAACTTCGATTGCAAATAATCAGCTACAATTATCTGCAACTCCAGAATCTAATGATTTGATTTCTTTACGAGAAACCTATTTGACAATAGGTATAGATAATACGGTTATTAGTGTACTAGAAGACACTATCAGTAGCGGTTCAAACATTTCTGGTACAGGAGTAGTACCAGAGTCCAGTTATAAGTAAATAACAGATGACAAATTCTTCATGGAAGGTTAGCTCGTGGACTACCCCGACCACAACGGTTTCTGTACCACCAGTACCGTCGGAGGTCAGTCCTGAATCTAGGTCGAAAATTTCGACTAATGTTTCTGGTCAGTTTGCAAGTTTCATACAAGACAACTTTCCAACCTTTATAGATTTTGTAAAAGAGTATTATAAGTCACAAGAATTAAAAGGATATTGTTTTGATATTATTCAAAACTGGGGAGACTATTATAATATTGACAATTACGGTGGCCTTGTAGAGGAGACTACTCTAATTGGTGCTCTTGATACCACTACTTCATCAGTTTCTGTGTCAAGTACACGTGATTTTCCAAATGAAGGTATCATTTGTATTGGAAATGAGATAATTTACTACCAAAGTAAGAAATCTACTCTATTTGAGAACTGTACAAGAGGATTTAACGCTGTAAAGACCATTGGAGAGGTCGGAAAGTACAATTTTGAAGAAACTGTAGCTGCAAGTCATGCTATTGGTGATAAAGTTGTCAATCTAAACAACATTTTCCCACTTTATGTGCTTGGGAAGTTCAAAGAGCAGTTTTTATCGACTTATCCGAAGAATTTTGCAACTGGAGTTACTGAATCTACTGTAATTAAGAGAATTAAGGACTTTTACTCCTCAAAGGGGTCTACTAGGTCATTCCAATTCGTTTTAAGAACACTTTTTGGCGTAGAATCGGAAATTACATATCCAAGAGACAGAATATTCAAGCCATCCGATGCATATTACACTTCTAGAGAGGTAATTCGTGCTGTAGCGGTTTCTGGGAACCCTTCTGAGCTAGTTGGAGAAGTATTATACCAAGAAGCGGATGCAAATGACCCAAATGTCGATAGTGCACGTATATACGTTAAAGGTGTTGTAGAAGTTTTTACAGAGAATGCTGTAATTTATGAAATTGACGTAGATACTAATAATTCACAAGGATCTTTTGTTACTCCTTATAAAACTGTACTTTCTGCAGATCTTGGAAATCTGATTACTGACAATATCGTTACTGTTGATTCTACTCTAGGTTGGCCTGAAGAAAATGGAAGATTTAGAATAGAAGACGAAATTATAACTTATGCCAATAAAACTGTTAACCAATTTTTAGGTTGCACTCGTGGTAGAGAGAATACTTCAGTCCTAGCACATGATGCAGGTCAAGAAGTCTTTGCTGCATTTAAGATTTACGGTCAAAGCAACGTAGATGGTTCAGAAATTCAATTAAAGGTATACGGTGGTACTAAAGGTATCATATTAAATGATGGAGGAAAGTATTATACTCCTGAGAGTAAGGTTAGTACCCCTAGTGCACCTGGTTTTGATAGTATTGACCCAATATGGGATAGTTTTGTATATAACGTCAGAAAGGCACTCAGAGGTAGTACAGCAACATTAGCAAGCATTGAATCTGATGGTAGTGTTGTATGTACAGTTACTACTAAAGAAAAACATAGATTAAATCGTAATGATAAAATAAGAATTTTAAATGCTGACGAAGACATCTATAATAACGAACATGATGTCTTAGGTATTGTAGATGACTTCCAATTCCAGTTTAAGTTTAGTAGTTCTCCTAAATTTGGAATTCCACAACCAGGCCAATCCGCAAAAGAGTTCTTTATTGCTAGAGAGTTTGCATTTGGTAGAAGTGACTATTCTTCAATCAATACTATCATTAAAGATTTTACTACAGACGTTCAAAATACATATAAGTCAACTACTGACGCTATTGTAGCATCTGTTGGTATTCCTTCTCATAAGATAGGACCTTTTGATACTGCAGACCTAGATCCTGGCAACCAAAGGTATTTGAAGCGTATTCCTCTTATACCAAGTGTAAAAAGTACAAAAACTACAACTCCGATCGGTCAAATCGGTATTGGTGCAAATGGAGTTCCTTTTTATTCATATAAAGGAGAATCACTTAAAAAGTTTGGTGGTCTTAAGTCAATAAACAAAACTAATGGTGGTATTGGGTATGATGTGCTTAATGCTCCTATAGTTGAGTTTGAACCAACATATGTAACGGGAACTACCTATGCAATTTTCACTAGAGTTAAAGTTGAAATCAGTAGTGGTGATTTTCGTAGATATAGAGCAACAAACACTGGTAAAACTTCTACTACATCAACACCAACACATTTAAGTGGAATTGTTACACATGGAAGTGTTAACTGGGAATATGAAGGAGAATCTGCAGCTGCAAGCGTAACAGTATCTGGATCAGTAACTAATATCAACGTTGATAATGGTGGTAGTGGATATTCTACTGAACCTATTATTTCTATCGTTGGTGGTGGAGCTACGAGTAGTACTCAAGCAACTGCTGTTGCCATTATCACTAATGGTGCAGTAACAGGTATTTCGGTTGTTAATGGTGGATCTGGATATACCAGTATTCCAACTATCTCAATAACTGGTGGTGGTGGACAAGGATCTACAGCAACTGCTGTTTGTAGAGGACCTATTAATACTATTAACATCAGCGATGCAGGATCTCAATATACATACGAACCAACTATCAATCTAATCTCTGGTAATGGTGCTGTTGCATATCCTTCAATATTAAACGGAAAGATTGAAAGTATTATTGTTACATTTGGTGGAAGTGGATATTTTGGTGCTCCAGACGTTGTTATCACTGGAGATGGAGTTGGTGCTACTGCATTTGCTCAAGTAGATAGTAGTAGCAATATTGTTACTAATATTGTCGTTACTAATAAAGGTGCGGGTTATACATCAGGTGCTACAAGTATTAGCATTGTATATCCTGGCTCAGGTGCAATATTTGAGACTAAGTTAACAGAACTAACATATAACGAAGCTGCAACCTATGAAGAACTAGGACTTGCTTCAAATCAATTTACAAATAGAAAAACAACTGATATTGGTGGTGGGGGAGTATTTAAAGGAGAGAACGATTTACTATATGGTGGAGAATATGCTTACCTCTATAATCCCAAGCAACTTAGGTTTGTATTAAAAGATAATATTGATGACCAGTTAAATGAATTAAATCCAACTGCACACTCACCTATTATAGGTTGGGCATATGATGGACATCCCATATACGGACCTTATGGATTTGCAGATGCTGAGAACGTAAGTCCATATAATTCATATACTTTGATGATTACCAGTTATAGAGTGAAGACAACTAGAGATGCTCTTCTAAGTGGTCTAACAGACCCTATGGGAACGTTTATCGAAGATTATGAGTATGTGGAAGGATTGGGTACTTTAGACCAATATAATGGTAGATACTGCGTAACTCCTGAATATCCAAATGGAGTCTATGCATATTTCTGTACAATTAAAGGTGTTGCGGGTGAACCTGTATTTCCTTACTTTGTGGGTCCTAATTTCTATGCAGAAGCGGATGAAGTCAACTGGGATGGAAATGGAGTTCAAAAGAACTTCACAGAAGATGCTACTCGTTATAAAGCACCATATATCGGCACTGACAATATTGTAGCAAAAAGAAAACCACTCGATAATCAAGTAGACTTCTATTTGGCACTAGAAGACACCACAACTTTGATTGTGATGGAAACTGGGGAGATATTAACTTATCTTGAAGATGGAATTGGATATTATAGTTACTATCCTACTATTAGAGGTGGTACTGCAGATTCTTTAATTGTTTCAGCTACCAATAAGTATTCTTCTGCTAATATTGACCAATACCTCGTTGAGGGTGGTGGTAAAGAGTATAAAGTCAACGATAGGCTTCTCTTTAACAATACAGGTACTGGTGGAGAAGGTGTTAGTGGTGTTGTGTCATCAATCAATGGCGAAACTGTAAATTCACTTGCAAATACTGTAGGTGCACAGTCTGATCTTTATAGTACAACTATTTCAACTGCAGAAAATCATTATTTGGTTGTAGGTGATCAAATTGTAGTTAGTGTTACTGATAATACCTTTGAAAGGACAATCAAAACTAAGATTATCAATAGTAAGTACTATTTCGAGTATTTCTCATTGACAAGTATGAAGCTAATCACTCCATACGCAAATACTACCGCATTTGTTCAAGGAGATATCATTTACGTTGCAGATAGAGTATACAAAGCTGCTGCATCAGGAACTTCAGGTTCTTCTGCTCCAACACATACATCTGGCACTACATCTGACGGTTCATTGTCATGGACATACCTAAGAAGACGTACGGACGGTAATTTGGTACAAGATGCTTGGACTACAAACTCAGCAGGAAGTAATTACGCAAATGGCACATATACTGATGTTCCTCTAACAACTAATGGATCTGGAACAGCTGGTAAGGCAACTATAGTTGTGTCAGGTAATTCTGTATCATCTGTAACAATTACAGACACGGGTACTTCGTATGTAATTGGAGATACCATTTCTGTAGACAATCTTAACATAGGAAATGGAGCTGGCGGTACTGGGTTCCAACTTACACTTACACAAGTTGAAATGGAGGCTGAATGTCATTGTGACAAGGCACATCAAGTTACAACTGGCAATATAGTCGATATTTCAGGAATTACTCCTACTGAATGGAATAAAACTGATTATACCGTAATTAGAGCTGAAACTCTTCGTAGATTCACTATAAAACGTAATTTTGCAACTATTGCAGCTGCAAACATCGCAAATGCCGAAGTTTACGTCGAAGAACCCAAATTACAACTTATTTTGGGTCATAGTTACAAATTTACAACTGAAGACACTTCTAATGCAGGAAAACTCTTATCATTCACTTTTGATCCTTCAAATACCGATATTTTCACTTATAAGAACATTACTGATGAAGTAATCCCCGTAAGTGACAATGAACAAGATTCTATTACAATATTAGTCAAAGATTTACCTGGCATCTTCTATTACTTCGATTTGAAGGGAAATATCACTGGAAGTTACTTTACAGTTATTAATGACCCCGTTACTGGAACAAACATCGTTAGTTCTAAGACTGACACCACTTTCACTTATTCTACCGCTTTGGAACCAGAAAGTGCATATACTATTGCTAATGGTGTAACATTTAATACAACTTCAATATATCCTTCTGGTGGCGTTGCAACCGTTTCCATCGGAGATGCTGGTAGAAACTATTCCTCATTACCATCACTAAGTGGATCTAGTAGATCTGGTTCTGGTGCAACTGCTGTTGCAACCATTTCTGGATACTTATCTGGAACTACAGTTACTAATCAGGGTTCTGGTTATAATAATGCTGTATTACCTCCAACTAGGGTCTCCTTACCTGATTATGTTGATTTGACTGTTAGTAATGTATTTGGATCATTTGTTAAAGACGAGATTGTTATATCAGATCCAGTATTAGGTAACTCTACTGCAAGAGGTCAAGTTATAAATTGGGATCCAACCACTTCAATACTAAGAATTAAACCATTACAGAATACTAGAACAGGTGCAGGTGATTTTGGTTACATTATGTTTGCGGCTGCAGATGTAGTTTACAGTGGTGACTCACAAGCAACAATTTCCTCCGTAAGTGGCACACAGGCTATAGTTTCTGTTGTTGTATCTGGTGGTGGTAAAGTAACTTCAGTCAATGTATCAAATCAAGGATCTAATTATAGATCTGCTCCTAGTATTATTATGGGAGATCCTTATTATGGAGCAATCACCACTGATAGTACAGGTGTATCACTAACGACACAATCTAGTGGTAACTATGGAACAGGTCAAACTTATACCAATGTGCCAGCTGCAAGTGTGTCACCGACAGGTGGAACTAATGCTAAATTCACTATTATCACTGATGGTTCAGGAGATATCACTTCTGTCACATGTACAGATGGTGGTAGTACATATGCATTAACTAACATTATTACTATAGCAGGTGATCAGTTGGGTGGTGCTACACCTGCAAATGACGCTACCGTGACAGTTACTGCACTGACACATGCCGATAAATCAATTGTTGCAACTTTACTTAATGCTTCAGTGGATACCATTACTATTCTTAATAGTGGATCAGGATACTTATCAGCTCCAGACGTTATTGTTAGCGGTGGTAATGGTATCAATGCTAAGTTCAATGCTAGTATTGTAAACCAAGGTGTTTCTGCTATCAACATAGAAGATGGTGGAGTACAGTATCAAAGTGTACCTGTTGTTACAATTAGTCAGTTAACTGGATCAGGTGCATCTGTATTACTCAAGTCATCTGATCTTGGTAAGATATTGAAAGTTAGTGGTGATAACATAACTTACAACTACAGTCATGATAGAACTTTAAAACCTGCTCTTAACACTACCTTTAATCTACAACTTACTAGAACTCAAGTTATTGATTACCTTGACGTTACTGATGGTGGACAAAACTTTGTTTCAACACCTGAGATTGTGTTAGTTGGTGGACAGGGATCTCAGTTTGTATTAGAGCCTATTATTCAGAATGAAGTTATACAATCCATCACAGTTGTTAATTCAGGTAGAGGATTTACTTCTGCACCAACAGTAACTGCAAAAGTTACTCATACTTGGGTTGGATTAAAATCTAATAGTACTTTAAACTTCCCATATAATACAAAGATACCATTAGGTACTAAAGTAATTCTTAAAGCAAATAATGGTGTATTCCCTTCACCACTAATTGCGAATACAACTTATTATGCAATTGCTGCTACTACTGCTAATGGATTAGCAGATAATCAGATTAGACTTGCTACTAGTCTCGCAAATGCAAATACTGGAACTTATGTAACATTTACTTCAGATCCTATTGGTGATGCTAATGGAATAACCTATTTCACTCTAGAGACAACAGATCTTGGTGATAATATTACTGCATACATGAAACCTGCTACATTCTCACCTGGTGAGAGAATTTATCAAGGTTCTTCTCCAACATCATACACAGCCTATGGATTTGTTAAGGGTTGGGATGCTTCTGGACGTGTTGTTAGTGCAGAGATAGTTGAAGGTGAATTTGTAGTTGGTGAACCTGTATTTGGTGAAGAGACTGCTGCCTTTGGTCAGATTCATGAGTTTAGTAAAGCAGATGCTGTATTTGAAGTATCAGCAATTAGTGACTCTGCAAAAACATGGGAACGTACTACTGGTTTCTTAGATCTTAACGAACAGAGAGTATATGATAGCGATAGGTTCCAAGAGTTCTCATATGATATATCATCTTCTATTAATATAACTAATTGGAAAAATCCACTTAAGTTTGCTGCACATCCTGCAGGCTTTAAAGTTGTTGGTACACAGGTACTATCTCAAACAGTATCTAAAACCTACAGACCGTTACCAATCATCAATGCTGCATCTACTGACACTTATGCGTGGTATACAACACCCACTTATAGTGGCAATGATACCTTTAATGGAACTACATTCATAACTCCAAAGCCATCTGCTAGAGCAACAGGTAAATTAGCAACTATCAATAACTTTGCACTAGGTAAACCAGATTATACTGCCATAGTTCCTACAGAAGTTCAAATCTTTGGTAGGCAGTTATTAGACATACAAAAGATCTTATCTTGTGTCTCATATAAGATTGATGATATTACAGATAATACAATTTCATTTGATGGATCATTAAGTACCATAGTAAATACGTCAACCAATCGTATTACTCTTCCTAGTCATCCATTTGTAGACAATCAACGTGTAACATATAATGCTGGTGGTGATAGGTTCCAAGATGCTAGAAATTTAATAATTAATAACATAGATTATATCGTAGAAGAGACAATAGGAGCTTTAAATGCTTCATATCCAAGTCTTGCATATAACTCATCAACTTGTGCTAGAGACACAAGGTTAGTTGTTGCTGCATGGGCTAATGATCTAAGATATGATGGTAACTTCTTTAGTACTACAGCAGCTGAATATTATGTCGGTGGAGTTGTATTCCAAAGCAATGCACATGCTGATTCTAGAAATTTACTTTTAAACAACAAAAACTTTATTGCTAATGAAGTAGTTGAACAAATGCTTGCAGATCCTGTTGTTGGTATTCCTGGCGGATATGCAGGTGTTCCTGGTGGAAGTCAAAACTGTGTTGATGACATTGTTGATGTTATTGAGGCTGTTGCTTATAACCTTGCATACGGTGCTAATAGTGAGGTGTGGGATGCTGCAAATTACTATGTAAATACAGTGCATTTGGATGGTGAAGAAACTCAATCAGTATGGGCATTTAATAAAGCAAAAGAATTTGCCCGTAAGGTTATTGTTAATACTGCAATTACTGTTCAGGGTAGTCATGGATTAACTCAGACATTTGATACCACGATTACAGTCAATCTTGCTACCTGTGCTCCTATTCAGTCAGCACAAGATGTATTATTTGATATTGTTACTACTGCTATTAATAATGACAGTCTTGCATCTGTAACTAGAACTAATCCTGCAAATCATATACAACATATCGGTGGAGAGGAGACAGAGACTATATTTGCCTATAATAAGGCAAGAGATCTTTGTAATTTAGCAGTCACAAACAGTTTACCAACTGGCACATACACAACCGTAGCACCTGTAACTGACTTAAGTATTACAAACGATCCTGGTGGTTGTGCTGACGTTAAAAGTGCTATTACTAGCTTTGCAAAAATTATAACTGATGCTATTGACAATCCATCAACATTACCAACTAAAAATATAGGTAATTATCCAAATGCAAGAACTGGAACTCCTATTGGTGGATTGACTAGTGGTAATAATTATTATATCAAATTTGATAGTGCAGATTACATTCAGTTAAGAGAAAGTTCAGGTGGATCTGTTATTAATTTGAGTAGTGTTGGAACTGGCGTAGGCCACGGATTTAGAATTTTCCAAGATGGCGTAAACACACAGTTTAAGATGAGAACTGGTGGTATTGATATTGGTACACAAATTGGTAAGACTGCAGAGTCTAAACAGATGTTTGTTATAGTTAATGGTATTGTACAAAATCCTGCAAACTATAGTTTTGCAAATAATATTCTAACATTTAAAGAACCATTACTTGAAGGGTCTTCAGTTCTTGCAATGTATTATGATCGTGCATCATATACCTCTAGTTTCCAATTAGATACTATTGGCGATGAACTTAAAACCTTTGATACTACTAATGGTTTAACACCTGGCTCTGGTTATAATAATGGAACATATACAGGCATTATACTTAAGAATAGACTTGGATCTGGTATTGGTGCTACTGCTGATATTACCGTTACAAATAATAGTGTATCTAACGTTGTATTAAATCAAGCAGGTAATGGATATACTCCAAATGATATTCTTGGATTGTCTGAGGTTGGATCACAATTAACTAACAATTATGTCCCCACCACAGCAACATATGATCCTGCATCTGGTAACCTAGAATTAACTATTGGTAATCATACTTTAACAACTAATGATAAGATTAGAATTGCTAATGATTCTCTAACATTCAGCTGCTCTTATGGTGGCGGTGGAACCAGAGCATACCCTCGTTCTACAGATCCTATTGGAAATCTATTTGATACTCCTATTACTGCTATAACGACAACTACAATCACAGTTAATGCTTTACAAGGTACATCTCCGACTAACACTGATGCTCACACATGGCAAGGATTAAGTACATACCAATTCCAACCTACAAAGGTTAAGTATTATCCTGCAACAGGTGATATGATATTGACTGCTGCAGGTCATGGAATGATCAAGGGTGATAGAGTTTTGATCGACACTGATTCACTAACATTTACTTGTTCTAAAGATAATAATGCAACAAACCATACTTACCCTCGTGCCTCAGATCCTGCAGGTGGTTCTTGGTTGACTATTGATAAGATAACAACAGATTCATTTACAGTTAACGTTGGTAAGAATGAAAGGTTTAGCTTTACACCTACAAACTCTACATATACCGCTAGTACAGGTGTACTAACACTAACTCTGGGCAATCATAACTTATTAGGTGCGGTCTCCCACACTGCAACCAATGCGGTTTATACACCTGCAGATGGAAAGGTGGTAATTACCGTAACTGGTCATGGAATGTCTAATGGTGATCTAATTCTTATAGAAGATGATTCATTATCATTTGATTGTACTCACGGCTCAGGTACTAAAACATATCCTAGATCAACTGACCCAATTAGCGGTAAATTTATAGAAATATTTGATGTAACAAATGATACATTTACTATACAATGTCTAGAGACTATTCCATCGTCTAACCAGACTACACATAGCTTTGTATCTGCTGTAGCAAATGGTATTAAACAGGCACAGGATGTTATTACGATCAAAGAGAATGGATTGGTATTTACTTGTGAAATGGACGCTAGATCAACGCTACATTCTTATCCAAGAGCAACTGATCCTGCCAACGGTGCACCATTGGGTATATACTCCGTTACAAGCGACACAGTAACAACTTTTGTAGGCAAGTCTCCTTTAGTAACTAAGACCCCTACAAACGCCATATACGACCCATCTAACGGTGAAATGGAGTTGGTTATTGGATCACATGATTTCTATGCTGGCCAGACAATTAAACTTGCTGATGGAGCAGTTTCATTCACTTGCAATAGAGATAATTATAGAACTGTTCACAGTTATCCACGTACTGCATTTACTGGTCATGAACTAACAACTGTATACTATAATCCTAATAATGGGGTTATGACAGTTACATCACCGTCACATGGTTTCTCAAATAATGATTGGGTTAAATTCAAACCTGAAGCATTAGCAATGACTTGTGATCAAGATAATAATGTTTCTACAAAACTGTATCCACGTGCTACAGATTATGCCTATGATAGGTGGTTAAAGGTATCAAATGTTACAACTAATACATTTGACGTAACTGTCCTTGATATTATACCTTCTACTAATATAAGTGCTCATACCTTTATTGCTGCACCTCAGATATCTCCATCTACAGCTGCATACAATGCAACTTCAGGTATAATGACAATCACTGATCAAAAGTACACTGTTAACACAGGAACTACCTATGATCCACAAACAGGATTGTTAGTAATGAATATTGGTGCACATAATTTAACTACAAAAAATAGTATTAGAATTGTAACAGATTCACTAACCTTTACATGTACATTAGATGGTGGTAGTGCACAGAAGACATATCCTCGTGCTAGTGGAACTGGTGTCAATGCTGGCGTTGCTGATTATGCATATCAAAGAAATCTCCCAATCACTGCATTTACTGCAAATACAATTAGTGTAAATGTAAACAATGGTGGCAATCCTATCTCAGATTTATCTACACATACATTTGTATCTTCAACAACTAACTGTATTGAAGTTTGTCATGGATTGAGTAATGGTAATTTTGTCAAGATTAAAGATAACTCACTATCATTTAACTGTACTCAAGGAGTTGGTACTAAAACATATCCAAGGCCATCCGTAAGAACTCTGAGTGCATCTGCACCCGCAAGTAAAAGTGTTACTTCTGCAACTTATGATCCTGCAACTGGACTTGTTGTATTAACCACTCCACAAGCAAATACTTGGGCATCAGCTCCGACTCAACATCAGGTGACTGGTGCAACATATGTACCATCAACAGGTATCATGACATTGACTATCGTAAATCATGGATTTACAGAATTAGAGTTGATTAAAATTGATGACGATGCTCTAACATTCAAATGTGATGAGGACAGTCAAGCATCCGATCACACATATCCTCGTTCTACAGATCCTATCAGTGGTAAATGGATAGAAATATTTAATGTAACAAATGATACATTTGATGTACAGGTTCTTGATATCATTCCATCTACTAATGTAACAACTCACGTATTCCAGTCAGCAACTGCAACAGGTCTAAGTCATGCAACAAGTAGTATAAGATTTTATCCTAATGCACTGAGTTTTACTTGTGCAATGGATGGCAATACTGCTACTAAGACATACCCAAGAGTAAAAGATCCATACTACGGTAGGAAGGTAGCAGTTACAGCAGTTAACAGTACAACTGCAACAGTATACGTTGGTAAATCTCCTATCGTAAATCATACTGGTACAGATGGTACATATGATCCTGGCACAGGTACTTTAATAGTAGAAATAGGTGCACATACCTTAACTGTTGGCACAACTGTCAAACTTGCAAATAATGGATTTAACTTCCAGTGTGCTACAGACAGTTATGGAAGTGACCACACATATCCTCGTGCAACTGCTGGTGATGGTAATCCTGATCCTGCATACGATACTGCTGTAACAATCTTAGCGGTAACTGATACCACAATTACATTGAATGTTGGTATATCTCAAGATCTATCAACTCATAGATGGAAGCCTGGTTTCGTTGCAACTAATGCTATACAAAGTGGTGGTGGATATACTCATACTTGGACTGGTGGTGGTGAAGCTTACGCTTTAAATGCATCGAATTCAACATTAGGAAACTCAACTGGAACTCAATACTATCCAGAGACAGGTATTTTACATATTACTACAACTGTTGCTCATGGAATGAGAGAGAATGATTACGTTAAACTTGCAGACAACTCTATAACATTTGTATGTGAGCAAGACAACTACAATACAACTCATTCATATCCACGTTCTACTGATTATGCTAGTGGTAAGTGGTTAAAGATATTCAATGTAACTGCATGGGAGTTTGATGTTAAGATTTTGGATAGTGTTCCATCAACTAACGTCAGCAAGCATGTATTCTCATCTTCAGTTCCTGATGGTATTACACATAAAGATCCTGCAAGTGGTAACTTTATTGAAGTATCAAATGTTACACACAACACATTCGACGTACAGGTATTAACTAAAACACCTTCTACAAATACAACAACTCATACATTTGTTGGTGCTGATGCTGATGCAGTTTATGTTGCTCCATTCTTTAAGAAGAAAGATCCATTCTATGATACTGCATTAGAGATTATTTCTACATCTCCTGACTCAATTACAGTTGATGTTCTGACCACTGATCAATCAACTAGTGTGTATAAACATAAGTTCCAATCTGCACTTTCTAACTCTGTAATTACGGGTGGTAATTATACACATAAATTTAAGTCTGCTGATGCAGGTTGTGTTAATACAGGAGACAGGCATACATTCATCTCTGCTGGCTCTAACTCAGTTACAAGAGCAATCGTATCTCATGGTTATCACAATTATGATAAGGGTGCTGATGCTGCATCATTAATTAGAAAAAATCTTAACTTTATTGCAACTACTGCCTATGGTAGAATGCAAGCAAATAATCCATCCTTCTCTACTGTATATCAAACCAAGTGTCTTCGTGATACTAGACTACTTACTGATGCTGTAGCTGACAACGTTGAGTTTGGTGGTAATGATGCAACTTATGATGCTGCTAAGTTCTATGTTGGATCTGCTCACTTGACTGGTGAGGAAGATGAATCAGTACAGGTATTCAACCATGCTAGAGATATATGTAATCAAATCATGCGTAACATTACAGTTACCACAAATGCTGGCACTAAGGGTAAACAGATCAAGGATCTTACTATTACTAATGATAGTGGAAACAATGTATATGATACTAGTGACTGCACAGATATTGCATCTACAATAACAACATTATGGGGAATAGTCACGACTGCTGTTGGTACAACTGCAGGTGGATCTGGCAATCTTAACAGTGTCACTAGAACTAGATCTAGCACACCTGACTTCCAAATCAATGTAGGTAGTGTAACCTTTGACGGAACTGATACAACATTTACTACATTATCTGGTGGTAGTACACAGGTACTACCTGCATCAGATAACTTCTTGATATTCCTCAATGGTACATTGCAGATAAAAGGAACTACAGATGCATACACATATACTGGTAGTACAATAACATTCACTGAACCACCTTTACCTGGCATGGACTTCTATGGATATTACTTTGGTAAATTAGTACTACTGGATGAGTTAGCTCCTTACTTTGATAGTAGCAGAACAACATTTGTGATGAAGAGTGATAATGAACCATTCTCTCTAGAGAGTGACAATAGTGCTGTTAATCCAGCAAACAACTTAATGATCTTTATTAATGGTATATTCCAAGAATCTGGTGTTGCATATACATTGAGAGGATCAGTTATTGAATTTACTGAAGCTCCAAGAGCTTCATCTGATTGTGTTATGTTCATATACACTGGATCTGCAAATGATATTCTAGTTTCAAATACATTCAACTCTCTTGATCCTAATGACAGATTGCAAGTTGTTAGTGAAGGATCAGATCGTAGGATTGCAACTGTATCCAGTTCTAGTTCTGTGGATACATATGAATATATTGGGTTGAGACCAACTGTTGCTGAGTTCCAAGCTATCATTACAGGTGGTGAGGTGACACAAGTTAATATTACAAATGCAGGTTCTAATTATGAAAATCCTCCTATATTACTTTTCACAGGTGGAGAAGGAAGTGGGGCAAGTGCTGAAACAATTATTGAAGAAGGAAGTGGTAAAGTATTATCTGTCACTAACCTAAAAGGTGGTAGTGGATATACATCAACTCCAACAGTTATAGCTACACATCCAGTACACCTAGAAAGGTCTGAAAGAAACAGAATTGTATCTGATTCTAATTTACTTGGTGTTTCTTATCTTACATCATCTGTCAATGATAGTGCGACTACATTGAACTTGAGAAACGTTTGGTATAACACTTCTCAGAAATATGGTTTCCCAGATCAAGGTGAAGTTCTTATTCCTTACTACAATCCCGCAACAGATAGTTCTGGTAATGTAATAGGATGGAGAAATGAAAGAATTCTGTTTGGTGCAAAAGACATGTCTGCCAATACTTTAACTGTCGCAACAGGAGGTAGAGGATATTTTGGAACAACTGCTTTTGCACATAATGTGATTACTGGAACATACTCAGTAAATCAAAGCTCCAGAATTGTGACAATCACAACTGCTAGTGATCATAATATGCAAACAGGTGAGAATAGAATATTCCTAGATTTCACTTCTGGAACTAACATAAATCAATCAGATGCAGTTAACTACATTACCTATATTCCACCAGACGGA
>Ga0163179_10000951_pt1 | contig 20718 bp, 20 predicted proteins | sample AtlANTMetagenome_FD_109643 | JGI IMG/M metagenome (GOLD analysis project Ga0163179, IMG submission 109643) | Marine eukaryotic phytoplankton communities from the Atlantic Ocean - Atlantic ANT 2 Metagenome | ecosystem: Environmental > Aquatic > Marine > Oceanic | place: North Atlantic Ocean...
ACCAACACGCAAATACTATTATGCTTAGTGCTACTGGTGCTACTTTTAATTCTACACAAGCAAATGCACTTTTTGTTAAACCCATTAGAAGTGCTACAATGACAACCATACTTGGTTACGATGAAACTTCAGGCGAAGTTACGCACAATGCGGCTATACCAGGTTACATTAATATAGCAGATTTAAAAACACTAGTAGCAGCAAGTGCAGACTTTGCTGACTATCAAACAAGGATCGCGGCACTATAATGAGTTACGATAAATATATTAAACAGGACGTAGATAACAATGGCAAATAGATATCCACTAGTAATTGACACGCTTGATGCGAATAAGATCAAAGAACTCCAAACCGGGGATAATCTAAATCTTGCGGACAACAATATTGTAGGCGTACAAAATATTACAGCTTTGGGAACAATAGAAGCCGCTGTACTAACTGTTAATGGTAATAGAGTCGTTGCACAAAACTTTACACAATTATCAGATACTCCTAATTCTTATACAGGTAATGCAAATAACTTTGTTTCTGTAAACGAAGCAGGAACTGGTCTACAATTCAAACCTTTAAGTGCGTTTGGTACTATTGATGTAGCAAACATGGAACTTGATGGCAATATTATACCATCAGTAAATAACTTTTCTTCAATAGGTAATACTAACTTTAGACTTGCTAATTTATGGTCAACTGAAATGTATGGTAGTCTAAAAGCATTTGATAATACTTTAGTGTTTAATGCAGTTACAGGTAAAATTGCATATGCAGCAATACAAGGAGCACCAACTAACGTTTCGGAATTTACAAACGATGTAGGCTTTGCTACAACAGCTGGCATTAATACAGCTATCCAAAATTTCTTTAGCGGTGGTGGTAATCTTGTTGCTGATATTACTGGTAGTATATTTGCTGATGATTCATCATTACTTGTTGATGGTACATCTGGAAAAATTGTTGGGGACATATATTATCCAGTAGAAGGTACTATTGATGCAGCGGTAAAAGTAAAATTAGGAAAAACAGAATTACAATCATCATTTGTACCAACTGCTAATAATGCAGGAGCTATAGGTGCACCATTTACAAGATTTGGTTATGGATATTTCCAAAATATTAATGCAAGTGGAAATATTACAGCGGCAACGTTTAATGGTACACTTAATGGAGTACTTATTGGCGAACATGTTGGTAGCGTATTTGGAGAAGATAGTAGTCTTATAGTTGATGCCATTAATGGTACGTTACACGGTAACTTAACAGGTACAGTTAGTTCATTAAGTAATCATAGCATTGATGCACTTAGTGATGTTGATATAACTACATCACCACCTACTACTGGACAAACAGTAATTTGGGATGGTGCAAAATTTGTTCCAGGCGAAAGCTTTAGTCAAAGTGATTTTAATACAGCATTTGCAGCAAAGAACATAGACGGTCTAAGTAATGTATATACTACGGGAATAGTAAATGGCCAAACATTAGTTTATAGTACTGGTAACAGTAGGTTTGAACCTGGCTATGCAGATACAGGACTATATGATGGAGACCTAACTGGTTCAGTATTTGCAGACAATTCAACTCTACTTGTTGATGGTGTAAATGCAAGACTTAACTTTGGTAACAACACACTAGCAGACTTATCAAATGTAAGTAGTAATACACCTACAGCTGGACAAGTTCTTAAATGGGACGGCGCACAATGGGCACCAGGTACTGACGCAACTACAGGTGGAGCAGGTACTGACGCTGATACATTAGACGGACAAGATAGTCCTTACTTCTTATCTTGGAATAACTTTACAGGAACTCCTACTACGATAGCAGGTTACGGAATTACAGATAGTGTTACAAGTTCTAGCACACATACATTTACAAACAAAACAATTGATCAAGACGGCACAGGCAATTCAATTACAAATATTGCTAATGCTAGTATTAAAGCATCAGCGGAGATTGATGCTAGCAAAATTGCAGACGGAACTGTAAGCAATACCGAGTTTCAATATATTGGCTCAGTTACTTCTAATGTACAAAATCAAATTAATGCCAAAGCTGCACTATCTGATATATCAGTAGCACTTGGTGGTGCAAGTGGCAACGGTAGTATTTCATACAATAACGCTACAGGTGTTATTACACTTAGCCCTGCAAATTTAACAGAAATTAACATTGTTACTGATACAAGTCCACAACTAGGTGGACCTTTAGATGCTAACGGCCAAAGTATTGACATGGGTATTAATACAATTACTGATTCTAAAGTTGGCGAATGGGACACAGCATACGGCTGGGGCAATCATGCAACTCCGGGTTATATAACTACTGTTGGAGCATTAAGCTCACACACAGATGTACACAATGCAACTCCTACTGACGGACAAGTACTTACTTGGGATCAAAGTAATACACGTTGGGCTCCTGCAAACGCAGGCGGTGGCGGATCAATTGGTAACTTTACATTTGCATCTAGTGTTATAGATACTGATGATAGTAGTACTATTATTGTAACTCCTGCAATGAGAATAGACAGTGACTTAACTGTACAAAATGACCTAGTAGTTAATAATACCGTTAGAGCAAATAAATTTGTAAGTACAGCAGTTGGTGTTCCAAAAATTACTTCTACAACAAATATAGAATTAAATGCACAAGGTGCGGTTATCATTGGCAGTAGTCAACTTAGAATAAAAAGTTTTACTACAGCAGAGCGTGATGCACTAACAGCTTCAACTGGTGATATAATTTATAACTCAACTCTATTAAAAATGCAATTAAGAATAGGTAGTGCATGGAAGTCAATTAGTATAAGTGACGATATTCCAACAAACAACAATCAGCTTTCAAACGGTGCTGGATATATTACATCAGCAACAGATATACATACATTTACAATGACATCAAATGGCTCTAGTGCTTATAGATTTGCACAAGACTCAAGATACTTTCCATTAGCATCTGAAGACGATCCGGTGCTTTATGTACGTAGAGGTGAAACTTATCACTTTGTAAATAATTCAGGAGGAAGTCATCCATTCCAGATAAGAGTAAGCAACGGTGGTTCAGCATATAACACAGGCGTAACAAACAACGGTGCATCTAGTGGAACAATTATTTGGACAGTGCCAATGACAGCACCAGCAACGGTTTACTATCAGTGTACTGCACACAGTGGAATGGGCAACACTATTAATATTGTAACTTAGGATTAGTAGCACATGGCTGAAAAAGAATATATTATAAGTCTTAAACGTGGTGTAGATTATACTGCATTTGACGATGAAATGCAAGCAGGAATTGGTAGAGGACTTATAACAAATAGATCTGTTGTTGTAGCTAATGCTAGGCCATTATCACAACGTAACACACACTACATGCTAGATGAAGAAGAAGTAATTGAATTACTTAAAGACGATCGTGTTGCTGATATACAACTCAAACCGGAAGATAGAGATGATCTCGAAATTGGAGTGCAAGCTTCACAAACAGGAACTTGGCGGAAAACAAGTTCTATAACTGCTACTGATTTAAATTGGGGTATGCTTAGGGCTACCACAAGAGAAGATGTATGGGGTGAAGGTGTAACAACTTCTACAAGACCATTTAATTATAATCTAACAGGTAAAGGCGTAGATGTTGTAATACAAGATTCAGGTATCGATATTGATCACGTAGAATTTACAGACGAAAATGGTGTCAGCAGAGTTAAAGCTATCGATTGGTACTCAGCTAGTGGTGTAGCAGGTACACAGAGTGCAAATCATTATAGAGATTTTGATGGTCATGGTACCCACGTCGCAGGCACTGTAGCGGGACGCACAATGGGCTGGGCTAAAGATGCACATATATATGCGGTAAAAGTTTCGGGACTAGAAGGATCGGGAGATAGCACTACAGGAATTGCTACAAGCGATTGCTTTGATGTAATTAAAGGCTGGCATAACAATAAACCTATTGATCCGGCGACTGGTTATAAACGTCCTACTATTGTTAACATGAGTTGGGGATATGGCACTACGCAATCAAATAACCCAACAGTTGGACAGTTTAGAGGCACAAATTGGACTTATGGAGATTCAGGATATGCCACGGATGAAAACTTAAGAGACAACGTAGGACTTTTACAGAAATTATATGACAGTGGAGTTAATAGAAAAATTAACTCAAGAGTTGCTAGTGTAGATACAGATGTACAAGAAATGTTAGATGCTGGTATACATATATGTATTGCAGCTGGCAATAAGTATTATTACGTTGCCGCAGAAAATGATCAAGACTGGAACAACTATGCAACTATAGGCGGCTTTGCTCGATATTATCATCGAGGCTCAAGTCCTTATGATACTGAAGCATTTATGGTAGGAAGTCTTGATATTACTTATACTGGCGGTAAAGAACATAAAAGTGAATTTAGTAACTGCGGACCAGGAGTAGACATTTATGCTCCAGGCAACAATATCATGAGTGCTAGTTCAGATGATAGCAGTGGCACAAATGACATTGCGGCTGGAGGTGCTACTAGAGTAACACATCCATTAAACGCTAGTCAAAAGTTAATGAAAATATCTGGTACTAGTATGGCATCTCCTAATTTATGTGGTATGCTTGCAACAGTTCTTGAGGCAAATCCTAATATAAGTGTTTCAGGATTAAAAGAATGGACTCATAGTAATTCTACTAAAGATATGATGTATCAAGGTACTGTAGAAAATTGGGATGATTATGATAGTATTAATTGTGGTGGAAATAGCGACTATGTTTCTAAAGCTATAGTTACAAGCACAGAGCTAGCTCCTCTTTCTAAACATTTAGATGTACGTGGAGTCAAACTGTTAGCCTGGGGAGCAAAAGGCGGAGCAACAGCAGTATCAGATTCGTTTATACAAAAAGTTGCAAGACACTACGAGTTAATGTTAGATCCTACAGGAACAGATATTGACGCTACTGCACAAGCAGCAGCTATAGCTGGAATGAAGCAATTTAATGTATGTCAATTTATTGGCCATACTGCTGGAGGAAGTTACAGTCCTAGTATACTTGCTGATAACTCAAATGACTTTTATCCAGGATTAGACATTATTAGAAATATGTTTCAAAATGTAGACTTTATTTGGGAATACGATGATAGTGGCGGGTCATATAGTGTAAACTCCCAAGTAATGGAAATAATGGAACATGCATTACATACGCTTACTGTATATGGATTATCAGCGGCATATCCTACACAATTTGCACAAAATAATCAAACTAGTGCTCTTTATAATGCTTGTAACCAAGCAGTAACAAACGGTGTGTTTGATGTAAGCAGTTACGGAACTTGGCCAGGAACAGATGCTGATGTTAGAGCTTTAATAATGCGTGAGTATTATTATTTGCTGACATTGGGTATGTGGGAATATTTTAGTGTTTTTGTAGACGGTGGATCTTTAAGCCCTGAATGGAATGATAATAGTAGAACACAAGCAGGAATACAAACTAATAACTCATTAGGATATGCATTATATCACGACTATGGTAAAAAAGTACTTGCTAAACCATCGCAAACAATACTAAGTGCAATACATGCAACAGGTGCTGCATCAGGATGGGTTCCTAATGCAAATACTAATAGGATTATGTATACACCTTTTGCTAATGCAAATACTTTTACTACTAGTGTTCCAGTAGGCATATCAACATAAATAGTATAACAAGGAAAAATAGAGATGGCTGTACAATTAATTAAAATAGGTAATACTGCTAATGACGGCACTGGTGATGACCTACGAGAAGCATTTGTAAAAGTAAATGCAAATTTTAATGAACTAGATCTACGAGATGATGAGCAAACGACAGTAAGTAATCTTGGTGCTACAGGCGAAGGATTATATAAAGAAAAAGTAAATTATGAACTAAGATTCAAAAAAATAGTAGGAGGCGCAGGCCTTACACTTACAGCTACAGACGATAATATTACAATAGCTAACGATAAAGTTTATGATCTTACGCAAACTGCCGTATCAGGTGATAGTTATGTTACAAAAGAATATGACTTTGCAGATAGTAGAATACTTTATAATAACGTTTATAGCACTCTAGCAGACTTACCAAGTGCAAGCACATATCATGGATTATTTGCACACGTACACAGCACCGGTGGCGCCTACTACAGTCACGGTGGCACTTGGATTGAACTTGCAAACAAATCAGATCAACAACCTTTATCAGGAGATACAACTCCTACACTGGGCGGTAATTTAGATGCAGGCGGCTTTAATATTAGCAATGCTGGCGCTATTACGTCAACAGGATTTACAGGTAACTTAGTTGGTAACGTAACAGGATTAGTTAATGGTGTAGACCCTGCTACTAAAAATGATGTTTTTGAAAATATGGATTTTGGAGGTTTTGCTTCAACTGTAAATAATTTTATAGATTATCACTTTAGAGTCTTAGACATAGACATGGGAACCACAACCCTTGAAAACGAGGTAGAAATAGACTTTGGCGCACTTGCCGTATAATCCTATTACGATAAATACGTTGTAAGGAATTGATATGGCTAAACTACAATCAAATACAGCAATCAACATAACCAAAACTTGGTTCCAACAGCCTAACGGATTTACATATCCTGTAAAAGTTAGAGTACCTAATATCGCTTCACTTAATGGTAAACGTATACCTGTTGCTATATTACTACACGGATTAGGCGGAAATGGTGAAGCAGAATTAAGTAGTTGGGATTCACAATTACCTGACCATATTATTATTGCTCCGACTGGTTACTTAAATAGTTGGAATGTTGCACACGAAGATTCCAAAGCACCAGACGTTGGATTTTTGCAAGATCTTTGCAATAAACTAAAAACTTATGAAAACGTCGACGGTTCCAAAATTAGGATAATAGGATTTAGTAATGGAGCTGCGTTAGCTAATAGATCATATGTAGCACTAGATGATTCTGGTGTTGATCAAATTGTAACTATTGCAACATCATTTTTTACTCCTATGTATAGGAATAACAATTTTTATATCCCTGTAAACGAAAGTTCTACAGGTGTAAACGCTTCTAATTATTCTGTAATTAAACGTCCATTTAGACCAAGAAAGTTTATAAGTTTTCATGGACTTACTGATGATGGATTTCCGTACACAGGAGGAGCTCACCAGTTTGGTTACACATTTTTATCAGCACAAGCTAGTGCATTTGCCGTAGCAAAGGGACAAGGATTTACAGGAACACAAATTCCAGATAATGTAGGAGCATCTGACATAGGAGGTACATTTAAATATACTTACGATACTCCGCACGGAGATGTATTACACTATAAGTATCCAGAAGGACATGTAGTAACTGCATCGATTAAAACTTTAGTACAAAATAATTTTGCGTTTGTGCATGCTAATCAACCTGATGCACCTACAGATATTGCTACAGTTAAATGGAAGCACGATACTTTAAATATTGTTGATCAAGCAGGAACTTATCCAAGTTCAACACAGTTTACATTTGATGGACAAGTAATTACAGCTATAAGTAACGGTGATCCTTATCCTGCACTAGCAGGTAACCCAATGACAAATACTGGTGTAAGGACATTCGGAGTAAATCCTAATGTTATTAAGGCTCAACCTTATAATTTTAGAATCAAAAATCGAGTCGGTGAAAATACAGCTAATCCTGATAAAACAGAATTAGGTGCCATGGGCATTTTTGCTAATGGTGTGATAGCTACCGGTCCAAGTGCAGGAGACCAAGCACTGCCAGGCACCACTGTATATCCACCTATAGGATTCAATTACAATGCAGTTCATCTGGGAGCAGTCTATGGTGTTGACCAAGCAGGCGGACATCCTGAAGCAAACGGTAGTTACCATTATCATAATGGATCTTTTTTATATAATGGTTGGGCTACGAATAAAGTATATGCAGCTAATGCATACTATAACCAGACAGATTTCAATGGCGATAAATTTAGACACATAAGCGGACATAGTAAAATAATAGGTTATTGTTTTGATGGCTATCCTATTTACGGACCATATGGATATACAACAGGTACAGATATAAATTCAGAAGTAATACAAATGAAATCTAGTTATACAGTATTTCCAAATGACGATCATCGTCCTGGTGATTTTAAATACGATAGGGTTATAGATGTAGACGGTATAGGTGAAGTTACACTTACAGCCGGAAGCTTTTTACAAGATTACGAGTTCAAATCAAATCACGGTACATTAGATAGATATAATGGAAGATATACCAAAACTCCAGACTTTCCAAATGGAACTTATGCATACTTCTTAACATTTCAAGAAACAACAGCTGATATAGGAATAGCTTCAGTCAACCCTAGCTATCCTTATATATTTGGAACAGAAACAAAACAAAGTAGAACACTGGTTCCAGGAGCAGTAGATCAAACCGAATTAGATGCTAGACTCGTTCAAAGTGCGTTATGGAATGTACCAACAGGAACAAAAATTACTAACTTAATAGAACGAAGTGTTGTTAATATTCAAATGCCAATGGCTAATGGCGTAACACCTACACTAAAAGTGATTAGTGGAAGCTTACCGAACGGTACTAGAATTGAAGGTACCAGTGTTGTTGGAACAGTTTATGAAGTTGCATATGATAAGACATTTGCTGCAACTATACGTGCTACATATAAAGGCTTATGGGAAGACCGAACCATAGAATTTGCAGTTACAGGACCTGACGATCCTGTATGGGGTACAGCAGAAGGAGACTTACCAGTTGGGCCAAACAATATATTTTATGTTCTTGATAGTGCTCAAATAAATTTCCAGCTTGCGGCAACAGATACTGATATAGCTGCAGGTGATTCATTGTCATTCTTTATTGCAGACGGAGATGGCGTACTTCCTCCTGGAATAACTATGTCCGAAACTGGATTATTAAGTGGAATAACCGATCCTTTATTATCTTTAGATAAAAGATACGAATACGGCGGATATGATTCAGACGATTACGGAGCATTACCACTTGATTACGGAATACTTCCTAGTAACGGATTTTCGAGTTTCTTTTATGATAGCGAAACATACGATTATAATGAACCAACTGCAAATCCAAGAAAATTAAATAGATACTATCCTTTCGCAGTAACAGTTACTGATGGTGAATCATTTGTTAGAAGAGAGTTTCAAATTTATGTAGTAGGTGATGATTTCTTAAAAGCTGATAACACGATAATGTCAGCAAGTACAGGTATATTTAAATCTAGTGCTACAAACGTAAGAAAACCTACATGGATTACACCAGGTAACTTAGGATTTAGGCGAGCTAATAACTATCAAACAATTTACTTAGATATTGTTGATAATACTACTCTTGAAGGTAAACTGTTTTACTCTCAAGAAGATAAAAACGATGACGGGACTCCTAGTATACTACCGCCTGGACTAGTACTAGATAGAGACTTAGGCGAATTAGTTGGTAATGTTCCATATCAAGCAGCAATTACACAAGACTATAAGTTTACAATACGTGCAACACGAATGACTAGTGATTTAGAAAGCGTTAGTATTATTGCAACGTTCTATGAAGATACTTTATTAGGAAAAACTAGTTTCAAAATTGGAAAACTAAATTTAACCGGGGCACTTGATGGAGTAAACGATTTATTCGAATTAATTAATAGAGAAATTTTATTAGGTACTACCACTTATAAAGTAGTAAGTGTTGATGATAGGGATCCAAATTTCGATATAATTTTTGTAGATCAAACAATTGCTCCTAGTTTAAATTTAATACCTAGTAGATCAGCACTAGTTGGACAATCTTATGCATTTATTAATAGATTAACTGAAATACAAAAAGACAAGTATATTAATAGATATTTAAGATTTACAGATACTGAAAAATATAAAATTGCTAGTATAACACCTTATATTGAATATGAAGTAGAACAGCTATCTCCAGCTGATGATGAAATCTATCCAGCAGGTATTCCTAGAGATATTACAATTGGTACTAACTATTACGTTGGAGATATGATTACTAATGTTACTTCTACTGGAGGCGATGGAAAAATTTATAAGTGTACAGTAGCTCACACAGTAGTAGCTAATGGATCTAATCATACATTTACAGCGGCTAATTGGACAGAAATAGCTGAAACTGTAAAAGGTATGACACTAGCTGATAGAGTCGAAGCTACTAGACAAGTACTAGTAGAAGCATACAATGGCGAAGCATATGTACAAATATTAAATGACGAAGCAACACGTTGGAGAATACACGTACCAAGCACTGCTACTAGCAGAATAGTTTCAAACATTAGATCTCATTTTGTAACAGAAGATAGTACTCAACTTTTAATTACACTTTTAAGAAATAATGAAGATAGAATCGGGTTTGATGTAAATCTAGCTAGACAGCTTACGCAAGGAAATAACTATGGTATAGGATTATTTAGAGGTGACTCATTTACTGAAAATATTATTGTTGCTAATACTAAAGATATTCCAAGTACAACAAAGACATTCACTCTAAGAGTTATAGGTGAAATAGATAGTTCTATAAAATGGATTACGGCTGCTGACCTAGGAAGTATTCCAGCAAACTATATTAGTAATTTAAAAATAGAAGCACAAACTACTGTACCTGATACTAGAATGCTTTATTCAGTTAAGTCAGGAAAACTACCATACGGAATGATATTAGCTACTGACGGCGAAATAATTGGTAATGCACAACAGTTTGATACTCCTGGAATGCTAGGTCTCACAACGTTTGAAAAGAAAGTAGTAACATGGGATGGTGTAGTTCCAGGCGATACAACATTTGATAGAAAGTATAAGTTTACAATTGAAGCAAGAGATCGATTTGCTTACACAGCAATAGAAAGAGAATTTACTCTTGAAGTTACTGATTTAGATCCTAAAAAATATACAGACATATACATGCGTCCGTTGTTACCTAGTAGCGAACGAACAACTTATGCTAACTTTATTTCAGATAGAACTATATTTGAACCAGAAAAAATTTATAGGGCAAATGATCCTCAATATGGGATTAGACGCAATTTAGATATGTTAGTATATGCAGGTATCGAATCTAAAAAAATAGAAAACTTTGTTGCGGCGGCTGCCAAAAATCATAAACGTAAAAAATATATACTTGGAGAGTTTAAAACAGCAAAAGCTACTTCAGGTATAGGTTCAACTGCTACAGATGTATACGAAGTAGTATATATTGAAGTTATTGATCCTTCTATTCCTAAAAAAGGTAAAACCAAGTCTAGTTTTAATATTACTACAAAAAACGAAATTACTGTTGACAGTATAGCATATAGCCCAAAAGATGATGAACAAAAATTCAGATCAGGTTATGATGCATTACCAGTATATACTAGAGGAGTTACTAAATTTATATTTGAAGAACTAGAAGATACACTAATTGTTCAAACTAGAGATAGTAGTGATAGTAGTGAAAATCAATTTGTTGATGCAGATAATAATGATTTTACTGTAACTTTAAAGGATGGAACTAGTACAACAGTTACTTTACAACTAACAGATTCTGAACCACAAAGATTTAGACCAAAAACTAATACTATTACAACTGATAGCAATGCAATCAAAGTTAGTCAGTCTAAAGATAATGTTAGATATATATCTAGTATAGACAACATGAGAAAAAATATTAAAACTATCGGTGCTAACGAGAGATGGTATTTACCACTTTGGATGAGAACTCCGCAAGCAGGGTTCCAAGAGCTAGATTATGTTACAGCTATTCCTGTTTGTTATTGTAAACCGGGACAAAGTGTAGATATTTTAAGAAATATTAGAAACAACGGATTTGATACTAAATCTCTTACTTTCGATATTGATAGATATATTGTAAAATCAACAGAAGATACCGCAGACGAGCGTTATATTTTATTCGCAAATTATGAATTTAACGTCTAACAGCGATAAATAAAACAGTAGAGGAAATAAAATGGCCAGTAATATTATAAGTGAAACAATTGATTCAGCATATCCGATCGCGGGTGTCGACAACGACACGCAAGGATTTCGTGATAACTTTACAGTTATTAAAACAGGATTAGCAACAGCTAAGTCTGAAATAACAACGTTACAAAGTACAACAGCAAAATTAAATGCATCAAACGATTTTAATGGTACTAACATTGCAGATGCAAATATACAATTACAAACTTCACAATATCATAATGTAGGAACTGTAGTTTCTGGTTTAAATATTAGTTTCCTTAATGGTCATTTTCAAACTATAACAACAAATCTTCCAGTAGGTACAGCAAGTATAGCATTTAACTTATCTGATTGGCCTGCGAGAGCTATGTACTCAGAGATGACTGTTAGCTTTTTAGGTAATGACACAGCTAAATCAGGTACATTTACAGTAGCTGGCGGCGGATCTATAAAATATGATACTAATTATCCAAAGGTAGCAAATGTCCCTACACTAACTATTGATAGTTCTGTGAATCCATTGCTTGTTAAGTTTTGGACTTACAATAGCGGAACAACAGTATTTGCACAATATTTAGGTCAGTATACCTAAAAATGATAAATCCTCTAATAGATAGCTTAGATCACTTTACGCTACAAGAGTTAGAAGAAAAGGTTACAGATTTACAGCGTAAATATTTCATGTCAAGAAATCCGCAAGTTCAATTGCAAATTACAAATGTTCTTGATATATACAAGCTTGAACTACAAGATCGAAGAATAAAAGAACTACAACGCCAACAAAGTCAAGATAATGATGATAATTCACTTGACAATCTGATTAATATCAGTTAAAATAAACTAATGCTTATGAAAACAGATGAACTAGGAATTCCACGATTCTCTAACAAGGATCTTATCGATATGATCTATACTGGTCATGTGGATAAGTGTCATGTCGTATTGTGTGACGAAAGTGATGATGTAGATTTATTTAATAAAGCCGCAAAAGCACAAGGCTTATCTGAATTAACCAAGTATATTCCACTTGAAGTTGGTAAAGCTGATTTCGATGGTGTACTACAATCAGAATGGTTTATGCCAGATGAATATAAAAACATGGATATTTACAGCTACTTAGAACAAAGATGTCCAGATCATCATACTTTAGCTAGGCTTGATATGGAATTTGTAGAATACAAAGATCGTGGCATGTTAGATTTATTGTGTTATATGGTTTATCTAGTTGATTTTATGCGTGAAAACAAAATAGTTTGGGGAGTTGGGAGAGGCTCTAGTGTAGCAAGTTATATTTTATATATAATTGGTGTACATAAAGTAAACTCAATCCAGTATGGCCTGGACTTTCATGAGTTCATGAGATAAGTAAGTATATAACTAAAGGAGAAACATATGTCAAAAGTATCACCAGGTAAAAAACAAATTAGAAGTTTGCGTGGTAAAAATGTAGATATGGATCTACTTCGTAAGCGTAATGAATTAACACCAGCAGTAGGTAATGCTCGTGTAAATGCACGTGGTGACGAATTAGGTCCAAATGGAACTATTCTACGCAAACGAGAAGAAATTGTTGCAGAACATTATGCAACAGCAGGTACAGCAGTACATTCTGAAGCACCAGAAGTAGAAGTACAATCTGAAGTGCAACCAGAGCCTGTTGCAAAAAAAGCAACAAAAAAAGTAAAAGTAAAAGCAGAACCAGTTCCTGAAGTTGCAGATCTATCTGCAGAGGAACAAGAAATGATGGATGAAGCAGCGGCTGAAGACGAATGGGTTGAAGACGCAGACGGTAACTTTGTACAAAAAGGAAGCTAAGAATGGCTCAAAATATTAATGCAATCAAAGGCGATGTTCGTGCTAAAGGCGAAGATGTATTAGTAGTAGATATGTGGTTTGGAGAACAAACCACAGCAAGTGGATTAATTATTAGTAGCGATGACGGGGAAACAAGAGGGATTTATCCAAGATGGGGTAGAGTTTACTCTAAAGGACCTCGTAATAAAGATCCATTTAAAGAAGGCGACTGGATTTTAGTATCCCATGGTAGATGGACTAGAGGTCTTAAATTTGAAACTGGCGGCGAACAGTTAGAAATGCGTAAAGTTGAACTGGACAGTATATTAGCATACAGCGAAGAAAAGCCAGACGATGTAAGTATTGGCCAAGAGTTTACAGATGGTCAGCATGCAACTATTGATCCATCAGCATTTGTAACAGCTTAACAGAAAGAGGCTACCTTGAAAAATATTGATCTGAACAAGTATCAAGAATTCGTTGATGCAGTAACCAGCAACGAAAGCAAAAGCAATAACGATTTTTCAAATCGTTGGAACACATTACAAAATGAACGTACCGCAGATATGCCAAGACTTTTAACGGCATGTTTAGGACTAAGTGCCGAGGCCGGAGAGTTTACAGAAATTATTAAGAAAATTGTATTCCAAGGCAAACCACTAGACGAAGATAATATTTGGCACATGCAACGTGAACTGGGTGATGTTATGTGGTATTGGATACAAGGTTGTATAGCACTAAATATTGACCCAAATGAAGTAATCCAAATGAACATTGACAAGCTAAAAGCACGTTATCCAGGCGGCGACTTTGACGCACACTACTCCGAGAATAGAAAAGAAGGCGATCTCTAAGTGCTTTGGGTATTTGGAGATAGTTTTAGTATACCTACAGATACAATAGAAAAAATTAATTCCGAACGAGCATCTTGCAACCAACCACCTATATTTCCTATTAAAGAAAATTGGATTGATATAGTATCTAAAAAGTTAACAGATACTAAGGTACACCAAAATTTTTCATTAAGAGGATGTTCTAACGAGTTCATTTACCAACAACTGCGTATACAAATGCCGAATATTGCACCTGGTGATTATGTTATTGTAGTTTTAACAGCAAAGAGTAGACGTTGGTTATTAAAGGATTGGCCACAACTTGCAAACTGGGCAAAGTTTGATTTTAAAGGTGTAGAATCAGACAACTTAGTAGATAAAAAGGCATTAGGTGCTGTAGAAAATTATGCAAGATACCTGTATCATGATGAACCTTCATTTGCTACATATGATGCATTTGTTCATGCGTTATGTTATTGGGCTAGTGAATTGTATAGTAACAATATTAAACTTTTGCCCTTGCCAGGGTTTGACGAATTTCCCGGATATAATAGTACATTAAACCATATTTGCGAAAAGGAGTTTGCAGACGTCGAAAGCATAAAGTTATTCTATCAAGAAACTTCAGATCGTAGATTTAACCATTTATCTGGAAATAATCACCAAATACTAGCTGATAAAATAGTCCAATTTTACGATAACAATGTAATTGTGGACTTAGCTAATGGGTTCGAAACAGATATCTATACCGTAAATAATATTAAAAACTACTTGACTTCTTAAGAAAGGTATAGTATAATAGTACTATTAATGAGGAGTTTTTATGAAATTACCTACACAACTTAGTGGCCTAGGCACAACCGGATTAACTGGTATCGTGTTAATGGTACTACATATCACAGGATCTTTGACTGGATGGGCTTGGCCTATACTTTACATATTCCTAATATTAACTGGCATTGGTCAAGAAAACCGGAAGGGGTAATGGGAAAAAGAAATAAATTGGAAAGAAAATTGGACGAATATAACCACACAATGGAACTAGTTAGAACTATTGTTCCAATCATGGTGTTGGTTTTACAAATTGTAATCTTAACAAAGTTGGTATAATATGACTACTCATGCAATGATTGATCTAGAAACACTAGATACGAAACCAAGTTGTCAGATACTTAGTTTAGGTGCAGTAAAATTTAATGCACTAACTAATAGCGAACCTCATTCAGAACTATACATTAAGCCTGATATTGATCAACAAGATGCAAACGGCAGAACTTCTAGTGATAGTACTATTGAATGGTGGAGTAAACAAGATTCAAAAGCAATGGAAGAAGCGTTCTCAGCAGAAGGACGTATGGATATAGATACGATGCTAACACAACTAACAAAATGGTTAGTTGGCGTTGACGTTATATGGGGTCATGGATATGGATTTGATATTACTATTTTAGAAGATCTATATAGGAACTGGAGTCGTCCTATTCCGTGGCAATTTTGGCAAGTCAAAGATAGTCGTACATTGTTTAGTTGTTGTAAAGTAGATCCACGTAAAGCGATGCAAAGTGATCTTCACAATGCACTGGCAGATGCATACTTTCAGGCTAAATCAGTACAAGTAGCCTACAAAGAACTAGGAGTTGAACGTTGAAAGACTTATGGGTAGAAAAATATAGACCAAAGACCGTTGATGGATATGTGTTTCGAGATGAAGCACAACGGGCACAGGTTAAAACTTGGATTAAAGAACAAACTATTCCGCATTTGCTGTTCAGTGGTAATGCAGGTATTGGCAAAACTACACTTGCAAAACTATTATTTAATGAGCTCGATATAAATGATTTAGATATACTTGAGATCAATGCAAGTCGTACAAACTCAGTAGATGATGTACGTGATAAGATTGTAAATTTTGTACAAATGATTCCATTTGGGGACTTTAAGGTTGTATTACTTGACGAGGCTGATTACTTGTCGCCAAATGCACAAGCGGCACTACGTGGAGTGATGGAAGAGTATCATACAACTTCACGGTTTATTTTAACTTGTAATTACCCTAACAGAGTTATTCCTGCACTACACAGCAGATGCCAGGGTTTTCATATTGCTAAGATAGATCAAACAGAATTTACAGCTCGAGTTGCAGAAATACTAATTACAGAAGGTGTTACTCCAGACTTAGATACACTTGATACATATGTAAAAGCAACGTATCCAGACTTGCGTAAATGTATTAACACAGTACAAATGAACTGTCAGGATGGTAGTTTACTGAAGCCTAATGAAGGTGATACAGGCGAAGCTGACTGGAAGCTTGACATGGTTGAGCTATTCAAAGCTGGTAAAATACAAGAAGCACGTAAACTATTATGTGGTGCAGTTCGTCCAGAAGAAATGGAAGAGATTTATCGTTGGTTGTATGATAATATTGATTTGTTTGGCGACAACGAAAAGCAAGACACAGCAGTTTTAACTATTAAACAAGGTCTAGTCGATCATACACTAGTTGCAGATCCAGAAATTAATTTGGCTGCTACATTAATTCGATTAGCAAGAATCTAAATACAGTATGACATACTTAGTAAATGAAAGTTGCATTAAGTGCAAGCACATGGATTGTGTAGAAGTATGTCCTGTTGATTGTTTTTACGAAGGTGAAAACATGTTGGTTATAAACCCTGACGAATGTATCGATTGTGGTGTTTGTGTGCCGGAATGTCCTGTAGACGCAATTATACCTGATGCAGAAGCTGGAAACTATACCCAAAATTTACTAGAAATAAACACCAAATATAGCTTAATATGGCCAAATATAACAATTAAGAAAGAAGCACCAGCTGATGCGGCTGATTGGGACGGAGTTGAGAATAAATTTGAAGAACATTTTTCAGAGGAGCCAGGTGAAGGTGACTAATAATAAAAAACTGATAAATGATATTGTACGTATTAGTGTACTTGAAGAAGAAGTAAAATATTTTAGAACACTTATACAGGAACACGACACAGGACATATCCATACTACTATTGGATTTTTAAATAGACGCATAGAGGAACTTAAAGGAGAAGCACCTTGGCCATTAGATTAGTAAGTTATAGTAAACCATCAGATGAGTTTTTGGAAGAAGGACTTGAAAATGTTCAAGATCTAATTGCTTTCTGTGCAAAGGTTAGTAATCCAACTGCACAAATTAACACAGCAACTAGTGAAAAACTAATTAAGTTTTTAATTAAACATCAACATTGGTCTCCTTTGGAGATGGTTAACGCTGTATTAGAAATTGAAACTACCCGTGATATTGCACACCAAATTGTTAGGCATCGATCGTTTGCATTCCAAGAATTTAGTCAAAGATATGCAGATCCCAAAGAGCAAGGTGAAGTTTTTATTACAAGCGAAGCACGTTTACAGGATACTAAAAATAGACAAAATTCAATCGATATCGATCTTGGCCAAGAAGGTATGCCTGAGCTAATTAATCGCTGGGAAGAATTACAACAAGATGTAATTTTTACAGCAGGTCGTGCTTATGACTGGGCTATCAAAGCAGGTATAGCTAAAGAAGTAGCACGTAAAGTATTACCAGAAGGGCTTACTAAAACACGTCTATATATGAATGGTACATTGCGTAGTTGGGTACATTATATTGATTTACGTAGTGCTAACGGTACACAAAAAGAGCATATGGACATTGCTAAAGAATGTGCAAAAATTATTGCAGAAATATTTCCGTTAATCGATGATCTTTAATGCCAAAAGCTCAAATATATTTTGAAACAGATAACTATGCAGTTAGGAAATATGCTCCTATTAGACCTGCTTCAGAATACATTCCTAGTAAATTTAAAAACTTACCTACTAAGATAAAAGATGGTGATCACAGAATAGATGATATTTTTTCTGTTAAAATTTGTCCTGGAATACAGGATTATATTGGGCTAGGGTATGTTATTCCAGCATGGTGCGATATGGAATTTATTCCAGATAACGATGAAATATTTGTAAGATATAGCGACCCAAATAATAATCATGCACTACATCATAAAGAACAGATAGGTAATTTTTTAGACACAAAATTTAAAGTAAGAACTCCTGTAAAATTAGACAATCCTTGGCTAACATATGCAGAAAAAAATTGGAGCATATTGTATCTGCCTATGCTGTATCATGAAGATCAAAACTTTGAAGCAGTGCCTGGAGTAATAGACCATGATAAAGGAGCATTAAAGTCTCCTATTAATATAATGGTTAAAGAAAGTAAACAGTTTATAATAAAACAAGGTACACCTTTAGTACAAGTTATTCCGTTTCAACGACAGCCTGTAATTGTTCGAACTGGCAAAGTAAGAAGCTCCACCGTAGAAAGATTGCATGCAATTAATTCTTTATTTTCTATGACCTTTAAAGGTTGGAGGAAATTTATGTCCGAGAAAAAACTTTTCAAAGTAGATTCAAACGATACCGAATTGTAATCTTTTGTAACAGATGCGTTATATCTGTTGATTTTATACAAAAATCACAATAAATATTTTATATCATTACATAGCGAGGTAAAAATGCGTGAAAACGAAACTGATCGTGATGGCAATTGTATTGTCAGCAATACTATCGGCCGAAAGTGTAGGTCAAACTTATACATCTGATGTAGCAAAAATAATTAATGACAACTGTGTAGTATGTCACCGTCCGGGCGGAATAGGTCCTATGAGTTTTATAGGCTATGAAGAAGTTCGTCCTTGGGCACCTTTAATACAAATGAAAGTAGCTAATAGAGAAATGCCGCCGTATGCTTATGATCACGGTATAGGCATACAAGACCTACAAGGTGATTGGCGACTGTCACAAAAAGAAATAGATACTATAGTAGCTTGGGTCGACTCAGGCTCCCAATACGGAGACAACGATATAGTCGTACAGCCTCCGAATCTTGCTGATCCAGACGAATGGAATTTTGTTGGCGATTTTGGCCAACCAAATCTAATAATTCCTAGCGTTCCAATAGATATTCCAGCAAGTGGTAACGATCTGTGGCACAAGCATCTAGTACCAACTGGTCTAACTGCTGATAGATGTATTAAAGCAGTTCAAGTTAAACCTAGAGGTGATGCAAAGTCGGTCGTACATCATGCTAACTCTAATGTTGTAATCGACGGAGGACGTGAAGGCATGCTTACGGAGTATGCTATGGGAAAGTGGGGAGAGATTGTTCCAGAAGGAGTATGTCGTACACTACCGGCAAACTCACAAGTCCGGTGGGATATACATATGTTCCCTGGCGGACTTGGAGCAATGGCACCAGGATCAGTTATTCAAGACAACGTAGTGGAAATTGGTCTTTGGTTATACAGCGAAGAGGAAAGCCAAGAACTGAAATACAAACAAGATTTAAGTTTGTACCGTCTTGGCAATCAAGACGATATAGTTATCCCTCCACATGGTTATCATATGACGCAAGGGTTCCACAGTTTTGATCATCCTGTGCGTTTAGACAGCTTCCAACCACATGGACACCTAAGAATGAATGCGGCAAGCTTAGAAATATTTTATCCTGAGACTGGTCGTACAGAAGAAATAAGTCAAGTAAGTAATTGGAGTGCAACATGGCATCACAGTCATTTGTACGAACCAGACGTAGCACCATTAATACCTGCTGGAGCAGTTATTGTATTAAAGCAGTGGTATGATAATACTGCTAATAACCCAAACAATCCAGACCCTGACATGTGGGTAGTAGGAGGATCAAGAACAGGTGATGAAATGACACATGCTTGGCTTGCTATTACACACTTAGACGAAGAAGGATATGAAAAACTATTGGAGGAAAGAGATGAAAAAGTTAGTGGTGGCGGTTAGTTTATTAATCGTAACTGGTTGTAGTAATTTACCAGAAAGATCAGCTCAAGACTGGTCTATGCAAACTATGAGAAACCAAGATATTTTTATGCAAAGTTTAAGACCTAATGTAAGCACGAATTATCGAGAGATACAACAGAGGATGATTAGATGAAAAAGTTAGCAACAGTAATAAGCATATTGTTCGCAACAACAGCCGGCGCACATGGAGATACTGATATAGATTATGCTACTGATGTAGCACCTATCCTTATACAACAATGTCAAATGTGTCATAGAGAAAAAGGCATTGCA
>Ga0163179_10000952_pt1 | contig 20698 bp, 18 predicted proteins | sample AtlANTMetagenome_FD_109643 | JGI IMG/M metagenome (GOLD analysis project Ga0163179, IMG submission 109643) | Marine eukaryotic phytoplankton communities from the Atlantic Ocean - Atlantic ANT 2 Metagenome | ecosystem: Environmental > Aquatic > Marine > Oceanic | place: North Atlantic Ocean...
AAACGAATCAATGGGATATGGTGATTCAAGAAATTTGAATATTACAGCATATGATGAATACAATAATTCTCTTAATCTGAATATCTCTGAAGTCAATTTTACCGTAATAGGGTCAGGATTGAGCATAGATGGTACAAATTTACTGGCCACTGCTGGGGGAAATCACTCTATCAATGGTCAATTCATTAATCAGGTCGGAGATACAATCCAATTCCAATCTATGATTTTTGTATGGGGGGATATGGATGGAGACGGGATCTCAGATTCAATCGATAGATGCCCCCATCATTTTGGCAATTCTACCTGGTTAGATCGATTAGGATGCCCTCCTATCTCGATGATTGACGTGGGTATAGGTGGAAACGAATCAATGGGATATGGTGATTCAAGAACTTTGAATATTACAGCATATGATGAATACAATAATTCTCTTAATCTGAATATCTCTGAAGTCAATTTTACCGTAATAGGATCGGGATTGAGCATAGATGGTGCGAATATACTGGCCACTGCTGGGGGAAATCACTCTATCAATGCTCAATTCATTAATCGGGTCGGAGATACAATCCAATTCCAATCTATGATTTTTGTATGGGGGGATTCGGATGGGGATGGGATATCAGATTCAATTGATAGGTGCCCCTACCATTTTGGTAATTCTACATGGGATCGATTAGGTTGCATCGATGAGGATGGAGATGGGTGGTCTAATCCTGATACTAATTGGAATGTGTCTCAAGGTGCCGATGCCTTCCCATCAAGAAGTGGAGCATGGTCCGATTCTGACTTTGACGGATTTCCTAATCAATTCGGATTGATAGATTCTGATTCTTGTGAAGGTCATGACGATAGTATCGATCTCGATAACGATGGATTTGTGGATGGTTGTGATTCTTTTATTGGGGATGATAATGAGCAGGAAATTCAAGAAGACGAAAATGCCGATTCATCTGATAATCTAATCGAAGAAGATGGAGCAAGAAGTGGTTTTACTGAGGTCAATCCGGAGTTAAGGGTGTTGATTTTTGTAATTCTAATTATGGGCTTAGTCATTATTTGGTTGAGGATAAGAAAGACCTCTTGATGATGACCCCAGGTCAAATCTGGGTCATTTAGTCATACGTGAATTCCCACAAGCATATTGCCTTCTTGAGTAATCGGTTCATTCCAGATCAGGAGGTTTCTGCTTCCATCTCGGAAGGATCAATCAGAGGGTCAAGATCGTCGATGTCAGCGTAGAGGCTGGGGCCGTCCGCGAGGTAATACACTGAACCTAGCCTATCACGTGAATCCTCAGGGGTAGAGGAGTTACTGGTTGCACAAGGCCCTGTACATCCATCTGCGAAGGCGATATACACGCGCCCATCTCGATCAATATGTAGGTCATTGAAGTCGAGTAGGTTTCGGTTCGATCCACCGATATCACGGCAGTCCCCACTGTTAAGGCAAATTGATCCAACTTGCACTGGGTCATCGGTCAGCCGGTAGGTGTGGAAAGTAGGTTCAGGATCGAGAGCGTTGAGTGAGAAAGTGACGTACAAATCGTAGGACACGTTTCCTGTTGCATAGTGGGGGTTGCCTGTCCAAGCCCCTCCATCGATGTCTGGCTCGCCCAGTGCGCTGGAGTTCTGGCTACCAAGGTACGTGATGGCAATTCTCCCAGGGTCGCCCGCATCAACCTGGGGGAAGGTGTTAGAGATAATTTCAACAGGGCTGATTCGAGTGCTAGTTTGCTCCCAAGTTTCACCTGAGTCTGTGCTGCGTGACATGTAAACGCCGAAGTCGGCCCCAGTCCAAATGTGGTATGCATTCGATTCAGTATCGGTTGCGACTTCGGAATTTTTCCGTGGGTTAGGGGTGCCGACGTCTTCTCCCATGGTACGTTCTTCCCAAGTCATTCCGTTGTCTTTCGAGAAAATAATCGACGGAGTAGAGACGCGAGGCGGGACATAGGCCGTCCCGTCGGGCGCCGTAGTAATGGCGCCGTGAAGGCCGCCGTTGGTTGTAGCTAGCCCAACAATTAGGCCACCTACTTCGAACGAGGCGCCCCCGTCGAAACTAGTGTAGCAGAATATACCTGCAAGCTTGTTGTAGCAGAAGTAGACAGCTTCGTCGTAGATTGGAGATATACTTCCTGGAATCCCATAGACAGAATCCACCCAAGGACCTGTAGCGAGTTTGATATGATCATTAAGTGGTAGTGGGCCTGAATCATGCGGGTTACCTAACCATGATTCACCATCATTGTCCGACCACCCAATCCATGTAGATTCCAACCCCATCATATGGATATTGAACACGCGATCAGTTACAGGATCGACCCAACCGTAGGGGTCACTGGTAAGGGGGGCCTGAGTTATATCGGCTGTATTCTCCCAAGTTAGGCCGTAGTCGCAGGAGCGCATCGGCTTTTCCATCGCGATGAAGAACATACACCCTGAAGAGGTAATTCCGATACTCGGTTCTGGGCCTCCTTCTCCAACATTGCTGAACATGAATTCCATGGGAATGAGTGCCTCATCCGCTGGCAAGCCGTCTGGGCCGGTTACAAAGGTGGAGGGTATGGGATCATCCACTATGGTGGCAGGAGGTACTTCGTCGCCACCTAGGCAACCCGACATGGGCATCGCTAGCATCAGGAAAACCATCGCGAACACTCGGATGTGCATGGGCGTTCTAGGGCATCCTCGATGAATACCTTACGCTTCGTTTTTCTTCTATTGTTTTTACATTTTCAAGATAACTTTCACATGCCGTCTAGTCCTGAAATTGTGTATGAGTGTAGTACCTCAGGGTCAATTGATGCTTTCCAACACTGAAACGATTCCAGGGTTTACGATTACCCAAACTCTTGGCCTTGTCACAGGATCTACTGTTCGAGCCAAGAATGTATTCAAGGACATTGGTGCAGGCTTCAAGAGTGTCGTGGGCGGTGAATTGCGTGCTTATACTGAACTGCTGCAAGAGGCTCGTAACGAGGCGCTGAATCGTATGATGCAGGATGCCTTGTCTCGCAATGCAAACGGAGTTGTCAATGTTCGATTCGCCACTTCTTCAGTTGCAGGCGGTGCTGCCGAACTTTTCGCTTATGGAACCGCAGTTGTCGTCCAGTGAGGCATTCGCATGGCTGAAGATTCCGTCGCTGGTGTGATTTTAGCGGTGCTTATTCCCGTATTTTTCGTTCTTTTGTTTACCCTCGGCCCATATCTTCTATCGGCTGCTGTAGGTACATTCCATCAAAGAGGTCTTCAGAAGCGCCTTGAAATTCGCAAGCAAGTCACGCTTTCCAGTTTTTCCACGGATCCAATCCACTCTCTATCCCGACCTATCAATGTGAATCATCCGATTCAGGGAAGTGGCCTAGTAATGGCAAACCTATCTATTTCCCCATCTTGGTGGCAGATGTTTGTTGTCAGCATACACTCGTTATTTGGCGGTAATATCACCACTTTGGACAGCGTGATTCGATGGGGGCGTGAGGAAGTGATTCAGCGCCTTCGTGAAGAGGCACAAAAGCAAGGCTGGGATGAGGTAATCAATGTCCGATTAGAGACTGCAATGATTCGGAAATCAAGCAATGCTTCGAACCGTAAAGACCGAGGCGCTGCAATGGAATATCTGATCTATGGTACCGGAATTCGCCAGTCGCCTACTGAAGTCCGACTATCCTCTGATTAATTTTACAGATGTTCAACGATGGCATCTAGCAATGACGATGCTCCAATTCGAAACCGATCAGGTGTACACATCTCAATTGGCCAGATTTCTTCTATGGCTTCGATATGAGTGCGCACATCTTCGATTGTCCTGATTCCTCCACTGAGTTTGATTCCGTTCTTTTCACTGGCGGCTTCGGCGAGAACTTGTGCGACGAGTGGAGTGCATCCTCCTCTGCGTCCAGTCGATGACTTCAGGAAGGATGCTCCGGAGTCAAGAGCAATTCTACAGGCATCTATCATCTCTGTGTAGTCGAGGCAGGATGTTTCTAGAATGACCTTCACTGGTGCATCGCCTGCGGCTTCAATGAGTGCGTTGAGAGATGCACGTACATCTCCCTCCCTGCCCTCCATCATCGCATTGAAGTCGAGCACTACATCAATTTCGTCTGCACCCTCTGAGAGAGCAAATTTCACATCCTCGGTTCGGAGATTGATATCGCCGTCTGGCTCAGGAAATAGGCCTGCAGCTGAAGCAAGGAGGATGCTTTCATCCAATAAGCTCCGTGCGATTCTGACGTGGATGGGTAAGACACATACGGCTGCAGGAGAGTATGTATTGGCGCGATGGATGAAGGCTTTCACGTCCTCATCCGTTGCTTCCTCGTCGAGTAAAGTGTAATCGAGACATTCGAGAGCTATTCTTGCAATCTCTGAATCACTCGCCATTCAATCACCTGAAGTATGATTCTACATCGAGGTCAGGTAGTTCCATCCCAAAGTGCCTGAATCCTTCAATCATCCTGCGACATCCTTCCACCATTTCTTCGATGTGTGTGACGCCCATTGTACCTACTCTGAAGATTCGACCCTTCACATGGTCTTGACCGCCGATTACATGCGTGTCTCGCTCCATGGCCATCCATCGGCGCCATTCCTCGCCCCAACTTGGTTCAGGGTAGAGTACTGCAGTGACTGTGTCTGAGCGTTGGTCCTCATGAGCAAAAAGTTCGAAGCCCAAATCGATGAATAGGTTTCGAACACCCTTTGCAAGGCGTGCACACCGTGCCCATCTTTCTTCCATCCCCTCCTCATCTTGTTCTCTGAGAGAAGCGACCCAGCCGGTGCACAAATTGATTGATGGCGTCCATGGGGTCTGATCGTCTGCGGCTTTCTTGAGTGCCTGGATGAGGTCCAGGTAGTAGATTGGCGGGTTTGGATTTGTTTCCCGCCTCTCCATCATCGCTTCCACAAAGTTCTCGGAAACCGCAACTGCTGCAATTCCTGAGGGCCCGGCGGTACATTTCTGGCCTCCTACGACGACAGCCTCTGCATTCCATTCTGCAGGGTGCACTGGTAATCCCCCTACTGAGGTAATGCCGTCAAGGATGAAGGGAACACCATGTTTCTCAGTAATTTTAGCAATCTCAGGGGCGTTTTGTGTGATCCCTGAAGATGTCTCGTTGTGACAGATTGCAAGCGCATCATGTTTACCCGTTGATAGGATTTGATCGATTTCAGTAAGATCAAATGGTTGCCCCCAAGCGTATTTGATGTGGGTTACATTCGCGAAATGTTGGCACATTTGTGCGACACGTTCTCCGAACTTTCCGTTCGTAGGGACGAGGACATTATCGTCTGGTCCAAATCGATTTGCAATTATCATCTCCATTGCCGCAGTACCTGAGCCTGAGACGACTACCACTGAGTACCCATCCTCGCCCTCTTGAGCCTGCTGCCCGATTTCAGTTGTAGTGGGTGTAAGGGCAAAGCTATGTCTTAGACGCCCATGGAGTTCTGCCATCACTGCTTTGAATTCTGGACTTCTGTGAGTCATTGTAGGGTGAGCGAGCCCTGCGAGTACGGCATCCGTCAACCTTGTCGGCCCAGGGATAAACCAACAGCTTCCCCCCCACTTTGAATCCATGGCCTAATGTTGACGAATCGGGTTCATCAAGAAGACGGACGTAGTGTCCATTGTTGAGGTATTTTATCAGTGAGTCTGAAAGGCACGAGGTCTTGGGAGGTTCATGGTTGAGGTCGGGCTCTGCATGATTCAAGGGGCCCGTCATGCCCACATTCGCGCTCTTGATAGTGCTGCGAAACACCTCAATTCACCCCTAGTAATCCATGAACTTCGGACTCGAGAAGATGTGGTCAAAACACCCTGTGATGCATACGTGCTCCCCGGCGGTGAATCTACTGTCATGCGATTAACTGGTGGCGCCGAGGAGAAGGGTGGCAGTGGTCTTCTTCCTGCACTCTTTGAACAGTTGCGTCATACAGATGCAGCCGTTCTCGGCACCTGTGCAGGTGCGATTCTTCTTTGTGATCCACAGGATGGCGGTGAACCGTTGATTTCTGCCCATATTGGCCGAAATGCCTACGGTCGTCAAGTTGATTCCTTCCAATCTATCATCGATTCTCCTTTGTTGTCTCGTTCTTTTCCAGGGGTATTCATCCGCGCCCCTCGCTTTGAGTCGATAGGCACAGGTGTGGAGGTCGCTGCAAGCAATGCAGGGGAGCCAGTCGGCGTAATTTCAGGGCACCGTCTCGCCCTTACCTTCCATCCTGAACTCACCGAAGATTTCGGCTTCCATACTTGGCTTCTCAGTATCGCTATGGATCATCCCCTTACCTCTTCAGCAGTAAAATCGGAGGTCTGAGTATGGCCATGGGCATCCGTCTCCCCAATGTCCCTGAACTTCACGAAGCACCCGAAGCCGGCGAGGCAGAGGGGTGTATCCAATGTATGCAAGGGAGTAAGTTAGTTCTCTTCATCACGGGGAAGTGTCACTGGGCTTGCGACTATTGTCCACTTTCGGAGAATCGTAAGGAGAGTGATTTCATGTTCGCGAATGAACGACGTTGCACGGATTACGATGAGGTGATTGAAGAGGCTCGAGCGATGCGGGCCACAGGTGCAGGAATCACGGGTGGCGACCCAATGATGGACTTCAATCACACCCTCGAGGGGATTCGACGACTTCGGTTAGAGTTCGGCCCCAATTTCCACATGCATCTCTACACTTCAATCGCTTTTCGACTCGATTGGGCTCCCCTCCTCGCAGAGGCCGGACTCGATGAGATACGCTTCCATCTCCTTGATTTCAAACTTGATCCATATCGAAAAGTTATCCGCGCGTGTGCTGATGCAGGGATGCACACGGGTGTCGAGGTTCCATGCCCACCTGATATGGAATTGGAGATGTTTGACCTTCTCGAAGATCTTCGCGATACAGGGATTTCCTTCCTCAATCTCAACGAACTTGAGATTACTGTAGGTAATCATGACCAGATGGATGTTCGCGGGTTCAATCTCTCTGATGGAATCACGGCCGGGGCTGCTGGTTCAGCTGAATTGGCCGAACGCCTTCGAGATCGCGTTCGTGCCGCAGATGTTTCTGCTCCTGATTCTGATGATGGGAAGATTAGGTCCGCGTATGGATATCATCTGAAGTTCTGCACGGCGGTGTTCAAGGATGCAGGGCAACTTCGGCGTCGTTTTCTCCGTCGTGGAGAGGCGACAATTGCGCCACACGAGACTCTCACTGATGACGGAACCCTCCTGTTTGGAGCAATCTACTGTTCATCTGAAGATGCACAAGGTAACATGGAGGAAATTCGCGATGTGTGTGATTTGCCTGCAACCTTCCTACATTATGATGAGATGGAGCGCCGAATCGAGATACCTCTCGTGACCGCCGAAGAGTACGCTGAGGAAATTGAGGCACCGGTAGCACTTGTTGAGGTGCACCCTACTCATGAGCGATTGGAGATGACTCTCATCTGGCTTAATGATCATCGGCCAGAATGAGCACTCTTCTGCGTCGGCTTGATGAATCCCTTTTGATTCGGGAGCCCATGGCCGAGGACGAACCCTCCAATCCTGACGAGGCGAACCCTGCCGAGGAAATCGAGGTAGTTTTGACTCCTGAAGAGCGAATCGAGGAACTTGAGGCAGCACTCCATGAGATGGAGAAGGAGATGCTCTACAAACAGGCAGAGGTTCAGAATGCACTCGCTCAGGTTGCAAAGGTCCGGTCCGAGGGGACACGTTACGGAGGCATGGGTCTTGCACGCAGAATCGTTGGTTCGGTCGAGAATCTAGAACGTGCCATAGACCATATCGATGAAGATGATGATGATCCGATTTCATCAGCACTTCGGATGGTCCACAAAGATCTCCTAGCATCTCTCAAGACCGAAGGTGTCGAACCTATCGAAGCGCTTGGGCTCCCCTTTGATCCCGCGAAGATGGAGGCTATCACCACTGTTCCATCGACCGAGGAATATGGGCCAGGGGTGGTTGTCTCTGTACTCGAATCTGGATGGATGATTCGGGACAGGGTGCTAAAGGTGGTACGCGTCGTCGTTGCTTCAGAATGAGCGCCTCATCTTTCATTACTGGGCTGCTGGCCATACTTCTTTTGTACCCTGCAACCGTTGGACTAGTGCAGATTAGCAACGGTCTCTCTGGGCCTGAAATGGGTCAAGGATTCCCTGATTCTTGTGAAGGTAAGGACCACAAGTGTGCACGTATCGCTCCTGAGCCACATCGGTCTACTGGTGAGATGGAACTTCGATTCAACAACACAACTGTTGATCAGGTTCTTGCTAGCTTCGATCTTTGGGTTGCTGAACAGTCACGGACTATCGAGGGGCAGCGTTCAATCAATGAATCCGGCGTAGATATTCACGTAGTTATTCACACTCAGTGGCTGTCTTACGCTGATGATTTGTATATTCACATCGAATGTAATGGGGATGATACGGTGGTGTGGCTGCATTCGTCATCTCGATTTGGGGTCAGTGATCTAGGAGTAAATCCGGCTCGCATTCTCGATCTTCAATCATCCTTGGTTTCGGTGCAGCATGCAGGGGCGCCATGTTTGTAATCAACCGACGGGTTCTCCGCCGTGACCCATGAAGGCGAGACGCCGGAGTCCACCGTTATCGATTAGGAAATCCACCACTGCTTCGGGTATACTTTCCACTAGGACTGCTCTCACTGCTTCATTATCTGTGATTGTGGACATCATTTGCATCGTAGCCCTCACTCGCCATCCCTGCCAACCACTGCGGTTCTCATGTTCCATCATTATAGCATCCCAACCGGCGGCCTCGTAGAGGTCCGCAGTTGCTTGGTCTGAAGTGAATATAGACCCCGCAGTGCCATGAAATTGCTCGGCATGCCTGACATAGTTGGGGGGATCATTTAGGTCGGGTACTTGTATAATTTCAGTATCTATGCCCTCACCTCCATAATCGCGATCCAACCATGCCCGAATCATTTGCTCCCTTTCCTTGGCATCCCATGGGTTTTCCAACGATAGTTCCGCCTCCGAAGAGCCGATGCATATGCGAAGGGGCCTCTTGTTTCCATTCGCTTTCAAGTGTTCAAGAGCGGCACTGACCATTGCTGCGTGCCCTCTATGGAATGGTTGGAAGCGACCCAGTACAATCATCGTTGAATCCATGTTCAGTCCTCCGGCCACCCGTTGATGAGTATTCTTTGAAGATTCCATTCTCCTTGGCCCCAGCGGTTTGCTTCCAGCCACTCGCGACCAATCAGTGCATGTATGTCCTTCCGTCGCTTCACGGCGTGAGCAATCTTCGATAATCCGTCAGCTGCTCTTTGATGCGCCTGCATGGTGGGAAGAATCAATGGATCTTTGGCTGGGTCCATCGTCTCCCCCAGTGCTTCTCTCCGTTGCATCCAATCCAAAGACACGGATTCCAAATAACTCTCTTGATCCATTAGTCCAATTCGCTCCAAAGCGGTATTCCAAACATGACTCCGATAGAGTTCTTCGGCATCCTCTAGGGAATCATCGAGATGAGGTTCGATATAGAGGAGGACACGACCTTCCCATGCAGCCCAATCTCCAATGCTGGCCCATTCGGTTAATGTGGAGATGGCCCGGCAGGCCTCTTCGGCTCCAATCATCTTTCGATTGTAGGCTTCACGGATTTCATCCAGCAGAGTGCCATTTCCGAGGTCTCTCCTCCAATCATCCATCCATTCAAGGAAATCGCCCTCAAGGTCAATAGCGAATCTGCGTTCCATTCCTCCATGGAGTTCTGGCCGCGAATTACGAAGGTTTTGAGTTTCCATGCCTTGTACTAAATCGTCCACTGGCATTTCCATTAGGGATACTAGTACGGGGACGTCGATAAGCCGAATCTGAAGGTCAGGCATCGTCCTCTTTCGGCAATCCCCGCAGTCTACGCATGAACCCTCGCTTGGTCGGGGGTTTGAAGAATCGTCGTGTAGACGAAACCACATCGAATGTGGAGGTGAGGGGAGTTGGCGACCATTCGTGAGCAAATTGCATCCCTCGAAGAGGAGATCCACAAAACTCAGAAGAATAAGGCGACTAACGCCCATATTGGGAAACTCAAGGCTAAAATCGCGGCGTTGAAAGTAAAGGAAGAGAAAGCAACAGCTCACTCAAAATCAAGTGGCGGAGGGGACGGTTTTGAAGTCAAAAAGTCCGGAGATGCATCTGTTGCCCTCGTTGGTTTCCCTTCTGTAGGTAAATCAAGCCTAATCAGCCGCTTGACAGGCGTGGATTCTGAAACTGGTGCCTTTGCCTTCACTACGCTGACTTGTATCCCGGGTGTGCTTGAGCACAATGGTGCAAAAATCCAGATTCTCGATCTACCGGGCCTGATTAAGGGGGCTGCGGATGGTAAAGGCAGAGGCAAGGAGATTCTGAACGTGATTCGGGCATCAGATATGGTTCTCTATGTCATCGATCCTTTCCAAGATTCCCACTTCAATGTCCTTGATACTGAATTGGAGAGAGCGGGAATGCGCCTCAACGAAGCAAAACCGCAGGTGTTCATCAATAAGACAGGACGGGGGGGGATTATCGTTCGTTCCACATGCGCTCAACCCGATGTAGACTTCGTTGATATCCAAGAGATTGTGCGCTCCTTCGGCATAGTATCTGCCGAGGTGACGATGCGATCACGTACGTCTCATGATCACATTGTGGATACGCTTGCAGGGAACTGCATTTATTCCAAGGCAGTTGTCGTGATTAACAAGGTCGATCTTGCGACTGAAGATGATATGTCTCGTGCTAGGGCCATGATTCCTGATGGGTGGCCGATTCTCCCCGTGTCTGCAAAAACTGGACAGGGGATTGAGGAGATGAAGGACTTCATCTTCGATAATTTGCGTTTCATGCGTGTTTTCCTTAAGCCCCAGGGCGGGGAGGCCGATCTTGTTGAACCGTTAATCATCAAGGATACCAGCACAGTGAAGGACGTCTGTGTCAAGTTGCATCGGGATTTTGTTCGTAAATTCAGATATGCTCGTGTCAAGGGCCCGAGTGCGAAATTCGACTGGCAACGTGTCGGCTTGGATCATCTTCTGAAGGATGGAGATTTGCTTTCTATCATCGTACGACGCTGAAATCAAGTTTTTTTTTGCCGAGGCATTGGTTAAAGCAGGAGTTACTTCCTAACAACTCACGTAGAGGTCAATCAGCATGGAACGTACTTCGCCGCGGCTTGGATTGTTCGCGGCTGCCATTTGCGTATTCCTTCTTCTCTCTCTTCTGTTCAATTCCTATCTTGGAGTATTCCCTGCGATTATTTCTGATACGATTCCAGGTAAGTTCCATCTCCATTACTACATCGCCAACCTGCTTGGCCTCGAAGGTTCTGCATCGGCATACTCAGAGGCAGGGGTGTTGACCTTACAGGAGCATCTTCAGCTCATTCTGTTACCGATTACGATTGTAGTTGCCCGGCGTGGCCTGAAGCCGAGAGCAACCTTTGAGATGCCTCGAGTCGCTAGTCTTGCAGAACAGGCAGAGGCGATGGAGGCCGGAGCTGTCGCCACTGTGTCCCGGGAAGCGGAGGGTGGTCGTATGACGGTAGCTGTATCGAGAATCATGGTCTTAGGCATGGGACTTTTTCTCATCTTGAACTCCGTGATTGGGGCCTTTCCCGGCTTTATTTTCGGTGAATTTGGCTCTCGTCTTCATGTTGCTTATGCCGTGATGAGCAAACTTGGTATGGACCCCTCAGGTCCTATTTGGTCCGACGCAGGTCTCACAATCTCAACTCAGGACATTGGAGTAATCTGGCTTCTTGTATTCCTGATTCCAATGGCATTCCGTTCACGTGGACAGCCGGAAGGACGACCATCGGTCCCTTCATCGAACTTACCTGGTGTTGGTCGCAATCTGAATCGTGTTGTAAATCCGTTGGCACAGGAGGTCATATCATCAGTTCTCGGTACCAAGGATGTCCCTATTAATGGAAATAAGACGTTTTCGATGCAGATTCCAGCTGCAGGTGTGATGGCATCTGGAATTGAAGAGCCTACTTTCGGCACCATCGAATCCACCGAAGGCGTGGTCATCGATACGCCATCATTGGAGGAGACGCCATCATTGGAGGAGGGAGTCGTTGCTCCTTCTGTAGCAATGCCTGACTTTGATGCCCAACCCGTTGAGGAGCCATCATTTACCTTTGATTCCAGTACAGATGAAGCAATTCTTGGCCTCCGTTCTGAAGACATAAACGTCCTTTCTGATGATGAAGAGGTAGGTTCTGTGGAAGATCTATCCGTAGAGAGTGCGATTGAACCATTAGTCGATAACATCCTCGATGCGGTCGAAGATGAACCATTACTATCCGCAGTAGAGGTTACTGAGGAGCCAATCCCAAACTTTGTTTCTCATCAGGAGACAGTCGAGCCCAAGGTCGAATCTATCGGACAAGAGAAGTTGTTGGTCGCTGAACAGGTTATTCGAGTCGAACCAACCGTTGAGCTAGTCTCAGAACCCGAGAAAGAGGTCGAAGAAGTCCAAGAAGAGCCGGAAAAACCCGCAATTGTTCCAACGGTCAAGGGTATTATTCCCGTGCGCCCTACTAACATGCCTGCAACGGCAGAGGTCGATCCGCGAACTGGTAGATGGATGATTAATGGGGTCCCTGTTGGAGCGAAGTTAGGATCCACCGGTATTGCCTCTCGTGAAGAATCTGTGCGGATTGGTATGGACCCTATTTCCGAGAGCAAGAAGCCATCTGATATCCCTTCTAAATCTGAGATTTCTAACGACTCCTCATCTGAAAATGAGGTGCTAGGTGAAGTGAAAGAAACCGAGATGCCCAATGTTCCGATGAAGGATGGTCAAGCCTTAATGCCCGACCTTCCAACTGCGCCTGAACCAGGTTCTCGCCCTATGGCTGAACGTCCAAAGCCACGCAATGACGAAATCCAGTTGCCGGACATGCCGAAGTTTTGAGCGCGTCTTTCATGCGAAGGCACATGAGTGGACTAGTATCCTCACAGGTTGAGTGGCATCCATGATGAGGGTTGAGGATGAACCGTTTCTGATCCTTCGTTCCATCGGTGCGAGGCTTAGAGTTCGTATTGGGCTCATCGCTGGTGTCGCGATGGTAGGGCTAGTGATTGGTTATCCTGTTGCAGGGGAAGGATTGGAGTGGTTACTCTCGTCTTCTTTCCTCCCGGATGATGCATCAATCGTGGTTCTGCATCCGATGGAAGTTATCCTTCTCCGCTTACACATCGCGAGCTATGTTGGTTTGGCCTTGGCGCTACTCGTATTCAGTATCGATTTACTAAGAATGGGTAGTGATTCTGAATTGTTTGAGGATGCCTTACCTGAGCTTAATGAGTCGATAATGCCTCATCTTGGCTCGGCTATCCTAGTGATTCTGTGTTCTCTTGGTTTAGCTGGTATGGGGCTTCTATATTCCTTCGAGTTCGTTGTACCTCTTCTTCTTCAGTATCTTAGTGCCGATGCGAGTTCGTTTGGTCTTTCGACGACATGGCAACTGGAGGCTTGGGCTGGCTTCATTCTTTCACTAATTGGGGCAAGCGTCCTCGTGTTCCAAACTCCCATGCTCGTGTTTAGTCTATTGAGGTCGGGAACCATCACGCGTCAAGGTGTCACTTCTAGGCGTAGAGAGATCTGGTTTGCGACAGCGGTATTCTCTATGCTGGTGAGCCCTCCAGACCCTCTCTCATTATTGCTTATCGCCCTTCCAGTAGTTCTTTTGATGGAAGCAACACTGCTCCTTGATTCTGTTCTCAGCCGACCTTATTCGCAACGGTGAACGCTTTGAACCGACTGCATAGCGGCATGGCATGGACATTACCATTGTATTGGGTAGCCGGTCAGATATGCCGGTTGCAGATAAGGCCGCTAAGATTCTTGACACATTCGATGTGAAGTACCAGATTCGTGTTGCTAGTGCTCACCGCTCCCCTAAGTATCTCGAAGGGATTGTTGACACCGCAGAGGAGGATGGTTGCCACGTTTACATCGGGATGGCTGGCGTTGCTGCAGCGCTTCCAGGTGTCCTTGCTTCGATGACTCCTAAACCGGTCATTGGTGTACCCGTTGGGAGTAAGGTTCCCTATGACAGCCTCTTGAGTATCGTTCAGATGCCACCTGGAATGCCTGTTGCGACCGTTGGTGTGGATCGTGGTGACAACGCTGCGTTGCTTGCACTGCAGATTATCGCAGCAATCAACCCCGATATTGCAGCAGCAGTCATCGAGTATCGCGAGATGAGGACAAACGCCGTAATCGCAGACGATCAGGCACTTCAGGAAGAGCGCGGTGCTTAGGTGGTCGGAATGGATACGCAGATGCTCATTGATGAGGCGGTTGAGACACTCACGTCACAAATCGATGATACAGCAATTATTGCGTGTAGTGGGGGCATAGATAGTACTGTAGCCGCTGTTTTGGCAAATCGTGCCGTTGGGTCGATGCTTCATTGCGTCTATGTCGATACTGGCTTCATGCGTAAGGGGGAGACCGAAGAAGTTGCAGAGATGCTCAATGACCTCGGCCTAAATCTCAAGGTAGTTGACGCAAGTGAACGTTTCTTCAAACACCTAGAGGGAGTTACCGATCCGGAGGATAAGCGCAAGGTAATCGGTGAGCAATTCATCCGCGTTTTCGAGGAGGAGCAGGTTACGATTGGCGCGAAGTACCTCGTTCAAGGCACGATTGCACCCGACTGGATTGAGTCAGGTGGTGGCAATCGTGAGACAATCAAGTCGCATCACAATGTAGGAGGGCTTCCGGAAGATATTGATCTCGTTGTCGTCGAGCCCCTTCGAGAGTTCTACAAGGATGAGGTTCGCTCCATTGCGCGGATTCTTGAGATTCCATCTTCAGAGAGGCAGCCATTTCCAGGGCCAGGATTGGCAGTTCGAGTCCTCGGTGATTTGACGCGTGATCGAGTTGCAACCTGCAGGGAAGCGTGTCACATCGTTGAGGAAGATCTCCGGGCTGCAGCAGCGGAAGGTAAGTGCGATATCCCTTGGCAATACTTCGCAGCACTCCTCCCTGTTCGAAGTGTCGGCGTCCATGGCGATACACGCGTTCATGGCGAGACCATCGTCGTCCGTGCTGTACATAGCCTCGATGGCATGTCTGCTCATTATGCTCCAATCCCTCATGATGTGCTCGCTGCAATCTCCACGAAGATTACGAATGCACTGAAGGGAAGTGTCAATCGGGTGGTGTATGACATTACACACAAGCCTCCAGGCACAATTGAGTGGGAGTAATTCCTCTTCCAATTGACCCGATTCATTCATGAATGGAAGGGCGGTGGGCGGCATGCTGCCGAGATAGCTTAGCTGGTGGAGCGGCGGACTGTTAATCCGCAGGTCGTGGGTTCGAACCCCTCTCTCGGCGCCAATTCTCCTTCCGGCGAATACATGATTTCAACATCGATATTCCGTATTTTATCCGCAGTTGCACGTTTTTGCGACTGTGGTGGAAAACAGCGCCTAAAGTATAGTACGCCAATGGCAGGTTATGTATGGAATAAGCATGATGACCACCCTGATGTCGATTTTATTGATCGGACTCATTTATCCGACAGCCGGAATTTTGATGATAGCTTCAAGCGTTTTTGCTTTGTTGGTATTTTTCAGAGTTCAGAGCCTGCAGAATATCTCGATTCACACAAAACACATCCCTCGGGAAATCTGACTACTGCACGTATTAATTCGGTGAATAGATGATTTCTGAGCATCAACCTAAACCCTCCATTGATTTGGATATAACATCGCATAGTACTGACAATACGAATGTTCTTCTCGAGGCTACGGAGTGGACAATGATGATTGCAATATGGCTCAACAAGGGCGTTTTCCACTAATTAGCCCCATTGGGTCCATTCTCCGTCCATTTCAATCCACCACTGTCCATCCGGGTCCTCCCAGTATCGATATCCATCATCACCGGTGGTAATCTGGTCATCTGGTGGTGTGAAGTAATCCTCTTCAGCCTGAACGGGTTCAGGCTCAGGTTCTAGCACAGGTTCTGCTGTAACCTTGGGAGGTGCTCGCTTCGGAGGGCTCTTCTTTGGTGGACCCTTTGACCTATTTTTCTGAGCGCTGTTTTTCTCTTGGAGAAGTGTCTCACGCCGATCATTTAGATCATCCATCATGAGTTCGTAACGGTTGGTGGAAATTTGGTCATTCTTAGCTGCTCGGCGGATTTCCTTCTTTGCCTGATCAAGATCTTCTAAATCAACAGCGGTCATGATACTCCGTTCCAAACCTCTGAGGAAAGCGGTTTTTCTAGCTCGAATTAACAGTGTTCCAGATATACTCACAAGTGCAAATAGGATTGTAAAAACAAGTCCGATTGCGTCCAAGTCACCTGCTGCGAGTTGTTCGACAAATGTTTTTTCCTCAACTTGGGTTTGGTTGGCAATTAGATCGAGATAGTACTGTTCATCTACCACACCGCTTCCTTGTTGGAGAGGAGATTCTCGACCATCAAGACATCCATCCATATCTAAATCCAGTTCTTCACGTTGGTCCTCCCATTGGCTTAGGCCTGTTGGACACGAGTCCAAATCGTCATCTAATCCATCATTATCATCATCGGAGTCTTCAACATCATCCTTGCACCCGTCTCCATCCCAATCTGCACTCAAAGTTGAAACCCAGTTAGCTTCACCTTTGGGGCACATATCTTTGATGTCTGTTACTCCATCGTTATCATCGTCTGAATCTTCTTCATTAGTATCAAGACAGCCATCAGCATCATGATCATTTAGAGAACTGCTGTTGAATAACTCATTACTTTTCTGACATAAATCAGCGTTATCGGGGACTCCATCGTTGTCGTCATCATCATCCTCTGTGTTGTCGAGACACCCGTCTTGATCGAAATCTGTAACAGATGTGCTAGTCCATTCTGTAATCCCTGAAGGGCACATATCAGAGATATCTAGGGTGCCATCTCCGTCATCGTCATCATCGCAGGCATCGCCATCCCCATCTAAGTCATAGTCGGCTTGATTATCCTCATCGACACCGTTAGCAACTGAAGGGCAGTTATCGGCATAATCTCCCGATGCATTGTCACCATATCCATCATTGTCAGTATCCATCCATTGGGTTGGGTCAAAGGGGAATACATCACTTAGGCCCGACCAACCATCGCTGTCGTAGTCGGAACAGCCATTGACGTCGATGTAGGATGTTCCAGCTTGTGTAGGGCATCCATCAGGGTCAGTACCATTTGGGTTATCTCCGTAGCCATCACTATCGGAATCTTCCCATTGTGAGGGGTTATCTGGAAGTTCATCCTCAGTATCTGCCCATCCATCACCGTCTACATCAATACATCCGAGTAATCCCATTGTTGAGTTCCCTGGAGTGTTGACGCAATCGTCTCCATCAATACCGTTGAGTTCATCGCCAAATCCGTCACCATCTGTGTCATTCCATTGAGATGCCTCATTAGGAAATGCATCTGTTGAATCGGGCCATCCATCGCCATCAATATCTGGGCATCCAAGATTGCTTACTATAGTTGAGGTCCCATAGATTGTAGGGCAAGCGTCGGGGGATGCTCCTGTTGGATTATCGCCGTATCCGTCTCCATCTTGGTCGGACCATTGGGTTGCTTCAAATGGATAGTCATCATCTTCGTTAGCCCAGCCATCTCCATCGTTGTCAACACATCCAAAACGATCATTCTCTGATGATAGGCCGTAAGTGTATGCGCAGTCATCATATCGAGTACCTGCTTGGTCATTATCTCCGTACCCATCTCCATCCATGTCGCTCCATTGTTCCGGATCAAGGGGGGCTCCATCTCCGGTCTGGTTAACATAAAGTCCGGTTACTGGGTCGATATCATAGTAGTGATTATCTCCGTACCCATCTCCATCACTATCTCTCCATTGGCTCGAGTCGGCCGGGTATCTATCGGCTCCATCATCAACTATCCATATTGAATCTGGGTCGGACCATCCATCGCCATCTGAGTCAAGACATCCATGACGATCTTCGGATGAATTTCCAAATACTAATGGGCACCCATCTTGGTAATCGAGAATACCATCATTGTCGTCATCAGTATCCTCTAAAGTGTCTTCACATCCATCTCCGTCGTTGTCAGAAGTTATGTTCGAAATCCAACCTTGAATGCCATCTTTACAGTTGTCTAAGTCATTGTATATGCCATCTAAATCATTGTCTTGTGTTATCTGAATAACAACCGAACTTCTGTATAATGGGGTCGATATTGTACTGCCAATTTCGACAGTGCATTGACTGTTATGATTAGAGTCGATACATATCCTTGATACAGCTGCAATATCTCCGTATTGATTTGTTTCTAAGGCATTAATTGGGCTTGATACCCCTCCACTTGCGACTACAGGTAAGAGCCATTCTCCTGCTCCATTCTGGTCGAGTTTGAGAATAAATCCGGACTTGGTTAGATTGGATTGATTCAGCCCTGCAATGTCAACCATGCAGTTCGAATTCATCCAACAACCGCTGCCCCCTAGGATGATGTCTCCTCTAGCATCGACTGCAACACTATGGATGAAGGAATCAGCAGCATCTTCAGACCCCCAAAGTCCTTCCCAAGTCATTGATGTATGATTCATGATTCCCCACCAGGAGTCAGATGAACCGTAGTGGATAATCGCGCGACTACCTGCATTGAATTGTCCGGAATAATGATTCCCTCCAACTATTATTCGATGCTCATCTACCTTAGCGATTGATTGTAGATAATCTACCGCGTCCCCTCCGATTTGTTGGGCCCAAACCAGATCTCCGTCTCCGTCGAACTTACCAAGGAATCCATCACTTCCATTACTTAGAGTCACATCCGAGATGTAGAAGTCGCAATTTGCATTTTGTTCGCAAGAACTACCTGCTACAATTACGCCCCCGTCACTTGTTGCTACAATCCCCTTCTTCCCTAGGCGAAAGAATCCTGCTTCAGGGCCATGATCCGAGTATTCGCTACCCATATGTTCTGTCCATAGGATTGTACCGCCTGGTGAAATTTCCATGAGGAGTAGATCATCTTGCCCTTCCGAGAGATTTGTTCCAAAATCGCTTGCTAATTGGCATGAATTTGAACCACTATTTACACAGAAACTTGTCAATGCGAATAACTCACCATTTGGGCCTTCTGCAAGGCTATGAGTCGTATCCCACATTATGCCCCCCATCCCGATGGCCCACAACCATGTCCCATTGGGGGCCACTCTTGCGATGAATGCATCATCCCCTTCATAGGAATCAGCCGATATCCCGTTCCGTCCAATCTCGCATTCTGAGCCTGATGCATCAGCCATTCCCCAACAAAACCAGCCTGATATCAGATAATCACCATTACTCAGGTAGAGGATATCGTCGATCCGGTCGCCTCCTGATGTACTGTTGATAATTTCGATATCACGGAGGCTGCCATTTCGATAGATGTTTCCAAACATTGCCGGGCCGTACCCCGGATGACTCCTTAACCCGGTTTCGGATTGGTAGTTGCATAATGGCATACTTCGTGCTACGTATTCCCCAGGGAACATGGCGCACATCATTCCGCCGAAGGACAAATTCCCATCATTGTCATAACCTAATGCCGTGACTGATGCGTTCCAATCTGATTGAATAAAAGTGGTAGTGTAACTGAGGTTTTGAGAATTTGATCCATACGAGAAAGAAGGCGCCCCCTCATTGATTACGAGAGGTTCAATGTCGCTCTCAGAATAGTTCAATGTCATGCATAGTGGAGCGGCAAGAAGTAGCAATACAGTAAGCACTACCCTCTTCATGATGTGGAAGTGTGCTTCAAGACTACATGAACGATTGGCTATCATTTTACTACTAGAGGGCGATTCAAACGTAATTTTGCCGTCCTCAAGGATCAATTAATCATAGAATTGAACCATGTGTTTCATATTCTTAGCCCCTAACTCGGGCCCATGGTCAATGTGAATCAAGGCAGCCGCTCCGCCATCTGCCTCCTTGTCGCATTTACTCTATTTTCGTCTGTAATGATGGGTTTTCTCGTGGAAAAAAATTCTCCTTTGGATGGATTAGACGAGGTGAATTACTCCGGCCCATCGGGCGCAGGATCAACAAATGCTACCATTCTGAATACCACTTATCTCAGTGGCAATCATGCCTACGATAATCTTCAGGTTGGATGTGCTACCACTGGTTCATCCTGTGGTTCGATTGTGGCTAATGGTTCTCTTATTCTAACTGTAAATACGCTGACAGTGTCAAGTGGTGCATCAATTATTGCTAATGCTTACTCAAATGTGTCTCAAGGTTTAGGCACCTCAATTCAACTTTCAACAAGTTGGATGGGTAGTGGTGCAGGAGGTGCAGGACACTACAGTAATGGCGGATCCGGAGGGGGTACGACCAGCTCTAATGGTGGTATATCTTACGGCGTCAGCAATGAGTCTGGTTCCAATGGAGGTTCGATTTACGATAGTAATGGAAATTTGATTTCTGATGGTGGAATTGGTGGTGGCCACATTGTTATTTATGCAGATTCAATTGAGATCTATGGAACCGTCAGCGCTTCAGGTGCTGATGCAGACCCCGGATATCGTTACAACAACGGTTCAGGAACAGGTGGACCTGGTGCTGGCGGTGGGTCTGGCGGGTCTGTAGTGATGAGGTCCAATTTGATTGAAATTTATGGTAGCATCTTAGCTCAAGGCGGCGATGGCGGAGATGGTGAAGATGA
>Ga0163179_10000953_pt1 | contig 20696 bp, 17 predicted proteins | sample AtlANTMetagenome_FD_109643 | JGI IMG/M metagenome (GOLD analysis project Ga0163179, IMG submission 109643) | Marine eukaryotic phytoplankton communities from the Atlantic Ocean - Atlantic ANT 2 Metagenome | ecosystem: Environmental > Aquatic > Marine > Oceanic | place: North Atlantic Ocean...
CACCAACGCGTAAACAAGGGCCAGATCAAGCCACTCAGGGCGGCCGACCAAAAACCCGCTTACCGCAATCAAAAGCACGGTCTTCGTACCGAACATGTTGACCGCGAGCACGCGATCAAACACCGTCGGTCCACGAATCGCTGCGACGAGCGCCAGCACCATCGTGATCAGAATCCCAGCCATCGCCACAGAGAACATCAGCCCTGCCCTTCCAGCGCAGTACAACGACGGTCCATATCACCGGAGCGTACGCCATCTGCCGTGGCGTCGAGCAGCGCGTGAACCAGAAACTCGTCGCCACGCACATCGAGCGTGATGGTACCTGGTGTCAGCGTGATCGAGTTCGCGTAGATCACGCGGCCCATATCCGTTTTCTGCGAGGCTTTGACGCGTACCAATTGCGGTTGGATATCCAAGTCTTTGGAAAGAATCGCGCGAGCAACATCTAGATTGCTCTTGATGATCTCAAGCAACAGCCACGGTGCGTAGGGTATCCAGCGCAGGCCCAGTCGATATTCACGCTGCGAGCCGGCGACGCGCTCCATTCTTTCGGTCAACCAAACACAGAGAAGACAGGAGACCACACCAAAACTCATAAGCAGACCGGTGTAATGCCCCGACCAGAGCAACCACACGGTAAACAACAAAGCGAATGTCGCGACACGTCGAGCCAACGACAACCCTCCCGCCAAATCGCGTAGAGCATACGGGACGCGGAATCTAGCTTGCAAGTCTCGAAGTGTGGAAACAGGTCGATGACACGCAAACCTCACTCTTCGTTTCAGGGTAGAATGCTGTGACTCTGGCGGAGCGTCGCATGGCTATTTTCGAGAACGAATTCTCGTGGTCGTTCAGTCGGCACTCGCTATTTCAAGAGTGCTCGCGCGCCTATTTCTTTAGCTATTACGGCTCGTGGGGAGGCTGGCAGCGATCAGCGGACCCGGAAAAACGAGAGCTGTACATCCAGAAAAAGCTCACAAGCCGCGCGATGTGGACCGGTACTCTGGTGCATGACGCCGCGGAGATCGCGGTTCGGCAGTTGAAGTCCGGCGCCGTCTGCGACCTCGGTGATCTCGCGAAAAAAGCGCTGATCCGTGCGCGCAGGGAAGTCGCTGAATCTGAACGTGAAGCCAACCGACGAAGTCCCTCTAAGTTCACAGGATTCCGAGAGCACTACTACAACGACGAGATCAGCCAAGACGAATGGAATGCAACGCTCACCGAGATCGAGCGACAAATTGTCGGGCTATCTGAGTGCCCCTCCTACAAGCGAATCGAAGCGCTCTGCCTCAACGAAGGAACACCCGAAAAAGTCGTCGAAATTGAAGAGTTGGTGAAGATCTTGATCGATGGCGTACCCGTATGGGTTCGACTCGATGCACTACTTATGGGCCGAAACGACGAATACGTCGTGCTCGACTGGAAAACGGGTAAAGCCCACGTCGACGACGTCATCGCAGCCCAACTCGGCGTCTACGGCCTCTACTGCGTGCTACACCACGGTGCCCGTGAAGACCGGATTGTCGCGATGCACGCCAACCTTCGCACAAACTCGCAAGCCAAGCACACCATCAACGCAGAAACAATGGTCGAAACCAGACGGCTCATTCGGGACAGCGCGGAGCGTATGCTTTCGGTCCTCCGCGATAGAGATAAGAACATTGCTGACATCGAAGATTTCCCCCCACTTCCAGAAGGGTCCTCTCGTTGTACCTGGTGCTCATTTCGCCGCACGTGCGACCGTGAGTAACCAATGGTTTTATCCCTAGTTCCCCGCGCGCTCGTCGGCGTCATCCATCTCCCCGCTTTGCCTACGGCTCCAGCGAACACGATGCCGTTTGCAGACATCATCGAACGCGCATTGCAGGACGCACGCACCCTAAAAGACGGGGGCGCCGACGCCTGCATTATCGAAAACTTTGGAGACACTCCGTTCCGTAAGGATCGGGTAGACCCTCACGTTCCGACCGTTATCGGTCTGATCGCCCACCAAATCCGACAAGAAACGGGATTGATCGTCGGCATAAATATCCTGAGAAACGACGCGCGCTCCGCCTTGGGTGCTGCCGCCGCCGTGGGTGCAGACTTTATCCGTGTAAACATCCACTCTGGCGCGGCGCTAACGGACCAAGGGGTCATCGAAGGCCAAGCAGACAGAACCCTTCGCTACCGACAGGCGCTGAACGCCTCCGTGGCGATCGCCGCTGACATAGACGTCAAACACGCTCGTGCGCTCGTAAGGCGCCCACTGTCCGAAGTCGCCCAAGAAACCTACAGCCGCGCTGGCGCCGACATACTCATCGTCTCGGGTACGGGCACGGGCAGTGCCACAAATGTCGAAGATCTAAAAACCGCGCGGGAAGCCGTACCGCACGCCCCCTTGTGGCTGGGCAGCGGACTGACGCTTGAAAATATCAGCCACTACCGAAACCTGTGCGACGCCTTCATCGTAGGAACAGCCCTTCACCAGCGCCGTGATTTATCTAAGCCGCTCGATACGGATCAGGTCAAACGCTTCAAAGACGCGCTCAAAAACTAAACCAGTCCTGGCGCCAGTAAGCTGAACCGAAAAAGAAAATGGCCGTGGTGACTCCAAATATCGTACGGAGCCACCACGACCGGGCGCGGACTGTTTGCGCCGGAAAGTGGCCGTGGCGAGAGGTGTTTTCGTAAGTTCCTCTCACCACGGCCGGGCGCGGAAATGTTCGCCTATGAGCAGCCGCTCGTAGCACCACAGTTGAAGCACTTGTAGCAACTGCCGGAACGGACCATCATCGACCCACACGCGTGACAGGGCGGTGCGTCAGCTTGCGCTTGAAACACCGTGCGCTCCTGCTCGGCGAGCGAGTCGTCTGCGTTGGACGTAACGGTCGTTGCCGCTGGAGCCGCTGTTTGGGTCGTTTGACCCGCAGTCTCAAGCGTAATGGCCGGTGCCTCTTCCTCTTTCTGGCAGAACTTGAGCTCAAGCCAGCGGAAGATGTAGTCCAAGATGCTCTTGGCGATTGGAATGTCTTGGTTCCCCGTGAAACCACTTGGCTCGAAGCGCATGTGGCAGAACTTCGTGGTCAAGATGTCAATGGGGACGCCGTATTGAAGTGCGAGAGATACCGCGGTTGCGAATGCGTCCATCAACCCGGAGATTGTGGAGCCCTCCTTCGCCATCACGATGAAGATCTCGCCAGGTGTTCCGTCATCGTACATGCCGACGGTCACATAGCCATCGTGGCCGCCAACGGAGAACTTGTGCGTCCAGGCGTGGCGTTCGATGGGCAGCTTGCGACGGACGGGACGATACTCAACGACCGTTTCGACCTTGGTCTCAACTTCCGTCTTGTTTTCGTCTTCCTCGAGCGATGTCGAAAGAGGTTGGCTTTGCTTACAGCCGTCGCGGTACACCGCGACAGCCTTGAGGCCAAGTCGCCAAGACTCCATGTAGCAATCAGCGATATCCTGAACGGTGTAATCCTGCGGTACGTTGACCGTCTTGGAGATAGCACCAGAAAGGAACGGCTGTGCCGCCGCCATCATCTTGATGTGCCCAAGCGGGTGAATCGACCGAACACCATTGCGCGCCTTGAATGCACAGTCAAAGACCGCAAGGTGCTCATCCTTCATGAATGGTGCGCCTTCGATAGTCTCATGCGTCTCAAGATACGCCGCGATCGCCGCTTGTTCTGGGCCGGTGTAGCCGAGTCGTGCAAGCGCTTCGGGGACAGTGTTGTTGACGATCTTCATCAACCCACCGCCTACGAGCTTCTTGTACTTGATGAGCGCGATATCCGGCTCGATACCGGTCGTGTCACAATCCATCATGAAGCCGATGGTGCCAGTAGGTGCCAGCACCGTGACCTGGCTGTTGCGGTAGCCGTGGGCTTGACCGAGGGCGAGACAATCGTCCCAAGTCTCGACGACAGCCTTCATCATGTCGGGCGGAAGCAGCTGCTTGGGCAGCTTAATCGCCGCATCGCGATGCTTACGCATGACACCCAACATGCAGTCTTCGTTGACCGCATACCCATCGAAAGCCCCACGATCCGCTGCGATTCGTGCAGATTGCGCGTAGGCCTCACCGTGCATGAGCGCCGTGATCGCGCCTGCGTAGGCACGACCTTCATCGGAGTCATAAGGCAGGCCGCGCGCCATCAGCAGCGCACCCACGTTGGCATAGCCGAGACCAAGCGGCCGATAGTTATGAGAGTTTTCCTCAATCTGCGGCGTCGGGTAGCTGGCGCGATCAACAAGAATCTCTTGCGCCGTGATCGCCGTACGAGCAGCCATCCGGAAAAGCTCTACCTCGAAATCACCTTTGTCATCCCGGAACTTCATCAAGTTCAGCGAGGCCAGGTTGCACGCCGTGTTGTTGAGGAACATGTACTCCGAACACGGGTTCGACGCGTGAATACGATCGGTGTTGAGGCAAGTGTGCCAGTCATTGATCGTCGTATCGAACTGCATTCCAGGGTCTCCACAAGCCCATGCAGCCTCAGAGATTTCATTCATGAGCTCTCGGGCCTGATACGTGTCGACAGGCTCTTTTGTGGTCACGCCGATGGTCGACCAAGCGCCGTCGTTGGAGACAGCCTCCATGAAGTCATCCGTCACGCGAACAGAGTGGTTCGCGTTCTGGAAGAACACGGAGTCATACGCTCCACCCGGGACGTTGAACCCGGCGTCGTAACCAGCGCCGATCAAGACGCGTGCCTTACGCTCTTCTTCACCCTTGCAGTTGATGAACTCGCGAATGTCGGGGTGCTTGACGTCAAGGATCACCATCTTCGCGGCACGACGGGTCTTACCGCCGCTCTTGATCACGCCTGCGAACGCATCAAAACCACGCATGAAGGAAACCGGTCCACTCGCCGTACCGCCACCGCGCAAAAACTCGCGGCTCGAGCGGATTGGCGAAAGGTTGCAACCTGCACCCGATCCCCACTTGAAGAGCATCCCTTCAGTTTTGGCGAGGTCCAAGATGCTGCCCATCGTGTCGTCAACAGAGTTGATGAAGCACGCGGAGCACTGCGGCTTGGTCTCTACACCAACGTTGAACCACACCGGGCTGTTGAAGGCGAGATGCTGATGCAAACAAAGCCAAGCGAGGTCATCGCGGAACGCTTCCGCTGACGCGTCATTGGCGAAATAGTTGTCTTCGATGCCCCAGGCGACGATCGTATCGACCACGCGCCCGATCAACTGACGAACACTCGTCTCGCGCTCGGGCGTACCGACGTGTCCACGGAAGTACTTCGAAACGACAACATTCGTGGCCGTCTGGGTCCATGTAGTAGGCACCTCTACGGCGCGCTGCTCAAAAACCAGGTCACCGCTGGCATCAGCGATAGTGGCATCGCGACGCTCCCAAGTCACCGTGTCCCACGGCGAAACGCCATCAGGACAAAAAGTTCGCGTCCATACCTGCCCTTGGCGGGTGCTAGACGTGTCTGGAACATCGGTCGGCGCCGGGCTGACCGGGACGTATTCTGTAGTGTTGGACTCCATTCCCTTCTCCGAAAAACAACTGGGGTTCATTCCCGCTCAAGGTATGGTGCCTCCGATCCGCATGTCAACCCGCTAAACCACCATATCTTGTGGTTAAAAATTCCAAAAACCCCCACATATTGTGGAAAATCCAAATTGTGGATAACTGCTCTTGACATGCAAAGACTCGGTTTGCAGCACCGGGTTTTAGAGAAGATGGGGCTGTGGAAAGGGGGTAGAAAAGAGTGAATCGGGGGCGGAAAACACCCCAAACTTTCCCCACGGACATAAATTGGTTCCGAACGCTGTGGATAAACGGTGGAAAAACCCAAACCGATGCACTGCGAGCCCACGACACGATCATGGGGTAAGAACCAACATGACGTTGATAGACCGACTCCTGCCGAAACCCGAAGGTGCAACGGGTCCAGAATTGGCGCGTATTTTGGCGCGCGGTGGGAGTTCGGCCAGGATCCGCGCGGCGCGCGTGCTCGGACAGCTATCTGAAGAAAAAGCGGATGAATTGGCGCGCAGCCTTCTCGAAGACGACGTGCCAGGAGTGCGGCGCGCGGCAGTCATGTGTCTCGCTCTACGCGGAAATACATCCGATCTTGGGCGCCTGGAAAAAAGGCTCTCTGTAGAGCGCTGTGTCTGGCCACTGCTCTCAGTGGCGATTGCGTGGGTTCGATGTGGGGGTTCACTCAAGCTCGCCTACGAAGCGCTCGAGCGCGCGGCGAACCGCGAAGTACAGACGGTTTACGGCCCAAGACGACCCAGCACGACAACCGAAACCAGCGCCCAGCAACTTCAGTACTGGCTGAGCCGAGCGCTGTTCCCGGACCTACCCAAAGGCGAGCTCGCCGAAGCCGGGAGTCGCCCAATCAGCGCAGCGGTCATACGCGCAAACCTACTCGAGAGGTTGAAGTCTCGGCCTCATAGGCCGCCTGCGAGCGCGATCGAGGCGCTGGCGCTTCAGCAACACCCCGCAGATTTTGAAACCCTGACAAACCTGCGAGGAGAAGGCAATCGCCGCGGTGAAACCACCATGCTCGACGCGTTCGGCCTCCACGGAGATCCGCGTTGGATACCGACCCTGGCCACAGCCATGAGAGACCTAAGGGTTGCTCCGGGCCGGGCCTTCGCCTGGCGAAGGCTATCCGCCGTGAGTTTGGGTCGAATCGGATCGCCAGAAGCCGCGAAGGTGGTCACGCAAGCCCTGACTACCGAGGCGAGAGAATTCGAAGGTAAACCAGGGGCCGGACTGGGTATCCAATACCCTGTCCGCTCTTTGCTCCTATGGGCGCTCGGCGAGATCAGCGCCGACCAAACCGCGGGGCAACTCATCGAGTACCTCGGTAATATTACAGGCACGGCGATGGGGGGCTTCTATCTTCCGGCTATCGGCGCGCTGCTTAAACTTCCCCAAGAAGCCATAGTTCCGGCGCTTACAAACACGCTAAAGATCGGTGAAGAGGTACAAGCGGCCCACGCCCTGTCCGTTCTCTCTGAGATTGGGCATACACAAACCGTCGATGCGTACCAAAACGATCCTAGAGAGGCCGTCAAAAAGATGGCAATCGCCTTATCGACCGGTGGCGACGTATAAACGCCAAGTAGGAGTAAAGATGATCCGCTTTATCTTCGTCGCGGGAGCGATTTACGGACTGCTTTCCGTTGCGCTGGGTGCATTTGGGGCCCATGCGCTGAAAAACACCCTCACAGAGGAGCTGCTGAAAACTTGGGACACGGGCTCGAGATACCTCGCGATGCACGCGGCCGTTCTTTTGATCGTTGGCGTATGGGCTCGTGTTGAAACACAGACCGGCGCTTCTTTGGACCCCACGATGCGCTGGGCGGCTCTCTGCTTTTTCTTCGGCACGCTCATCTTCTCAGGCAGCCTATTTGCGCTCTGTTTGACAGGCATACGGGCGCTCGGCGCAATCACACCTATCGGCGGGCTGACCTTGATGGCGGGCTGGGTCCTGCTCGCCATTAGCGCCGCAAAGACGCTCTAAGGACTAGATGCGGCGTTCGATGTCTGCGTCGTAGAGTCGATCCCGGTCTTGGTCTCCGCGAAGTCTCCGTAGAGCTTCGCCGACTCATAGTCTACGCGCGTCATGCCCCCTCTAGAGACGTACACCTGAAAGACCTCTTTGCGCCCGGCGACATAGGCTCGACGATTCAGGAATTCGACATTGATATTTCCGCCTTCGAAATCAGCAGCTGGATTTGTGACCAAGCACCGGGGCGAGAACACCAGCGAGTCCAAATTCCCTGAACCAGGCCCAATCAGTGTGTTCCATTCCAACATAGAGACACCGGGTATTTCGTTCTGACCACCCGAAGAAATCGAGATCTTCGCCTCGCCGGTGTAGTCATCGGACCCATCATCAGCATCGAGCGGCATCAACTCCCAAACGTCGCTATTCCGGGCCTTGTTGCCGGCATAGAGCCAGTATTCACCAGTGCTGGATCCATCAGGGTCTGATGGATCTGCATCGAAATCGATGAGCAACAACCGGTATTCACGATGATGGGCTATCGATAGGGCTCGAAGCCGCTCGATAGTATGCGCGAAGTTTTCAGCGGCTTGCTTGGCGCGGTATCTCGGCAGCAAACCATCTACGATGGACGTCCCCATCATGGTCAGCACCGTAATGATACCCACCACCAACAACACCTCGAGCAGAGTAAACCCTGCCCGAGAAACGCGTGCTGTTTTGTAGGTCCGACGCATATTCTTCTCTTCGGCACAAAAGCGATTGAACATCACCGGTAGAATTATACGCGCAAACGAGCGAACACGCGCAAAACGACAAGAACGATGTACGTATCTACACTGTGTCTTGACGCACAGCGTTTGCCAAATTAGGAGCCGCCGTTCCTTCGATGAAGCGCGCATCAAAGGGCGTCGCAGTTCGGCCCACGACTTACCCGTCGTTGAAGCCCCCGACTGCATTTTTCGCGCGAGAACCATAACAAGCACACAAGGGAAATCGTCATGGCACGATATCGTGGACCTCGGCTGCGTCGCTGCCGAGCCGTGGGCACAGTGCTTCCGGGACTCACTACAGCCGCCGTTTTAGAGCGGCCGTACCCCCCCGGAGTACACGGTGCACGCAGACGTCGCAAAGCGTCTGACTACAAAACTCGACTCATCGAGAAGCAAAAGGTGCGTTGGCACTACGGCGTGATGGAAAAGCAATTCCGTCGCTACGTCAAAGAAGCCTCTCGACTTTCCGGTCCGACCGGTAACAACCTCGTTCGCCTGCTGGAACAGCGCCTCGACAACGTCGTTTGGCGACTAGGCTTGGCACCGACCATCCCAGCCGCACGGCAAATGGTCGTTCACCGCCACATCGAAGTGGACGGACAGCGGGTCGATCGCCCTAGCTTCCAGGTGAAGCTCGGACATACCGTAACGGTTCGTGAAAAGAGCCGGACCAAAACCTTCATTCAAGAGTATCTCGAACGCTCCACCACTCGCGTGGTCCCAGAGCACCTCGAGTTCGACCCCGCCAAAGCGGAGGGCAAGATGATCGCGCTCCCCGGTTTGGAATCCCTGCCTTTCGAAGGCAACCCACAGGCCATCATCGAGTTCTACTCGCAGACCCTGTAGGTTTCTCGAGAAAGAAAAGGAGCATACAAAATGGCAAAGAAAGGCCAAGGGGCCGTTACTGTTCACCTTGAGTGCACAACCTGCCGTCAAAGCGGTGTGCCTGGGGTAAGCCGGTACTCGATCAAAAAGAACAAGCGGAAGCACCCGCAGCGCTTCGAATTTCGGAAGTACTGCAAGTTTGAGCGCAAGCACACTGTCCATAGGGAAGTGAAGTAGCGCTAAACGCGTGCTTTAAACGCAAAAAGAGGGTCCCAACCATGGCGGTTGGGGCCCTCTTTTCGTTTGAGAGTCCGCTTTGATCCCACCGCGCCTTGAGCGAGGGGAACCAAAACTTCTGACGATTTCTACTTGGCCGGTATCATTCGCAAAGGAAGGTCTGTTCTGCCCTCAAGACGAGACGCAAAAGACTCGTGGAATTCGCGACAATGATACCGATCAGGTGAACTCATACGCTCAATCGCAGAGCGCGGGTGGACATTGTAGTAGCCCGTGATTGCGTACGGCAGGTGGTATCCCCAACGCAAATCATCGCGCAGAGTGGCGAATTCATCGACCAACTCGAGGATCGGACCCGCATCGTAACGGGGGTTATCGAGATAAAAGAGCAACAACTCGATGGGGCAGTTGCCCGCACCCCGGCCGATGCCGTGAATCGTCGCGTCGACGAAATCAACACCTTCATCAATAGCGGCAATCGAGTTGGCGAAGGCCTGCTGTTGGTTGTTGTGCATGTGGACGCCAAGCTTGATGCCCTCGCCCAGGTAATTCATGTATTTATGTACGAGGTAGCGCACGTGGTACGGAAACAAGGCGCCGAAACTGTCGACGATCGCCACATTATCCACACCACTTTGGCCGACGCGCTTCAGTCCATTGTCGAGCGTGTCACTGTCTACACAAGAGATCGCCATGATGTTGATAAAGGTCTCGTAGCCCATCTTTTGCGAGTGCTCGAGCAGTCGAAAGGCCTCGTCCAGATCCTTTACATAGGTCGCGATACGCACGGTATCTATGACGGAGTCTTCTTTGGGCGGGATTTCGGCCGGGGTCACGCGACCCACATCAAGCATCGTGGTCATCCGAATCTTGCCCGGTTCCACTACACGCCTCAAGACCTCTTCGTCGCAAAAACGCCAGGGGCCGACTGCGTTGGGATCGAACATACCGTCTTTGGTCTTGTACCCAATCTCCATATAGTCCACACCAGACTCAACGAGCGCCTCGAAAGTCTTTCTGACCCAGGCCTCATCAAAGTGCCAATCGTTGCAGATTCCACCATCTCGAATGGTGCAGTCCAAAACCTTGATCCGCCTACGGCGATCTGTAACCAACCCATCAGGGCAACACCGAACCCGGTAATCAACACCCATGACTCTCTCCTAAAATCCAAAAAAGAGGCCGCGGAGCCCGCGCCTCCATAAGTGCCTCACCCTATACGAAGACTGCATAAGTCGCCACCTGAGCTTTGATGAGAAAAACAAGGGCTACGCTCAAACACCAAGCGACGCGGCACCTACAGGTCACAAAACCCAAATATATCAACGCTTTTTGCGTTTCTTTCGACCATCGCCTTTCACTGGGCGCTCCGGATAAGTTTCATGTACCCACTTACGGAACGTATCGAACCGGCCCTCAACGATGGCTTGGCGCATATTGCTCATATACCTCGCGAACCATCGGAGGTTGTGGATCGTCGCGAGCTGCGCAGCGAGAATTTCTCGAACCCGAAACAAATGATGAAGATACGCCCTAGAAAACGTCTGACAGGTGTAGCAATCGCACATGGTGTCCGGCGCGCGCGTATCTTTGCGAAAACGAGCGTCCGTCAGCCTCAAACGACCAACATCGGTGTAAAGCATGCCCGATCGCGCATGACGTGTAGCCAAGACACAATCGAACATGTCGACCCCGCGCGCGACGCCTTCTACGAGATCGATAGGCCGTCCTACGCCCATCAGATAACGAGGGCTGTCTTTGGGCATGAACGGCGTCGTCTGCTCAAGCACCGCGCACATCTTTTCGTGGCCTTCTCCCACCGATAGCCCACCGATAGCGTAGCCATCAAAGCCGATCTCGGCGATCGCTTCCGCGGAGCGTCTCCGGAGGTCTCCCCAAAACGCACCCTGCACAATCCCAAACAAGCTCTGGTCTTCCCGATGATGCGCTGCTTTACTTCGCGCCTCCCAACGGTGCGTCCGCTTGAGTGACTGCTCGGCATACGCGCGATCGACATCCGCCGGTAAACACTCATCGAACACCATGGCGATATCCGCGCCTAACGCTTGCTGAATCTCCATGGAGCGCTCGGCGGTCAGCCGTGTTTGCTGACCATCCACCTGGTAGGCAAAGGTCACACCGTCTTCATCGATATTCGCTTTTGCTAAAGAAAAGACCTGAAAGCCACCAGAGTCGGTGAGGATGGGAAGGTCGACCCCCATAAAGCGATGCAGACCGCCATGCTTTTCAATGACATCCTCTCCCGGTCGTTGGGACAGGTGGTACGTGTTCGCCAACACAATCTGGCTGCCGGTCGATGCGAGATGAAGCGGCGACGTCGCACGTATTGCCGCCTGTGTACCCACGGGCATGAACACGGGCGTTTGCACAACGCCCCGCGAAAGCTCGAGGCGCGCCGCACGTGCCGAACCATCCGTTGCATCGATGTGAAATGGTATCCGTCTCATATCCGCCCTTTACGCCTCCCCTTTTTTAGCAGGTTTCGCATTTAAAAGACGCAACTCCGCCAAAGCAAGACTGTGGAAATTGCAGCAGCGAACTCTCGAAGCGTACAATGGCCGTTCTTCGAGGCGCGGAAGGACAAAGTATGGCGATCGGAGCGCGGGGCCCCGCACCGTTTCTGCCTGGCACCCCTATCGGGAGCCAGTTTCAAGTCGAGGGACTGGTGCGTTTAGCACCGGGCAGGCGTCTTTATTTACTCAATGATGATCGTCCTGATCTGCCACAGCGCACATGCTGGGAATGTGGCAATCAACAAGCCACGCGCACTGCGACCGAATGTGATGAATGCGGCGCGCCTCTAAAACGTACGAAGTTCATCATGTCGGTACGCTGGGACCCCGCGGATATCGACAGCTACCTCACTTTCGCAGAAAAATGGCTGGAGCACCCAGTGCTCGCCGACCCCGTAGAGGTCTTCGTACAGGATGAATTGGTCTGTACGGTGATTCCATATCGAAATGAGTCGCTACTCCTCGACGAATGCTCTCCACTCGCCATAGGCGGGCTTCTCAAGCACGCGCAACGGGGCGCTGGACTACTGGCTTTCCTTCATCAACACGGTGTGCGCATCGGAGAGATCGAACGGACACACTTCATCCTTCGAAAAAATGAAGAGTTGGTGCTGCTTGATCCTCCCATCAGTTCGGCCGGCTCGGATCCCATCCCCGAAGAGGACCGGGCTGAATGCGTAGCGAACCTCGCGCGCGTCCTTTTGCAATTTGTCCCCGTAGACTTTGATCGGCTGCGCGAATTTTTCGAACACGCGGTCAACGGCGCGTTCGAAAACCCCTACGATTTTGGCAGAGCCGTTGAAGAGCTCATGCCCAAGTTCGAGACCAAAGAGACGCATAGGACCGTCGCTGCGCTGACAGATGTTGGACTTCACCGCCAACTAAACGAAGACACTTGGAACTGGAGCGAACTAGGCGAAAACGTCTACCTTTACGTCGTCGCGGACGGAATGGGAGGGCACGACAGCGGTGAGGTCGCTAGCGCTCTGGCGGCCTCCACAATCTGCAGCGTGGCACACGACCGCTTGAGGGCGCTCAGTAACCCCAGCACCGACAACGTTGAAAACGTGTTGGACGAAGCGTTTCAAACGGCGAACAACACCGTCAAAAACCTCGCGGATGAGCGAGGTAGTGACATGGGCACCACACTGGTGGCCGTGCTGACAATAGGCAGCGAACTCGCGATGATGGCGAACGTCGGCGACTCTCGTGGCTACCTTCTACGCGACGAAACGCTACACCCTGTGACAAGAGACCACAGCCTCGTACAGCGCATGGTCGAACAGGGCAGACTAACGCCACAGGAAGCGCGTACACATCCTCACGGAAATATTTTGCTCCGCACGGTTGGCACCGAACGAGATGTACAGCCCGATATCGTCACGATCGAAACAGAAAGCTACGACAGGCTTCTACTTTGCTCAGACGGTCTCTGGGGAGAGGTCGAAGACGAAGATATCGAGGCCATCCTTAATCAGCACGAAGACCCCCGGATCGCGGTACGACAACTCTTGCGCGCCGCTCACCGTGGCGGCGGAAAAGACAACATCACCGTGATGCTCGTAGACGTGCCGTAAACGGCTACCTGCTGCCCACAAATGGCGAAAGCGCGTCTTCGACCGCTTGAAACAACTGGCCTGACTCAGGTGCGCCGATGCTCGAAATGCGGCCCGCCTCATCGAGTACGAACAACATGGGCCAGCGTGTGAGCCCATACCTCGAAGACACGACGTGGTAGTTGTCGCGAAGGACCAAAAAGTTGAGACGTTGCGACTTGACCCAAGCGTCTAGCTCTGCGACATCGCCTTCATCTTGCGAAACCGCCAAGACTCGTACGCCCTTGTCGCTGTATCGCTTGGTGATCTGATTCAGGGCTTTCAGTCCCGCGCCACCCTGATCGCGATCGAAGAAATACAGCAAAACAGCCGAGCACCCTTTTTTCTCTCTTTCGCAATCAACCGTCGGCAAAAGCCCGACAAAACCGTCCAACGAAACACGCGCTTGACCTACCGCCCGTTGAGCGATGTCTTCATTCACTGCTGGCAACGTGAAGACTAAAGCCGGTTCGCCTACCGACACATTGAGCTTCTCTGCGTGAGCCACACCAGCTAAAAATAACAGCGCCAAACAGAACCAACGCATCTTGCGAACTCCCGAGCCATATCAAACGGATGACGACTGTAGTCCGCGGTGGTCGGTTACAGCAAGGTTTACTGATTTTCAAAAAGACAAATGATGCTCTCCTTACGCGAAACACTGACATTACCGCCAACCGTACAAGCCCTATGCGTCGCTATCCGCGAAAATGGTGGCAAGGCCTATTGTGTGGGCGGTTTAGTGCGCGACGCAATCCGAGTGATTGAGGGCCAATTGGGTCAGCTCGATGATGTACGAGACATCGACATAGAAGCCCACGGGATCGACGCTGACCGTCTCCAAAAATTGCTGAAGAAATTTGGACCTGTAAGCTTGGTGGGACAGTCTTTCGCTGTATTCAAAGTGGCGACTGAAGCCGGGCTGGTCGAGGTCAGCCTGCCGCGTACGGACAATAAAATCGGGCCGGGTCACAAGGGCATTGAAGTAAAGGGCGATCCAGACATGGGGATCGAACAAGCGACCAAGCGGCGAGACCTCACCATCAACGCGCTGGCTTACGACCCCATCACCGACGAACTCCTAGATCTGCACGACGGCTTGGAAGACCTAAAGCACGGGATCTTACGCCCGGTCGATGCCGAGACCTTTGTTGAAGATCCTTTGCGCGCACTTCGCGTCCTTCAGTTTGCCGCACGCTTCGGCTACTCAACATCTACGGAATTGGACAGCTTGTGTGCGAGCGCCCCCATCGAAGAACTAGCCTTCGAACGCGTGTTCATGGAGCTCGAAAAGCTACTCATCAGCGGAATTGAGCCTGCACGAGGATTACTCCTCGGCTTCCGATGGGGACTGTGGCAAAAGGTTATCCCCGAAATTGCCACGCTAGACCCGACAAGACTGGCTTATCGGGTCGAACGGGCACGCCCGGTCTGCTTGCGGGTAACAAAACGCGACAAGGGGAACGCGCTAGCATTTATGCTCGCCGTGTTGCTAGCCGACGTGCCCACGCCTGATGCAACCAAGGTGCTTGAGCGCTTTCGCATCAAGCGCATATACAATCGCCCAGTCCGCACGATGGTAAAAACGCTTCGGACGCTCTGGGAAGATGTGCATATCGAAGCCTCTGACGGCGAACTTCGCCTACTGTCTTGGCGTTGTGCGCAAAACCGAACCCCGCTCTCTTTACTGTGCGGAATGGCCATCGTGATGGAGCCAATACCTGCGATGGAACGTGTGCTTAGGCGCACCGAAGAACTGGACATCGCTGAAGGCCCGGCCAAGCGACTGATTACAGGGGAGCACCTCCGGAAACTCGGAGTGACCGAGGGACCCGATGTGGGGATGCTTCTCGACGTGGCCTACACCCAACAACTTCTAGACGACATCAAAGAAGAAGGTCCACTGTTGGAAGCGGTCCAAGAAATGCTGCAACCAACTGACGGGTTAGCCTCTCCGACGACCACAGGAGATGTTTAGTGCGCCCTCACACCAGCCTTCCTCGGATGCATAGGGCCTGCTGGCTGGCGCTGCTAACTTTTGTTGCCGCGCCTAGCTTCAGCGAACCGGCCATGGCGACGACCACAAGCCTCCATGGCCCGACAGAATCCGGACTACAAGTGACGGCCGAACTCTCCCCCGAACTGTTGGCGGGTCACAAGATATCGATCGCCTTTTTCGTACGAAATGTGACCCAGAAATCCCTGTCTTTTCCGGATCTCTCCGCACGACCACACCTCGTTCGTTTCCTTCTGACAGACGCAAACGGCAAACGGCAAGAGCGATTCAACACGCCGCCGACGCAAGAGACAACAGACCGTTGGACCATCCCCCCTCGGAGCCAACGTAAAGTACAGTTACTGCTGCCTAGCGGTGGTGCGCTGAACGCTGGCGACTACGAACTGACCATCGAACTTGAAGACGACATCGGCTCGACCACAGTGCTGGGTCCGAGTCCGCTGAAATTAAAACTTCCTGAACCGCTACTCGTCGATGGTCCCGTACACGCTGCCGATCTGGGCTCGCCGAGAGGAAGCCTCATTTGGCTGCAAAACGCTAGTGACGGCGCCGATATCTATCTACAAACGGGCCTTCGCGCGGGACGCGCCCAGGCGAACCGCAACTGGCATCTGCTCCACCTAGATGAACGCCAAGATGTGCGACTCACACAAGCCCGCACGGCTGACGCGAAAACGCGCCACCTATACTGGCAATCCGGTAAAGACCTGGTGTATGCGAAGCTTCAAGGGCGAGAACTCGAAGAGCAAAAGACGCGCCGCATCGGCATCCCATACCCCGAATGGAAAATCGTTGGGCGCGGGGTCACAAGTGGAAGCGGGCGGCTGCTCATTCCAATCTGGATCGCGGCCCCCAAAGGCAGAATGGGGGAGATCAGAGTGGTTGTGGTCGACGATCGAAAGGGCGCTCGATTTCACCGATTTGTCGATAAACACCGGGAACCTATATTTTCGCATACGGGCGTAGACGCAAGCGGCGCCATGCGAATGCTCGTCGTGACCGACGGCGGTCTCAACCAATGGATTCTGCGCGCGGAAGAACTCCCGGAAATTCCAGGCTCGGGATCGAGGATCGTTAAGGCCGCGAGCGGCGTAAAAGGTGCCGTCTACGAATCGCTACCGGACCTCGATGCCGACAAAAAGGGAAAGGGCATCTTCACTTGGTCGCTGAAGCAAGGCATCGTCGAAGGACGCTGGCTGACGCTCGGTGGAACGGTTGTACACAAACTACCCACAAGACCCCTCCCCGCCGGCTGGACCTTAGAAAGCGCCTTCCCGCATGCAGACACTCTGCGATTCACTGCGAAAGACCCAGAGGGCAATTTACATCTCATCTCCGAAAAAGCACCGCGAACTATTCCTGCGTTGCGTTCGGGTGAGTCTATTCGCCTCACAGCGTCCGGCGACGCTTACCTGATCCAGACGCAAAAGAAACAAGGCGTCGTGATTCGCCCTCTCCCGTAGACCAAAAAAAAGAGCGCACCGAAGTGCGCCCTCTTCTAAACCCACTCGGGTAAAGACTTAATAGTCTCCACACATGCTGGGGTTGGCTTCGCAGTAGTCGCCCTGCTCGTTGTTGCAGAATGCGCTCTCAAGCGCACGGAAGTTGCCCTCGCGCGCGCCGCCATCTTCATCAATGCTTCGGGATTCGCCTGGAATGGTGCATTCCGTCAGGTTCTGACAGCTGCCCTCATACACGGCCACACCAAAAGAGAGCACGTCATCATCGATCGGCAGCGAGAACGTCCGGAGTAATACCGTGTACTCGATACCCTCGCGTTCAGCGGTGTCGATCTCACACCACTCAGGCGCACCTCTGCCTGCGTGTACGTAGGAATCTCCGCCGCTTCCAATGTGCTGACAGAGGTTGTACTCAATATCAGTGACGTTTCCGAGCGAGTCGGTGTATTGCCCGATGAAGTCGCCCAACTCAACGCCCGGAGAGCCCGTGTAGGTCGCTGAAAGACCGGCGTAGATGTCCAGGTCTCCATCATCCTCGTAATTATCCGGGTGCGCGTACACGGAGTTGGTTCCAGCAGCTGCTACCGATTGGTTCCAGTACACAGATTCCGGATCGACCATGACACAGACTTCATCGCCAGTGCCCTTAAACGTAAAGGTCACGCCACCCTTATCACCAGGTTCCGGCGCTCCCACCTGCTCGTAGTTGACGTAGGCTTCTACGTCAGCGGTGGCTCCAGCTCGAACCGCCGCCCACTCCGATGTCGTCAACACCGGAAGCTCACCGAGCTCCAGGATTGCGGGGTAATCCGGATTAGGAACGGCTGTAAGGTCCAAACCAGTGCGGTCACAGGCCGCGCCGATGGCGAGACCTCCGATCGCGGCGACAGTCAAAAGCGTAGAACGACGAATCATTACTTCGCTCCCGTGTACATGTAATCAAGGTTCACAACCGGCTCGTCATCTTCCGAGGTCATGATGTATCCCTCGGTCGAAACGTAGTCGCCTTCGAAGATGTAGACACTTGGGTAGTTCAGCACCATTTGGTGTCCACCACCTGCATCAAACTCCAGGTTGTACTCATTCGTTTGCGCACCATCTCGCGACGTATCGCAGGTGGAGAATGAATAGGCATCCGACGGACTATCGATCCAACCCCAGATAGCCATACCCTCGGTGTACAAGGTCGCCGGCATATCGAAGTCAGCGACAAAGTCGCCATCGGCGTTCTCTGTAAAGTCCAAATCGGTGTTACCGTCAGCGTCGACAGCAAGGAACGAGAGTTCTTGCCACGAGGTCACGTTGTAGTAATCGAAGCAATACTGCTCAAAGTACTTCTCGCTGGAGACCTCATCGCCATACGGATCGACGAGCGGCGTGCCTACGTAGGTGTTGAAGTAGTCGATAATGCTCGCGAAGCTGTCGTACCGCCCGGTGGTAACCATGCAGGCTGTCGCTTCAAAGCACGCAAAATCAAAGCGCCCGATCGTGGTCCCACCAAATGGATAGGTGTTTCCTGGAAATTCGGGATCAATGACAGGTCCCATTTCAGGGTGCGTATAGTCGAAATCTCCGGCCACGATGGACGGGAAAGCACCGAGATACACCGGCCCGATAAAGCGGACGTCCGTGACCTCAGACTCGTTGCCGTCCGTATCCAACACCGTACGAGTCGCAGCCTCTTTGGGCACGACCACGGTACCGATAACTTCGATTTCCGGTAAGCCCTCTTCGAATGCGCACCCCGAAAGGGTCGCAAAGCAGGCGAGGGGAAGAGCAAAAGAGCGCTTCATGGGTGTCCCCTAGAAAGTGTAGCGAGCTGCGACTTGAACCTGGAGCGGGTCCTGACGCGAGTAGATGAACCAGCGGTTGTAGTACGAAGAGACGTACGCAGAATCCGCTGCACGGTTGTTAAAGACGTTGGTGACTTCGACGATACCCCACAGCTGACCGCGGCGTACCGGAATCGCTTGCTGGACACGAATGTCGAGCGTCCAGACCGGAAGCGTCCGAGCGTAGGTACCCCGAGAGTCCTTCAGCAGGTTGTAGCTGCCGTAAGACCCTGGCGTTTCACCGTAGTAGTAGCGGCTAAGCGGATAGCCGGAGTAGTACGCGAAGTTGAAGCCGAGGTCCGTCGTCCACGGGTCAAAGGGCAGCGCATAAGAGCCTGCAGCCTTGAACTGGTGGCGAATATCCGTTCCCAGATTTCCGTACATGTACTCCAACTGTTGTGGGTTCACCAAGTTGCCGGAGATAGCGGTCTGGACCGTACCCTGGCTGACCACGTAGGAATACGTTGCGAGCATCTGCCAACGGTCTGCGTAGTTCTTCTTCAACTGCAGGTCGGTTTGGTAGTAATCGCGGCGCGCAATGTCTGGCGTTCGCATACGGTAGATAGAGTCGAGCTGCCCGTTAGAAGCACCGACAACGTTGTAGCCGTCTTCATCCCAGATCAGGTTGGACTCGTCATAGTCGTAGATGTTCTTGGTGAACTTACCGGTGAAGAACACACCCGCGGCCATGTCTTGAATGACCTCGCGCTGTCCACCGAAGCTGACTTCATCGACATGTGGCGCGGTAGTGTTGTCCCAAACGTAGTCGGTCTCAACGCCGTCATACTCGTAGTAAGCATCCGTGGTGAGGTTGGAATACCCACCGAAGTACTCTCCGAGGAACATCTTGTAACCGAAGGTGTTCGCCTGCGAGTTGAAGGACGCGACAGCCAGACGGCCGGTGTCATTGAAGCGACCGTAGCCACCTACAACCTTGGTCTTGCCATCACCCCACGGGTCCCATGCGGTGTAAAAGCGTGGGCCCCATAGGCCTACATCGACAACCGGTTCGCCCTGAGCGTTTCGCTGAACCGAGCGGTCGTAGCGCACACCGTAGCGGAATGTGAGGTTGTCGATCGGCTTGTACACGTCCTGCAGGAACGCACCGACGTGCTGTCCCGAGGTGTTCATGTGGTACGGGCCTGTGATCTCATACCAGTAGTAGTTCTGGTAGGTCGAAGGCGCGTAGCTGACTTCGTTCAAGTCAACGATAAGCAGGTCGCCGTTGTAGCCAACGATTTGATCCCAAACCAGATGGTCGAGGTCGAAACCGGCCTTGAAGTCGTGCGTTCCGCCAATGTCTACCTGGAGAAGGCTGAACTTACTCGTAAGGTTGAAGCGGAAACGGTCGTCAAAGTAGAAGTAACCGTAGTTCCCGGAATCGAACGCGTTGTATTGACCCAGACGGCCCGGCGTCTTGAAGTCGAGGTAGTTCTCCGCTTCATCCTCTTCACAGGGGTGATAGCCGAGATCTGCAATGTGCGTACAAGGCACACCGTAGACTTCAATATAGGTTTTGTTGACCGTAGCCTTCGTTTCCATGAAGGCTTGCGGAGACAGGAACCAGTCCCACTGGAACGAAGCGACGTAACCACCCTGCGCCTGGCGCCCCTGGGCTTCAGGCTTGACGAACCGGTCAGACTGATCCGTGTTGTCGATCGTCGTGGGGTCCGAGAACCCAACAATCGTAAAGCGGTGTGCTGCGGACGGCTGCATCGTAAGTTTTGAGAGCAGATAGTGACCGTCATAGTCGCGAGGCAGGTCAATACCGACGTTCGCGATCAGCGTCCGAGTGTACTGGTAGCTGGCGATGAACCAGGCGCGGTCACGAATCACGGGACCTGAAAGCTTGGCGTTCACCTGAAGCGTGTCGTACTGGCTATCGAAACCAGTTGGCGACATTTCGTAGCCATCGGCGGAGATACGGGCGTCGATTTTAGGCGCCCAG
>Ga0163179_10000954_pt1 | contig 20665 bp, 32 predicted proteins | sample AtlANTMetagenome_FD_109643 | JGI IMG/M metagenome (GOLD analysis project Ga0163179, IMG submission 109643) | Marine eukaryotic phytoplankton communities from the Atlantic Ocean - Atlantic ANT 2 Metagenome | ecosystem: Environmental > Aquatic > Marine > Oceanic | place: North Atlantic Ocean...
ATACACTAACCGCCAACGAGCTGGCAATGTACGATTTAATTCAAGGCGCCATGATGTTTAAACAGTATAGACTTGCGGAAAAAGGTTTAGACTGGTTTAGATTGGCTAATGCTAAAGCATACATGGTCTTACTTGATTGAGAGGTTTAAGGTTGGAAGGACGAGTAGCTTAATTAGCGATAGCGATCTTATATGCAAGATGTTATCACGTAAGTGAATTGCCAGAAAGACAGGATAAACAGAGAAAAGAGTATAAGTCAGGGCATACCGGTAAATGACGTGCATCTCTAACATTCCAGTCCTGTCCGCCTCTCAAAATATAGCGCGATAGAGCAGTTGGTCAGCTCGCAAGGCTCATAACCTTGAGGTCGTAGGTTCGAATCCTACTCGCGCAACTAATTTAAAAACGAGAAATATGCCAAATATGAGTTATTGCAGGTATGAAAATACCTCACTAGATATGCAAGATGTTGTAGATACATTATATGACAGCGATTGTGGCGAAGACCTAAGCCAATACGAAAGAAGAGGCTTAAGAACTGTACTTGAACTAGCTAAAGAAATAGTAAGTATGGAAGATAAAATTGATAATATATTAGAAAACCAAGAAGAATATGGCGACTAGAAATTTAGTAATGTTTGTTGATAGACAATATGCAAGAGGTAAAATAGAAGGCTTAGCGGTTAGTCCCGACGCAGTTGGCGACAAAAGCTATGTAAATATGTATCAACACCACGACGGTTATCCTGAATGGCAAGGCGTACAAATTGCAAACTGGCTACACAGTAATGTTAGACAAGACGGATCTGCTATGGCAGCGAAGTTTGTTCATGATTTTTATTATTCCAGTTGCTACCTATATGCAGACAACAACCATATTGACCATCAATACACATATATTATATGGACTGGTGATAGAGATAGAACAGTTGTGTCATGCCACGATAGATACTCTAGCAGATGCGTATTTGTATTACCTGCTGAAAAGATAATATCAAGGTACATGCAAGATATGGAATATACAGATTTTGCAAATGGAGAAACCAGACATATGGAACTACAAAACTAATACGAATCAATTACGATAATAAAAGTATGACAGAACAAGAAATGGACTACCTAGCAGAAGTTATATCCCAAAAAGTTATGGATAAACTGATAGCTAAACAAAGAGAATGGGATATGCAATTTACCAATGATGTTTCACACATTATGAATGCTAATCCTAATATAAAACTAGTTGATGAAGAAGAGTTATTACTTGCTGAAATGGCAAGACTTATGACGCTATTGTCATCATATGAAGATAAAGAAGAATACGAAAAAGCTGCAATAGTGCAGAATAAAATTAGAATATTACAAAAAAAGTTAGACCGATTATGAAAAAAGCAATGCTAGCCCACAAGTTTGATATTGATAGAGTTGACTATCAACAAGCTGATGGGTATTACATACAACCTAAGCTCGACGGTGTTCGATGCTTATTCACCGCCAACGGCGCATACTCTAGAAACGATAAACAGTTTATGAATGTCAGACATATTGAAATGGCACTTAAACCGTTCTTCGATCAAAATCCAGATGTTGTGCTCGACGGCGAACTATATAACCACAAGCTTAAGAATGACTTCGAGAAAATTATCTCACTAGTCAGAAAGCAAAAGCCAACCGAAGAAGACAGACGAAATGCACAACACCTCGTGCAGTTTCACGTGTACGATTATTTTGATGGTGTAATGTACGACAACTACAAAACCAGAATGAATCAATTAGCTGCGTCTGATATATATGACGTACAAATTAAATATGTACCCGCATATAAAGTACACAAGCATGAAGAGGCATTGAATATGCACCACGATGCGTTTCTCTCTAACGGTTACGAGGGCTCAATACTACGTGACGGTAGCGCATTATATAAGCACGGCCGATCTTACGGGTTAATGAAGTTCAAAGACTTTAGCGATACTGAAGCTACAATTGTAGGTTATGAAGAGGGTAAAGGTAAGAGACAAGGCACGATCGGAAAGTTTCTGATGCAAGATGACGAAGGTATAAAGTTCGGTTGTCCACCGGGCAAAGGTTATACCTACAAGGATTTGGCAAATATGTTACTTAACGTTCATGACTATATTGGTCAGCGTGCTACCTTTACTTATTTTCAACGAACACAAGCAGGTTCTTACAGACACCCGCTATTTAAAACACTTAGAAATTATGAATAGAGATAAACATATATGGGAAGGTTGGACAGTCGGTGATTTCATTGACGATATAGAGCCAACATTTGACACAATACAAAGATCTGACGGCTTCTGGAATAAAGTTGGTTTTGAATCTAAAGCTCAACTAAAAAAGTGGGTTAAAGATGAACAACCTTACTACAAAAAGCATATACCAGAAGTATATAATTACTTTTTACAAAAGTCAGGATTATGAGTAAACTAATATGGCAACTATACAACGACAACATGATAAGCGAGGAGGTAGCAAACCTCTTATTAGACAAACACTATAACAGACTAGAACATAAACGATATAGATGAACATATTTTATTTAGACAGTGATCCATCAATAGCAGCGAGCTATATGTACGATAAGCATAAAGTGAAAATGATTCTTGAATCTGCACAAATGTTATGTACCGCTCATCACCATTTCGGTCTTGGCGATGATGTACCTTATCGTAAAGCACACTACAATCATCCATCAACCATATGGACCCGTGCTAATACAAACCACTATTACTGGTTATACCAACATATGCTCGCTCTGGGTCACGAATATACAAGAAGATATGGAAGAATACATTTAACAATTACTAAGTGTAAAGATCCATTACGATGGGCACCGATGGGAATGAAGACTGCAAAGTTTGAACAACCACCACAATGTATGCCTGATGAATACAAAACCAAATGCTCTATTGAAGCATACTGGAATTATTATATCGGCGACAAATGGAAAGTCGCTAACAAAAACGAAAAAATATATGAGTCGAAAACAAATAAAACATTTAATACAAACTAACTATGCAGGGATTGCTGACAAAATTAAGAAAGCGCAAAAGAAAACTACAACACGTAAAGTTTCTAGAAACGTCAATAGCCGCACTTCATAACGAAATTGTACATGAAGTATTAGAGGGTACATTACCTGAAAATAAGGCATTTCTTTTTAAGAAATATTTAAGGAGATTAAACTATCTTGCATGATGCGACGATAGTAAGTATAATAAAATAGTAATAAGCTAATGTCACAGTACGAAAGAAGATTAGATTTACTTAATAGAAATAGAGTTATATATAGAAGACGTCCTATAACGGATAAACCGTCTGAGTCATTTGACTGGGGTGATTTTTACGCAACAGGTACTCATCAATACTATAACCTATTCTATACTAAAGCTAAGATAACTACGTATAAAAGTTTAAAGTGGCATTTGTATGTACTATGGTATCTGAATCCTGATATGGATCAAGATTTATTTAAAGCTGTAGTAAAAACGATATGCAAAAAAGAAAATGGTTTTGTAACGTTTCGCTGCAGCGTAAACCTTATTGATAGCATGTTATATGATGTATCAATGATGGATTTAGAAAAAGCACCTCCTAATAAACTGCGTAAGATTATATTTAAAGATTACACAGGATTAGACATGCGTCAAAAGCTATCTATAGTAGGTAAGATGATTGGCAGAAGTAAGCTATCTGAAACTGAAATATACGACGCTATGCTTCTAATTAACAACGAAGGAGAGAATATAACAATAGCAAAAGTAGCTCAGTATCTTAAGTGTTCTACAAGAACAATATACAGAAATATGAGCAACGAATTAAAACGTGAAAAAGAATTACTGAATCAACAAATATGAGAAAGTACAACGTACAAAACTATATTAGGTATAAAGAAGATTTAAAAGACTGCATGCCTAAAAATAAACCCTATTTGGAATATAATAGAGATGAACTAATAGTAAAGTTCATGCCACTTGTAGAAAACTTAGCTAGAAAATTTTCTACTGGCGACCAAGCATCTGGAGTATTATCTATTAATGATTTAATACAAGAAGGCAACAAAGGTTTAACATTAGCTGTTGATAAATTAGAATATGAAGATTTAAAAAAATCACCAGATATTGAAAAGACTTTAAAAAGTTTCTTTAGCAAAAGAATCAAAGGAGCAATACGCAGATCAATAGATATTAATAGAGGTAATATAAAAATACCTGAGCACCAGCTAAACAAAATTAGGAAGAATCCTAAAGATGAAAAGATAGTTGCAATGTTCTTTAATTCTATATTTTCTAGTATAGATGAAAACTATAATACAGATGACAATCCGATATATCAAATGCCGGATAAGTCAGAGCCTTATAATATTCATTTACTTAATGCTTATTTATTGCAAATAATGAAAAAGCATCTTAATGATAATCAATATCACACTTTGCGTTTATCCTTCGGATTAGACTGTGATAAAGCAAGTGCAATTGAAATTGCTAAGTTTTTAGGAATCAATGTAGCTACTGCAAATGTACGCGTTTCTCAGATAAAAAGAGAAGCGATAGATACGCTCATCGCTAACGTTGACGCAACGCAAGTGATTGATTACCTGTAAGTTAGGAATTTAAAAAGTAAAAAATATGTGTAATTATATAAATACAAAACCTTATTAAACCATGACGATAAATCAAAAATTATCAACCATTCAAACAAAATTTAAATCGAAGAAAAGTAGATTTAATTCATTCGGCAAATATTACTTTCGCAGTGCCGAAGACATTCTCGAAGCAACAAAACCCTTTCTGTTAGAGTTAGGAGTTAGTGTTAAGATTGATGAGGAATTAATCAATAGTGAGCCTATGCCCATTATCAAGACTACAGCTACAGTTAGCGATGGCGAAAATGCTATACACGCTACAGCTCTGGTCGGTGTTGACCTCAATCAAAAAGGTATGCAAACTCCACAACAGTTTGGTAGTGCATCGAGCTATGGTAAGAAATATGCGTTATGAAATTTGTTTCTTATTGACGACACGCAGGACTCTGATGCAACTAATACGCATGGGAGATCTGCAGCAGCTAAAGAAGTTTTAAAAGATATTGAGAAAGCTAAGACCTATGTTAAGTCAGGCGGCGCGATCGATACTATTAAAAAGAAGTATAAGCTAACGTCTGATCAGGAAGCAGCATTAAATAATCTTTAATGAGTAAAAAAGCGATTGAAAAACTAAGAGACGATGAACACTATTACGGCGAGTTTGGTAAACAATACTTGTCCAATAGTGATATATCGAATCTATTAACCAATCCTTTGTCGCTAGGTAAGCCTAGCAAACCTTCAGCAGCGTTCCTCGTTGGTGGCTATTTTCATACTGCTATCTTAGAGCCAGATAAGCTCAAGAAGTATAAAGTGATACAGTCATCAACACGGAACACGAAGGCGTACAAAGAGATGTCTGGAGGTGAGCTGTGTTTGTTACAACACGAAGTTGATACAATAGAAGTATTAACTGAAAAGCTAATGGATAATGAAATATGTAAATCATTAATCACGGCTGGTAATGTTGAATACGAACAACCCGGAATAACGGAATTATGTGGATTAAAGTGGAAAGGAAAAGCCGATGTAGTTAATCACGAAGATGGCTTAGTCATTGACTTGAAAACTACAAAAGACATAAACCGATTCCGTAGCTCTGCCTTTCGTTACAATTACGACTCGCAGGCATACATTTATAGTAAACTATTCGGTTATGAAATGTTATTTGTTGTTATAGACAAAGAATCAGGACAAATCGGATTGTTTGATTGTTCTCCAGATTTTTATGAATCAGGTAAGGACAAAGTGGAAAGAGCAAGTGAACAGTATAAATTATTTTATCAGACACCTGAATTTGACCACAAGCAATTTTTTATTAACAAAACACTTTAAATTTAATTTTATGGCAAGAACAAGAAAACCTCAGTTAAAAGTATGCAGTGTAACAGGATTAGAAACTAGTACAACTAATTTCTATAAAAATCAAAATCATGTTAAAGCTGTAGACAACTTACGAAGAACGACTAGTGCGACTAAAGATCAGCTAGCAAGAATGTTTAACCAAATTAATCAATACGCATAAGTATGGCTAGTATTATTAAAACGAGTATTAACCTTAACGAAATACCAAAAGATAAAATTATCATTGGTAAGAAAGGAAAATACTTGCCTATAACTATTACATTGAATGATGAGTTAGACCAGTTTGGTAATCAAGGTCCTGTTATCGTTGCGCAAACGAAAGAGGAAAGAGAAGCTAAAGTTGGTAAAACTTATTTAGGTAATGTACAAGTTGTATGGACGAACGGAGATAATGTAGCAGTCGCTCCGAGAGAAGATGCACCGGCGCCAGCAATGGCTCCTGCACAAACGGCTGCCCCAGTTGATGATTTACCATTTTAATATATTTAAATAAATGCAAACGACAGAGATCAATGGATTTGTAATTGACGAATTCAATGTACATGGTCTTAAGGAAGGAAAGAAGCAAGGAGTATGTCCTAGCTCAACTTCTTGTAGACAACCCAAGAATCACAAAAAAGAATGTGCTTCATACGATTGGGAACGTGGTCTCGGAACTTGTCACAACTGTAACAAATCATTTCAATTACATACATACAAACGTAAGGGTGACACTGAGCGTGAATATGCAAAACCTACACCTCCAGACCCAGAATATCCGGGTAGAGATTACGGGTTAGATGATAAAGTAATTGAATGGTTTAAAACAAGAGGTATATCTACAGAGACCTTGCTTGATTTAAAAGTTGGGCAAGGCTCTGAATATATGCCACAAACCGGTAAGACCGAGAATACGATAAAGTTCAATTATTTTATAGGCGAAGATTTAATTAATATTAAATACCGCGATGGAAGAAAGAACTTTAAATTATTTAAGGGTGCAGAAAAAGTATTCTATAATATAAATAGCATTGTAGGTTTTGAATACTGTATCGTAACTGAAGGCGAAATGGATGTGCTTGCATTACACGAAGCTGGAATTACTAATGCAGTATCAGTACCAAACGGAGCTACGCTAAATACAAATAATTTAGAATACTTAGATAACTGTATCGATTATTTTGAAGACAAAGAAAAAATAATTTTAGCTATCGATCAGGACGCAGCGGGTCAAGCATTGCAAACAGAATTAATTAGAAGGCTGGGCGCAGAAGTTTGTTATCTCGTAAATTTTGATGATTGCAAAGACGCTAATGAATATTTATTAAAGTATGGATCTGAAGAGTTATCAAAGGTTATTACAGGAGCGAGGCCTGTACCTTTGGAAAACGTCACAACATTTAAAGACATTGAGCATGATGTTAAAGACTTTGTACAAAACGGTTTTAAGCCCGGCTATCAAGTTGGTCTTGCAAATTTTGACAGAATCTTTTCAACGTATACCGGACAGTTTATTACTGTTACTGGCATACCTTCTTCTGGTAAGTCTGATTTTGTTGACCAGATGTGTGTAGGCTACAATCAAAATTACGGTTGGAAAGTTGCATTTGCATCACCAGAAAATGCACCAACATATTTGCATGCTCATAAGTTAATGCGTAAAGTATGGCAAGATATGCCAACCCCATCTGATATTAAAACAAATAAATGGGATGAGGTTGCTGAGCACGTTAATAATAACTTTTTCTTTATTGATATGGAAAGATATACACTTGAATCTGTATTGCGTAAAGGAGCTGAGCTCGTTAAACGTAAAGGTATTAAAGCATTAGTTATTGATCCTTTTAATAAAGTTAGAGATATAGATGCGGCAAGTGATGATGTGAATAGATACACTATGGATTATCTTACTAAGATTGAAATCTTTGCTAAGAAATATGACGTGCTTGTATTCGTAGTTGCTCACCCAACTAAAATGTATAAAGGCAGTGATGGTAAAATTGAAGAGCCTACAATGTACAACATTAAAGGTGGTGGCGAATGGTATGATGCGAGTTATCACGGCTTATTAGTTCACAGGGACTATGAAGAGAAGACTGTTAAAGCAAAAGTTCTTAAGGTTAAGTTTCAGAATCTTGGAGAGAATGGGGCTGAGGCTCATTTTAAATGGGAGCCTAAGAGCGGTTGTTTTATACCACACGAACACTTAGAGATTGCTAATGAACCTATGCCTTGGGAATAAATGAAAAGCTTATATAGAAAAGGTAAAAATTATGCAATGCCACGGTATCTTCCTAATGAAGAAGAGCGAGAGTGGTATAGATTTTGCGTAACTAACAATATAAGAATATCACCATGGGGAATACAAAATGATTCTGACCATTGGCATATATGTGTAAATTTAGGGCCATATAAAAGAGGTGAGAAACAAAACATATCTCCCTTTAAATACGATAGAAAACAAATATGGCCAGAGTATTATAAAATGTGTAAATATTATTATGACAAATATAGAAAGTGAATATAGAGCTTTAATGGCAAACTTATTACATGCCCCTGTAAAGAAAGACAGAACAGGTGTTGGTACTAAGTCTCAATTTGGCAGACAGATAGAGCACGATATGTCATTAGGCTTTCCTATACTATTAGGCAAGAAAATTTATTTTAATCACGCTATAACAGAATTGTTATGGATATTAAATGGTAGAACAGACTTAGGTTATCTACACGAGAATGGTGTTCATTATTGGGATGATGATTATGAAAGGTCTGGTCGTAAAGACAATAAGCTTGGCCCAGTCTACGGCGCTCAATGGCGCGATTTCGAGGGCTATGATCAGCTTATGAATCTTATCTATAATATAAGCATAGAACCAGAATCCAGACGCCATATAATCAACGCATGGGCTCCGCATAAATTAAAGAATATGGTTTTACCGCCGTGTCATTATGCAATGCAAGTCAATATTAGTAATGGCAAAATGGATTTAATGTGGATACAACGTTCTGCAGATGTGTTTTTAGGTTTACCTTATGATATTACAATGTATGCTATACTGCTTGAGTTGTTATGTCATAACACAGAATATAAACCTGGTAAACTTATTGCTCAGCTTGGTGATTGTCATTTATATTTAAATCACATTAAAGCAGCTGAAGAATTTGTGCACAGAGATGTAAGCAATATTGAATTACCTAGCTTACAAATAACAGGTAATGGTATTGTATATGAGGGCGGACACAGAAGTAATCCTGGATTAAAAATACCTAAGAAGAAACAATTTAAATTAATTAATTATAATCCTTTGCAACCTATTAAAGCAAAGCTAAACGTTGGAAAATAATGTATTATTTATATCACATTCCTGGTAAAAAAATTGGAGTTACACGTAATCTTAATAAACGTGTCACTCTTATACAAGGATATAAAGAAGGCGAATATGAAGTTCTTGATCAAAGCGAAGATATAGATTATATATCTGACAAAGAGATAGAACTTCAAAAGTCTTACGGCTATAGAGTCGATAGAAAAAAGTATAAGGAACTTAAATTTAATAAAATGAAAATAAACCCAACAGACCAAACTTCAACATTTCCATGTCCTGTAAATAAACTAAAGGGTCGTTTAATGGATAACGTTGGCTTAAAGTGGGCAACACCACAAGGCTACAACTTTGAAATTACAAATGAAAATATCCCTTGGATAATGGCAAATGCAAAAACTTCTATGTACGATGATAATAGAAGTTATATCTACAATAAAGCTTTTTACGAAGCATACTATAATCCAACTCATTTACCCAATGCGGAGAAATGTATAACTAATGAGTTACCTTGTGAAAGGTTTGACTTAATTAGAGACTGGGCTGCTACTCGTGGTATATACGATGAAGGTAATACTTATGTACAATATGTAAAACTTCAAGAAGAAGCGGGCGAGCTAGCTAAAGCATTGCTTGATGATGATCATGATGAAATAAATGATGCTATTGGTGATATGGTTGTTGTATTAACAAACCTAGCGCATTTGCACGGGACTGATATAGAGGACTGTATTGATATGGCTTACACAGAAATAGCTGCGCGTACAGGTAAAATGATTAACGGAACATTCGTAAAAGATTAATATGAGAGATAAAATAATTGAACAAGTAATAAATAAAATTAAATCTAGATCAGATGTAGGCTTTAAAAAATATAAAGTTACATTGCATCAAGATGAACAACCATTAAATGTTTGGCTAACGCATATACAAGAAGAGCTAATGGATGCTGTAAATTATATTGAAAAAGCTAAAATGGTTTTGCAAGATGAAATTGAAGAAGCAATGCTTAATCAAGCAAAACAAATGGATGATATAGAAATAACAGATGAGGAAGTTCTATAAAAAAAGAAAGAAGCGTGGTCCAGTTGTAAGTAAAAAAGTTACTTATGATGGGATCACATTTGCTTCTGGATTAGAGAAATATATGTATATGGCTTTAAAGAAAGCTAAAATAAAATGTACATATGAGGGTGAAACATTTCATTTATTGAATGGTTTTCACTTTCCAAATAAATGTTTTGCAAGATGTGCAAACGGTAAAGGTGAATATAAAGATAGAGGCGATAAAAGAATATTGCCTATAACTTATACACCAGATTTTATTGGCCAAGGTTTTATTATTGAAACCAAAGGCAGGGCTAATGAATCTTTTCCAATGAGATGGAAGTTGTTTAAAAAATTAGTTACAAATCAATTTCCTAATGTAGTATTGTATAAACCACAAAATCAAAAAGAATGCGACGAAACAGTAAGATTAATATTGAGCGAGAGAAAGAACTAGCTCGAAGAAAATATGCTGAGCGCCAGATTGATAAGTGGTGGAAATGGAGCTGGGAAATAAAAGGTTATATAAAATATAAAGATCTAGTTAAACTACAAGAAAAACATAATATAAAATCGAATGGCTAAAAGAGGATTAACAATATCAGATTATATTAAGAAACCTAAAAAGAAAAGACCAGGCGTACACGCTAAGTCTAAGCATAGTAACAATAAACAAAGTAAGAATTATGTCAAAAAGAAAAGAGGACAAGGGTAATTGGTCCCTATCACTTGGATTATATCCCGGAGTTTTATTCGGAGCACGAACATATGACGAACCCGCAATGACTATACACGTATTTTATTTACCATTTATAGATATTGCATTAGAAATACAAAAATAATATGACAACACCTATATTTACAGAGAGAATTCCTTATAAACCTTTTGAATACCCCGAATACTACACTGAAGGTTGGCTAAAGCAGGCACAAGCGTTTTGGTTACATACAGAAATACCCATGCAGGGTGATGTAAAAGACTGGAACGAAAAGCTAACACCTGAAGAAAAGAATCTCGTTGGTAATATATTATTAGGTTTTGCTCAAACAGAATGTGCAGTATCAGATTACTGGACACAAAAAGTCGTATCATGGTTTCCTAAACATGAGATACAGCAAATGGCTATGATGTTCGGCTCACAAGAAACAATACACGCTGTAGCTTATAGTTATTTAAATGAAACACTCGGGCTTGAAGATTACGAAGCGTTTTTACATGAGCCAGCTACTGCTGGTCGTTTTGACAACCTTGTTGCATATAGTGGCAATAAACCAGTCGGTATCGGAAAATCACTGGCTATTTTTAGTGCTTTCGCAGAAGGAGTTTCTTTATATTCCGCTTTTGCAGTGCTTTATTCTTTTCAGTTACGTAATTTACTTAAAGGTATTGGCCAACAAATGAAGTGGTCTGTAAGAGATGAATCATTGCATAGTAAAATGGGATGTAAACTTTTTAGAGATATGTGTAAAGAAATACCTAATTTAAAAAGTGAATGTGAAGAAGATATATTGGATGCTGCTAATATTATGATACAATTAGAAGAAAAATATATAGACAAAATGTTTGAAATGGGTGATATTGAAAACCTAAAAGCAGGCGACTTAAAACAATTTATTAGAAAAAGAACAAATGAAAAACTTGTGGAACTGGGTTATACAGATAAAGGAAGTTACTTTAGCTTTGATAGAGATTCTGCTGCTGTACTCGATTGGTTTTATCATCTTACTGGTGGACACACTCATACAGATTTCTTTGCGATTAGATCCACGGATTATAGCAAAGCGAATGAAGGGGAAAACTTCGAGGACATTTGGTAATATTAAAATCACTGAGGAAGATATATATGAAGACCTCTATAAATAAAAGAAGCTGGCTAAAGATTTTAGTAAAGCAGAGAAGGCTAAAGCCTCATGAAAGAATAGCAAACAGGCTGGGATATATGGGAACTGGATTTATGATGACAGCTCCACATTTATTACCAGATACTATCGGAATAATAATATATATTATTGCCGGATTAATATCAATACCGCAAGTATTTGTTGCAAAACAATGGAACTTAGTAGCGGTTAATTTAAACGTAGCAATTGCCTACACAATATTATACTTTACATAATGTGGAATAAAGAATGGAAAAAAGGAATTGATTACCCAGCGTGGGGTGATACAGATGTATATAAGAAAACAATAGCTGGTGGCTATTTGTTTGGTGGTGAATCACCTAGAGATGCTTATATGCGTGTTGCTTCAACTGTGGCTAAAAGGTTATATAAACCTGAGCTAACTGAAACGTTTTTTGAATATATATGGAACGGTTGGTTATGCTTGGCATCCCCTGTTTTATCAAATACAGGATTAGATAGAGGTTTGCCAATAAGTTGTTTCGGTATTGATGTTGCTGATAGCATACAAGATATTGGACAAAAGAATTTAGAAATGATGCTGTTAGCAAAACACGGTGGCGGGGTTGGTATCGGTGTTAATATGATTCGTCCCGCCGGAGCTAAAATAACAGGTAATGGAACATCAGACGGAGTCGTCCCATTCTGCAAGATTTATGATTCAACAATACTTGCTACTAATCAAGGATCAGTTAGACGAGGAGCTGCATCAGTCAATATCCACATTGAACACGATGATTTTGAAGAATGGCTTGAAATCAGAGAACCTAAGGGAGATGTTAACAGACAATCGCTTAACCTACATCAATGCGCAGTTGTTGGTGATAAGTTTATGCGAAAACTTGAACAAGGAGATAAAGAGTCGAGGGCTCGATGGAGTAAACTTATTAGAAAACGAAAAAGCACTGGAGAGCCGTATGTCTTATTTAAAGGAAATACTAACAAAGCAAATCCAGACGCATATAAAGATAACGCACTAAAAGTGCATATGACAAACATATGTAGTGAGATAACATTACACACTGATGAAAGTCACAGTTTTGTATGTTGTCTTTCATCATTAAATTTAACAAAATATGAAGAGTGGAAAAATACAAATATTATATATGACGCTATCTGGTTTCTGGATGGTGTACTTGAAGAATTTATACAAAAAGCTAAGTATAGAAAAGGTTTCGAAAACTCTGTACGAAGCGCAGAAAAAGGTCGCGCACTTGGCTTGGGAGTCTTGGGTTGGCATACGTACCTTCAACAAAACGGCTATGCGTTTGAGGGTTTACCAGCGCAATTCCAAACTAGACGTATTTTTAGCCAGATTAAAATCGAATCTGAAAGAGCTAGTAGAGCGTTGGCTGAAGTTTACGGCGAACCTTTGTGGTGCCGTGGTACGGGGTTCCGTAATACTCATCTTAGAGCTATTGCTCCTACTGTTAGTAATAGTAAGCTTGCCGGTAACGTTAGCCCTGGTATTGAGCCTTGGGCTGCTAATGTTTTTACTGAACAGACTGCTAAGGGTACCTTTATTCGGAAAAATCCAACGTTGGTTAAAGTCTTAAGGAAGTATAAACTAAACAACGAAAATATATGGTCGCAAATTTTAAAAGACGGTGGATCGATACAGGGTATAAAAGAATTAGACGGTATAGAAATCAACGATACACCTGTCAAAGAAATTTTCAAAACATTCAAAGAAATTAATCAGCTAGAGTTAGTTAGGCAGGCAGGTATAAGACAACAATACATAGATCAGTCTGTTAGTCTAAATTTAGCTTTCCCTTCGGAAGCAACGCCTAAATGGATTAATAAAGTTCATATGGAAGCGTGGAAGCAAGGAATAAAAACTTTATATTATATGCGGACAGAGAGTGTCCTGCGTGGAGATATTGCAGAGAAAGCAATGAGTGAAGATTGCTTAGCCTGTGATGGTTAGTTAGTTTGTTGTGTTGTTAAAAGGGGCATCAGCAATGGTGCCTCTTTTTTATTTACAAATACAGTTTGGACAGAATGGACACATATCTAAAAGTTTGAGGCTGCGTTAATTTCGTGTATAGCATTTTGTATTTCCTGTAAATCAGTTGGGAGCAGCAAGTCCAACCCGGCTTTAAATGCTTGTTCAACGACGCCATTTTTAAATATCAATATAGTCGGCGCCATGCGTACCCTATATTCTTTTTTAGTTATGGGAGTTTCAGCAATATCTACTCTATAGTATTTTGCTTCTTCTAGTTTATCCCATTCGGCGAAACAATTCTCTTCATTAAATTCCGCCCAAAATTCTATTACAATAGTGCTTTCATTATCATCACCAAATGCACCGCTTGATATTGCTTGTTCAAAATTACTATCGTCAAGCCAATATTCTTCTGGAACTTCAACTTGTGAAAATGATATAAATGGTATTAAAATTAAAATTAAGTATTTCATTATCTTTGTTTTTGTAGATCATATAGCCTTTCATCTATTTTGTCTAATTGTTCTTTTATTGCTTCTACATCATCTTGAGTATCCATAATTGTTTGACGAATTAATTCATCTTTTAAATCATACTCAACCCTATCAATAACAGGTTTTGGCAATTCCTTAGCAAGAGCTATGTCTTGCTTTAATGTAAACCAGACACCAGCTAATGATATTATTGCAAATACAATTGCACCTATTGTTTTTAATGATATTTTTACGTCTGCTTTACCATCACCGTCAAGATCTAATCCCATCGATGTGTTTTCGTCTAGTTGCTTTGCCATTATTTAAATGTATAATTTATTCCAAAGGTTGAGTTGTAAAACTTCGTGTCCCACATTTTATTATACTCCCCTTCTATAAATACTCCTAAATTTTTCCCTATCTTCCAACCAAAGTTTATGCCAAACTGGTAATCTTCCCATTGCTCTGGTTGAGCGTCTTGAATTAAACCACCTTTACCCCAATTGTTTCTATTTAAATAACTAAAATCCAAATCACCAGCAAGATATTTATGGTAGCCGGGCAGCCAATTAGCATAAGTATGTAGCCAAAAATTATTTTTATAATGGTAGAAGTCAGCTCCTATAATAGGTGACATAACACCAAATGTACCGATTAAATCCCATTGCTCATTATTATATCGATTAATCAAATCTCTAAACACTGTATTACGAAATTGTAAATCACTATAAGCAACCAAGTTATTGTTAGGATCGTACCAATACCAATCATACTCCTCCGAGGTTGTGCCGTCAGGGTTATAGATTGTAGCATTGTAAAGTACATCGTAAAATCCATATTCGTATCCAAGTGAATACCAAGGGTTTGAAGGATACTCTTCGCCCATATCATCTATCTCAGTTTCATTCAACCAAATTTCAATAGGATTATATCCGTAGGCTCTATTATGCGTTCGGTATATTAACCCAGCCGATACACTAAACTTTTTACCAATAGGTATTCTTGCTCTAGCTTCAGCAGATTTATAAGAAAAGTTAAATGCGCCTTGTTCCCTTGATTCAACTTTAAGTATATGATGTTTACCTGTATGTCTTAAAAAATATCTATAGTTTTCAAACTCTTCCCCTCTTAATCTTTCTTTTTCAAAATGAAATAAATATTCAAATCCATCTACAGCGGACGTTGGTGCTGATAAGGCTTGTGTGCTTTCTCTTAATTGATTACCTGTCCAAAAGTTTCCTGGCTTTCTTTCATATCCAAATCTTCCAAGCTTACGTATACCAACTCCATATCTATAATCAAAATCAAAATATTCAGTAACTTCAATAACACGAGGCACATCATATATGTTTCCATCTACTGGACGTTCTACAAAATAATCTTTACGAGAATTTTCGTAAGCGTTTCTAATATCGCCGGCTGCGTATACGGTTCCATATTTTAAAAAGTCGTCATATACTTTCTTAAAAAAAGATTGTGCATTTATATTCAGACTGAATAAGAATAGTAAAGCTACTATTAAGTTTTTCATATTACCATGTATTTTGTTTTGTTATTACTATCTTTATATGCTTTAAGACAACGTTGTCTATTACTATCTTCGGATACATAACTTACGTGTATCCAATTAGGATTTTCATCTGTACCAAATTCCCATATTAACTGATCAAAATCTAAATTTTGTTTTATATAATTAAACATTTCAGCGTTTGTTTTGTGACCGTATGTGTCGTCCAGATCCATTGCTCTCCCTTCCATATGTTGTGATCGTTTAGATCCACCGATTGCTTTATTTAGTTTTGGTCCACGATAAAATGAATTTATACGGATAGGACCGCCAACCCATTCTCTTAATGGTTCAAATATACGCTCAGCTATTATTTCCATATGTACCAGTTCATAACCACCTGGTTTATTTTCGATACCTAATCTAGCGGCGGTCGTACTTCTTACCGCCTCCTTATAAGATATATGGTCACTTATTTTATCCATGATTTAATTACTTTTTCTTTTTATATCTGCTAACCCTGCCTTTGGTATTTTTTTCTTTTTGCCCTCTTGCTTTTTCTGCGGGTGTTAATTCACCCCAGGTTGCGGCTGTTTTAGAGTTAACTCTTTTGGTCGGCCTAAAGGTATTTTCACCTTTGGTATAATCTTTGTTGCCTCGTGGTGTTCTCCAGTCTTCTTGAAACCATCTTTTAAGCGCCAAGCCTTCTTTGCTTTTACGAACTTTTTTAAATGGTGAATTTGGCCTTAGTCTATTTATCATTTTATTTTGATTTATTTCCCCAGTTAGCAGCGCCAACTTTTCTACACTTAGCCAATGCGCCACTTGCATAAGCTGATGGCCATTTTGTATATCTAGATTTTACTTTAGTATAACAAGCATCTTTTCTTTTAGCTGGACTTTCTACCGCTTGGTATTTTACATTTTTTCTTTCTTTAGTTCCTGGATAATTTTTTTCCATAAAATCGTAATTAGCCTGAACATTTTTACCAGCCTTTCTTTTGGGTGCAATAACACGAGCCGCATAAGCACTATCTCTAGCAGTAGGTGTTCTGCCTAGTTTAGCGCCGTCTAATTCTATCTCAGCGTCTTTTTTACTATATTTAAAAACACGCTCTTTAGCTGGAGACTTCATTTCTGCGATATGTTTTCGTACAGCTTTAGCTTGTTGACCATGAGCTTTAACGGCACCTTCAAGTTGTTCTGCAACTTTTTCTAAATTTTTATTAGGTGATTTAAATGCTCCACCACTGCCGTCTGCGTTCATAGATATATCCATGTTATCCTTGAACGTGAATTTAGTTTTCGCCTTCTGCGTTATTGGTACATGCTTCATATTAATAATTTTGTTCTATGTATTGTATTTTTTCCTTTATTGTTTTACCTTTTTTCCACTTCATATAATCGCCATAAACGTTACCCGGTATTCTTTTTTCTAAAGCTTTTAATTTATCAGCATTATCCTTTCTAGTTTTCTTTGCTTTTTCTTTACCAGCTTCTTTTCTTTCCGCTTTAGCAGTTGTTTTTATTAACTCGTGTTCTTCGTTCTTAGCATTCACATCCCACGTTCTCCACCCTAAAGCTAAAGCTATTCTTTGGTATATTGTATTTCTAGCATCTAAAGCTTCGGTTATACCTTGTGTTTCTGCAACAGCTCGATCTAATGGTATATTAAATGCTGCTGACGCTATATTACCAATGACCTGATATTTCGGACTTAAGTTTAATCTACCGTCTTTAGTAACTTCGTATCCTCTTTCTGCTATAACATCTTTATCAAACTTTTCAGTTTGTATTGCGCCATATATTTTTCTAAGCTTAGATCCTATTGGTGGTGATACATTCGCTACTTCTAATACAGTATAAGTATGATCAGCCATATATCCTTTCTTTTCTTGTCTATAATACTGGTTCAACGTATTTTTTATTGTTGATACCACAGCTCCTGTTAATCCAGAACCTCTAAGAATAGTATCTACCATTCCATTTATTACTCTTTCTTGTTTAGTTTGTATAAGCTTTTCGTATTTTTCTTCATCATCTTCAGGATCAAATTCTGGTAACAATGCAAATAATGCTTGCTGTAATGTTGTAAATATTAAGTTTTGTACAAATCCATAATACATTATCTTACTTATATTTGTTTTTCTATCCCCACGACCATTTATAAGATCCTGACCAGCCTTTTTCATTAATCTGGTATATTGCATAGGTGTGTTCTGGAAAGCCAATATAAGACGTCCTAAATGGCTCGACTGTTGTGCAGATATTAACATAGGATCACCTGACTGCTGTGTCTCATCTGAAACTTTTGCAAAGTCTTCAAATGCTTTTGCTTCGGCCTCAGCTTTTGACATACCTTGTTTTGTGTATGTCTTTGTTCTATTAATTAAAAATGTTGCACCTCCAGTCGCAATTGCAAAGCTATCTGCCAATTGTGTAGGTGTAAAACCTATTTTTAACAAGTATGCAATCACCGCGCCAGCCTTATCCTTGCTGTTTCTTGCAGCGTTAGCGATTTCTTGTTCTTGTATATCGGATTTTAAACCACCACGTCTTTGCTTTAATTTATCAGAGTTAAATATTTTAGACCATGTTTTCCAATATAATGGTTGATTAGCAAAAGCTAACCCAGCGGCCATAGGGTTGTTATCTGACCAGTTAATAAAGTTAGTAAATGAAATCATCTGTAACAAAGCTGAACGTCTGTTAAAGAACATTATAGTACCTACAGAGTTATTAACCCAGTTCAACCATTGTTGTTCATATCTACCTGGTTGTGCTGGCCTATTAATACCAGACTTCATTCTACCTATTATATTTTTTAAAGCATCAACATAACGTGTGCCATATACAGCCTCTAATTTATTTAAGTTTTGCTCACTAAATATTATATCAACATTTTCGTTGAACTCGGCTAAGTATTCTTTTCTATTAACTTTTTCTGATAACTCGTTTAAATCTTTTAATATACTGCCAACATCCCAATGCTGCGAAGGTTCTACCCACGCTTCTTTTTTAGATATTAATTGTAGTGCGTTAGCAAACAATTGCAAATCAGAATCACTTTGTATTGTATTTACTAATTTTTTTAAATCTCTTTTAGATATACCGGGGACGTCAAATCCAGATTTAGTATACAAATAAACTCTTATAGCTTCATCGTATGTATATTCAGTTCCTGGCACTTTCTTATTAAGCTTTTTCTTTATAGGTTTATTTTGTTTTAATAAATTTCTATAATCATTTTTCAAAGCTTGTCTTGCCATTTCCATAGCTGCTACGCCTTGTGTATACGGTGTAACTAAGTTATCTTCAAAGAACTGCTGATCCGCTTCTCCTTGCTTACCTTTACCCGCTAATGTATAAGATGTTAGACCTCTAAAGTCCTCAGCACCATGCGGTATAAAGAATTTAAATCTACCTTTTTGTGCTCCTCTTCTTCTAGCTACAGTTTTAGAAAATACAGCTTCAGCTTTTACACCTTTGCTTCTTTCAACCATTTTATTAAGTTGTTCACTTAAATCGCCTGCGCTACGCTTTTTGGCTTGTTGTACTTTACTGTTAACGTCAAACTTATCTAATACTTCTTGAACAGCTTTTACATTTTTAATAGCATCATCAACAAAATAAAAATCATTAAAACCTTGAGCCACTTTGTTTACCATCCAATTTGCTTTTGCAGATGGTGCACCGTTTTCAAGCCCAACAATATTTCTTAATGGTATTTCAACGCCTAACTCTTTTAAAAATCTATATATTGATTTAGCAGAAGCCTGAGGCCTTGCTGTTAATACATACATATTTTCATTTCCAAACTTGCCAATTGCTTTTCTAAGTCTAGGCACAAGTGGACCAGGCGTTCCTTTAACAACTTTATTAAATTCGCTAAAATCAAATTTAGCTCCACGTTGCGCTAATGTTTCACCTTCAACTGCAAACTGTGCAGGTGTAATTTTTCTTGTTGTACCGGGTATACTTTGTAAAACCTGTTTTTGCTGTGCTTCGTTTAAGTTATTAAATCTTTTTTGAAAGTTCTGCACATTTTTAAAAGCAGTATCGCCAAACATTCGTCTAGCGGCAATATCAAGTATTTCAGGGTCGACGGGCATTGTAACTATAATTTGACTCTGACTAAACGCTAAAGTATCATCAAAATCATATACGCTTATACCTTTACCTGTAGATCTTTTAGTACCTTCAACATTAGCTTGTGCACTTATATTAATATTAACCAGGTTTTTAATATCTATTCCCAGCTCGTTTAATTTTTTTCGAGCTCTTTCTGCTGCGGTTTGCATACCAGCTTGTGTTGGCACAAAAGAATTTATATACTTAGATGTAGATAATAATCTTAATTCACCCGCTTTAGATGTTGCTCCTAAAGTTGTATCTTGAATATCAGATATAAACTTAGCGTTTAATTGCTGATCAAATCCCATAACAATAGGTCTCAATACATTATCTACCTGCGTTAATATTGTTTCTATTTCAGTAGGATGTTGTACTGCTAAA